>Ga0180437_10002266_pt1 | contig 31127 bp, 27 predicted proteins | sample SS_ome_4_FD_132410 | JGI IMG/M metagenome (GOLD analysis project Ga0180437, IMG submission 132410) | Hypersaline lake sediment archaeal communities from the Salton Sea, California, USA - SS_3_D_1 metaG | ecosystem: Environmental > Aquatic > Non-marine Saline and Alkaline > Hypersaline >...
CTGCTTGACGATGCGGCGGTGGAGGCCGTCGTACTGGATCGTCGAGACGGCCGAGCCGGTGGCGTGGCCGGACGAGGTCGGGTAGGCCCGCGCGACGGCGGCCAGGCGGTTCCAGGCGTCGAACGCGTAGGCGTATCGGCCGTCGTAGGTCAGGTTGCCGGCGGCGTCGTGGGTGGGCCTGTCGGCGGCGTAGCCGTTGGCATCCGCCCCGGGCCCCCGCCTGTCCGCCGCCGTGCCGTCGATCATCCCCGCTGCCCGTACCATACCCTCAGTCTACCAGATACCGGACGGGAAGCAACGGCGGGGAAGCACCCGAGCGTCCGGGCCGCCGCCCCTTCGCAGACTACTTGCCGCCCTGGAGTCGGTAGAGCTGATTGACTTTCGCGTTCGACAGGGGCCGGCTCCAGATCATCACCTCGTCAACGAGACCGTAGTAGCGGCGCTTCGGGGCCTTGTCGAAGGTACCGTGCCCGATCCGCAGCGGCCGAGCCGACGGCCGAAGGGGTCTGGTCATGGGACGCTTCGCGGAGATCTCGCCGTTGCAGAACAGGCGGAGTTCCTTGCCGTCGTAGCAGGCGACCAGATGGCTCCACGTGTTGGCCGGGACCCTCGACTTCGTCCCCACGCCGTTCCAGCCCCTGCTGCCGAAGGTGAAGCTCGGCCGGCCGTTCCCGTATCGCAGGACGTAGCCCTTTGGAGTGTTCCGGCCGCTCCAGTCGTGCTTGTCCACGATCGAGCTGCCGGAGGCGGGCAGGACCCACGCGGCCACGGTGATCGCCTTGGGCGGGTTCAGCGACGCCCTGTTGCGGATCTCGACGTACGTGTCGCCGGCGGCGTGGTCGAATCCGAATGCCCCGCCGACCTGCCCCTCCTATCGGCGTCCAGCCGCGTTCATCTCTGCCCCTCTCCTTCGCCGTACTTCTCCGCGAGCTTCGTCGCGGCGTATCGGGCCCGCGACTCGCCGTTGACCGGCAGGTCCATCTGCCCGCACCACGCCAGCAACTCCTCGACGTCGACGTCGACCTTCTCGACCCGACGCCCCAGCGTCCGCGCCCGGTTGATCGCCCGAACGCCGTGGGCCTTCCACTCCTCGTAGCTGCCCTCCATCTCCGCGGCGTCTTCCGAGATCTCCTTCAGACGCCGCCACTGCGAAGGCCGATACCACGCCGCGGCGATGACGACTTCGTCCTTGCCTTTCGATTTGCTCATCTTCCACTGCCCTTCCCGACGGTGGCTCGGCCCCAATGCTCGTGGCCCGTCACGGCCCGGTCTGCTTCCGCGCGTCGAGCAGGTCGTTCAGCTCCGCTTCGGGCAGGACGGCCTTTTCCAGGCAGACTTCGCGGATGGTCCGGCCGGTGCGGTGGGCCTCCTTGGCGATCTCGGCGGCTGCGTCGTAGCCGAGGCGGGGGGCCAGCACGGTCACCATCGCCAACGACTGCTCGATCAGCTCGCGGCAGCGCTCTTCGTTGGCGGCCAGGCCGCGGATGCACTTGTCCGTCAGCGCCACGGCCGCGCCGGTCAGCAGTCCGATCGAGTCCAGCAGGTTGGCGGCCATCATCGGCATCGCGACGTTGAGTTCGAGGATGCTGCCGACGCCCCCGGCGGCCCCCGCGGCGACGGCGGCGTCGTTGCCCACCACCTGGCAGGCGACCTGGATGACCGACTCGCAGAGCACGGGGTTGACCTTTCCGGGCATGATCGAGCTGCCCGGCTGGACGGCGGGCAGGAGCAGCTCGCCCAGCCCGCACCGCGGGCCGCTGCCCAGCAGGCGGATGTCCGAGGCGATCTTGCCCATCGCCAGGCCCGCCGACCGCAGCGCCGCCGAGGCCACCAGCGCCGCGTCGCGCGCCCCCGCGGCGGCGAAGTGGTTGCCCGTCTCCCGGAACGGCAGGGACGTCTCGTCGGCCAGCCGCTCGCAGACCGCCGCCGCGAAGCCGGCCGGCGCGTTCAGGCCCGTCCCGACCGCCGTGCCGCCCAGCGGCAGCTCGTAGAGCCGCTCGCGCGCCGAGTCCAGCACGCCCGTCGCGTCGGCGACCTGCCCGGCGTAGCCGGCGAACTCCTGCCCGAGACGGATCGGCACGGCGTCCATCAGGTGCGTCCGGCCGATCTTGACCACCGCGTCGAGTTCGGCAGCCTTGTCCGCCAGCGCCGCCCGCAGCGCCTCCAGGGCGGGGGTCAGCCGCCCGGCGATGCCCGCCGCCACCGACACGTGCAGGGCCGTCGGGATCACGTCGTTGGAGGACTGGCCCATGTTGACGTGGTCGTTGGGGTGCACGCGCGGGGCGCCGGCGGCGTCGGCTGCCAGCTCGCCGCCCAAAAACAGCGTCGCGCGGTTGGCGATCACCTCGTTGGCGTTCATGTTCGTCGACGTGCCGCTGCCGGTCTGGAAGACGTCGACGACGAACTGCTCGTCCAGCCGCCCGTCGGCCACCTCGCGCGCGGCCCGGATCACCGCGTCGGCGAGCGAATCGTCCAGCCGCCCCGCCTGCCGGTTGACCGCCGCCGCGGCCGCCTTGATGAGCCCCATCGCCGCGATGAAAGGTCCCGGCATGGGGCGGCCGGAGATCGGGAAGTTCGCCACCGCCCGCGCCGTCTGCGCCCCCCACAGCGCGTCAGCCGGCACGCCGACCTCGCCCAACGAATCTCTCTCAATCCGCAAATCGCTCATTCGCAGCCTCCCTGCCGGCACCGAACGCGCGGCGGTTGTCAAAGGCGATGAGTCCACAGACTACACGGATTTCGCGAAGGGGAACATCCCCGGGCCTGCCAAATCCGCGGAGCCCCGGGTCACTTGCGGGCCTTCTCGAGCTGCTTGCGGACCCAGGCGTTGCGTTGGGCCTGTGCGGCGGCGTCGTCGGGCTTCATGAGCATGAAGACCGTCTTGTTGGGCAGTTGGACCCTCCCCCGGCTGCGGAGGACGCGGTCGCCGTTGACGGCCATGAGGCTTCGGACGGCCTCTCGCAGTGCGCGGTCCTCGGCGAGCGTCCATTGGGGGCTGAGCTTCTCGAGCATGTGCGTGGCGGTTTTCCGCTCGGTCCCGCCGGCGGGGGGCTGGTCGGGCAGCGGGACGCTGGGCCACTTCGCCGGTTCGGCCAGCACCGTCGCGACGAACAGCGACGAGATCGCGCAACAGGACCTCAGGTAGGGCTCGTCGCCGCCGTGGCCCTTCAGCCCGTTCATGGCTATGAGCATCGCCGCCCGCCGGGCGCGGGGGCTGCTGTGGTACACGCCGGTCGCCGTGGCGTAGAAGTACTGGACGTGGTCGAACACGTGCCGGTGGTCGTTGTAGAGCGTCGCCACCGTCCGCGCGGGCAGGGTCACCGGCATGTAGCTGTGCCCCAGAAGCTGCCAGATGTGCACTTCCGCCTCGTCGCCGTGGGTCAGCCCGTGGGCCTTGCCCGGGTCCCTGCCGACCTTGCCCGTGCTGTCGACGCGGCTGGGGTTCCACGAGACGGTCACCTCGATCTGCCGGCGCTCGTTGACCGACGGCTGCATGTTCGGCTTGTTGGCGGGGGCGTAGTTGACGAGGATCGGCCGCCGCCAGACCGTCGCGCGAAACGTCGCCTTCCGCGTGCCCTTGCACGCCTTCCACCACGAGGGGCGATACGTCGGCGCCGTCTTGCGGACGTAGGCCACGTCGCTGCGCTGCTGAGGGGTGAGGCGAACGCCCAGGCGGACGATCTTCCGCTCCAGGGCCTTCAGCTCGGACCAGTTGCTGTCGAGGTAGGCCCGGACGAACTTCTCGTAACACTTGCCGGCGTCTTCCTTGGTTGCCTGGCCGGCCTCGGCCCGCCCGCCGCACGCGGCCGCCACGGCCAGGACAACCCAGCAGTACGCCACCGATCCGCCACGTGACATGAATCGTCTCCTCATCGCCGAGATGCCGTCCGACGTCGCGCCGCTCCTGACCCCATCGTAGCGGAGGCGGCATCGGGAGGCAACCCGCCGGCAAGCGGGCGCGGCGGACGAGGCGCTCGGGAGCCCGATTTCGGGCAAGCCGCTTGAAACGGGTGCGCGCGGTCGGTATCGTTTTCGTGGAGGGCGACGGTCGCCGCTCGCATCGCCGCCCGTCGCCGTCGTGCAGCATCGGCCGGCGGATCGGCCGGTTGGGCGATGGCCCCGCGCGGGCGGGGCCGGAGCGGACCCGAAGAGGACGACAGAATGACAGGGCGCGTGGCGGCGGGGCATCGGCCGGGCGACGCCTGATGGTGTTAGCAGCCTATGGTGTCTGAGAGTGCAGCGAGCCGCCTGGCCGGGCGAAAGCTCTGGATCCCGCGGATGACGTACGTCGGGGCGCGGCTGATGTCGGCGGTGTTCCGGTCGGTCGGGATCGACGCCTCCCCGACGCCGGCGTCCAACGACGAGACGCTCGAGCTGGGCGGGCTTCACAGCAACGGCGAGGAGTGCTACCCCGAGAAGATCACGCTCGGCGATTTCCTGCGCATCTGCAAGGCCGACGACTTCGATCCGGACCGGACGGCGTTCTTCATGCCCACCGCCGAGGGCCCCTGTCGCTTCGGGCAGTACGCCCCCTATCTCCGCCAGGTGCTCGACGAGCTGGGCTACCAGACCGTGCCGATCTTCTCGCCGACCAGCAAGAACAGCTACGACGGCTTCGGCGAGACGGGGCAGAACGTGATCCGCCAGATGTGGCGGGGGCTGGTCGCCGGCGACATCCTCCGCAAGATGCTGCTGAAGACCCGCCCCTACGAGACCGAGCCCGGCGCGGCCGACGAGGCCTACGAACGCGCCATCACGCTGCTCGAGAAGGTGCTCGAGACCCCTTCGCTGTCGAGCAGGGAGCGGATGGCGGCCCTGATGGAGAAGCTCGCCGAGGCGAAGGAAGTCTTCCGCGCCGTTCCGGCCCGCTACGTGAAGGGCCGGCCTCTGATCGGCGTGGTCGGCGAGATCTTCTGCCGCCTGAACCGGTTCAGCAACTACGACGCCGTCCGGAAGATCGAGGCCCACGGCGGGGAGGCGTGGCTCAGCGACGTCGCCGAGTGGGTCCTGTACACCAACTGGTCGCAGCAGTCGCTGCTGAAGCGCGACGGGAAGACCTTCTCGCTGGCGATGGCCGGCGCGCTGGTCAAGGACGCCATCCAGCGGCGCGACGAGCACAAGCTCTACCAGCCGTTCGAAGACGAGTTCGTCGGCTACGAAGAGCCCCACGACATGTACAAGGACGTCCTCGAGCCGGGCTGGCCCTACCTGCCCGCCGACGGGGCGCTCGGCGAGATGGCCCTGTCGATCGGGAAGACGATCTTCCTCCACCGCCGCGGCGCCGACGGCGTCATCGACATCAGCCCCTTCAGTTGCATGAACGGGATCGTCTCCGAGGCCGTCTACCACGCCGTCGCCGCCGACCACGACGACATCCCCATCCGGAACTTCTACTTCGACTCGTCCAGCTCCAACATGGAGCGCGACCTGGACATCTTCATGGAGCTTTCGGCCGGTTACCAGAAGCGCAAGCGGACGGTCCGGCGGTACCCGGCGTATTTCGAGTGACCCCGCGGCGGCCCGGCCGCTCTTGGAGCTTTCTGACGCATGATCGAACGCGTGGACCACATTGGTCGCACCGACGCCCCGGCCGCATCCGACGAGGCAGCCGCGGCCGAGGCCCGCGCCGACGTCAGAGCGTTCCGGCAGCGGATGAAGCGGTTCGCGGGGCGGCACGAGGCGCTGCCGGTGGCCACGCGGGCGACGTGCCCGACGTGCCGGCAGGTCGTCCCGGCGACGTTCGACCGGTCGGGCGAGCAGGTCGTGCTGACGTTCCATTGCAGAGCGTGCGGCGAGACGAGGCAGGTCCATCACGACGCGATCTGGACACCGTCGCCCAGCGACTTCCCGGGCAGCCCCCGACAAACGTATGGCGGCGCGCGAATCCATCCGGTCCTCCGCCGCCTGCCGCGGACCGTCGAGTCGCTCTGCCCCGAGTGCGCCGCGATCGTCGTCGGCCGGTACTTCGTCCAGGACGGTGCCGTCCTGCTCGAGAAGACCTGCCCCGAGCACGGCTACTGGCAGGACTGCATCAACTCCGACGCGCTGCTGTACTCGAAGGCGGCGTGGTGGACGTTCGAGGAAGGCCCGGGCCAGAAACATCCGCAGCGGCCCGGCGGCGAGCGCTGCCCGGCCGACTGCGGGCTGTGCGGCCAGCACCAGTCCGGGGCGGTGCTGGCGCAGATCGACCTGACGAACCGATGCAACATGCGCTGCCCGATCTGCTTCGCCAACGCGGGGGCGGCGGGGTACGTCTACGAGCCGACGTACGAGCAGCACGTGGCGCACATGCAGACGCTGCGGGACTTTCGCCCGATCCCGTGCACGGCGATCCAGTTCACCGGCGGCGAGCCGACCGTCCACCCGGACTTTCTGCGCCTGGTGGCCAAGGCGCGCCAGATGGGCTTCAGCCACATGCAGGTGGCCACCAACGGCATCCGCACGGCCGACCCCGCGTTCGCCGAGGCGACCGCCGAAGCGGGCGTCCACACGCTGTACCTCCAGTTCGACGGCGTCGGCGAGGCCGCACACCGCCGGACCCGCGCGTACCCGGGCATCTGGGAGAAGAAGCTCGCGACGATCGACAACTGCCGCCGCCTGGGAGTGAAGGTCTGCCTCGTGCCCACCATCGTCCGCGGCGTCAACGACGGGCAGGTCGGCGAGATCTTCCGCTTCGCCCTCGAGAACATCGACGCCGTCAGCGCCATCAGCTACCAGCCCGTCTCGTTCTCCGGGCGGATCGACACCGAACAGCGGGCGGCGCAGCGGTACACGCTGGGTCACCTCGCCCACGACATCGCGGCCGCCTCCGGCACGCGGCCGATGCGCGACATGTATCCGCTGAGCATCGTCATGCCGCTGGCGCAGATCCTCGAGGCGCTGACGGGCCGGCCGAAGATCCGCCCGAGCTGCCACCCGGACTGCGCGTTCGGCACGTACTTCCTCGTCTCGCCGGAGGGCGAGCCCTACGCCTTCCCGCAGGTGATCGACGTGGAGGGGATGTTCACGGAGATGAACCGCATCGCCGCCGACATCCGCCGGCGCGGGCGGGCGAGCTGGCTGGACCGGATGCGGACGTTCCGCATGTTCAAGCGCCACTTCCGCCGCGAGGCCGCCCCCCCCGGGCTGACCGTCAAGCGGTTCATCCGGTCGATCATGGGCATGGTCGACAAGTCCGTCGGGCGCGGCGCGGGCGAGAAGTTGACGTACAAGACGCTGCTCTGCGCGGGGATGCACTTCCAGGACCGGTACAACTTCGACGTCGAGCGGGCCAAGCGGTGCGTCATCCTCTACTCGACCCCCGCAGGCGTCTTCCCGTTTTGTACCTGGAATTGTGGGCCCGAATACCGCAAACTCATCGAGCGGCGCCACGCCGGGCGCCGCCGAAACGACGACGCCGGCCTGCCAGGGGCTCGCGGCGAGGAAGAAACAACCGAACAACCAGTGGAGAGTACGTCATGAGAATCGCACTTGGCAGCGTCCCGATCGCGGCGCTGGCGATGTTGTCGGCCGCCGGCGGCTGTGGGCCCAAGAAGGACCTCCATGTCGCCGACACGATGCACAAGGTCGTCGAAGGCGACGGCCTGTCGGTCGCCATCAAGCTGCCCAGGCGGGACCTGACCGTCGGCGAGAAGCTGCACGTCTCCGTGACGGCCACCAACACCAGCGACAAGCCGATCACCATCCACGCGCCCACCGGCGCGCCCGTCCTCGTCCGCGTCCTGCGCAGGACGCTGCTGGGCGAGGAGGAGGTCAAGTACTACCCCCGGTCAGCCACGGGCAACATCCTGTCGTGGACCCTCCCGCCCGGCGTCAGCCGCCCCTTCACGCTCATCATCCCCGTCGAGCCCGACTGGCCCGCCGAGGAAGTGCTCTATGTCTCCGCCGAGCTGAACGGGCACCCCGAGATCGCGCCGGCCCTGTTCGTCACCGTCAAGATGTCCGAACAAGCCAAGAGCCTTCAGTAGGCTGAGCGGCGGGCCTCTGGAATGACGAATGACGAAGTCCGAATGACGAATCAATGACCAATGACGAAGCTCGATTGGTGGGGCCCGGCCCCCCCCGCGACGCGCGGGCGATTGGGCTTTCGTCATTCGCGATTCGGCATTGAGTCGTCATTCGGATTTCGTCATTCGGGTTTCCTTTTCCCCGGCCGCGGAGTGTGCGGCCGTGTCTTATGATGAGCGATAAAGCCCCACAGACCGCGCCGGCCGACGAGTCCTACACGGCGGCGGCCGAGCATTCCACCGCCGCCGCCATCGGCAAGCGGTATCTGCACGACTTCCGGAAGTCGGACAACCTCCGCAAGGAAGCGGGCCGCGACGACGACGGGTACGTGACCAGCGGCGAGTACGCCCGACAGAGCGATGCGCTGGCCGACTTCGACACGCCCGAGGTCCTCCAGATCGACTATCACCACCCGCTGGAGGACTACCTCGCCACGCGCCCGATGCGTTGGCTGCTTCGGCTGCTGGCGACCGAGCGCCCGGTGAGGGGCTTTCCCGCACCGTGGGCCACCACGCCGCTGGAGCGGATGATCTTCAGCTACCGCAACCCGCTCGTGCCGCCCTCTCAGCGGATCAAGTACTGGCCCCTGCACAAGTTCATCGACCGCATGCGGGGCGAGGTGGACGCCGAGACGTTCCGCCGCCGGCTGGCCGGGCACGTGGCGACCGTCCGCGGGCTGGTGATCGTCGCGCGATCGGTGGCGGAATTTGGGCTGACCGTCCCGCAGCGGTTCAGCGCCCCGCTGTTCGCCGTGTGGAACTTCACCAACCGCTGCAACCTCGCCTGCAAGCACTGCTACCAGGACAGCGAGCACAGCGCCCTGGCCGACGAGCTGACCCTCGAGGAGAAGCTCGGCCTCGTCGACCAGCTCGGCGCGATGCACATGCCGATGCTCGCCTTCTCCGGCGGCGAGCCGACCATCTCCGGCGACCTGCTGCCCGTCCTCCGCCGCGCCCGGCGGTGGAAGCTCCACACGACCATCGCCACCAACGGCACGACGATGACGCCCGCGCTCGCCGCCCGCCTCGCCGAGGCCGGCCTGCGGTACGTCGAGATCTCCCTCGACTCGGTCGATCCAAAACGCCACGACGCCTTCCGCGGCATCGAAGGCATGTGGAAACGGTCCGTCGAGGGCGCCAAGGCCGTCGTCGCCACCGACGGCCTGCGGCTGGGCATCGCGATGTGCGTCCACCAGGGCAACGTCCACGAAGTCCGCGACATGATCGCACTCGCCGAGGACCTCGGGGCCGGGTGCTTCGCGCACTTCAATTTCATCCCCGTCGGGCGCGGGCTGAAGATGGTCTCCGGCGACATCACGCCCCGCCAGCGCGAAGAGCTGCTGGCCGTCCTGAACGAGAAGATGCAGGAGGGGGGCATCGGGATCATCTCGACGGCCCCGCAGCTCGGGCGGGTCTGCCTGGCCGGCTCGGCCGTCGAGGAAGGCCGCACCGCCTGCTCGCACGCCGGGGCCGGTTCCGGCGCGAAGGCCCGCGTGGTGGCCAAGTACCTCGGCGGCTGCGGCGCGGGGCGGACGTACATCTGCATCGAGCCGAACGGCAACGTCACGCCCTGCGTCTACATGCCGCACCGCGTGATGGGCAACGTGCGGCGGAAGAAGGTCATCGACATCTTCCGCGACAGCATCTTCTGGGACATCCTCAACGACCGCGACCATCGGCTGCACCATTGCGAGGTCTGCGCCTTCCGCAACTACTGCGGCGGATGCCGCGCCCGCGCGGATGCCTACTTCGGCGAACTGCACGCTGGCGACCCCGGCTGCGTCTTCAACGAGAAGCACTGGCAGAAGCTCGTCGACGACGGCGTCGCCGTCGTGCCCGCCCCCGACACCGACCCCGCCGAAACTCAACTGACCCCCACACGCCACGGACTGGCATGATCTTCGGCGCCTCACCGTCTCCTAGCCGGTCCCAGCGATGAATCGCTGGGCTATTGGCAATACGTCCCTACGGGACGATCTGCCTATCCCACAGGGATTTGTGGCAATAGCCCACCAGTTCCCAGTTCACTGGTGGGGCAACGGCTGTTCTCATAGGTAGATACAGGGTCCCGTAGGGACGACTGAATCCGGTCATCCGGCCATAACTCAGGGCCATTGGGTAGCGTCCCCAATGGTCCTGAGTTGAGGGCTCTTCTCGTGCAACGTCCCTTGGTTCCTTCAGATACGGATAGCGGTACCGATCGCGCTTGATCTTCCGCGACTCCACTCGGTCGAAAGGATGGTGATTCACCTGCCGGGCGATCAACTCCAGCATCTTCTCGCGAAGCCGTGGTCGCTCGGATGCCGAAGCGAACGGAAGCGTCTGAGAGAATGCCACCGCCACCTTCACCGCGCCGGTAAAGCTGATGTCCCCGGCCGGCGTACCGCTTCGCTCGGCGAGGGACGGCGGGGGATTCGCCGAGTTGCCCCCCGTCGCCTTCGCCGGGCTCTGCGGGGGCCGCTGCGGCGAGCGGGGACAACTCGGACACCGTATCAGCGAGTCTTCTGCCGTCAACACCCGGGAGAGCTTCTCACGAACAAAGAAACGTGATATGAGCAGTGCAGGGGGAGCGGCCCGTTCGCCTCACGCGGTCGGGCCTGGGGGGAGCAGATCCGAAACGGTCATCTCGTCGAGCGCACCGGCGGCGGCGCTGCGCGCCTCCCGGACGGCCCGGCCGAGCGCGGCGTCGAGCCGGGAGGAGGCCTTTCGGCCTTTGGGCGGGTCGGCGAACTCCAGGACATCGACGACGCGGATCCTGTCGGCGGTCCGGGCGGGCACGTAGGCGGCCGGCCCGTCGCGGGCGACGGCGCAGACCACGCCGCCCTCGGTCAGCCGATCCAGCAGCGTCTGTGCGGCGGGGGCAGGCAGGCCCAACCGGCCGGCGAGATGCTCGGCCGTGGGCGGCTCCTGCCCGGCCGCGTGCCGCCCCGCGACCGCCACGGCCGCACCAAGCAGGTCCCACGGGCTCAGCACGGACGGCTCGCCCCGGTCGGCAAACGACAGGTCCCCGAGGCTGGCGGCCGTGTGGGCCAGTTCCGCGCCGAACAGGAACAGGTACCACGACAGGTTCAGCCAGAGCAGCGTCAGCGGCAGCAGCCCGAGCGAGCCGTAGAGGTTGTCCTTGCCGACCAGCCTCTGTAGGTAGATGCTGTATCCCCACCTGGCGATCAGCCAGAGCGGGAAGGCGACCGCGGCCGCGCCGAGGGCGGCCCGGAGGCTGACGGTGGTGTTGGGCATCAGGACGTAGAGGGCCGTCAGGACCACGACGCCGACGAGGATCGGCTGGACCCACCCGACGGCGGCGAGGATCCAGCTCCACCCGCCGATCTTGTCGAAGAACGCCATCGCCTTCACGCTGGCCACCTCGGCCAGCACGACCGCGATCGGCCCGAGCGTGCAGGCCGACCAGTACAGCAGCACGCGTCGGCCGAGCCCGCGCGGGCGCGGGGCGCCGAAGATGCGGTTCAGCGACCGCTCCATCGTCGTCACGAGCGTCAGGGCCGACCAGATCAGCAGCGCCGCGCCCACCGGGCCGAGCGCGCCGAAGGTCAGCTTCTGTTCGACGCTGTCAACGATCTGTTCGATCTGCGCGGCGACGTTGACGACCCGGTCGTCGGCCCCGCCGGGCGCCGTGGTCGGCGGCGAGGCCGGCCGCGTGCCCGGCTGGGAGGCCGGCGCGGTCGTCACCTCGGCGCCGCCCGACAGCGTGATCTGCGAGAAGCCGCTCTCGTCGAGAAGGTCTCGCAGCTTCGCCTTGCCCTCCTCGAGGTAGCCGAACGACTTCATGGCCACGACCCCCAGCACGATCAGCGGGATCATCGCGAAGACCGACCGAAACGACAGGGCCGAACTCATCGCCATCGCGTTGTGCTGCTTCAGCCGGCGCATGCAGAAGTAGAACAGCCGGATCTGGTAGCGGACGAACCGCGCACCGCGCCCCAGCTCCTCGCCCGGAGACGTCAGGATGCGGACCACGTGGTCCCGGAGCATGTGCCAGTATCGCTTCATCGACACTAGGATACTTGTCGGCCGATCAGGTCGAGGAATTCCATACGAGTGGCCGGATCGTCATGGAAGCTGCCCAGCACCGTCGAGGTGGTCATCACCGAGTTCTGCTTCTCCACGCCGCGCATCATCATGCAGAGGTGGCGGGCCTCGATGACCACGCCGACGCCGACGGCGTCGACGGTCGACTGGATCGCGGCGGCGATCCGACTGGTCAGCCGCTCCTGGATCTGGAGGCGCCGGGCGTAGAGGTCCACGATCCGCGCCAGCTTGCTGATCCCCAGCACCTGCTTCTGCGGGATGTAGCCGATGTGGCATCGCCCGTAGAACGGCAGCATGTGGTGCTCGCAGAGGCTGAACACCTCGATGTCGCGGGCGATGATCATGTTGTTCGCTTCGGACTGGAAGATCGCCTGCCCCACCGCCTCGTCGAGCCGCTGCCGGTAGCCCCGCGACAGGAACTCGTACGCCTTGGCGACGCGGTGGGGGGTCGCCCGCAGCCCTTCGCGGTCCGGGTCCTCGCCGATTTCGACCAGCAACTGGCGGATCAGCTCTTCCACGCGCTGTACGTTCATCTGCTCATCGCCTCCCTGACCGCCCGGGTGCACGCCCCGTCGCGGACCATCCCGGGCAGGGGGCTCGCGCCCCACAAACAGGATAGGGGCTGGCGCGTGTGAGGCAAGACGAGATCCGGCGCCAACTCCCGCAGCGGGATCGCCACGAAAGGCCGATCGAGATCGCCGGAGGGCAGAGTCAGCCCCGGCTCGTCGATCACCTCCTCGCCGTACAGCACCAGGTCCAGGTCGATTGTCCGCGGGCCGTGGCGGCCGGCCGTGCGGTCGCGGCCGAGGGCGCCCTCGATGCCGCGTAGAACGTCGCGCTTCAGCTCCCGCGGGCCCAGCGCCGTGCGGATCGCCAACACGCCGTTGAGGAACTCCGCCTCGCCGCCGGGCGCCTCGCCCGGGCCGGCAAGCGGCTCGGTGCGGTAGAAGGTCGAAGCGGCGAGGACTTCGACGTGGCTGGCCAGCATCGCCACGGCCGCGGGGACGTTCTCGTGCGGCTCGACGTTCGAGCCGACCGCCACGTACGCCCTCGCCGTTCCGCTCTCGTCAGCCATCGCCGCCTCGGGGGCGGACGATCTCGACGCCGACCGTCCGAGCGAATCGCAGCGCGCCGGGCTTCTCCACCAGCACGCGGACCCGCCGCACGCCGTCGTGCGACAGGCAGATCTCCGCGATCCGCTCGGCCAGCCGCTCGATCAGCAGGCAGGACGATTGCTCGACCATCGCGACGATGTCCTTCTTGACGCTGCGGTAGTCTACGGTGTCGGCCAGGTCGTCGGTCTGCCCGGCCCGGCCGAGGTCGGCCTGGAGGGTGACGTGGATCTCGACGTCCTGTTTGCTGCGGCGCTCGTCGGCGTCCGTGCCGATGATGCAGCGGAGCCTCAGATCGCGGATGTGGATCTGATCGAGCGGGGCGTCAGCCATAGAAGTGTCCTCTCAGGTGTCGCCCCCCGTCGACGAAGATCACCTGCCCGGTGATGAATCCGTTGGCGGCGAGCATCACGACGGCGTCGGCCACGTCGGCCTCGCTGCCGTGGCGGCCCAGCGGATTCGTGTCGGCGTGCCGGGCGAGGAAGCTCTCGTCCTCGCCCGGCGGCGGGAGGATCAGCCCGGGCGCGACGGCGTTGACCTTGATCCGCGGGGCCAGCTCGACGGCGAGCATCCGCGTGAGGCTGAAGAGCATCCGCTTGCTGAGGTGATACGCCACGTGGCGGCGGTCATAGTCGACGATGCGGCAGTCGAGGAGGTTGACGATATCGCCGCTGCCGCCGCGGGCGGCGAAGTCGCGGCAGAGCGCCAGCGGGGCCCACGCGTTGACCTGTATGCTCTCGGCCAGCTCCGCCGACGTCATCTCCATCAGCCCGACCGAGGGGAAGATCGACGCGTTGTTGACGAGGAGATCGACGCTGCCGGCGGCCTCGAACGCCCGGCCTGTCAGCGACGCGACCGCATCGGTCTGGGCCAGGTCCGCCTGAAGGCCCCACGCCCGCCGCCCCAGCCGCTCGATCTGACCGGCCGTGGCCGCCGCCTCCGTCTCGCTGCGGAAGTAGTGGACGATCACGTCCGCCCCCGCCCCCGCCAACGCCAGCGCCACGGCCCGCCCCAGCCGCTTCGCCGCGCCCGTCACCAGTGCCGTCCGGCCGGCCAGCGTCCCTTCATTCGCTGCCACCGGCGCCCCCTTCCTTCTCTGGGCCGACCCCTCCCGGCCGGGTGGCCGGCCTGTTGGCGTCGCCGTTGCCGAAGATGCTCGCCAGCCTCCGCCCGATCGTGCCGCCCAACCCGCCGCCGTTGGCGTTGCGGGCCGCGCCCAACAGGAACCGCTTCGAGCCTTCCGCGATGCCCTTCATCGGCTCGGTGGTGACCGCCAGCCTGTCCGGATCGGACCACCTGCCCTTCAGACGGAACCGCGAGAGCTGCTCGGTCAGGTCCACCACCAGCCCCACCAGCGGGATCGACTTCAGCACGTTGCGCACGTTGGCGAAAAGCACGACGATGCAGTAGGCGTCCAGCTGCCCGGTCAGCACGTCGATCGTGCCGCCCGGCTCGACGTCCACCGCCGCCACCGATATCCGGAACCGCGCCTGATCGAACGTCGCCAGAGAGTCGTTCAGGCGAAACCGCATCTCCACGTCGGAGTCGGCCAGCGCGTCCGGTTGCCCGATCCCCGCCCGGCGGAGCACCTCGGCGGCGGCCGGCACGTTGCGGAGATCCGCCCCGTCGACGAACAGCCAGCCCTGCCCTCCGAAGATCCCGCCGTCGGCCCCGCCCAAGCGGAACCGGCAGATGCCCGTCAGCAGGCCCTCCTCGGCGCCCCGGATCGGCAGCTTTAGCGCGGTCAGGTCCGCGCCGCGGACCGCCAGGTGCCCGGTCAGCTCCCTCGCGCCGCCCTCGGCCACCCGCGCCGTCAGCGACAAGGCCGCCTGACCGTCCTGCTCCCTGCCTTTCACGGAGCCCGTCAGGCGGCCGACCTCGAAACGATCGTCGGCCAGCACAAAGCCGCTCACGTCGAAGCGGCCGACCTGGACGCGACGGACCGAATCCTCCAGCGTGGCGGCCCAGTCGCCCTCCCGCCAGACCGTCAGCCGGGGGATGTCCCAGCGCATCGTCTCGGTCTCGTCCTCGGCGGCCGTCAGCGAGGCGTCGAGGACCGTCACGCCCGTGAGGTCCACGTACTCGACCCACAGGTCCGCGGGGATCTTGCGGATCGGCAACTCGCACCGGCCGGCCGTGTAGTGGGCCGTCGCGATCGGGCCGGTCACGCGCACCTGCCAAAGCACCGGGTGCGGGGACGGCCAGTCGCGCACGGCCAGCGCCAGCTCCCCGATCCGCAGCCACGCCCGCCCGCGACGGTCCAGCAGGGCCACGTCGTGGAAAACGACCTCGTCGGACAGCCCGATCTCGATGTGGCCGATCTCGGCCCGCCCGTCCCAGTACTCGGGCAGGTACTTGTTGATCTGCCAGCGCAGCACGGCGGGGAGGATCAGCCACTTCGCCGCCGCGACAACCACCGCCAGCAGGACGGCCAGCCAGGCGGCGAATCTCAACAGCCGCCGCCGGCGGGGTCTGTTCTGTTCGTTCTGCTCCGCCATGGGTTCTCGCATCGGGTCGGATGGTCCTTGCCGGCCCGTATTCGACGCGTACAATCATTCCCATGTTCCGGTCGGGATGCAAGTTTGCAGCCGCGAGCGTGCTGGTCTGCCTGGCATGCGGCTGCGGCAGGAGGGGGGGCGAGCCGATCGTGCTGGACACGTCGGGCGTCGTGCCGGCGGCGGACTACACGCACCTCGCCCGGGTGCTGGCCGACGTCGCGATGAGCGACGGGTTCGCCGATCTGTACGACCTGAGGAAGCAGTCCGAGGCGTTGGAGGCCCAGTTGAGGCTGCTGGCCGTGACGGGCCCGACGGCCACGCCGGAGCTCCTGCCGGCGCCCGAGGACGCGCTGGCCTACTGGTACAATGCCAGGGCCGCCTGGTCGATGAAGCTGCTGCTGATCCACGGATGCCCCGAAACCGTGGACGCCGACGCGTATTCCCACCGCCCGCTGCCGCTGGACGGGCGGACGATGTCGCTTGCGCAGATCGACGCGGAGTTGGCGAAGGACGCCGACTTCCGCGTGGTCGCCTGCGCGCCGGGGGCCACCGCGGTCGAGGCCGCCCTGCCGGGCGAGCCGCTCCGTGCCGACCGGCTGCGGGCCGACCTGGCCGGGCGGCTGGCGGCGCTGATCGACGACGAACAGCGCTTCGTGGTGGACATCCCGCGCAAGCAGGTCCGCCTTCCCCCGTCGCTGTGGCGCGTGCGCGGGCGGATCATCGACGCCCATCACGCCGCCTACGGGACGGAGGGGGCTACGGTGACGACGGCGCTGCTGCCCTACGTGTTCGGCTCGCCCCACCGGCGGCTGCAGGACGCCATCGGGTTCCAGTGCGTCGAAGAGGCCCCGCGCAAGCTCCGGGCAAAGGCCAGGAAGTACCGCGTCCAGTGGGAGCCGTAGAGCCCCCTACCGCCCACGGGCGCGTTTGACGGTCTGCGACTTCTTCTTGGGTTTCGCCGCGCCCGTCTCGAGGAGCTTCTGGGCCTTCTTCATGTCGGCGACCTTGAAGACCGCCGTCGTTCGCCCTCGCGGCGCGCCGGCGGTCGCGTAGGCGTACGAGATGTTGATGTGCCCGGTGGCGAGCTTCTCGGTGACACTGGCGAACGCGCCGGGCTCGTTCTTCAGCTCCAGAACGAGCACCTCGGTCTCCGTCCACCGGTCGTGTGTCCGCCCGAGGACCTCGCGAGCCTTCTCGGGGCTGTCGCAGACGATCCGAAGCACGCCGTGCTCCATGGAGTCCATCAGCGTCAGCGCCAGCAGGTTCACCCGGGCCCGCATCAACTCACCGGTCACCGACGCCAGCACGCCGGGCTTGTTGACCAGGAAGATCGAGAACTGTGTGTGGATCTCCATAGGATCCCTTTCTCATGTCAGCCGCCGCCGGAGCCCCGGCCGCTTGCCGTCGATTGCAGTTCGTTCTGTCCTATTGTCACCGGCCGGGACGCCGTTTTCAAACCGTCAATGGCCGCTGAGGTCGTGTTTTTCGTCCCAGACGCGCTGGGCCCGAGGCGTGCGGGAGTAGATCGGCAGCAATTCGGCCGGCTCGGTGAATCGCCCGGCCGCGGCGAGGCGGCGCCCGACGCGCCAGACGGATGCGGCGGTCGGCACGTGGGGCGGCGCGTCGGTCGCGTCGGGCCGGGGGATCGTCACGCCGTCGGCCCGGAGGTCGTGGTAGCCCAGCCCCTCACCCAGCAGCATCAGCGGTCGAGGCGTCTGGGCGAGGAAGTCGGCCGGCGCGATCACGCGGCCGGGGCCTGTCCGAACGGCGTCGTCGCCGGCCCGCCCCTCGCCCGGGCCGGGGCGATCGAACCGCGTGGCGTGGATCAGCCCGCCGCGGGCGTCGAGGATCACGCCGAGATGCCGCCAATCGAGCTGCCGGGCCGCCTCGGCGACGGCGTCGGGGCCGGGAACGGCGACGCAGCGGATGCCCCCGACGGCGTGGGCGAGCGTCCGCGCTACGGTCACGCCGATCCGCGTGCCGGTGAAGCTGCCCGGGCCCACGGAGACATAGACCTCCTCGAGGTCCGACGGGCGCAGAGACGCCGAGGCCACCAGTTCGGCCAGCCGGCCGACCAACTGCACGCCGTGCCGCGCCGAGGCGTCGAAGTCCGCCTCGGCCAGCAACTCCTCGCCCGCGCCCAGCGCCGCCCCCCCCCGCCGGCTGGACGTCTCGATCGCGATGGATATCGGTCGGTTCACGAGGGCCCTTTCCAGGCGCGAGATTGTACGCCGCCGGATCGGGCCGGGCCATCGGCAATCGGGGGGCGGCAGGACCCGGCGCGAGAAGCTCGCCACAGCAGGAAGCCAAAAGCTCCCCAGAGCAACAGCCACGCCATCGGCGGCACCGCAGAGGCGCGGAGATGGGTTTGACATCCGCACGGACGGGCGGCTAGCATACGCCTTTCCGCGATAGGGTGCCAATAGATGCTGGCGATCATAAGTGACATTCACGGGAATACCGAGGCGTTAGCGGCCGTCCTGAAAGATATCGAGGCCCGCAACGTCGAACAGATCATCTGCCTGGGCGACGTGGTGGGCTACGGCCCGGAGCCGAGGCGTTGCGTGGACCTCGTGATGAGGCGAGCGGCCGTGACGCTGATGGGAAACCACGACTACGCGGTGATGTTCGAGCCGAACCAGTTCAACATGTCGGCCGAGACCGCCTCGTTCTGGACGCGCAGCGACCTGGAGAGCGAGGAGGACCTCGAGCAGCGCAACGCCCGGTGGGACTTCCTCGGCTCGCTGCCGGTCAAGCACACCGCCGACGGGGAGAAGCTGGGCGTCGGGGAGATCATGTTCGCCCACGGCAGCCCGCGTCGCCCGATCAACGAGTACATTTTCCCCGACGACGTCTACAACGCCCCGAACAAGGTGCAGAGCTCTCTGGACCGGGCGGCGCACCTCTGCTTCGTCGGGCACACGCACGTGCCGGGCGTGTTCATCGAGACGCCGGACTTCTACAGCCCCGAGGAGCTCGAAAACGTCTACGAGGTCAATCCGGAGCGGAAGGCAATCGTCAACGTCGGGTCGGTCGGCCAGCCGAGGGACCGCGACAACCGCGCCAGCTACGTCGTCGTCGGCGACGGGAAGGTGCACTTCATCCGCGTGGCGTATCCGGTCGACGCGGTGATGGAGAAGGTCAGCGCCATCCCGGAGTTGGACAATTACCTGGGCCTGCGGCTGATGGAAGGGCGTTGAGGAGACGGCGTGGATAAGCAGAAGATTGGCTGGATCCTGATGCTCTTCGCCGGCGGGATGCTGGCGGTGCTGTGGTGGGTCAACCGGCAGGCGGGCAAGCCGACGCCGAAGGGGGCGCAGACGCCGACAACGCAGCCGGTCGCCGCGGCGCCGGCCTCGAGGCCCGCGACGCAGCCGGCCGCCGGCGGGCCGACCACGGCGGGCGCGACGACCTTTCCGGCCCTGGTGGCGGGGCGCCCGGAGTGGCAGCAGGACACGGCGGGGATGGGCGAGCAGAACGTCTTCCGCGCCGGCTCGCTGGACCCGGCCAGCGGGTACCTGCTGGAAGCGTCGTTCGTTCGCGAAGGGGCGGCGATCCGCAACCTCAAGCTCGCGAAGGCATTCGCCACCGACGCCGACAAGCGGAAGTTCGCCAGCCTCGACGGCGACCACGCCAAGTACGAGCAGGCCCGCCGGGCAGACCCCAAGAGCTACCGCGGCCATTACAGCCTGCTGAACCCCGTCGTCGACCCGTCCAATCCGGCCCGGCCGGTCTACTCGCTGGCCACGCGGCGCGTCACGGTCGCCATCGAAGGCCTCGACGCCAGGCCCACCAACATACGGAACCTCGACACGACGAGGTGGCGGCACGCGGGCACGACGGCAGTGACCCAGCCGACCGAGGGCGTCGAGGTCCGCTTCGTGGCCATGCTCTACCGGGACATGGACCCGAGGAACCCGGACGCCCGCGCCGCCTACAAGCAGGCGCTGCGGCTGACGAAGACGTACCGGATCGCCAAGAACGACTACAACATCCAGGTCCGGCTGAAGGCGGAGAACCTGACCGGCCGGCCCATGCGGATCTACGTCGACCAGCTCGGCCCGACGGGCGTGCCGAGGGAGGAGAAGTACCGCTCGGAGGACGATCGGTTCGCGGTCTACGGCCGGCTGACGACCGAGGACAAGTCGATCGACGTGATCAAGACCGAGACGCACCGGAATCTCCAGGCCGGCGAGGAAGGCGACGACGGGGGGAAGACCTACGAGCAGCCGACCGGGCAGGCCGTCGCGCTGGGGCGGTCCGACGAGCCCGCGCCGGTGCTGTGGCTGGGGCTGGGCAACAAGTTCTTCGGCTCGATGATGTACCTGCGCCCCTTCTACGCCGACCGTGGCGAGCCGTCGGCCCCGGCCTGGCTGGCCGAGTTCTACTACCTGCCGACGCACGAGACCAACACCAGCCGGACCCACGTGACCGCCGTCCGGATCGGCGGGACACGAGGCGGGCAGGGCGGCTTCCGCCACGCCCCCGCCCTGCTGCTGCCGGCGACCGGCAAGAGCAAGGAGATGGTCCTCGAGCTGTTCGCCGGGCCCAAGCAGCGGGCGATGTTCTCCGACGAGGGCCCCCTGCCGTTCCGCCCGCTCTACAAGGACCTGAACTACGTCAAGACGATCAACTTCCGCGGCTGCTTCTGTAGCTGGGACGCCCTGACGCTGGGGATGATGTGGCTGCTTCAGAAGATCTCGATCATCACGCTGGGCAACTACGGGCTGGCGATCATGATCCTGGTCGTGCTGGTCCGCCTGGTGCTGCATCCGCTGACGAAGAAGAGCCAGGTCAGCATGATGAACATGCAGAAGCTGGGCCCGGAGATGGAGCGGCTGAAGAAGAAGTACGCCGACGACAAGGAGACGCTCCAGAAGGAGATGATGAAGTTCTACAAGCAGCAGGGCGCCACGCCGCTGCTGGGCTGCGCGCCGATGCTGCTTCAGATGCCGATCTGGATCGCCCTGTGGGGCAGCCTGTCGGCGGCGGTGGAGCTTCGCCACGCAGCGTTCCTGCCGATCTGGCTGACGGACCTGGCGGCCCCGGACGCGGTGTTCAGTTGGCGGCAGGGATACAACCTGTGGCTGCTGGGCGGGATGGTCGGCCCGATCCGCAGCTTCAACCTCCTGCCGCTGCTGCTGACGGTGGCGATGTTCCTCCAGACGAAGTTCAACCCTCAGATGTCGCAGGCCTCCGCGTCGGCCACGCCGGAGCAGGAGAAGCAGAAGAAGATGATGCAGTACATGATGCCCGCGATGATGCTGCTGTTCTTCTACAACGCCGCTTCGGGCCTGACGCTCTACATCATGACCTCCACCTTCGCCGGGGTCGCCGAGCAGTTCATCATCCGCAAGCACATCCGCGCCAAGGAGGCCGCCGAGGCCGCCGCCGTCACCACCGTCAAGATCCCCGGCAAGGGACCCCGCGGCAGCCGGCCGAAGAAGCCGAAAGGCCCCTTCTTCACCAAGCGCGGCTGATCGCGGGCGATCGCAGGGAGGCAGCCGGACGGGTTGGACAGGTCCTTCTGCCGCAAAAGACGACCCGCCCATCTGCTTGGCTCATGGGCGGGCGTTTCGTGCAACTGCTCCCACGCCGTCAGGCGATCCCGTGCCGTCTCAGCGCCGGATGGTGGTCCGCGTGACGGGGCGCTCGACGGTCGTCGCGGTGCCGTTGAGCTGGGCCTTGAGCTTTCGCTCGAAGCCGGGCCATGACATCTGCCGGACGCTGCCGTCGGCGAAGGCGACGAGAACGTCGGGGCCCCGCGGCCCCGGGGGGCGGTAGAGCAGGATCGCCCGCCCGGAGGGCCGGCCGCCCTTCGCCGGGGCGACGTAGACGTACTGGCCCGAGTTGACCTTCGCCCTCATCGTCTTGCCCCCGACGTACTCGCCGAGCTTCGGGTCCCTCAGCGTGGCCGGGTATCTGCCCTGGTCCACCTCGTACAGCATCAACGCCCTGGTGAGCATCTTGAGTTCGTTCATCTCGACGGCGGTGTTGGCCTGTTGGCCGGCCCGCCGGAATTTGGGGACAAACAGGGCCGCCATGCTCACGCCCGACATCGGAGAGGACACCAGCAGCGTCGGCAGCGAGCCGTGGCCCTCAAACGAAATGCCCTTCTCGTCGGAGCTGACGGTGGCGATCTGCGGCCAGAGGTATTTCTCGACGCTCGACAGCGGAGGCAGCCAGGCCGGCTTGGTGCGGATGCCGATCTCATCCGGGATGGCGTTGGCCGCCAGCGTCCAGCCGACCAGCGCCCAGTGGTACAACTGCCGCGTGATCTTCGGCGTGTTGACGTAGAACAGTCCCGACGGCTTGCCGGTGATCGTCATCCGCGCCTTCCGGAAGGCCGCGTCCTGCGTGATCGGCTTGACCTTCCCGCCGGCGAGGATCGTCTGGATGACCTGGGGGAAGGCGGCTACGTACAGCCGGTCCTTGTGCACCGCCCAGGCGGGCGCGACGGGCATGAACTCGCCGGAGGCGGCGAGGTAGCGGATCTCGGTTCGCCCGACCTTGATCGTCTCGACGGTCGGCCGATCCGGGCGACCTTCTCCCGGCGCCGGCTGCTCGGGCGGCGGCAGGATCCGCGTCTGGATCCGGTTGAGGGCGGCCTGGAGCTTGGCGGCGTCCTTCACCTGCACCGAGAGCACCGTGCCGGTCAGAAACCCCCCCTGCGACGGGGCGCTGCTGAGCACCCACGTGTCGCCGAGGTTGGCCAGAATGTCCTTCTCCAGCGAGACGCCGAACTGGTCGCCGAACCGGGCGACCCCTTCGGCCAACTGCTGCTCGGCGTTGGGCTCGATGCTCTTGATGACGTTGCGGAGTTCCGCGTAGACGGCCTCGGGCGAGAGCTTGTAGGCGCCGAGGATGTCGGCGTCGGCGGGCACGCCCGCCAGGTCGGCGTCGGTCAGCGGCTGGCCGGCGAAGAGCATCAGCACGCCCTTGTGCGGCGCCTCGGAGAAGATCCTCGCCTTGGTGTACATGCCGCGTTCGACGACGCGAACGGCCCCCGCGACGTCGGTGATCTTGCCGAGGCCCAAGGCGGCAGTGATCTTCTCGACCATCTCGCCCGGGCCCGGGCCGTCCTCGCCCTTCGGCAGCAGTTGCTTGACCCGCGCGGTCAGGCCCTTGACGTCCACGTAGTAGGCCAACTGGAGGTCCTTGCCCCCCATCTGGCCCATGCACTCCTTGAACCTCGCGTCGTCGGCCAGGCCCTTGCCCGCGCCCAGGCCGATCACCTGCCTGGCCGCCCCGTCGCCGATCGTGGCGAACATCGTGCTGCCCATCCGCCCGATGGCGACCGTCAGGCCCGGCTCGGGAACGAAGGTCCTGTAGCGGACCGCCTTGCCCGCCGCGTCCTTCGCCGTCGCCTCGGTGAACTCGACGTCGCCCTTCGCCAGCTCGATGATCGCGTCGACGTGCTTGGCGAACGCGTCGCAGTCCTTGCCCAGGTCCATCACCATCGCGCCGACCGGAATCGGCTCGCGCCGGCCCTGCCGCAACTCCACCAGCGCCGCCGCCATCGGGTGCTGCCACGCCAGCTTCCCCATCTCCCACGCGTGGGCCAAGGCCTTCCGCTCCTCCTCGCCGTGGGTGTGCTCCTCGGTCGCCGACCGCAAGGCCGCGAAGATCTTGCCCACCACCGGGTCGCTGAGAAGCTGCCCGAACATCGACCCGTCGAACGTGAGGTTCCGCCCGGCCCAGCCGACGTAAGCGAGGCTGCCGGACGGGAGCTTCTCGGCCAGCGGCGCGGCGGCCACGGGCGACAGACACAGTCCCACCAGCGTCGCCGCCGCCAAAATCAGTATCGCGCGTGATTTCATCGGATAGCTCCTTCCCGTAACGAGGCCTTTTCGTCGCGCCCGGGAAGGCGGCGGACAGCCACCGCACGCGTATCCCGGAGACTTCATCTTACGTGTGTAGACGGAAGCGAGGCCAGATGTTTCTGACTAGCTGAATGTTGCCGGGCGGATGACCGCACCGCTTTTGCCGGAGGAGGCGACGGTGTACAATACGCGGATGAACAAGGTCCTGCTCCTGCTGTCGATCCTGGCCGTTTCGATGACGGTCGGCTGTCCCGCTGCGGCCCCCCCGGCCGGCCGGCCCATGGTCACCGAGGTCCAGACGCTGCCCTGGTCGGGCGACGGCTTCCGCGGGCGGCAGTTGGTCTCGAGGCACTATCGCATCTTCACCACCTCGGCCAGCCCGTCGGTCGTGAGCAGCCTGCCGGGCTTCATGGAGGCCGCCCACGACAACTACCTGGCGGTGACCGGCCTGGCGGCCAAGCCGGTCGGCGAGCGGCGGCAGATGTACATGATGGGCTCGCGGCAGGAGTGGGCCGAGCTGACCAGGTCGATCGTCGGGCGGCAGGCGAGGCTCTACCTGGGCATCGAGGCCGGCGGGTACTGCTACCGCGGCGTGTGCGTCTTCTGGGACATGGGCGGCGTGGGGGGGCTGTCGACGGCTTCGCACGAAGGGATGCACCAGTTCCTGTACCACCGCCTGGCCGACCACCTGCCGATGTGGCTGGAGGAGGGTCTGGGCACGCTGGCGGAGGGTTACCAGATAGACGGGCAGTGGGTGAAGTTCACGCCGGGGCGCAACGTATCACGATTCACGGACTTGCGCCGCGCGATCGTGCAGGATTGGTGGATCGCCCTGCCCGATCTGCTGCCGATGGACGGCGGCGACGCGGTCAAGCTCGGCTTCACCGAGAAGACCGTCGGCTACTACGGGCAGGTCTGGGCGCTGGGGGAGTTCCTTCGAACAGACCCGCGGTACAGCCCCGGGCGGGCGAGGCTGCTGGCCGACGCGGAGGCCGGGCGGCTTCACAAGGCCCTCGGAATGACCCCCGAGGCGTTGAAGCGGCTGTACCGGCGCGGGCGGCTGTACAACAAGGTGGTGTCCCTGCCGCTGTTCAAGCACTACATCACAGAGGACTTGGCGGGCTTCGAGAAGCGCTACCGCGCGTTCGCGGAGAAGCTCGTCCGTCTGTAGCGGGCCCGTCCCGATCGGCGCACAAGCCGACCGGGCAGGCCGATGGCGGGGTGTCTGTTCTCAGTTGCCGAGCTGGAACTTCGCCTCGCCGACGAGGCAGAAGGACCCGCAGATGCAGATGAGGTCTTCCCGGCTGACGGCGCTGTGGGCGACGCGGATCGCTTCGCGGAGGTTCTCGGTGACCTGGCCGACGCGCGCGGTCTGCTCCTCGTACAGGGCGGCGAGGTCCTTCGGCTTGGCGGCGCGGGGGTTGCCGGTGGCCTGGGTGAAGATGACCTTGTCGGCCCCGGTGGCGATCTCGGCCATCATGCCCTGGATGTCCTTGTCGGCGGCGCAGCCGAAGACCATGACCATCGAGTCGTAGGGGATGTGCTGCCCGATCGCCCGCATCAGCGCCCGCATGGAGGCGGCGTTGTGGGCCCCGTCGACGAGGACCCTCGGGTCCTCGCTGATCATCTCCATTCGCCCGGGCAGATAGACGGCCGACAGGCCCTCGATGGCCCGCTCGTCGCTGATTTCCATCCCCTGCGTCTTCAACTGGTCGAGCAAGGCCAGCGCCAGTCCGCAGTTGAGCGCCTGGTGCTCGCCCAGCAGCGGCACGGGCAGGTGCTCGAAGCGGCTGCGAGGCGTGGTCAGGCAGATCCGCGTGTGGCAGCCCTCGAGGCGCGAGGACTCCACCCGGTAGCTGAACTCGATGTCCTCGCCGGTGAACATCAGGCGGGCTTTCGTGTTCCTGGCGGCGGACTGAAGGGCGCGCTTGGCCTCCGGCTCCTGGGGAACGCTGACGGCCGGCGTGTTGCTCTTGAGGATGCCCGCCTTCTCGGCGGCGATCTTCGACAGCGTCCCGCCGAGCTGGTGCACGTGGTCCTTCGAGATGCTGGTGAACCCGCAGACGGCCGGGCGAAGCACGTTGGTGCTGTCCAGCCGCCCGCCGAGGCCCGTCTCGATGACCGCCACGTCCACGCCCACGTCGGCGAAGTGGCAGAACGCCAGGGCCGTGAAGATCTCGAAAAACGTCGGCTTGTCCTCGGCCATCTTCTCGATCAGCGGCTCGACGCGGCAGATCAGGCGGGTCAGCCCGATCTGCGTGATCATCTCGCCGTTGACCTGGATCCGCTCGCGCACGTCATTGATGTGCGGCGAGGTATACAGGCCGACCTTGTGCCCGCACGACTGGAGCATTTTCGCCAGCATCGTGGCCGTAGAGCCCTTGCCCTTCGTACCGGCGATGTGCACGGTGCGGATCTTCTTCTGCGGGTCGCCCAGCGCCTTGATCAAGGAGCGCATCCGGGAGAGGCTGAACGTATCCCGGTTGTACCGAACCCTAAGCATCTGTTCGTAATCAGTTTGCGAGAACAGGTACTTCAGGGCCGAGTCGTACGTCCGGGCGGGTCTCTTCCGCGGCGACTTCCGCGAAGCCTTGGAACGAGTCGCAGTCACCATAGCGCGGCGGAGTATAGCACGTTGCCGACGCCAATGTCAAGCCCTTACGAGCCCAGACGGCCGCTTTTGAGGAAAATCGCCCGCCTGACCCGCCGCTCGGCGCGGGGTGTTTCGCGCCGGTTGGGGCTTGAACGGGGCGCGGCGGGGTGGTTCAATGCGGCCGATCGGTCGGTTGCGGCAGACCACACGAATCCAACGAGGAAGGGTCCTGCGATGGCATGCTATCTGGGCATCGACGTCGGCACGTCGGGCACGAAGACACTCTTGATGGACGCCAGGGCGCGGGTGTTGGCGACGGCCACGGGCGAGTATCCGCTTTACGCCCCGAAGCCCGGCTGGAGCGAGCAGGACCCCGACGACTGGTGGGCCGCGACGGTCAAGACCGTCCGGTCGGTCCTCCGCAAGGCGAAGATAGACGGCAGGACCGTCGCGGGCATCGGGCTCAGCGGGCAGATGCACGGGCTGGTGATCACCGACGACGCCGGAAAACCGCTGCGGCGGAGCCTGATCTGGAACGACCAGCGCACGGCTGACCAGGCGGCCGCCATCGAGCAGGCCGTCGGCGGGCGAAAGGCCTTGATCCGCCTGGTCGGCAACGCGGCGATGACGTCGTTCACGCTGACGAAGCTGCTGTGGGTCCGCGACCACGAGCCGCGGACCTACGCGAAGATCAAGCACATGCTCCTGCCGAAGGACTACGTCCGCCTCTGCCTGACCGGCGAGTACGTCGGTGAGGTCTCGGACATGTCCGGCACGCTGATGCTCGACCAGCGCAAGCGGAAGTGGTCGAAGAAGATCATCGACACCTTCGGGATCGATCGCGACATCCTCCCGCCCGTCGTCGAGTCGCACGAGGTCACCGGGCAGGTCACCAAGGCCGTCGCGGCGAAGCTCGGCCTCGCGCCCGGCACGCCCGTCGTCGGCGGGGGCGGCGACCAGCCGGCCGGGGCCGTCGGAAACGGCATCGTCAACGAGGGGCTCACTTCCGCGACCATGGGCACCTCCGGCGTGGTCTACACCCACAGCCGCAAGTACGTCGTCGACCCCGACAGCCGCGTCAATACCTTCTGCTCAGCCGTCGACGGAGAGTACTGCATGTTCGGCTGCGTCCTCGCCGCCGGGGGGAGCTTCCAGTGGTTCCGCAACACGCTCGCGGCGGCCGAGGTCGCGGCGGCCAGGCGGAAGCGGATCGACCCGTACGAGCTGCTTACTGCCCAAGCCGCCGAGGCCCCGGCCGGCTGCGAGGGCGTCTTCTGGCTACCCTACCTCACCGGCGAGCGGACGCCGCACGCCGACCCGCGGGCAAAGGCCTGCTGGATCGGCATCCACTCGCGGACGACCCGCAACGAGCTGGTCCGCGCCGTGCTCGAGGGGGCCACCTTCGCCATGAACGACGTGGTGACCATCCTCCGCGACGAGCGCGGGCTGCCCATCCGCCAGATCCGCCTGTCCGGCGGCGGGGCGCGGAGCGGATTCTGGCGGCAGCTCCAGGCCGACATCTACGGCACGATCTGCGCCACCATCAACGCCGAGGAAGGCCCCGCCTACGGCGTGGCGCTTCTGGCCGCCGTGGGCACCGGCCGATTCAAGAACGTCCGCGAAGCCTGCAAGAAGGCCATCTCCATCACCCGCACCGTCAAGCCGTCGGCGAAGATGAAGAGACTCTACGCCGCCCACTACGCCCAGTACCGCCGCCTCTACCCGGCCCTAAAAGACCCGTTCGCCCACATCGCGGCGCTGTAAACGCAGCGAAAGCAAATCGTAGGGTGTGCAGCTCCGCTGCACACGCGTTGGCGAAAGAGCCATCGGTCCGAACGGCCCGGCGATCGGCCGCAGAGCGAGGTGAGCCCATGCCACACTACCGTCGATGGCGGATGGAGGGTGGGGTCTTCTTCTTCACGCTCGTCACGCATCGGCGGATGCGCATATTCCATCTGCCGTGGGCGCGGCGCCTGCTGCGGGAATCGATTGCGCGGATGCGAGAGAGGCATCCTGTGAAGGTGGACGCGATCGTCTTGCTGCCCGACCACCTCCATACGCTGTGGCGGCTGCCCAAGGGCGAGACGGACTACTCGACGCGGATTGCCGTCATGAAGAAGCGGTTCACGGACACGTACCTGGCTCACGGAGGCCAGGAGGGCGCGACGACGGCCAGCCGCCGGAAGCATCGTCTCAGGGGCGTGTGGGAGAAGCGCTTCTACGAGCACACGATTCGGGATTCGGCCGACTACGCCCGGCACTTCGATTACGTTCACTGGAACCCCGTGAAGCACGGATATGTCAAGCGCGCCGTTGAGTGGCCGTGGTCGACGTTCCACCGGTATCTCAGGAGCGGCGAGTACCAGAGCGATTGGGCGGGCGATGCGGTCGTGCCGGGCGGAGCGAACGTCGAGCCGGACGATTGGTGAAGGTTGAGCGGTGCACGCGTGTGCGCGCCGGCGTCGGCGAACGCGTGTGCAGCGGAGCTGCACACCCTACGGCCGCGCCGCCTGGGAATTGGCGAACGCGTGTGCAGCAGAGCTGCACACCCTACGGTCGCGCCGCCTGGGGATTGGCGAACGCGTGTGCAGCGGAGCTGCACACCCTACGAATGGGGTGACATCATGTGTAACGGATTGACGATTCGGTTGCCTCTGTGGGTCGGCGAGATGTTGGGCGGGCGGGAGGTGGTGTGCGCGGGGGCCGAGGATCGGATGCGGCTGGCGATCGATCTGTCGCGGCGGAACGTCGAGCAGGGCACGGGCGGGCCGTTCGGGGCGGCGGTCTTCCAGCGCGACGGCGGGCGGCTGATCGCCGCGGGGGTCAACCTCGTCGTCGCCGGCGGCTGTTCGGTGCTCCACGCGGAGATCGTGGCGATCATGGGAGCCCAGCGGGCGTTGGGGTCTCACGACCTCGGCGCGTCGGGCCTGCCGGCCTGCGAGCTGGCCACCAGCACCGAGCCCTGTGCGATGTGTCTGGGGGCCATCCCCTGGTCGGGCATCCGGAGCGTGATCTGCGGCGCCGACGGCGCCGACGCCGAGTCGATCGGCTTCGACGAAGGGGACAAGCGGCCCGACTGGCCGGGCCGACTCGAGGCACGCGGCATCCGTGTCCGCCGCGGTGTGCTCCGGGAAGAGGCCGTCAACGTTCTGCGTCAATATGTCGATCGAGGCGGCCCCATCTACAACGGCCGGCAGGGCGGCGCGTAGCCGGGGGCTGTTCGGCAGACGCGCGTGCGGCCCGGCTGCACATTGCGCCGTGCATGCAGACGAGAGGATCGGCGGGCTGTCGTGGGGCGCGGGGCGGCTCTCAGAGGGCAGGCTGGAGTTCGGCTTCCGCGGGGGCTTGGCAGGGGGCGAAGGGGATGACGAAGTGAAACGTGCTGCCTCGGTCGACGACGCTGTCGACCCAGAGCCGGCCGCCCATGAGGTCGACGAGCTTGGCCGCCATCGCCAGCCCGAGGCAGGTGCCCTTGGCGCCTTTCGCATCGGGCCTCGCCCCGCTGGTGAAGGCGTCGAACAGATGCTCCTTCCGCTCCGGGGGGATGCCCACGCCCGTGTCGGTGACGGCGAAGTGCACGAGGATCTCCTCGTCGGACCGCGACTCGACCTCCGCCTGGGCGATGACGCCACCGACCTCGGTGAACTTGACGGCATTGGAGATCAGGCAGTTCAGGATGCCCCGGAAGCGGTCCGGGTCGCCGACGAGGCTTCGGGGCACATCGGGGGCGACGAGGCACCGCAGGGCCAGGCCCTTCGACTCGGCCGCCGACCGATGGGAGTGGACTTGCTCGTCCATGGCGTCGCGGAGGACGAACTCGGCGGCGCTGAGCTCGACCCGCCCGGCGGCCAGTTCGGAGAAGTCGAGGATGTTGGTGATCATGGCCAGCAGCGACTCGGCCGATTCCTTCACGATCCCGAGCGAGTCGCGCTGCTCGTCGGTCAGTGCGGTCTCGAGCATCAGCTCGGTCATGCCGATGATGCCGGTCATCGGCGTGCGGACCTCGTAGCTGACGTTGGAGAGGAACTCGGCCTTGGCTTCGTCGGCGGCGCGGGCGTCTCGTTTGGCCTCGGCGAGGCGGCTGCTGGTCTCGTAGAGGCGGTAGGCCATCACGTCGCGGCTGGAGACCATCCCGACGGCCACGTCCTCGACGATGACGGGGATATGCCGGATGCCGTGAGCGGCCATCATCCGACGGACCTTGCCGATCGGCGTGTCGAGGTCGCAGGAGATGACGTTGGAGGTCATCCATCGGCTCACCGGCGTGGTGGCGGCTTCGGCCCCGTCGGCGGCCAGCCCGCGCACGATGTCTCGCTCGCTACAGATGCCCACGATCCGCCCGGTATCCAGCACGATCAGGCAGCCGACCTCCTTGTCGGTCATCACCTCCGCCGCCGCCACGATCGGCGCGTGGGCGTCGATCGTGAGGACCTTGCCCACCCGCCTGAAAAGCCGCTCGAGCTGCCCAACCGTTGCCATCTTCATCTTCCTTAGCGCAAGGGACGAAACCGGGGCATACACAAAGGCTTTCGTCGCTTTCGGGGGGCGCCTTTAGCTGCGCGGGCGGGCCGCTCGACGTCGTCGAGGTCGGTCGATCGAAGAGAACCCAATCCCGCCGGCGCGCGTTTGTATATATGCCGCGTCTCGGCGATCCCCGTCGTGGACGGGGCGGCGGGCGCGGCGGATCTTCTCGCGCTCGGGCCGGCTGCGAAGATCCCCCCATCCGATGGACCCGTCTGGAGACAGCCAGAGATGATCCGCCAGATATGGATCCTGAGCCTCGTGCCGGCGATCTGTCTGACATCGTCGGCCTTCGCTCAGGGGGCCGACGCGCCCGCCTCCGCCGAGCAGCAGGCCAAGCAGCTCGACGCCCGGAGGCGCAAGCTCGACCGCGAGGTCCGCTACGAGCTGCTGAAGCAGTTGTCACAGATCAAGAAGGCGCTGGCGAAGGACCCGGCGTTGGCCGAGGCGAGCGCGGCGCTCGAGTCGGCCCAGAAGGCCTACGACCGGAAGCTGAAGACCGATCCGGACATCGTCGCGGCCGCCAA
>Ga0180437_10002268_pt1 | contig 31111 bp, 42 predicted proteins | sample SS_ome_4_FD_132410 | JGI IMG/M metagenome (GOLD analysis project Ga0180437, IMG submission 132410) | Hypersaline lake sediment archaeal communities from the Salton Sea, California, USA - SS_3_D_1 metaG | ecosystem: Environmental > Aquatic > Non-marine Saline and Alkaline > Hypersaline >...
CCTCATACACTTTAGCTCTGATCTTCTCCTTCAATTTTTCAAGATAGGCCGTAAGTTCCGTAGTATTATGATTAATCAGCTTACCTTCCTCAGTCAATTCTCCATTATAACTTGGCATAATCTCCTTCAACTTTTCAATGGATCTACGACGCAGATCATTAGAAAGGTTTTCATTCTCTATTGCTCGCTGTAGTGATTTGACTTTCGTAATATGTTCTGTGTACAATTTGGATACTCTATTCTCAGCATCACTTACAGCATCCAGAACCTTCTTAGCTTCCTTGTGTTTATGAACTAATCTGGCAATAGCAGTAACTAGAAAAAATACAGCCACAGCAGCCATTTTCCAAGGACCCCCGGCTGTTCCTAAAATCTTGAAGATCCTTCCAAGAATTGAAATCAAAGGACCTAATGCGGCAGTAAGAAGAAGGACATTCCTGAGGTTTTGTTTTTCCGCTTCAGACATTTCATTAAACCTCTCAGAAACTTGTTTTCCTATCTCAGTAATACGCTGCATTATTGGGAGTACGGTCTCTTTTAAAACACCACCCAACTCAACCATAGTAGTTTTCATAGAAGCGATGGCCTGATTCCACTTAAACTCAGTAGTCTCAGACGCAGCTAAAAATGCAGCATCCAACGATCCAGTAGTATCACGCATCCTTTCTGAAATGGCAATATTACTCTCCATATTTGCCCCCATCAAGTCTAATACTCCCATCAAAGCACGTATATTTGGGAATACTTTTGCCATTGTATCCTCTCCGTATCTATTAGTAGTCTGTCTTAATACTTCCAAGGTGGCAATAAGACCATCTTCTCGAATCATTTTACGCAAACTAGCAGAACTCAATCCCATCAGTTCAAGAGCCTCTTCTGCTTCATTGGTAGGTTTCAATAGACTACTCAAAACTGCCTTGATCTGCGTAGCAGCAATAGAAGCGTTTGTACCTGTACGAGTCATACCGGCAAAAGCTGCACCAACCTGATCGAACGAAACACCCATCTCAGATGCAATTGGGAGAACCATTCCCATAGCTCCGGCCAGCTCTGAGGCTTCGGCCTTACCTTCACGAACAGTAGCAACTAATATATCAGTAGCAGTGGCTGCATTAAGACTTTCAACACCATAAGCATTCATTGCCGATGTGACCAAATCAGCAATTGTTTTGGTTTCACCAAGACCAGAAGCAGATGCCTTAGCAGCCATTTCAAGAACGTTTAATGCTTGTGTCCCTCTGATCCCTGCCGAAGACACAAAGAACAAAGCATCTGCCAATTCTTCAGGACCACGACCAACAGTTGGGGCCATAGCCAAAACAGCTTTACTCCAGCCATCTACCTCATCCTTTGCTACACCAACCAATCCAATTATTTTGGACATAGACGACTCAAAATCTGCTTGTGCTTTCACTGAAGCAACACCAATGGCCAGCATCGGTAGAGTAACATATCGATTCAAATTTTTACCAACCTGAATCATACTCACACTCATGGCCTTCATTTGTGCTTGGATACTGGCCGATGTAGTTCGCATCTTAGCATTTGCCATATCCATTTGGGCTTCTGCTGCTTTCATACCCGCCATGAATCGGGTACTATCCAACCCCAAACTGGCTATTAATTGTCCTACTTCAAATGAATCAAGTGCCATTATTTCTTATTTTTCTTTTTGTCAATTTCCTCTTTCTTTTTCTTCATAGCTTCCTTTCTCCTAGCATTTATTTCAGAAGCCAATATTGTAGGAGGATCATCAGGATGACGTGACACTGATTTTGCTCCTAAAGCCAACGCAGCAGCTTTCAAACTGCGTCGCATTTCATCAAGATTCTGTTTCGGTCCCTTGAAAGCCTTCTCCCAAGAGAACTTGTATAACTTTTCAGGAGTTAATCCTTTGACTCCTGGTCGTGTAGCAATAATCAACCATGCCTCAAATCTAGCTACTTCAAAAGCCAGTTCACTATTGAATTCATTACGCTTACGTACAGTTTGTACTGCCCAATAAAACTCTAGCGGACTTAGCTGTATTACTTCTTCCGGGCCGATCCCGAACGTCGCGACTGCTTGGCCGATGAGCTTTGCGTAGTCGGTTGAGCCTTTGTCTTCTCTTTCTTGCCCTCCACCATCCCCATTATCTTTTCCAAAGGTTCCTCAGAAGGGAAGAATTCCGGAAGAGCAGACACAAATTCCAAAAAACATTCATTCAGGATATCGTGCATATCCTCCATCTCAAATTCAAAGGGTTTTTTGGTCAACCGATGTCCTTGTTCCAAAGAATGATACAACAATGGCATATACTGACTGGGTTTTAGACTATCCCCTTTCTCATCTTTTAAACCTTCTTCTCCCAGAACGATACCATGCTCCTCCTGTACTAACATCATGGTGTAAATTCCTAATTTAATAGGAAGTTTCTTACCATTATACGTAATAAATTTTACTGCCGCCATGATTAAGCATTTTTATACATTCAACAAATTCAAAAATACCAACCTGTGATTAAGGTGGTATAACATTATGATCCGGAACCACTATTCAAGGTCACCTCTCCGGAGATCTTGATGGTTACGGTACTAGTGACTTTGTCATCCGGTGTAATTTCTACCGGAAGTTCAGTGACCAATCCAACGAACTCAAGAGTGGTGTTCTCATCATCCGGTAGAACTACCTCGTAGTTCTGTAGATCATCACTCTCGAAATCTGTCTTCATCGTTTCATATGTAGAACGAGTGAAGTTCATGGCCAACTGAATTGTCCCTGCATCACGGAATCCTCCGATAAACTCACGATAGCCTCCAGTAGAGTCCAACGAGGTTACATCGATAGTATCACGTGACATCGTCGGTCCAGAAATGGAATTCACCTCGGAAATATTTACCCAAGCTGATCCGCTCCATCTCCGAAATAGCGTGCCGACACCTGCAAATGCATTAGACATAATTCCTCCTTTCTATCAGCGACGCTGACAATTAAAGTTAACAATAAAAACAGGTCTGTCATTTTGATCATAATACAACAAGGAAGGTTCCCCGGTTGCCCTAATGACAGTATATAGCGTCCCATTCCACGACTCATGTGCCCGGCTGTGGAGTTGGTCCATTATATCACGTAAAAGTGCTTCCCCCGTAAAATAATCCTTATTACGACACCTGATTTGGAAAGAAGATCGATAATAATCTTCACCAGGAATCAGAGTCATATCAGGAGGAAAGCTGGGGGTATCATAGATAGTAACCACATTGTCTGGCGATGTAGGTTCTTTACCTATGAATAAGTCAGTAGCAAACGTAAGTCCTAATGAACTTTCGGCTTCTAACATATCTTTGATATCTTTACTTACAGGATTCATCGTATTAATTCTCCACTTGATGTCATTTTTTTACGTATTATCAACAATATTTTGTAAGTATTGCGTTTTAAAGCAGCTTCCAAAAATTTAGGACCAGCACCAGGCCTGGGTGTGTATATCCTCTTTCTACCTTTACCAGGACCGTAACGAACTCTGGGAGAAGTAAAATCAGCTCCAATATTTTCATGTACAAAAGCTGCATAATTAGCATTGAATCCAAAGAATATTGTCTGACGATTTCTTTTATATTCAACCGTTTCAACAAACCAACTAGAACGTAAATTACCAGTATCAACTGGAATTCTGGGAGGTGTCATTTCCATATCGCGACGGATGAATGCTACAGCACTTCGCAATCCACTAGTACCTCTGGTTTGGTATTCAATGAGTTTCTTATTCAATCCACTCATGACCGTTTCAATTCCTGTTATTTGTCCCGTAGCTGGCATTTATATAGTTCTTCCTCCTTCCATATTCAAATTCGCTCTGCGGATAAAATCAGTAGCACTTCCAAGACAGGGGATTTTCCTGAACGAAATAATCTGTTCCGCTCCGTCTATATCCCTAGGATCGTCCGGATTTGAAGGTAATCCTGAATCATCCAAAGTTCCCCGATACAAATATCCTTCTTCATCCACATCCTGTAGTAACCAAACACTCACCCTACTCAACTTCTCATTCCCTTTATCGTCACGTAACACTTCCTCAATTTGCTCCCAACGACACTTCAGTTCTACAGGATCGTCAAAAGTATATCCTCCTGTACCATTCGGAGTAGGATTTCCCCAATACACACAATCCTCTACACATTGTCGTTCTATCATAGACGTTATACTCATGTCTCAAAGCTGGTTATCACGGTTGTCTTAATCGTCTTTTTACCAATGTCGGACAATACATTACATGTATCCAACATGGCCACGACCTTTCCATAAGAAGTAGAATTCAACGACTTCCCAAAATTATCATAGTAAGTTACCTGCGCTTCACCAACCTTTTCAGACTTGGTTTGGCGATCGGCAGTCATAGCAATTAGATGGGCTGTCAACCACATCTCAATCTGCTCTAGTACTTCATCTGACAAACCACAATCCGCAATATTCTCATCCACAATCAGACTAGCTGTCGTAATGTATGGATCAACCTGAGTGGTGGTCAGATTAGTAGGAATGATTTCCTTAACCTCTGCTGCTGTAGTACGTATTGCCATATTCTTATTTTTAACTATATCCTTTCGTTATCCATTCACTCAGAATTCTATCGTACATATAATTAGGATAGGATGTACGTGTCAACACCACCCCCTGACGCTTTTCCTCTACCGTAAAAAGTGAATCCACATCTCTGTAAAATTGTACATTGGTCACCACTTTCTTTCCCAACGGTAACACCGTTACATCCCTAACCAAATTACGTAGAACTGTTTTTGCCATATTATTTTATAATCTGCTTTTGTCGAGCCTTCCATAATTTAGGTTCAATAAAAGCTGTGATTTCTTCCCCACGCCACGGTAATCCTAACCATTCTATCATATCCTTTATTTGAGAATAATCTCCATCCACCATCCTCTGAGGCCAAACCCACTTGATATTCAATCCCTCGTTAACCATTTCCACAAACCTCTCTTCATGTTGATGAACCCACCACAACCAACCTTCATTGACGTTTTTGGCTCCTACAGCTTTTTGCGCAGTTCGATTATTAAAAGCTCTCATAAAACCAGTACGCAAACATGAGTTGATAATGTCAGAAGTTTTACGTCTCACCACAATCCACTTCGCATCAGGAAACGCATAATTCCAAACCGTCCAATGCTGACACATCTTAGCTCCTTTATAGAACCATGGCCCATCCTGATATCCTTGTTCAATCATAATTTGTTCCACACGACGTTGCCAATTATGTGGAATAGGTAAATTATTAATATCAGGCAAAGGATATTGTCCTAATTTATCGACACCAATTGATTCATAATAGGGTTTGACAATAGAATTACGAATTCTATAATTCTCAAACATACCCTTTGCATTATGGATGGTGGGCCCAGACATATCCCCACCAAATGCTCCACAAATATTAATTATACCAGCCACAAGACTGGTACCACTCCTTGCACAACCCGTTATTAATATTGGTGACGTCATTAGTTTTTGATTAACGATTTAACAAAATTTCTTTTTTCTTGTGTTGACATATTACTAAGATAGAACTCTTTTAATCGTGAATATTCTTTAAATAAACGGACAAAATGGACAGGATCCACCTGTAAATACCTAGTCAAAACTGACATATTCTGTGCCCTTCCGTCAAAAGACATCCCATCAAAAGAACTACCACGACCATTGTCTTTGATTTTATTAAGACCTTTCTCAGTGTATTTACCACCTAATTGAGCACAAATATATTCACGATATGTCTTGGAATCAAAAAACGTATCATACATTACTTTCACTACCCGATAATTCTCCAAATACAGTGTTTGATGAAACTCTTTAGCTGTTTTATGCCAAGCCTGTATGGGACGACGGTTGAACTTACCTTCCCTACGCTGTATGTAGGAAGCATACCAATTTAATAGATCCCTAATTTGCAACACAATAACACTACCATCGATGGGGACATCCACATTTTCTGGTAAACAATTTTCCATATCATGATAAACCGAATCAGGACACCATGACTTAATCATATGCCCTACCCAGGCATGTCCTGACCGTTTGGGAGCTATATGATATATGCGATCAAACATCTTTTTTAGGTTTATATACTTGAGGATTGGGAGATCCCAATCCGGCTTTGGCCAAAAACATTGACAAATCCTCCGGTTCATCATTGTGCATCAAATATCCTGTATCCGTTATTTGAAACCAATACGGCAACCGAAAGTAAACATTCCCCTGTTGAGTTTTGACATGCTCTCCATAGCTCATCAGCAACTCAAGAAAAATAGGACTATTATGTAGCTTTACCACCGTCATTCCAATGCTTATATAATACACCATTTATTTGATGGGGCCGAGGAAATCCATGACAACTGACTATGGATGTTCCTTCGGGGATTTTCTTGGTTGGTCCTAAATGTCTTTTATAACTCAGAACAGCTCCAGGGGACACCCTATCCCAACGATCAGCAATATCATTAGCACAATATCGTATCCAATACCTCTCTCGTCCCTGAGTACGAGACACCGCAGCATTAACATTAGCCTTGAACGGTTCCCAAAAGATAGATTCCGTTTCTTCATCCGCTCTAAAGGACATAATATCTCCATCCAATTTATCTTCTTCACCACGTTTGAATTTACTCCTAGCACAAAATAATCCTCTGTATTTGGTTAATGGGTCCAAATTACCCACTATTACTACATCAAGATCTAAACACAACACCTGACGACCAAATAGACCAGCATCCCCACTAAACATAAATATCCTAGGTAAAACTCCTCGATTAGTTACCAACGGAAATTTACGCTTAATAATACCGTCACACAAATCTAAAGGTTCATTGGTAAAACAAATGAAATCAAAAGGCACATCCGTATGACGACACACTCCGTGATACAAATTATTTACGTAGGTTGATGCAAGTTCCGTAGAACACGCACCAGCACGTTGTAACATTCGTCGGTATTGTGGATCCATCGATCCCGAAAGATCAGGTTGAGATTGCCATCGCTCTCCCTCCCAATAAAAACATATAATATACATTGGTGTCATCAGTGCATCATCATTTGATATAACCACTCTTCTTGTAATGTCTTTCTAAACAATCCATTCGTAGGACGACCCGTCAGCACAATCGTTTTTCCTTTATATATCTCATTAATGCCCGGTTGACCTGAACGGGTGACTCTACTGAGCTTCATCAACCATTCTCCGGGAAACACGGGTTGGTTTGGGAGCCATCCTCCTAACAAATCCTGCTCACTCTGATATTGTTTTTTGTAATATTCTGCGTTCATCATAAACATAGTATACAAACGAACGAAAGCTCCTACTTCAAAATAAATCATAGAAGACTGATACCGTTCAACTACTTTATTAACACGCTTCCCAGACATTCTACCTGGAAATAAAACCATATCTCCTGTACAATCAAAAATTGGTTTTAAAGAACGAACAATTAATGAGTCTAAATCAAGATAGAGAACCTTCCCATTAATAGGTAAATCTGAACGAAACAGTTCCATCTTGGCCCACCACCCTTGTAACAAATCAGGATGCAACAGGGGAATCACCGTCCCAGGAAACTTCGATTGCAAATCATTTGTCAATACCCAAAAATCAAAGTCACAATCCATATGATTGGACACATTTTGAAACAGTCTTTCCACATCCTGAGGACCATAGTCTCGTGGTTCATCATCCACTCCTAAAAATGTACCCTTCCAAAAGACACAGATTATATTCTTTGACCGTTTCATCCTCTTGCCATTTGTTCGAACCATTTTATTGTGTGTGTTCTCCTAAATAATCCACTCTTTGGTTGTCCGGTAATTATAATCACATCATCCGGTGGTGTAGTGTTGTATCGTGTTCCTTTACACAAAACGCTCAATTTCATCATCCACTCCTCAGGAAAAACAGGTTGATCAGGGATCCACTCTCCCATAATATCTTGATCACTTCGGTAATGTGTAATATAATAATCCCAATCACGTACAAACTTATCATACATCCACACAAACTTACCTGGGGTAAACAACATTGTCGCTGCCTGATAACGGGAAACCTCTTGTCCAATATCGGTGTGTCTATGACCATGCTTACTATGAGTACGAAACATTACCAAATCTCCAGAGTAGTCCAGTATTGGAGCCAATGATCTAATTGCGTGTGAGTCGAGGTCCATATACAAAGTCCTTCCTGGAGGTAAGTCAGGTCTATGAAGTTCCATCTTGGCCCACCATCCAGGCCAATCGTTAGCATAAAGCAATTTGAGTTTTGTACCGGGTACATCACAATCCATATTATTAGTCAATACATAAAAATCAAAGGGACGATCACAGTGTTTACTAACAGATTGGAACAAACGGTCCACATCCATAGGAGTAAAGTCCCGTCCTCGGAAGTCTCCTTCCCAATAAATACATATGATATTGACCTTATTCATCTCTTCAACATTTCAGATTGTAACCAATTGCTCGCAATATCATAATCAGGTGTAAGACCCACAAACCCTAAAACTCGATCAACTTCCTCCTTGTCACAATCCGCAATAGCTTCCACATCGACAAACGTATAATACGGATTTAAATCGATAACATCAGAAGCCTTACATAGTAAATGAGAAATATATTGATGTTTTTGATGGTCCGGATGTTTCCGCATACCAGGATGCCGATTCATACTATCCAAAATCTTCAGCGTATCTCTAGTCAAAAATAACCACCTAGCATCAGGATAAGAAATAACCCAAAACTTCCAAAAGATTAAACACCAACTGGTCTTAACCAGCCAAGGAGTATCATTGGGAACAAACCGTTCTATTTTGTCTTTCAACTCTGAACAAACACCAAAGTCCGGAAATGGTGTATTCCAATTCTGATATCCTACTTCTGAAGCCTTCTTTTTGAATATATTTTTGATGTCAATGTTTTCACTACCAAAATCACTATTCGTACCGGGATAACGAGTAGTTCTAGCACGACCAACCCACACTCCATGTAAATGAAGTAATCCCGCCACCATAGTAGTCCCTGAACGTGGGGGTGTAGCAATTAATATGGGATCTTGTCTAATCATGTACAAATTCCTTTTTTAGATGCTTCATACCACGACGATGATACACATACAAACCGGACATTTGATAAATATGAAAACCAGCTTTCAAAACTTGTTGACCAAAATCTTGGTCGATGTTGTTAATTGAGTTCTTCACCTGACGGAATCCTATCTTCAAAGCAATCTTTCTATTCAAAAGGAGAAAAAATCCGGCAGCATGCTCCTGTAATTGGATCAAACTCGTTCCAAATTTTTTATACAAATTCTTTGAATACATAATATGCTTTTCAATATCCGTTTCTGGAGAGCCGTGTTCTTTCATAGTACGTTTATGTCTCTCACCACCACAAACACAAGTAACACATGCAGTCTTAGGATCAACCACTTCAAGGGTTTTAATTGCATGTAAACACATCTCGTACCAAAGGGGATTGCAAAGAAACACGTCATGATCCAAAAACAAAACCCAATCGGCCTTACTATTTGCCAGTGCTCGATTGTATGCTAAAGCCAATCGATTATTCTCATCAAATGGTATATGAACATCAACCCACATAATCTTCCTTTTTGGCAGTCCATACGTGATTGATTCCCGTTTCCACAAAATTAGGAACCAACTCTTGTAATGCTTTAAGAACACCAGGACATCGTGGGTGATTTAGATCGTGTCCACAAAGAGTACCTCCCGGTTTCAGCTTGGGAGTCCAAGCCTGTATATCGGCTTTTACAGCAGGATACCTATGATCAGCATCAATGAATACAAAGTCCAGAGAATTGTCCTTAACTTGCTCTGCCATTTCGACGCTATCACCACGCAACACACGAACCCTCTTCTTAAATGGAACAATGCCTCGTTGAAATCTTTCCCACCCTCTGACAGGATCCCAATTTTCACATCCTGGCTGATCGCCAATATCTCCTCCCTCGGGACCAGCTTGCACCTTTTCCCATTTATCTACACAAATTAAAGTAAGACCAGGACACCACCGTAACAACCGATGGGATGTGATTCCGTTTGCTACTCCTATTTCTGCACCGATTGTGTAATTATTCTCTCTGACCAAATCGGCCAGCCAGTGAAATCTTTTTTTCTGTTTTTTCATAACACTTCAAATAAACGAGCCTTCTTGAAAGATAAAATAGCTGAATCACGAGAAACATTTATAATTGTCAAACCCAATCTATGAGCATCTTTAGCAATAACAGGATACCCACGTTGGAATCTGTGGAAAGGAAGCTTGTGAGGAGCCTTTTTCCTATGTGCATTCTTATAATGCGCATGCCAATGTTGATGTTCCTCTTCATTCAATTTGTTATCAAATCCTAGAAGATAAATTGTCTTTACACCTAGATGATAAGCAAAATTGATTGCCGCAGCCCCGCTGTTAAGATTCCAACTGACATAATTGGGCCTCTTAGTAATTCCAGACGGATGTTTTCCATCACGATGTACAACTTTAACCTGCTTGACATTGGGTTTTGACAATAGATTTTTGTTGCATCCTACTTTCAGATTTGGGAATTGATTCATTGCCCGTATATTCTTAAAGTAGAATCCAGAATCACCAAAAAACGCAATGTCTATCCAGTTTCCTAGCAAAAATGCAGCGTTTACTCCTATGACATGTTTATCATGGATAGATGATAAAAAAGGAGAGAACGCACTAAGTGGGAGTTCTTGAGACCGAACCTTTGATACAATTTCCTGAGGAATTTCAAATTCCACAGTAAGGGATGGACCTCCTCCTATGATCCAGCATTCCCCTCCTTCCCACATCTTAGGAATAATCCAGGTCATTCTGTCAAAGAACGAATCAATTTTTCGGCATCCTCTTTATTCAAGGCTTTTTCATTCTGAACCTTACCGGATGAATTAAGCACACTATACCACCCACCACCTCGGTGGTTCAAGAAATATTCAAGTTTCTTGACGGGAGGTGCATCCTTTTCCTCCTCTTCTGCCTCCAATTGCTTGATATTCGTTCGTGGATCGACCGGACGAACCACGTCACGATGACCTACTGGAATTTCTTCCAATTTGGCCCAAAACTTTTCTCCTGGTTTGATGATTTTCTTACGACCATTGATTACTGCCAGAAAGGATCCTCCACCAGTTTTGATCCAATGAATAGCATCAGGATCTCTTTGTTCTTTCTTCGTACGTTTCATCATTATATAATTTTAAAAAGATTCACTTGATTAGTGAATCCTGAAAATTTATGCAGACAAGTGTACAATACCACTGGCTCCGTTAGCATCAGAACGAATCTGAGGAACCTGGATAGTCATAGACTTGTACTTGGTAACCATATTACCTTCTTCACCCCACTGTACATTCTGAACAGGCATTCCCCGAACTAATCGGACAACATCACTACTCATTTGTACCAATAGAACGTTGTTGGCAGGAAGAGTGTCAACGACCTTCACATCCAAAATAGACCCAATTTGCTTGATCCTTTGCCTGACCGTTACGCCAGTAGCTGACGTTCCTGTATCTTCGTAATCTTCATCCATGATGGTTTCATACGCAGTAGGAATATACAACATAAAGGGACCATTGTAGTGGGCATTAATGGCTGTTTGCTTCATGCTTAACACTTCATCCAGAATATCCCTGGCAGATTTGGCCGAGTCATCCCAGTTCACACTGAGAGTAACAGTATTCCGGTCCGGATGATTGATGTAGGAATAGATGGTATTTCTCCCCCGACTATCAGTTTCTCCATAGGAATAAGTGGTATCGGTGAAAAGCATGTTTTCGAGACGTTCCGCAATTTTCCTACCTGACCGTTCCATCATAGTGGTGTCCAAAGGACGTCCCATATTCCGGCTACTTGCCAAAACACGTGCATTGATTTCCCAATCCACATGTATGATCGGCAAGGGCAGATAGTTGTGCTGGAACTCAACTCTGTCATTGTTACCCCGAGTCACCCCGTCCATGGTCAGAGCTGCTTCCAGTGCATCACTCACGTCGTGCCACTCAAGAATAGTGGTACCAAACCCATTCCCTAGATTATAAATCAATCCACGACTGATTAGGTCTTGTACCCCATTAAGACGAGATTCTACAATATTGACAAGAGCATCATCCAGTCTTTTCCATTCATCCCTACGCAGGGTTGCTGCGTTGGTCTGTATAGTCCGGTAGCTCTTCTTATTTGTAGGATCTCCTCCGGTAAAAATAGTCATGCGAGGCTCATTCTCATCATTCAAGAAAGGCCTCATTGTGCCGGGATCAACCCGACCCATCGCAAGCAGTTGCTGTGCAACTGTTCCGAATGCTTGTCCGTTACTGATAATATCAACAGGCATTGTGTCCTCCTTTCTTATTAAATGATTCGAACTTTGATTCGCTTATCATACCCCAAGTCACCACTGGACTCACCTCCGGAGCTGTCACTAACATCGACAGCTTCAACAGCTTGTCCAACGATCTGATTGGGATAAACAGTAATGGAACCAGCTTCAGCACTCTCGAATGATTCTACATCCGCCACATGCACTTTCAGCATACCATCACCGTTGCTCTCCAAAAAACTACCGATAGCCGCATTCTCACCATCTGCAAGAATACCAAGAACAATGTCTCCCCTTCCAGGAATCCATACTTGTACCTTGTCATTTGCAGCGTATGCATCATCAACAGATTTTCCCTGTAGTTCGTCCTCACAAGCAAACATCGGAAGGGCATTTTGCCCAGAATTTGCATGTGCCCGAACCTTATCAGTACTCATCAACTCAATCAGCATTCCAGGAGTGATTGCAGCATTGGCATCGTACTCCTCCATTATATCGGAGTAATTTTTGACTTTAATGGTTCTTCGTGCCATTGTGTCCTCCTTTCGTTATTTATCCTCCCCTTTCTCCTCAAATCCGGCAGGTAACATAGGATCTTCATCCATTTCGTCACCATCGGCAGAAAAGTCCGAAGGACCCTGGCCGGAATAATTGGCAGGTTCAGATTTTTTGGTTACAGAATCGGCAATTCCCTGAAGCGTTTTATCGTCAAGAGACTGAAGTGTCTCTTTTTCGAACTTCTCAGAATTGTCAGTTATGCTCTTCACGAGAGCTTCTCGTTTGGCCTTGCGATCCACTTCAGCCTGTAGAACTCTTTTTCCCATATCTTCAGGCATCAGTGCAGCAAAATCCTCCAAGGTTTTCAAAGTACTTCTGAAAGTCTTGATGGCCTCGGCAGCATTTGCGGTAGGCTCCGGTTCCTTAGGAACCAACTTGTCCAGCTGTGACTCTTCCAGAGTCATCAGCCATTCCTTGTCTTTGGCTTCAAATTGAGACAGCTTATTCACAATAAGCTGATCAACCTTGGCTTCACAACAAGGAGTTTCATGACCAGGCATATTACCTCCTTTTGTTTTAGAATTTACACTTGGTTTCGTGCGAACCATTCGCTTTGCGGTGACATAAGACACCTGTTTTCGCACTTCTACAGGGTCATCGGCCATATTGACCGTTCCATCACTTATGGAATAACCCCGACGATAGAGGGTACTGTTCCCTTCTAGCGTCCTGATACGATATACGAAATCATCCGAATATACCTCCTCTAAGAAATGCATCTTCGAATTGGTGTCCATCGCATCCAACGCAGACTGGATCAATTGGGAGATTTCCTGAAATCCCTCCTCATTGTTGACGAGGGAGACTGAGTAGCCTTTTTGGACCAACTCTTTGAAAGACTTCAGTAAATCTTTCATATCACCTCCTTTCTTCTGGTTTACACGAACCCCACAACCATCTTCCCATGAACAGGCACCTTGCTCGCCGGGCAATAGAGCCAAGTGATCTGGCATATAGTTAGACGCAATGGATTCGTAGGTTTCATCGTGCCACTGTCCTGTAGTAGCTTCGACATCAGTATAGGATCCTATGCTTACATCCAGAGGTCGTCCCTCACGTATGTGAGCAAGAGCCTCTGGAGAAATAGCTAGGATCCGTTGAACATCAATCCAGGCTTCAGCTTTCAATCCATTATCATAATGGGCATTGAAAATTTGTCCCACGGCATGACGTTCCATCACCTGAGGATCATTGGCCGAAATGTTTCTACCATTCTCCTTTGGATGATAAATCACTACCGGAATTCCGTTCCAGGCTTGGGGAAATGCACTTAACTCCTCTTCACGATGCAACTGGGGTCCGTCGCTTCCGCTATGTACCCCTTCACGCATCATGACCACCGGAACCACAATATGTGGACGGCCTTGTAAGATCTCTTCCCTGATCTGGTAATTGTTTACCGAGATTGAATACGTTAGTAAATCTTGTGTTTTCATATTGTTTGAGTTTCTTTGCACTGCTGCATTGGCCTGTCTTATGGCTGACGCTTCACAATTACTTCCTCCTTGACTCTGGCAACGTCTTAGAGCATCATTAGCCACTCGCACCCACTGACGTTTTTGAGCATCGGTAAGACCACTGTTATGTCTTTCTACATCGCTTACTGTCCACGGCATGGCTTTATGTATTTAAAAAAGGCACAACTACACAACTCAGGCCAATTACGAATCATGCTAAATGAATCAATGTTATTCTCTATAAAATATACGGGAGCTTTTAACCGTTCATACACGGCTCCAGTGTTCTTACGGTAGGCATAATAATCCAGCAGTGCTACAACAGTGACCCCTGGTATAAAATACGGAAGTAATGCCCGCATACATCTTGCGAACACCGGATTACGCTTCGGTGCATCAAAAATAATAAATTCTATGGATTGAGGTGTAAACTTCTCTAATATTTGAGGCAAATCTCCTCTGACGGCGATTATATCGTCATACACTGGTGTTACATTTTTAACGTATATATGCATTAAGTCCTGCCCAACAACGAGTTGTTGACCTTGCAAACGAGCCTTCTCCACTTCTGCCTCCGATGCTCTCCACCGATCAAATGCCCAATAAGACTTATTATATCCAGCGGTAATAAGTCCTTCCAATAACGGAACAGACGTAGCTCCTAACCAACAACCAAGCTCCACCGCACACCCCTGACCTGTCCAATGACTTCCAATTTCCCTCAGAAAATCATGAACCTCAGTAGGAGTCATAGCTGGTATTTTCAGATCACTTGTTTCCACGTAAATCGCATCGGATTAATTGGTTCATAAAGAATCAAAGCCTTGATATAATGGGCTTTTACTACTCGGTCATTATCAATATCGTATTTGGAGCCTTTTCGACCCCATTCAGTTACATTTGCATCACCCACAACATCATTCCCGAATCTGAGCAGATAAGGTCCATCCAAATCCACCCACTCAGAAACTCGCTTGGACTCTTTCCGGAAAGGTCTGGGAGATCCATTCCAAAAGCCAGCCAGATCCTCATCATATCCACCGATCTTCCAAAACATCTGACGAGTCATAATGAAGGAATCTATATGCCGATGGATGGGAGTCCTTTCCACCCTGGATTGCATATTCCAACGTTCCGGTTGGTAAATCTTATCAGGATGCAAAGTACACTTCTTCAGTAAATAATTCACTGAAGCAACTGGAAAGACATGATCAATATCAGTAAGAAGAACCCATCCCGACGACTGGGCATGATACATAGCCAAATTCTTAGCACCTCCATGGTTCCAGGGAATGTTCTCCTGTATTCGGAAGAGTTTTAGCGAAAAGGATGGGAGTCCTACCCGGGAGAATACTTCTTCCGCAGGATGATTTGGGGAACCATCGTCCACGATGATTACTTCGAGTCTACTTGACAAATCAGGGGTATATTGTGCCCAATAGTCCATGTGAACCAGCAGCATCTCCGGATTTTCATAATAGGGCATCACTATGGTAAACTTAGAAATCATAAGTCACGTACATTTACGGGTAAAGCAATACAACGACAATTTGGGTGTACAGGTATCATATTACGTACCTCCTCTAGTGAATAGATATTTCCCTCATATCCAGCACACTGATCACAAACCCTATCATCCCCAGCAGTAGACCATTCGGCCTGAACTTGTACCCCCTGTATCTGCCAATTCTGATATTCCTGAATGGTAGCCTGATGGTGGGCACGAATTACCTCGGTACGAGCCAGAGTTTGTGCTCGTCGCTGGGCTGGGATAAATCGTCCTAGACTGTCTCTAATAGCAAGATCACCCACCCCTTCACCATTGATGACAGCCACAATTTTACGAGCCAACAGACGAGGATTATCCCCATCGACAAGTCCTTGGGCCAAAACACGACTGATTTGCGTGTCCATTTGAGAAGTAATACCCTGTAAATCGGTAAACGTACGGGTATAAGCCAACCCAACCCGATCTACGTGAAAAGGAGTAGACATCAGAGCTTCAATCCCTCCTACTTCATCCACAGGAGGAATGGTGTACCCTGCCTTATTCATTTCATATCTGGCACGCATTACTCCACGTTTGTAACTGTCATATATATAGATGTTGGTCCAGGCAGCTTCGGCCGACTCACCAATACGTGTGAATTCACGTGTTTCCAACAATCCTCGATCTATCTGCCTACGCAACCACGACATAAAAGCCTCCACTTTATCTGCTGTACGAGGGAAGTTGAATTCACCAGGAGCCGGAGGAACCAATTCCTGTAAAGCAGTAATTTTTTGCAATCCAAATACATCTCGGTCGATAATAGCTTCACGAATTATCTTAATCAATTCTCGGAAACGACGATTCATATCTCTAACAAACCTATTACGTAATGTTAGAGTACGAGTAGGATCGTATTGATACACCTGTAACCGAGTATATGTAATTACATCACACATTTTCTTCAGTTTCTTCAGTTCCCCCATCTGAGACTTCTTCTTCTTCAGCCTCCTCGGCAAGCCTTTGCTCTTCTTCAATCATATCAGAAATATACGCATCGGTCATTTCCATAATCTGCTCCACATCATCCGGATCCAATCCTAAAAACCATTTCAGGAAAGCGTCTGGAGAAACAATTTCCTGAGCCAAAAGATTCTGTGCATAACTTTTTATAGCTTCAGCTCTGGTTTTACCTACTTCAGCCTTATCTTTATCGCTTTCAGAATATAGATCTTGCCAATCAACAAAATACTCACCCGTACTAGCTTCGGGTAAAATACCTAACTCAATCATACGATCTACAAAAGGACGGATAATAGTAGGTTCCGCATATTCCTCACGACGGGTCTGTATTGTAGCATACCAACTAGTAATATCCTGCTGAGAAGACAATTCTCCTCTTTCACTACCGGTCAATATACGCTTGGGGATGCCTGTCTGAGCGGAGATCATCTGAATAATCACATCCACATGTTTACTAGGATCACTGATCTGTGGTGCTAAATCCTTTAGTTCATACCCTTCAGTCATTATAAATCGACGCAAATTGTGTTCATATTCGGCCAATTTCTCTTGCAACTTATCCTCTTCATTTGGACTAATGGTATAATCGTCCTTTAAAACACCCTGATACCCGGGACGAGCACCTCGCCAGAACATCTCAGCACTTCCTCCTACCAATTTTTCCAAATCCATAAGACGATTATACACAGGCTGTAACACAGGAGTTCCTTCCACTTCTGATTGTAGCATATTAGGAATGACATGAATACACCGAGTATGATGTACCCGCATTTTGGTCATGTCACTATCACTACCGGGATTGTTATATTCAATATCATAGGTTTCCACCAATCCATATCTAGGATCCTTAGAATCCTTTACATAAGAAGCGATTTTAGCTACATCACTGGACAGAGGCTTTACATATAACAATTTGGGAGTCCTTGAAACGGGTTTTTTGAAATCAGAAACCTGAGGTGTGTCGTCAAATCCTAACAACAATACCCCATAAAAACCAATAGAACTGAGTTTGTCCAAACGCACAAACTTGCTTTTTAGACTGTGGTGATCCTCCAATTCTTTCCAAGCCTTTTCCAACTTGGTTTCCTGGTCATCTCCTGCCTCACCAATAACCAAAGGCCCACGCCATGTGTAACTTACCGGACGGTCGATGATGGCTCTAGCAATGTCTTGACGTAAATATCTAGAGGCATAATCACTGAACCGAACAGTTTCTTTGTACCCCAAAGCCTCATACACGTTACGATCCGTTCCATATTGCATTCCCAATAGAGCAGCCAGCCGTGCCCGAGCCAACAGCACAGAGGCCTCGTGTATGCTTAATACTTTCTTACCCTCAGGGGGTCTTGTACGCTTCATTTAATTACCCTCCGTTTTTTATCCTTGTTATTTCTGCTTCACGCATCTTCTTAATCACTGGCACCTTTTTAAATCCGTGACCAGCAATCTTTCCGAATAAAGCATCAAACGCAATACCATGATACAGACAGTTTATTTCATTCAAACTGTCAATCCCCAACATGGTTTTATGAAACCTGATGGCCAGAAAAATAGTCACCAATACAATGACCAAACGGAACAGATTGTCTTTAACCATAAACCAAAAATTGAAGTTATTGGGCATGCTCACATCTGTTTTCAAACTGTGTTTCACATCCGTGTAGAAAAAGAGACCAGCCCCTGCTAAAAAGAAAATGCCAAAAACAGCATAATCAGTGGCTGAAAGTGGGCCCAACATCCTATCCCAAAATTCTGACCTATCAAATTCCATTTTTCTAGTTTTAAAATAGGATGGGTCCTGAGAACCCATCCTCACGACTTATTCAAAATAGGACTACGGCTGTTTCGTCTTAATCAATCCGATCAAAAACTCAACCACAGTTTTCAGGAAGAGTAAATTACTGGACCAAATACCATTTGCGGCAAGACCAGATAGTGCTCCCCAAAACAATGTTTCCCACCAAGTCGCTTCTGCGAGATATCCGATATTTACCAACATACCGAAAAAAGAAACCGCTATTGCTACTAACCACACGGCAGTCACCTTTTGTAATTTGGTAGCCAGTTTTAGCAACCTGATTAAGTACTCCCCAAGAAATGCTGCTATTCCAGCAATCCCCAAGTAAGTTGCAAAGTAAATCCCATAGTTATCATATAAATCCTGCCAATCCGCAGGAACCTCAACAACTTGGGCAAAAATCGGTGTGATGAGTAACATCAAAAAACCGAAAAACAATAAAATCCTTCTCATGACGTAAAATTTTGATTAAACATTATTCAATTCTAATCCATATCTGTTCACCATTACGAATGGCTGTTAGTGTCCTCTCTACAATCAACATCTCATACTTAGTAGAATTAATCACACCACCTTTTATCTTATTCTCACCGGGTAGAATACATCCGTGTGAATCTTTGGCTGTATTTCCCCGATGAATCCGAATACCTGTAAAATGAGGAACGTCCAATAGAATAGGAAGAACTCGTTTGAACTTTGGGGACATAGTAAGATCCACCGCATACGTTCCGTAAGGAATGGCCGTTTCACCAAATACCTTCTCCTCGCCAGGATCGTCCAGATCACCGTCCTTGTTTACATCCCTGACCTTATCCTCGATAGTATCACACACATACAATCCATCGATGAATAAAGATCCGATAGTGTAGTCATCTCCTAGAAATCGTCTCTGTAATTTGAGTTTCACATCAAATGTATTAACAAAATCATTCCTACCACAAACACTACTGAAGACAAAGCCACCAACCAAATCCGGTTCCCGGTAGCCATCTTCATGAAATGATGAATGGGAGCCAGTTCCTCCCTCAACATCTCCCGAAATGCTAATTTGTCCGCTTTCCGTTGCTTATTAAAATACCTGATCACCTCTCCCGGGCAATCCTCGGGCTTGATGATTGGGATGTTTTCCTTGTTAGTCGTTCCGTGTAAAGAGTCCATAGGTTTATATTTTTGAATTCAACATGGCTTCAAAGTTTGTATCCCAACCAACCTATCTGTGACCAGTTGATACTAAAGGCCACTCCCACACTCCATATCTTAGTCACGGCACGATCCATAGGTTGCATCTTACTCAAAATGTTCCCATCCGTGGAAGTTACCCCCACATACAGCGGATCTAATCCCGCCACAGCATTATAATTCAGATCAAAAGTGGCATATCGCCAGAACACATATTCAGCGGTAAACCACGGCAGGTGCCTCCATGTCAACCCCCACTTGGTCAGGGCCAGCGTCCCTCCCGCCATTACTATGGCACTTGATCCCTGAAGCACGTGTCCCCAACGCATCTGCGCCAACCGCTTCGGGTCAGTGTTTGCCTTACCCATATCATACAGCGCATCTCCGGTAGCTTCCAACGAAATGCTGGCCAACTGAACCACCATTACTCCCAGCGGTAATCGGTTGCGCTCCCACCAGGTCATTCGGGCCACGGGCTTGGGATTGTCGAATTGGCCAATATTCAGCGAAATTTCCGTTTCTGGGGCCAGGGTGTACTTCGCTACAGGAGTGGAAGGGAAGTATGACATTTGCCCCATTAGATTGATCGAGGCAACCAATAACAATATGGTTAAGCTCCGTTTCATTGCTGTACTCCTTCCGTTATTGGGCCGGGGATAAAACAATCTCCCTCTCCTAAGGTTGGCATATTATAATTTGATGTTGTAAATGTTGAATCTGTCACTGGATTTGAACCAATATCTACAGTAACTTGAATAAAATCATTACCCAATTCACCACCTCTTGCATATAGAATAAATTCATTATCATTAGTACGAGTTACTTCCACTTCATACCATGTGTTTATAGACATTGTCCCAATCGAAACTTCTGCCAAAACACTAAATAAAGGATCAGTTGTGATTTTAAATAATCTAATACCATCTCCACCTCTCCAATCTACACCGTACCCATTAACATCTGGATATGCCCCAACCTTATCCGCAATAAACACAAATCTTCCCCTCCCTGTTGTATCTTCATTAACTTTAAATTTCCACCGCCAAGTTCCATACGCATAAGGACTATTTATCCCAATTACTGCAGGATTACCACTTACCCGTTCTAGATACTGCTGTCCTTTGTCCAATCCGGGAAGTGGTGGAATTTCCTCAATACAAATATCATCAATTGTAAAATCAGCATCAACAGGAACGGCATCTGGACTTGTTGCGTGAAGTCTAATGTAAAGATATTTATTGCTCCTGCTTACAGTTCCTACAAATTCATATTGTTGATAGCTTGTAGTTAAATTAGGATTAAGGACTTCAATTTTATTATTTAGATCATCAGGAAAATAAAATCCACGATCATCTATGTTAGAACTTTTAGCCCTAAATCGGATGCGAGCGGCCTGATGTTGTGCAGAGAATATTTCTGCTTTATAGAACCCAAAAGAGGAACCTGAATTGCTATATGTCACTGTCATATCTTTGGTGGTGGAATTCCATGCCTTAGTAGCAGAATAATTATCCCACCACGCCGTTCCATCCGTATCAAACTGACTTGAGGCTGCTGGAACAGGAAGTGCAAGTCCAAAATTCAATTCCTTCACCTCATACGACCCTGTCCCTTTTATGAAATGTCCTGATAATTCCATAGTCTATATTGTTGATCCGACTCCATGATCGGAAAGTTCAAGTTGCTGTTGTGTTCGTTTGGCGAATTGGTTGTGGTAATCCTTGGCTTGTTGTTCGTTGAAGGCATAGTTGTGGAATTGAAGATCATAAAGTTCTCCAATAAAAGGATTATTTCCATCTTGATCAGTTGCCAGTACTACTAAATTTGATGAATCTGTATTTCCTGTTGCAACCCCTTCCACCAAAACACCATTCACATAAAAAAGCAATAATGTCTCAATATTGACAGCTACAAAATCATATTCCTGTCCTGCGGTAACAGTTGTTGATTTATTTATAGTTGATCCATCATACAACTGAAGTACCAATGCTCCATTTTTCACATTAATTGCCGTTCTGTCCGTGCCATCAATTCCCGAACTTAAAATACATTGCGTTCCGGTTGGATCATAGGTTTTAAATCTCCCAGTTATGGTCCATATCACATCAACTCCAATAAGATCCGATAAATCTGAGCCAAGATTAATTTTAGGAACACTTTGCGCTTTCTGATCAAACGCCATTCCATTTTTACAATGAGTTCCAAAATTAATAGTACCATTATTCCCCTCCCCACTAATATCCACCAGCGTACTTCCGTTGGGAATCATGTTGTAGGCAGCGACCAGCCCGGTGACTTTCATTACGGAGAGGACTTCAATCCAGACAGACTCTCCTGCGGATAAATCAGAGCCTCGTATATACGGAACTGTACCATCATTTTCGATCACTCCAGATGTATAGGTTATTCCCTCTGTATGCCCAACCAAATCTGTTCGATAAAGCAATGACCCGTTTCGTATTTCAACCCTCGCAGAAGCCCCTTCGCTAAATTTACAGCGAAATACTACAATCATTTTATCACCATCCGCAAAATCTTCAAACGTTGTATTATCTCCAACAACACGAAGATATTGATAACCTCCGCTGCTATTGTCCACAAAATCCAATTTGACAAAATTACCATCCTGTGATTTTGTATTTGACCCATACAAATTCCAAACACTCACATCATTCGCCACAAACCCCACATCAGCATCTGGGACAAGTTCTTCTCCGTTCCATTCTTTGATAGAAAAATTAGTAAAAGCAAACGATCCAACTTCGAAACTATTTAAAAATGTAACTACACCAACTGCAGTTGTATTAACAGTTAATAGTACTGCATTATGCCCAGAAACCGCCCTAACATTACCATCATCAGAAATACTTGATCCCCCTATGGAAACTGCTAAAAATAAAACAGGTAATTGTCCAGTACCAGAACTATCATATTCAACAATATATGTTTTTCCAGCAACAAAACTTATCTCATCAGGAGTGCCAAATCTATGTGTCCCGGAACCATCTGTTGAACCAGAAATAGTTTCTGCATTAATACTTGCAAAAGTGGTATATCCACTATTAACCCACGGACTAACATTCAACACTGTAGGATCATACTCCGGCACACCAATCCTACTATCAACCAAATGACTCAGATCCGTAGGCTTTGGATAGCTTAATGGAACAGGAACGGACTTTGTGGTTGGACCGGAACGTAAAAATTCTTGATACAAATTGGCTCTCTCACTGGCAGTCAGGATATGATCGTAAAACTTAAAATAAGCCATATTGCCCTCAACTTTTCTAGCAACACCACTTCCCTGTGACATTAAATTAATATGAGTTGTGGATTTTAATGTACCCGAAATAACAGTAGAATCAACAGGATTATCATTACAATAATAAAGTACGGTGTGTGTTGAAACATCGTAAGAGATAATCATCAACTTCCAATTAGAATCCTCTATTGGACTATCCCATAAAAAACTTGGATATGCCCCTTCAACTACTTGAGTCAAGAACCTACTGGGTGTAATGCTAATTCCTTGCATGTATTCTTGTTCCGCTGCTGTTCCAAAAGTTACATAACCTCTCCACAAATCACCAAAAGATGACTTCTTTATTCTCGTAGCCATCACAATAGTCCAATCTTGATGAAGATTATACGACTTTTGAAAAGTAATATGAGAATCAGAAGCCGTTGCCCCATCTATTGCTAATCCCTTTTCTGTTTTATGAAAGTTCGTATTAACAGATGTTCCAACCACCCCACCAACAGAATCAATCAGCGTTCCTTTCCTGAAATCTATGTCGAATATCTTTCCCATTATTTCCCATATAAGTGTTTCGTTGCTGTGTAATATTGGCTGATCTCTGCGGCTGTCATTAAGCCTTCAAGGAGGATGACTTCTGAGATAAGGCCGTCAAAGGAACGAATATCTGTGGATATATTTCCCAAAATGATATTTGTACTTCCAGCCACTGGAGTCCCAGTATCAGTATCAATTTGAGCAAACAATTCTCCATCCTTGTAAACATAGGTCACTCCTGTCGATGTTCTGGTGATAATAAAAAGAACAGGATGATGAAAATCATAAGAATCTGCTGCCGCATATATATTATTCACACCACCATCACTGGAAATCCATACAGTTCTATAACCACCTTGTTCCCTTATGTAAATTCTTAATTGTCCGTTTTCAAGTAGCCTGCCATAGTTGCCGCCACCATAACTATATGGATTCATCCAAAATATTATCGTAATATCCCCCGTCAGATCATGATACCCACCACAATCAATCTTACTCGTACTGCCATTAAACCTCGGCACTCGTATTGATCCCTCTTTGACTACCTCGATGTCTGTGTTGGTGACTTCAGGGATATATTTCTTTACTGATAGGTTGGTTATGGAGTAGTCGGCGGCAGTGGAGATGTTTTGAAATCTTAATACTCCGGTTGTAGTTTGGTTGCAAGTAAACTCAAATACGTTTGCCCCTGCTGATGCGGTTTGATCCCCTTCGTCACTGCTTGATGCGCCTCCTCCATGTGCGGAGATATCACAATTAGGGGCTGTTCCACTATTCAACACAAGATCAAAGGTTACAACATACTTTTGCCCACTTACAAGCGCAATCTCATCAGCCGTTCTGGCTTTATGAGTGGCAGCCCCGTTTGACGTTGCATCAAATCCGTTGGGTGTTGCATTGGCAAAAGTCGTATAGTCAACATTCTCACAATTACTCACATTCAAATTATCTCCAATACTATCCCCACTCAACAGGTTCCTACATACCCCGCTCCGGGCATTAACATTGAGGATGGGGGAGAGTGGAGCAACAGTCTGTAATTTTACTGATAGGTTGGAAATAGTAAATTCAGCAGCAGCATTATTAAGAAAGGCAAGTACTCCAGTTGTCGTTGCTGCCGGAGTAAATTCATATACATTACTCCCTGATTCTGCTATTGGAGTACCAGTTAAATATCCACCACCGAAACTATATTTTAGAGCAAAATATGGAGCCTGTCCAGAAGTAAGTGTTGCATCAAATGTTACTATATATTTTTGCCCACTAACAAAAGAGACTTCATCGGCTGTTCCGGCAACTTGTGTACCACTTGTAGTATAAACAGCATGAAATCCGGTGGCACTTGCACCATCAAATGAATCATACGAATCATTCTCACAATTACTCACATTCAGATCAGCCCCTAATTGTTGAGCCACGTTCAACTGCGGAAGGACATAACGGGCATCGTTGTACAGGTTGGAAACTTCTTCGGCGGTGAGAACCTTATTATAACACTGAAATAATTCAATATCTCCATCAAACCTTGCTGTTCCTCCACCCAATTTTCCAAACCTATTCAAGGTATATGAATCTTTCGCCGAATAATCATCTGTTGCAACCAATGATCCATCCACATACATTTTCATAGCTAGATTGTCTGGATCAAGGGTAATAATTACATCATAAATTTGATCATTGTTTAATCCAGATACAGAATAAACAACTAAAGTATTCTTGTCTGTAGATAAACGAAGTTCATTAGAATAATATCCTATATAACTATAATTTCCTTCAATAAAATTAGAACCAACGGCTACATTATTTGCCGTCTTATCATTTGATGCAAATCTCACCCTTAAACTACCCGGCTGACCTTTTCTGATAAGAGTAATTGAATTTAATATAATATCAGAACTACTCCCATTAAACGTAGCCATCCCTTTATCAAACACCACATCAGTAGGCACACCACCATTGCGCCGCACCTCCTGTTCGGAGTTGAAGTATTCAGCAAATACCAGGTTCTTGTCCAGATTCCGTGCCCTGCGATAACCCATAACCGTTTTATTTTACAACTTCAGCCTTGTAATATGTCCAGGTACCAGATCCGTCCGAAACGGAACAAGCAATCATTTTGTTTACAACTGCCGCTACCTGGGCAACGGTGAATATGTCCTGGAATGCGGCCCCTGCTGCCTCTCGCAAAGCAGTCACAGTAGCCGGAGGGGTATTATAAACCGCTGGCGTGCCCTCATCATCCGGCACCACGGGATCAGGAGGGATGGCTGGGGTGACCACCCGTTCTCCCCGCATCTCCGTCCGGCACCATTCCTCAATGGCATCTATTTCGTGGTACAAGGTGCGTATTGCTTGGCGTGGAACACGGTTGTCCACTTCAGGATAAAACTCTTTCATCCATTGCCGCCAGTTCTGTGGAAGCACCTTTTCAGCGAATCCATCCAATACTGCCACTTTTTGATCCACACTCATTGCCGCCAGTATCTCAGGAACAGTCGGCTCCGGAGGGGTCGGATCATCGTAATTTGTAAACCCTAATCTTGCCATGTTTTCTATGTTTTAAATGTTAAGCCTTAATTACAATCACATCGGCTGAATTATTCTCCGTAATACCGGAACTGCTCAACCCATATTCCAGTTTGATCATATACTTGAGAGCGGGGCGGTCCTGAATCCAAAAATAGAATTCCACCGTGTCATTGATACACTCAATCACGAGATCCGAATTGGCCAGGTCACTGAATTCATCCGTGACATTTACCCAACCCGTGTCCGCTGAGTCATCCGCATCCGTATCATTGGTCACCCAGATGGAAAAGAACACCGAATCATCCGCCGAATCAGCGAACAACTTGACATATACCCCCGCATCCTTGTATTCCTCAAAGGGCAACACGTACCGATTGACGTTGTCCACGGTTTCATCCTCTTCCGCTACCAATACTATGGGACTGGTGCTATGGGCATATTCCGGATTCAGTACATGAACCATTGGATACCCGTCCAAATCGCTTCCTTTGTTTGGTACCCAAATTTGGATATGTAGAATGTCTCCACTGGCCAAAACTGGACCTGCACTGGCCTCAAAAGTAATAACACCACCACTGACTGTACAGTGGGATACGCCAGGAGCCGGAACGTGATATAACTTTCCCTGAGTGATGTTGTATACGTGCAGAAGATGTTTAGTCTCCAACGTAAAACTCAATCCGGTGATAGTAATGTTTCGGGAATCGGCTGTTACGCTGTAGTTGGTTCCCTGATCACCTATTAAAATTACTCCATCCATGATATATAAATTTTAAATTGTTAATCCTGCTGCATATCCTGCTACCTGAGCAGAGGTTCCTGTCAGATCACCACTTTTAAACAATGCCCACACCTTAATATTTCGACTCAGGGCAATGGCAATTTGTTCATCGGTGAGTCCTGCTCCATACCTAGAACAGAATGAATCCCTAAGTACAGGTCTAAGAACCGTTCGTAATACATGTCTTACAAAAGCCATAGTTGTTACCAATCAAATCCAACAATTATTGTTCCATCGGTGTATCCACCGGACTTGATCCCAGCACGCCAGGCCACTCCAGCCCCCATATCATCTAGAATACAACGAACTCCATCAGCAAGATCTACATCAGTAGTCAAATCACGCCATTCGGTATCCCATTTGGTTTTGTACTGGATGGTTACTGTCCCGTTACCACCACCTCGTCTACTGAACCATATTGGTCCTCCCTTGACCGCACTCATACTTACCGCATCGCTCCACGCTCCACTTGCTCCCGGAGCCGTATCAATGCTTATGTACCGGTATCGGTCACTGTTCAAACTTGTGTTTGCCATTTTTACTCAGTTTTATTATTAAAGACTCTTTGCTTGTTTTTTCTTAGTTAACATACGGAATGCACCACTGGCTGCATCCACCTGATCTTTATATGAACTATTGGGAAAAAACTCCAACTCCTTCTTGAATGCCGAATTCCACTCTGCACGCATCATTATGACGTTTCCTTTATTTACTTGAACACTGAATGTGTCGGCACGGTGAATCTTATCCCCGGTAGGACGATCAGCCTTGGAAATGTATCCTGCTAGATTGCGAATTGTCGCATCTGCTGAATCTTTTCCGCTACTACCAGGTTCTTGCTCAATCCCCACACGAGTTCTAGACCCATCAGCCTCGGCAGTGTGTCGTATGCGATCTTCTCTATCATCAGTCCCCCATTGGCCTCTTACCACATCTACGATGATAAATTTCCCGTTCTGCAAACGCCACATACAAACTCCTGCTGTAAAGGCACCAGCACCAGGAGTAGCAGCTTTATCCCAATACCGAACTCGATCAACTACGTTGGTTTCTGAACTTAGACTTTCTATTATTGGCATATTACCAGGTTTGAACATACCTCCTCCAGGAGGTGTGGGTTTTTGTCCTACCTGACCTGCATAGCCATACTGACCCAGATCATCAAGCATCTCGTCCAACACTGCCGGATCCAACCTCACTGTATCCATCAACCCATCCCTGTAGAACTTGATACACTCATTGGGTTTGACTTGCTTTTCGTATCCCGGAGTACGTATCTCACCAGGAAAACACAAATGGCGTATGCGATCTTTGGCTTTCTTCTTGGTCAGAATATGTCCTGTAGGATCATCCTCGTGAAGACGTTGCATTATCATGACCATTGTACTGACAGCCTTGTTGACCTTACGAGTGCTGAGGGTCTTGTCCAAATAATCATTCACATCGGGAAGACTCACATCACTCAGAGCACGCTTGGGGTCAATCAGGTCATCGGGGATTATGATATCAGCATGGAATCCAATGATCTTTGCATCCACACTGGTACTTACTCTTCCTCCCCCTTGTATGATACGTGGTGCAAACCCTGGTTTAGTATATTCTTTCCTGACAACCCTAAAATTGCTTTTGACGTCCTTGTCTTGTTTAATATCTAAATCAGGGAACATGGATCGGAATTTGTCAGAGCGAATTATATCTCTCGAGTATTCAGCACTTTCCAAACTCAACACCTTATTATGTGAGGTAGTAATAAATCGAAGATAGTGCCAATTCACCCAACACCACACTGGGAAGAATATACTAACCGTGGCAGTTTTTGTAGTACCCGGAGGCACATTTATCACCAAGTCATACAGTTTACGTTGGCGAGCAGCCACCCTACGAGCAATGACTTCTAATTCTGCACATATATATTGTATGTGCCAATTGGGTACAAAGGGATCTTGGCAATATGTATCCCAGAAATACTGAATAAAGTAAAACAACGAACCCTTTACCAGAGCACGCATCGACTGCACAGGATTGTTTATTCCACTTTTGAGCTGTTCTTGCTCGACAGGAGTGAATTTTGGAGAGGACGTACGAGTCCTTTTCTTGGAGATGGTATTTGTATCAGTTTTGCTGGGCATCGGACAATTGTTTCATATTCAATTCAAACAACATGTCCTTAACCGAATCCGAAAGATCGTCCAAACTTAGCTCTTCAATTTTACGTACATTAATTTCACCACTTACGCTATGGTCGACGCTCATCTTCGTAATATCTGCCCAAACGTCACGGAACATAATACTGAGGTATTTGTTGGCCGCATACGCATCGGGTGGATAATGTTTGGTGATCGGGACTATTACAGGTTCAGTGATGGTCTCGATGTGTTTTCCCTCTTTATCGTACACCTTCACTGTTTTAGACAATATATGAATATCGGGATGGTCATACCCTATGGCTCGGTGATACAGAGCCTGACTGACACGTAGCGCAGCCGTCACACGACCACGACGAATGTGGCGAGCAAATTCAGGATACTGACGAGTCCAATATTCAATGGTTTTTACGCTTACTTCGAAATATTCAGCCAGCTCTTTTTGTCGTGCCCCCAACTTACCCACCAGCTCTTCCGCTTCTTGGGGAGTGAAGTTAGGATCGTACACACTTTTTGGACCGGAACGCTGTACACGACTCACCGGAACCGAATTTAGAGGTTCAGTAGTGCGCCGACGACGAGATTTTGATTTTTTGCCTTGAGGAGGCCGAGTGCGTACCATTCGTATAAACGATTTGACGCACAAGTTCTATAAAAATAAACAGAATCAAGGCATGAATTTAAAAAATTCATGAAGATTTTTTAAAAAATGTTTTGCAGTTTAAAAAAATTAGCATAAATTTGACGTAGTCAAACGCTAAAAACAACCACGCTCCTTGAAATTCTTGATAACCGACTGAGGCTCAGCTTCCTAACGCTAAAAACGGCCCCCGAAAATCTGACAAACACAGGTCAACTCCTTGATTTTCAGCCTCCTCAGGATCCTCCCGATTACTGTGGTTATCCTCCCCCACTGCTCCCGACCAGATCTACTCAGCCAGCCTCGAAAGGGCGGTCAGTACCGAACCGGGTCCAAACCGGAAACCGGGACTCATACCGAAAGGGCATTGACAGTAAAGGATAGAATCCTGAAGATTGCGAAGGAGCGACAAAGATGGGAAGGCCTCGGGGAACCTTCCGTTCACATGACAGCTAGGGACAATCTCGTGAAGGCCGAGATCACTCATATATTAAGGTGCTCCGCTTAATGTCAAACCAAAATCATTTAACATGTCAGTATTTAAAGAACAAGCCGAAACCTTAACAAAGGTGGCTCAAAACCAAACACGCATCTATAATGATGCCGCCGATTGGGGATACCCCTACAACACCTCAAATCCTCCAAACGACATTAAGTGGTTGATTGAAACCATCACCCAATTGAAAGAATTGGACGCTCAGTTTCCTGAGGAGAAGCCTATGGTCAGGAATCGCCAAACGTGGGGAGATGGCGTTTCAGTCGACGTCGTAATATTCTGGGAAAATGACGGAACCGTATACTACGGTACACGGTTTCACGTTTGCTTCAACAAAACGCATAACCATCCCTCGCTGCTTGACAAAACCTACAACGCATACATTTCTGTCGATGTTGAGGCTTATGAAGAGGAGGAGTAAGCTATGGGTATACTAGAAATTTTAAGAGCCTCTCTGTTGAAGGATGGCTTCCGGGAATTTACCCAATCAGATTGGGATTGCTACGGCGACGCTGAACGTTTCAAAGAAGTTTCTAACAACACCAGCGACGAACCTATTATAAAAGAAGATGACGAAAACGAGTGGGTGTTGATTTTAGACAACTCTGGTTTTCACCGCATCGGATACTACCAGGACACTCAGTATTTTGAGTCCGTATATTTTGATCACCAAATACTAGGATAACATGTTTTCACTTAATTGTAGTTACTACACGAAAAAGTTCAGTTCGTTAGACGAAATGCTGAACGAGATTATGATTAGTGGGATGGATCCTAATTACGAGATTCTCCACAATGGTCGTAAAACTGGTGAAACCGCTTGGGACCACATCAAATTCATGGTCTA
>Ga0180437_10002269_pt1 | contig 31103 bp, 26 predicted proteins | sample SS_ome_4_FD_132410 | JGI IMG/M metagenome (GOLD analysis project Ga0180437, IMG submission 132410) | Hypersaline lake sediment archaeal communities from the Salton Sea, California, USA - SS_3_D_1 metaG | ecosystem: Environmental > Aquatic > Non-marine Saline and Alkaline > Hypersaline >...
AGCCCAGTGATTTTGATAATGGCAAAAGGAAGAATCGCCGTTTTTTGTCCAAAATGCAAAAGACGCACCTTGTCGGTGCGCCCTGCCTACGATTCTATGGGGTTGGTGATCCTCACCTCATGGAGTTGCTACTTCCTTTTCTATTCGCTGCGCAAGCCCGTGGGTCCGAAGCAGGATTCGCATTCCACAGGTTACGCCGAACCGGGTCTTGACAATCAAAGCAGAGTGTGGTATACTCTGTGCGTATTGCAAATATATTGCAAATATATTGGCGGGTTGCCTATCTCGGTTGCAAACTCGCTGACACAGCGTCGCTTGCCGGGAGAACCAACCAGAGGTGGTCAGGATCTACTCAGAGGGGAGTGCGTGTGCGACTCAGCGACAAAGCCTATCACCTGATCCGAACAAAGATCATCACATTGGAACTCCCCCCCCTTTCCGCCATCGATGAACAGGCCTTGATGGAGGATCTACAACTGGGCCGTACCCCAATCCGCGAAGCCCTGCAGCGTCTGGCTGCAGAGGATCTAGTTTACTACGCCCCTCGTCGCGGTATGTTTGTCGCCGACATCAGCATCACCGATCTACAAAAGATATTTGAAGCGCGCATGGTCCTGGAAGGATTCTGCGCCCGCCTGGCTGCCCAGCGAGCCACTCCAAAGCAGTTGGAGCAGATGACTGCAGTGATCCGGCAGTTGGACCAGGTATCTACCGATGATGGCAGAGCACTCATGGCCCTGGACGAGCAATTTCACGAACTCATGTACCAAGCAGCCGACAATGAATTCTTGGCCGATGCTTTGCGACGCCTGCATGCCCTCAGCCTCCGGCTGTGGCATCTGGTTCTGGACCGTCTTGGCGATGTTCGCAAAGCTATGGAACAGCACATTGAGATCGCCGAGGCCCTGCAGACCAGAGACGAGGCCCGTGCCGAAGCGCTCATCCAGCGTCACGTTTCAGAGTTTCAGCAAGAGATCAAAGCTGTGTTATAATGGTACAGGGCCAGCATCCAGTTTCCCTGACCGCTGCCCTTCCCGCCCTGAAAAGGGCCATACCTAACACCAAGGAGGATAGATCGAGGTGGAGACTGTACTGAAAGGAACCAAGAAGCAAGTTGTGATTGGCGACGGCTTGCCCACTGCCATTCTGGGCGAACGAATCAATCCCACGGGCAAAAAGAAGCTCGCCGCCGCATTGGTGGCCGGAGACCTGGACATCGTCCGCCAGGAAGCCCTCGCCCAGGTGGAAGCCGGGGCCCACATCCTGGATGTCAACGTCGGCGCAGCCGGCGTGAACGAGGTGGAGCTGCTGCCCAAAGCGGTCAAGTTGGTGCTCGAAACTGTGGACGTGCCCATCGCCATCGACTCAGCCGACGGGGAGGCTCTGGCGGCTGCGCTGAAGGCACACCAGGAGGTCAATCCCGAGGGCAAGGTACTGATCAACTCGGTGAACGGAGAGGAGGCCAGTCTCGCACGCGTGCTGCCCCTGGTCGCTCAGTATGGCACCGCCGTCATTGGCCTGTGCATGGACGACGATGGAATTCCAGAGACAGCAGAGCGCCGGCTGGAGGTCGCCAAGAAAATCGTGGATCGGGCTGCAGAGCACGGCATTCGCAAAGAAGACCTGCTTATCGACTGCCTGGCCCTGACCGTAGGCGCCGACTCCCAGGCCGGATGGGTCACACTGGAAGCCATACGCCTGGTCAAGGAAGAGCTTGGGGTCAACATGGCCCTGGGTGCCAGCAACGTATCGTTTGGGCTACCTGACCGGGAAACGATCAACGGGGTTTTCCTGGGCATGGCCATTGCTCGGGGGTTGAACTGCCCCATCGTGGACGCAGCCAAAGTGGGACCCTTTATCTTGGCTGCTGACCTGGCCCTTGGTCGCGACGAGTATGCCATGCGCTACTTGAAGGCCTATCGGAAGCGACAGAAGGCAAAATAGGCAACAAACAGCATTGGCCTCAGTGACGATCCTACACTTCCGCGGAGGAGCAGCTCACGCCACGTGTCCTGTTCCCATTGAAGCTCGGGAGGAGTTATGACCACACTATTTTTTGCTACCGATGTGCATGGCTCGGACATCTGCTGGAAGAAATTCATCAGCGCGGGCAAGTTCTACGGGGCAGAAATCATCATCCTGGGCGGTGATATGACGGGCAAGGCCATCGTGCCCATCATCCACCAGGGAGGCGATACCTACAAAGCGGTCCTGCTGGAGCAGGAATCGATCCTGCGCGGCGAGGATCAGGTGAAAGACATGGAAAAGCACATCAAAAGCCGGGGGTACTACCCCTACCGCACCACTCCTGACGAGATTTCCGACCTCAGTGCCAATCCGGAACTGGTTGATGACATCTTTCACTCGGAAGTGCTCAGGACCGCCGAGCAGTGGCTGGCTTATGCCGACGAAAAGTTGGAAGGTGCAGGCATCCGTTGCTATGTGGCCCCCGGAAACGACGACATGTTTGAACTGGACGACCTGATCCGCACCTCGAAACACGTGCAACTGGTCGAAGGCCAGGTGGTGGAGTTGGACCAGCACCACGAGATGATCAGCTCTGGCTGGAGCAACGTCACCCCCTGGCATACCTACCGCGAGGAGGACGACGATAAACTGCGAGTCCGCTATGATGCCATGATCGCCCAGCTCAAGAATCCCGGTACCAGTGTGTTCAATCTGCACGTGCCACCGTACGGCACGACCCTCGACGATGTGCCCGAGCTGGATAAGGATCTTACGCCAAAACTTGGGGGGAGATCCCTGGTCCCGGTGGGCAGCCATGCCGTTCGCGATGTCATTGAGGAATATCGGCCGATATTGGGCTTGCATGGCCACATCCACGAGGGCAAAGGGGCCATCCGGGTGGGCAAGACGTTGTGCATCAACCCCGGCAGCATGTACGAGCAGGGCCGGTTGCTGGGAGCAGTCGTCACACTGGCGCGCAACAAAGTGAAGAGCTATATTCTGACCACCGGATGACGGGTCCGAGCTGAGAGAGGGGGTGGTAGCTGACTTCCGATTTCTATCAAGATTCTCGGTCAATGTAAGACCCATCAAAACACTGAGAAGGGGAAAAGGAGAGTGTGACAATGAGTGGCCAAACTCAAGAAACATCGTTGTTCTTGCGCAAGGCGACAGGACTGGTGCGGTCGTGGTCGGTCTTTGACGCCTTCATCTACGCCTTCTTCTCCATCAACCTCATCACCTTGGGCCTATACAGCTTCAGCCAGATGTACTACTTTGAGGGTGGTCTGATGCCGACCCTCATAGTCAGCGGGATATTCATCATCTTTGAGGTGGTGGTCTATGCCGCTTTGATCGCTGTCATGCCCCGCGCCGGCGGGGATTACGTATGGCAGAGCCGCATCCTGGGTGGCGGAATCGGCTTTGTGCTGGCCGTCACCGGTTGGTGGTTCATTCTCTGGCTGTGGGTCCCCCTCTACGCCGATATGCTCCGCCAGTTGTTTTTCACCCCACTGCTGGGCATCCTGGGCGCCACCGATGCAGCACTGTGGTTCAGCAACACGGCCCTCGGCTTATTCATCACCGCCGTGATCGTGTGCATCATCGTCGGGATCTATATTGCCATCGGCATGAAGTGGTATTCACGCATCCAGAAATGGTGCTTCTGGATAAGCATCGTCGCGTTGGCCATTGTCTTGCTCTTCTTGCTCTTTGGCAGCAACGCGCGATTCCAGGACGGCCTGAATGCCCAGGCGCCGGAGTTGTTTGGTGCGGCCGAAAACGTCTACGACGAAACCATCACCGCCGGACAGGAGGCAGGTGCCATCGCCCCCCTCTTTGGCGGAACGCTGGGCGTCATCTTTCTGGCCATCCCCTACATCGTCTTCTTCAACTTGTGGCCCAACTGGGGGGCGACGTTGTATGGTGAGGTGCGCGGCGCGACCGACTTTAAGCGCAACTTCTGGGGGATGGGCTGGGCGCTGATCGGCACCACCATCCTGGGTGCCGTCTTTTTCCTGTTAATCTCCAAGACGATCACCTGGGACTGGTACATGAACGCCAACGGGGCCTGGTGGAACTATCGCTGGGGATACACTGAGCAGACTCCGCCGCTGCCCATCTGGCCCTACCCCGCGCTACTGGCGGTCTTTATGACGCCCAGCCGCATCCTCCAGTTCATCGTCATCCTGGCCATGAGCGCCTGGTGGTTTGGTTGGTCGGGCACGGTGTTCCTCAGCAGCACACGCGTCATTTTTGCCGCCGCCTTTGACCGCTTGTTGCCAGAAAGGGTTGCCGAGGTGGATCCCCGCACCCGCACCCCAATCTGGGCCCTGCTGTTGATGGTGATCCCATCACTCCTCGTCGCTGCCCTCTTTGCCTGGAACATCTTTGACTTCCAGACCCTGACCCTGTGCTCCACCTTGGTTATCGCCGTCACCTACCTGGGCTCCACCATCGCCGCCATCCTGCTGCCCTGGATCAAACGCGACCTGTATAACGCTTCGCCCATCGCCAAGTACAAGATCTTGGGCATCCCTCTCATCTCCGTCGCCGGCGTCATATTCGGCGCCTTCCTGGGCTACCTCTTGTACCAATGGCTCATAGACCCCAATGGCCTGTATGGCATCGGCCTATCGAATACCAGTTCGGTCATCTACATGCTGGCCATGTACCTGCTGGCCCTCGGTCTCTATCTGGGCTTCAGGTGGTACCGCAGGCGTGAGGGGATCGACATCGACAAGATCTATGAGGAGATTCCAGTCGAATAGGAATCCGAAGAATGGCTATTGGGGGCAGGGAGCAAGCTCCTTGCCCCCTCATCCAACCTTGTACCAATTGGGGGAAGGCTATGGCTACGCTTGCGAATCTGGAAGACGAGATGCACCGCCTCATCGCTGCAGCCCAGCAAGAGGACATTTTTCTGCGCGTCATCGGGGGCCTGGCCGTCAAGGTCCACTCTCCCCACGCCAGCCATCGCTCTCTGGAGCGGAAATATCCCGACATCGATTTTGTCACGGACAAGGCGGGGGCCAAGAAGCTATTGAGCTTTTTGGCAGCCATGGACTACACCCCCAACAAGACCTTCAACACGCTCAGCGGCGACCGGCGCCAGCTCTGGTACGACGAAGTGCAGGGACGGCAGATCGACGTTTTTATCGGCGATTTTACCATGTGCCACACCCTGCCCCTCGCCGACCGGCTGGAGGTTGAACCCTTGACCATCCCCCTCGCCGAACTCTTTCTATCCAAGGCCCAGATCGTCGAACTGAACCGCAAGGATATCCTCGATCTGCTGGCCTTGCTCCTCGATCACGAGGTGGGCACTGGGGACGACGAGACCATCAATTCAGAGTTGATTTCCGGACTGTGCAGCAGGGACTGGGGGCTTTATACCACTGTATCCATGACGATCCAGAAGCTTCGAGGCTTTTTGGATGAAGACCAGATTGACCTGGACGAAGAGGAAGCGCAGACTGTCAAGAGACGCTTGACCACCCTGCAAAAGGCCATGGACGAGGCACCGAAAACCATGGCCTGGAAGATGCGGGCCAGAGTCGGCACGCGCGTGCGCTGGTATGAAGAGGTGGAAGAAGTACAGAGAACCTGACTTACCTTGCCTTGTTTCCCAATTTTGTCATTGAAGATGGATAGTAGCTACCAAGCCGATAAGACAGCCAAACCTATTGCAGATGGAGGATCTTACATGATGAACTTGCGTTCTTTCGAGGTGCCGACCGTGGTGAAACATGCCCCGGGGGCTATCACCTGCCTGGCGGACGAGATCAGGGCACTGGGCAGCAAGCGTCCCATGCTGGTAACCGACAAGGGACTCGTGGCGGCAGGCCTGGTCGACGAAGCAACCAGGAGCTTGAAGACTGGCAACATGGACTATGTACTCTTTGATGCTGTCGTCCCCAACCCGGAAATCAAGTTGGTGGACGATGCGGCGGAGATCTACACGTCCGAGGGCTGCGATGGCCTCATTGGCTTGGGCGGCGGCAGCCCGATGGACACCGCGAAATCGATCGGGGTCGTGGCAGTACACGGTGGCTCCATCCTTGGCTTTGAGTGGGCGGACCCGCAACCCATTGTCAAACGCATCCCACCGCTCGTTTGCGTGCCAACCACAGCCGGTACCGGGAGCGAGGTGACCCTGTGGGCCGTCATCACCGACCCGGAGCGCAAGATCAAATATAATGTCGGCGGCACAGGTTTGATCGCAGCCCATGTGGCCCTCATCGACCCACGCCTGACGCTGGGTCTGCCGCCTCACATCACGGCTGGTACAGGCATGGATGCCCTCACCCACGCCATCGAATGCTACACTTGCGCCTACGCCCAGCCCTGGCCAGACGCCGTAGCCCTGTGGGCCATTGAAACCATCGGGCAGTGGCTGCGGCTGGCCTATGCCCAGGGACAGAACGAGGAAGCCCGCTACAAGATGGCCATGGCCTCCATGCTGGCCGGGATGAGCTATGGCACCGAGAGTGCCGGGGCGGTCCACGCCATGAGCCAGACGGCGGGCGGCGTCTACAATCTTCCCCACGGCGAACTGACTGCGTCACTACTGGCGCCGGTGATGGCCTACAACTATATGGGAGAGCCCCACAAGTATGCCCGCATCGCCCAGGCCATGGGCGAAAACACCTGGGGACTCGGTGTCTGGGAGGCGGCGGAGTTGGCGGTCATGGCCGTGGCCCAGCTTGCCGAGGATCTGGACATCCCGACCCTGCCACAAATGGGCATCCCCGAAGAGGATATCCCCATGCTGGCCCAACTGGCTTATGACGACCCGCAGACAATCGGCAACCCCCGGGACATTGACGTCGCCGGCTATGAAAGAATCTACCGTGGTTGCTTTGAGTAGCGGGAATCTGCATCCAATCTGAATCCAGATCGAGGACTATCCTGATGCTTTGTAGCAGAATCGAGTACCTTTCAGAGCACGACCTGCAACAGATCCATCAGACCAGTATGAGAATACTGGCAAATGTGGGCGTCGACTTTCCCTGTGAAGGAGCAATAGCCGTCTTCAGAGAACACGGAGTCAAGACCGACGGCAACCGGGTCTACCTCCGCGAGGATCGGGTGATGACCGCCCTGAGCACCGTCCCGGCCCAGTTCACCATCCAGGCGCGCAATCCACAGCGCAGCCGGGTCATCGGGGGCAACGAGCCGGTCTTTGCACCTGGCTACGGCGCTCCTTTCCTGGTAGAACCTGGGATCGGAAAACGTGTGCCCACGATGGAGGACTATGATAACCTGGCACGACTGGCACACGCCCTGCCCAACCAGGACTTGAGCGGACATCTGATGGTCCAGCCCCATGACATGCCGGTACGCTCAGCCTGCGTTCATATGCTGCAAGCCAACATGGTGCACTCGGACAAGCCCTTCATCGGTAGCAGTGAGGGACGTGCTGGAGCTCGCCACACGATGGAGATGTCATCCATCCTCTTCGGCCAAGAGGGGCTGGATCAGCCTGTGACCATCGGTCTGATCAACAGCCTCAGCCCCTTGGGCTATGGCCACGACATGCTCGAAGCCCTCATGGAATACGCCCACTGGCGACAGCCGGTTGTCATCGCTGCTCTGGCCATGGCCGGGCTCACCGCGCCCGTAACCCTGACCGGCACGCTGGCCATGCAGAATGCCGAGCTCCTGGCCGGTATCACGCTGACACAGTTGATCAGCCCTGGCACACCTGTCGTCTATGGTTCTACGTCGAGCAATGCAGACCTGAGAACTGCCAACTTGGCCGTTGGCAGCCCGGAACTGTCGCTGATGATTGCCGCACATGCCCAGATGGCCCGCTTCTATGGCCTCCCGTCTCGCAGCGGGGGCGCCCTGACCGATGCCAGCACTCCCGACGCCCAGGCTGGTTTTGAGTCGATGATGAGTCTGCTAACCACTTTCACCAGCGGCATCGACCTGGTGATACACACGGCGGGCATTCTTGGTTCCTACTTGGCTCTGTCGTACGAAAAATTCGTCCTGGATGACGAAATGTGCGGCATGGTCCGGCGTTTGCACAAGGGGATCGAGGTCACACCGGAAACACTGGCCTATGATATAGTGGCTGAGGTGGGACCCGGCGGCAACTACCTCATGGAGATGCACACTGTGAAGCGCTGCCGGACCGAGTTCTGGGGGCCAACATTGTGTGATCGGAGCGGCCTTGCGGGCTTGATGCAGGCCGGTCAGCAGGACGCAGTGGCTCGCGCCCGTAAGCGCTGGCAAAAGCTGGTCGCCGAACACCAGGATCCACCTCTGGATGGCACGACACGCTCACAGCTCCAGAGATACGTAGAAGCCCAGGCATCGTAGACCCTTTCGCATACTCCAACCAGGAGAGAGGACAAGGAGTACAGAGAAATGAGCAAGCTACTCTATCTTTCCCAGGCCGATGTACAAGCCGTGGGCTTGACCATGGCTGAGATCATCGAGGCACTGGAAGCTGCCTTCCGAGAGAAAGGCAAGGGCCGTGTGGAGATGCCACCCAAGCCGGGCATTCATCCTGGAGAGGGCGACAACTTTATCCATGCCATGCCAGCCTACATCCCAGCCATGGAATCGGCGGGCGTCAAGTGGGTCAGTGGCTTCCCCGAGAATCATAAGCGGGGCCTGCCCTACATCACCGGACTGCTGATCTTGAACGATGTCGAGACCGGCCTGCCGGTCTCGGTGATGGACTGCGTCTGGATCACCGGCATGCGCACCGGTGCAGCCACGGCTGTGGCGGCCAAGTACCTGGCCCGTCCTGATTCGTCGGTGGTCGGTGTGCTGGGTTGCGGTGTGCAGGGCCGGACCAACGTCGAAGCGTTAAACGTCCTCTTCCCGCTGGAGCAGGTAAGGGCCTACGATGTGGATGCCAAAGCAGCCACCTGCTACGCCGAGGAGGTGCGTGCCCGCTTTGGCCTGGAGGTGGTCGTGACCAACAGGCCACAGGATGCCGTGACCGGCTGCGACTTGATTGTCACCGCCGGGCCCATACTGAAGGTTCCACACCGCACCATCCAGGCCGGCTGGATGGACGAGGGAGCCTTTGCCTCGCTTGTGGATTTCGACTCGTACTGGCACCCCGACGCAATGAAAGAAGTCGACAAGTTCTGCACCGATGACACTCCCCAACTCTACCACTACCAGGAAGTTGGCTACTTCCAGGATATCCCGACGGTTCACGCCGACCTGGGCGAGCTGGCTACGGGGCAGGCGCCAGGCCGCGAGACAACGCGGGAACGCACAATGACCGCCAACTTGGGGTTGGCCATGGATGACATGGCCGTGGCCCCCCTCGTCTACCAGCGGGCCGTCGAGAGGGACATTGGCACCTGGTTGCCGTTGTGAGGGAAACTATGACACAGATCTACTCGCCAAAGCACCGATTTGGAAGGGGGGTGATACGTTCGACAATCGTCTGATCGACCGATGGACAAACCAGCGAGTTAACCAAATCGCCATGACTTGAGGAGGAAAGAAAGAGATGAGCGAGATTCTGGAAGAGATCTCAGCCGCGGTAATCGAAGGCAACTTGGAGGACATCCAGGACTTGACCGAAGATGCCTTGGACGATGGCTTTAGCGCCGAAGACATACTGAACAAGGCACTCATGCCAGGCATGGACCATGTCGGCGTCGAGTTCAAGGCTGGCAACATGTTCGTACCCGAGGTGTTGCGCTCAGCCCGCACAATGCAGGGTTCGATGGATATTCTGAAGCCACTGCTGGCTGAAAGCGGTGTCAAAATGATCGGCAAGGTGCTGTTGGGCACCGTAAAGGGCGACCTGCACGACATCGGCAAGAACCTGGTAGGCATGATGTGCGAAGGCGCCGGCTTTGAGGTAGAAGACATTGGCAAGGATGTTGCCCCCGAGGGTTTTGTGGAGGCGGTCAAAGAGTTCGAGCCGGACATCGTGGGCATGTCAGCCCTGCTGACAACCACAATGCGTGCCATGCAAAGCACCATCACGGTCCTGGAAGAGGCTGGCCTGCGAAACAAGGTGAAGATCATGATCGGGGGAGCGCCGGTGACTCAGGCCTTTGCGGACCAAATTGGCGCTGACGGCTATGCACCCGATGCTGCTGCCGCAGCAGACTTGGCAAAAAAGTTCGTGGGCACCGCATAGGGACAGCCACTTTGGCTGTGAAGGATGAGCATAGATGGCTCAACCCCATCAACTGCCTATCCGAACAAGCTCTAGCCCTCGTTTCCGAACGAGCATCGTCCCTCGAGGGCGGACGGCGCCCCCGATGACAGAGCCTGTTTCTCCAGAACCGGGGCTTTGAGCGAGTTTCCGGACAGATTCTTACTACTTTGATTGAAGGAGGTTCTCTCCATGAGAGCGAATTACCGAACAAACTCGGGCGTACGCTTCGAGCTACTCTCAAAAGATCAGTTGCAGGAGCTCTTTGATGGCGTACTCCACGTACTGCAGTACACGGGCCTCGACGTTTACCACGAAGAAGCACGTGACATTCTCAAGAAATCTGGTGCCTGGGTAGATGGTCTCCGGGTGCGCATCCCACCATACCTGGTCAAGCGCTCGTTGGAACTGGCACCGCGCAGCTTTACCATCTTTGCCCGGGATGGGAATCCCAAGCATAACATTCACATCGGGCCAGGCCGGGCTCATTTTGGCCCAGGCCCTACCCCACCCAATTTCATCGACGTAGAGACCTTGGAGCGCCGGCCCTACCTACGGGCTGATGCGGCCATCGTGGCCAAAGTGTGTGATGCCCTGCCGAACATCGACTTTGTGGAGTCACTGGGCACCGTCAGCGACGTGCACCACAAGCTGGCGGCCACCTACGAGTTCGCGACCATGTTCCCCAACACCAGCAAACCGATCGTGGCCTGGTCCTATGATGCGGACGACGGGGAAGACATCCATCGGATGGCCATCGCCGAAGCTGGTGGGCAGGAGGCGTTTGAGAGACGCCCCAACTATGTCCACTACTGCGAACCACTATCGCCATTGGTCAGCAGCGAGGAAGCGATCGACAAGCTCATATTTGCAGCCCAACATCGGGTCCCGGTGATCTTTACCCCTTGTCCCATTGCCGGTGGCACTGCACCCGTTACAGCCGCCGGCATGGTCATCCAGGCGGCCGCCGAGTCGTGGATGGGCCTGACCCTGGCCCAGGCGATCCGGCCAGGCCTGCCCTTCTTCATGGGCGGCGTGCTGTCTGCGATGGACATGAGTTCCATGATCCTGGCCTACGGTGCACCAGAGCTGTCGCTGATGATGGCCGGCATCACCGAGCTGGCGCACTTTGCCGGACTCCCTCTATGGCAGACAGGCGGTTGCACCGATTCCAAGACCCTCGACGAGCAAGCCGCCATTGAAGGCTCGCTGTCTGTCTTTTTCTCGGCTCTGACCGGCGGCGATCTATGCCACGACGTAGGCTACACCGAGAGCGGCCTGACCGGTTCCATCCTCCAGACGGTGATGATGGACGAAGCGATCGGCTACTCGCGGCGTATCACCCGAGGCATCGAAGTGAACAAAGACACGCTGGCCGTCGAAGCAATCCACAACGTCGGCCCCAACGGCCACTACCTGCGCGAGAAACATACCCACCGGTATTACAAGACCGAGTTCTGGTATCCCAACCTATGCGACCGGCGTAACTATGAAGAATGGGAGATGATGGGCAAAACGACCATGAGAGATCGCGTCATTGCACGGACGCAAGAGATCCTGGCCTCTCATCAGCCGTCGCCCGTCAAGCCAGTCACCGAAGAGGCAATCCAGCAGGTCCTGGCAGAAGCCGAAGAGCGGGTCAAGGAAGAATAGGAGAACAACCATGAGCAGAGTGTACGAGCGATTGTCAACCGCCATTCTGGAGGGCGATGCGGAAAAGGCCCCCAAACTGGTCGAGCGGGGGTTGGAGCAGGGGTTGGTGCCCAAGGATATCCTCGATAACGGGCTGGTTCCGGGGATGAATGAAGTGGGTGTCCGCTTCAAAGCAGGCGACATGTTTGTGCCTGAGGTGCTGATGTCAGCCGACGCGATGCAGGCCAGCCTGAAAGTGCTGCGTCCCGAGCTTGTGGCCAGTGGCGCAAAGCTGATCGGCAAGATCGTAATGGGCACCGTAAAGGGCGACCTGCATGACATCGGCAAGAACCTGGTGGGCATGATGTGCGAGGGTGCAGGCTTTGAGGTGATCGACCTTGGCTTCAACGTCGATCCGGAAAAGTTCATCGACGCCATCAAAGAACACCAGCCGGACATCGTGGGGATGTCGGCCCTGCTGACGACGACTATGCGAGCCATGGCCCTCACCATCAGGGCTATCCAAGAGGCTGGCCTGCGCGACCAGGTCAAGATCATGATCGGCGGTGCACCGGTGGATGCCGAGTTTGCCGAGCGCATAGGCGCGGACGGTTATGGCTCCAACGGACCGGCAGGCTCCGATCTGGCCAAAAAATTCGTCGGCGCGGCATAGTCGGGAGCGAAAATGCCGTCACCGGAGGGATTGCCCGTCGTCGTCATTTCCTGCCAGGTATTGCAGGACGTGCTGAAGCGCCTGCTGCCCGAGGGGCTGGCCCGAGAGGTGATCTACATGGACTATGGCTTGCACCAGGTCCCCAGCAGAATGAGCGGAACCCTGCAGGAGACCATCGACAGCTTTGAGCAACCGAGCCTGATCGTGCTGGGTTATGGGCTGTGTGGGAATGGACTGAGGGGACTGCGCGCTGGTAAACACACCCTGCTGGTGCCCCGTGTGGACGACTGCATCGCCTTGCTGCTCGGCTCCCACAGAAGCTACATTCGTGAATTCGAGTCGGTGCCCGGAACCTACTATCTGAGCAAAGGCTGGCTGGAATCAGGTAGCCACCCGCTCAAGGAATACAATGAGTACGTGCCCAAGTACGGTCCCGAGCAGGCCATGTGGATCATGGACCAGCAATACCAGCACTACGAGCGCCTGATCCTGGTAGCTCACGACCAGGCCGACATGGAAGAGTACCGGCCCCAAGCCCAGGAGATCGCCCGCTTCTGCGAGCGATGGGGCATGCGCTACGAGGAGCGGCTCGGCTCGGACAGATATGTCCGCAGGCTGATCGAACTCGTCATGAGTGCGGTCAAAGACACAGGGATCCTGCAAGACCAGGTCAATGGCGATTTTCTGATCATCCCACCCGGTGGCGAAATTCGTCAGGAGCAATTCATACGCTGAAAGGCCAAAGCGGAGGTGTTGAGGGCCGCTGCGCCATGCTTGAGTGGCCGGTGCCAGTCACCAGCCCTCAATCCTCAACCGAGGCCTTAGCCCTTGAATAGGAGAATTCAAACATGCAAGTGAAACAAACAAACTACACAGTGAACACCACGCCGAGATTCCAGGTGCTCACGGAAGACGAGATCGAAGCCATCTACTTCTCGGCCCTGAGCGTCCTCTACGAGACAGGCGTCCGCGTCTATGACAAGGAAGGTGTCCAAGTCGCTTACGAGGGCGGCGCGATTGTAGAAGACACCACCGAGGACAGCAGCCTGGTCAAGATCCCGCCCTGGATGGTGGACAAGGCGTTGGCCACGCTGCCCCGAAAAGTCGTGGTGATCGGTCCGGACCGAAAGCACCGCATGGAACTATACAAAGACTCGATCTACTTTGGGGCTGGGTCCGACACGCCATTCACCATCGACCCCTACACAGGAAAGCGCCGGCGCGCTACCTACAAGGATGTCAAGAATTTCGCCAGGCTGGCCCAGGCAATGCCCAACATCGATTTTCACATGTCATTGGGTATCGTCCAGGATGTGCAGGTGGGCACGTATGACCGCTGGCAGTACCTGGCCATGCTGGAGGGAACCAACAAGCCGATCAACATCACGGCCGTCGACATCGACGGGCTGAAGGATCAACTCGAGATGGCCTACATCCGCTTGGGCGGCAAGGAGGAATGGCGAAAGGGGCCCATCTTTTCACTGTACATCGAGCCGGTGTCCCCTCTGAGCCACTCGGAGGAGGTGGTGCAAAAGCTGATCTTTGCCTCCGACAACGAGATCCCCTTCGTCTACACGCCCTGCCCCCTCGCCGGAGCCACAGCGCCATGCACCCTGGCCGGCACGGCGGTGCAGGCCCTCACCGAGAGCCTGTTCGGCATCGTGCTGAGCCAGATCCGCAAACCGGGCGCGCCTCTCATTATCGGCGGACTGATGTCCAACATGGACATGCAGACCACCGTCTACTGCTACGGATCGCCCGAGATGGCCCTGCTCAGCGCGGCCTACACCGACATCACCAAGTGGCTGGGCGTGCCCGAGTACGAGACCGCCGGTTGTTCCGACGCCAAGATGTTTGACGAACAAGCGGCGATGGAGGCTACCATCAACATCGCCACCGCGGCGCTCATCGGCGGCAATATGATCCACGACGTGGGCTACCTTGAGCAGGGTCTGACCAGCTCAATGGAGATGATGGTCGCTTCCGACGAAATCATCGACATGGTCAAACGGATCTTGCGGGGCATCCCGGTCACCGACGTGACCAGGGCGCTAGACGTCATGGACGAGGTTGGGCCCGGTGGCCACTTCCTGGAGCACGACCACACCTATGACCGCTTCAAGACCGAGATCTGGCGGCCCAAGCTGCTCGACCGCCAGAACTGGTCGAACTGGACAGCCGCTGGCAGCAAAACCCATCGCCAGCGTGTCCACGAGCGGGTCATCGAGGTTTTGGAAACCGAGACCGAACCCCTCATGGACGAAAAGATGTTCAACGAGCTGAAGCGCGTGTGCGAAATGGCCGACGAACGTCATAAGGATGAAGAACTGGACTTTGATCTGTTTGGCTAGACCGTTTGCTGCAGGCTTCTGACATTCGCTGACCCACGCAGCCCAGTTGGTCGAGTGTAGACCAGACGCGTGCGCTCGGGCTGAGTACAGAGCCTGGATACGTCCTAGAGGTCTCCTGATCGGCCAAGCTTCGATCAGGAGGCCTCACCTATCTCACTGAACGAGGTGTAAGCCTTGGCAAAAGCAGAGATCACGTCGGGAATTTGTGGGTTCACGGCCACGGTCATTACTCGCAAGGAAGGTTCCAGGGTGGTCGTGACTGTCGAAAGCGACTGTGATGCCATCCAGCGACTGGGGGATGAGCTGCAAGAGGTGGACCCCTTCCAGGAGATCACCTTTCGAGGGCAGGGGCCCAAGACCTTGAAGATGGGCGCCAAACACTGCTATCACGCCGCCTGCCCGGTACCGGTCGGGATCATCAAGGCGGTCGAGATCGAATCCGGCCTGGCGCTGCCTGCAGACGCCAGCATAGCGCTCTCGAAAACCAACGAGTGAGAACCAGACTCACGCGAGGTGATCCTTGGACACCAACATGGGGTCGAGCCTGGTATTGGGCATTGACACCGGCGGCACCTACACCGACGGGGTACTCCTGGAGTACGAAACCCGGCGGGTGCTGGCCGCTCAAAAGAGCCTGACCACCAAACGCGACTTTTCGATCGGTATCGAACAGGTTATCGAGGGCATCGATATCGAGGACCCGGCAGCCATCAAAATGGTGTCCATCTCGACGACGTTGGCCACCAATGCCATCGCCGAGGGCGCCCAGTCCTCGGCTCGCGGAAAGAGGGTCGCCCTGTTTCTCATCGGCTACGACCCTGATCTCATCAGCCGCTTCCGGATGGAGGCCCACTTTGCCACGCCAAACTACCTCTTTTTCGACGGGGGGCACGACCTGTACGGCCGCGAGAAAGCGGAGCTGGACCTGCCGGCGATCTTGGCCCAGGTCAACAAACTCAGGGACCAAGTGGACGCCATCGCCGTGTCCAGCTATTTCAGCCCTCTCAACCCAGAACACGAGAACCGCGCCTACAAAGCCATCTCCAGCGTATGTGACTTGCCGGTCGTACTGGGGCACCAGCTCTCCACCAAACTGGGCTCGGTGGAACGGGCGACGACTGCAGCACTGAACGCCTCGTTGCTGGCTGTGCTGCAGGACTTTATCATCGCCGTGCGGCGGGCGATGGAGCGACGCCAGATCGACGCACCACTCATGGTCGTGCGGGGAGACGGGACGCTGATGAGCGACGAGTTTGCCGCACGGTCACCGGTGGAAACCATCCACTCGGGACCTGCAGCCAGCGCCATCGGAGGCCGCTTCCTCTCCCGGCTGGACGACGCCCTCGTGGTGGACGTGGGTGGTACCACCACCGATATCGCCCTGATCGACGGAGGGCAGGTAGCTGTTAGCGAGGAAGGCGCCACCGTCAGCGACTACAAGACGTCGGTGAAGGCAGCGAACCTGCTATCCATCGCCCTGGGCGGTGACAGCCACATCGCCCTCGGCCACGAGCAGGAGCTGGTGATCGGTCCAGAGAGAGTGACGCCCCTGGCCTACCTGGCCTGGAAACATCCATCCGTGGGCGATCAACTCAGGTCCCTTTCAATGCGCACTTGGTCGCAGGCCACGCCCAGCTGGCTGGAGTACTGGTTCCTTCTGCGCGAACCCCCGGAGAGCCTCCTGCAAACCGCGCGGGAAAGGGATTTGGTGGACTTTATGCGGGACAGGCCACGACCGGTACCCGAGATCCTGAGGCATCTGCAGGTACTACATGTGGCCCAATTGGGTGTCGAGGGACTCGTGCGTCAGGAGATCCTTGGCAAAGCAGGTCTCACCTCGACCGACCTCATGCACATCGAAGGCCGCTATGATGTGTGGGATGCAAAGGCGTCGGCCCATGCCTGGAAAGCATTTTGCCAATTCCAGTTCAAGGATCCGGACCAGCTCCGGCAACAGGTATGGACTCAAATGAGCGAGATGATCGTACACGCGATCCTCACCTTCCTCAGCGGGAAGCGGCTGGAGCTTGCTGGCCGGCAACGGTCCCTGGAAGGCACTGACGACAACATCGGGCGCTGGTTCTTTTACAATAGCCTCTACAGTTCCCACCCACACCTGGAGACAAGCATCCGCTTGCGGCAGCCGATCATCGGCATTGGCGCGCCAGCCGGCATCTTTTTGCCTGCCGTGGCCAGTGCGCTTCATACCGAGTTGATTCTGCCCGGGCACTATGAGGTCGCAAACGCGGTCGGCGCCATCGCCGGTAGCGTCATGGTGGAGGAAGAGATTCTGGTCTTCCCCCAGCTCTCGAAGGACGGGCTGGAAGTGTTTGGCTACTATCTCCAGGCTAGTGATGAGCGACAGTTGTACGAGGAACTGGTTGACGCTTTGACCCACGCACGTTCCCTGAGCCGGGAGAGGGCCCTCGGCGCTGCTTTGCGCTCGGGAGCCGACAACCCGGAGGTCACGATCGAGGAGTCTACGGATGGGCTGGACACCTATCGTATCCGCGCCAAAGCCATCGGCAACCCTCGCCTGGCGAGGTAGTGGGTTGCGAGCAGGGTACAGGGGATCGTGGGTGGCAGTCAGGCCTCAGAAGTCGGGGGGCGATCACCCTGATGCCTGGCAAGCGATAGCCACGACGGAGGAAGAGCAAACATGAAAATGGAGCGGGTAGACACCAAGCGCGCCTACGAGTTGATCCGGGAACGCATCATCGCCCTGGAATTGGTGCCAGGGGCAGCGATCCACGAACAGCAGTTGGCGGATAGCCTGGACATGGGGCTGGTGCCCGTGCGCGAGGCACTCAAGCTGCTTGCTCACGATAGCCTGGTCGTCATCACACCCCGCCACGGCCTGTACGTGGCCGATGTCAACGTTCCGGACCTGGAGCGCCTCAGCGAGATGCGCCTCACACTGGAAGGGCTCAGTGCGCGATTGGCCGCCCGGCGGGCCACTTCTGACGACATCGTCGTGCTGGAGGCGCTGCGACAGGAGCACGCGTCGATCCCTTCAGAGGACTCCCGGCGCCTGTTGGACGTCGATCATAAGTTTCATCAAGCCGTCGCCCAGGCCGCGCACAACCAGTACCTGGCGGAAGCGCTGGAGCGCTTGTTTGGCCTCTCGCAGCGGCTGTGGTACCTGGCTCTGCCCCACCTGGGCTTTCTTTCCTTCTCCGTTGAACAACACCTGGGCCTGGTCGGGGCCATCAAGGTCGGCGACGCCGACCTTGCGGAGCAGATCATGCGCGAACACGTAGGCGAGTTCTACGCCCAGGTACGTGAGATTCTAGCGAATGGGGAATGAGCATGGCTACAGGATCCGACGAACTCGCCAGACTCATCAGCACCACCATCCGTCGCCTGGTGACTGAAGCAGGCACAGATACCCAATACCGGGAACCGCTGGTAGCGGGGGTCAGTAGCAGCGATCCGCGCTTTGACGAGCTGCACCACCTTGTGCATCCGGCGCACATGCTGCCCCAGGACCTGCTGCCTGGTGCCAGATCGGTGGTATCTTTCTTCCTGCCATTTGCCCCGTGGGTGGTCGAGGCCAACTGCCAGCATAGGGAGAAGGTCGCTCGTGAATGGGCTATGGCCTATGTGGAGACCAACGCGCTGATCGGTCACATCACAGACCAGCTCATCGAGACCCTCAGGGAGCGAGGCATCCGGGCTGCCGCCGAGCCCGCCACCCACAACTTTGACCCAGAGACCCTCGTCAGTCGCTGGTCGCACAAGAGCGTGGCCGTTATCGCCGGTTTGGGCAGCTTGGGCTTACATCAGATGGTCATCACCGACGCCGGATGTGCCGGCCGGTTTGGTAGCTTGGTCCTCGACGCCGAACTGCCGGCCAATGAGATCCAACCCAGGGAGCGGTGCCTCTGTTTCCACGATGGAAGCTGCCTGGAATGTGTACAACGCTGCCCGGCGGCTGCACTGGACACGAGCGAACCGCTCGACAAGCAGCTCTGTTGGCAAAAGCTTCTCCAGGTAGTCCAAGAATTCCAGCAGATAGGTCACGCTGACGTTTGCGGCAAGTGCGCCACCGGCCCTTGCGCCTTCGAATCAGCGGTGCACAATGGCGCATCATTTTCCACAACTTGAGGTGCGATACAACCATGGAATCACAAGTTGACACCAGAAAGGCCTACGGGCTGATCCGCGAGCAGATTGTCACGCTCCATTTGGCCCCTGGATCGCCTGTCAATGAAAAACACTTGGCCAAGGACCTGGGCATGGAGCCATTCGCCGTACAAGAGGCACTCAAGCTCCTGGCCCACGATGGGCTGGTGGTGGTCACGCCGCCGCACGAGCATGGCACTTACGTGTCTCACGTCCACTCCGCCGATCTGGATCAGCTCAGCCGCGTGCGGATCACGTTGGAGGCCCTCAGCGCCAGGCTGGCGGCAGAACAAGCCACGGTCGAGGATCTGGCGGCGTTGGAAAACCTGCAAAAGGAGCAAGCCACCATCTCGGCGGGGGACAGTGAAGCCCTGTTCGATCTGGACCGCAGATTCCATCAGACCGTTGCCCGGGCCGCACGGAACCGCTACCTGGCTGAAACGCTGGAGCGATTCTTTGGCCTCTCCCGGCGACTGTGGTACCTGGTCCTGCCCCATCTCGACTTTCTGCCTGCAGCGGTCGGCGAGCATCTGGAGCTCGTGGATGCCATCCAGGCCCAGGACGCAGACCGCGCGGCAGAGATCATGGGCAGGCACGTCGAGGACTTTTACAACAAGGTCCGTGAGCTGCTCACCATCAAGGTCACGGTGACCTATGGAACGGATGCACGCTCGGTGGTGGTGGAAGAGGGATCCCTGCTGGGCGCTGCCATCATCTCCACCGGCCTACCCCTGGAACAGCCCTGCGCCGGCAGAGGAACCTGCCACAAGTGCAAAGTGATCGCCCACGGATCCCTGAGTCCGCTGGATCAGAAAGAACGGGAAGGCCTCACGAAGGCGGAACAAGCAGCGGACTATCGCCTGGCCTGCCGCGCCCAGGCCCTGGGTGACGTTGCCGTGACGCTGGCACCCATCGTCGTCTATTCGAACAAGATGTTTCAGGCCAGCGAAGACCACAAGCGTGGAGAGGGGCCGCTGGGACTGGCCATCGACCTGGGCAGCACGACGGTGGCTGCCTTTCTGACCACGCTGGACAGCGGGCGCGTCTGTGTTGGCGCTGCGGCACTCAACCAGCAAACGGCCTTTGGCGCCGACGTGATCTCGCGCATGGCAGCGGCATTGGAGGGCCCCGAGACAACACAGCGTCTGTCCATGCTGGCGCTGTCGTCGATCGTACAGGCCATCGACGCCCTCAAACTCTCGCGCCGCATGGTGAGACGCATAAAGAAAGTCACCATTGTTGGCAATTGTGCCATGCATCATCTGCTGCTCCGCTACCCGGTAGAAACCCTGGCTGAACTCCCCTTCCAACCGCATAGCACGGACACGGTACGCGTGAGCAATGGTCTATTCGGTGACACCTTTCCTGCCGGCACCCAGATCGCCCTACCCCCCCTGATCGGCGGCTTTGTGGGCTCCGACGCCCTGGCTTGCCTGGTCTATTACGATTTTGACCGCGCCGAGGGCCCCATGGCCGCCATCGACCTCGGCACCAACGGTGAGGTGATGGTTACCGATGGGGACAGGATCCTGGTTGCCTCGACAGCTGCCGGCCCTGCCTTTGAGGGGGTGAATATCTCGTGCGGAACCCGCGCCGTGGATGGGGCCATCGTGGGGGTGAAGGCCAACCACGATGACGGCAGCTTCGCACTCACAACCATCGGGGATCACCCACCCGTGGGGTTGACCGGCTCGGGGTTGCTGGATCTGATCTGCGAGCTACGCCGGGCTGGCGTCATTGAACCGAGCGGGCGCTTTGCCAAGGAACCTCCTGTCTTCGGTCATCGCCTCAGCAAGGATGAGAGGGGAGTACGCCGCTTCCTGATCACGGAAAAAGGCGTGGATCTTCGGGGTGCCGAGTCCCTTGAGGATGCGGCCCAGGTCCCCCTGTACCTGACCCAGCATGACATTCGCGAGTTGCAGAAGGCCAAGGGTGCCATCCGCGCCGCCACAGAGATCCTGATGGAGCAGTTGGGCTTGGAGCCCGGCGACCTGCAGCGCATGATTCTCACCGGTTCTTTCGGTAGCCAGTTGAACGTCGAGGCCGTGGTCGGGCTGGGCATGATCCCGCCGGTCGCTCCGTCGATCGTCGAACCATCGGCCAATGGAGCAGGTTTTGGGGCAGCGCTGTTTCTGGACGAGGAGCAATTCGCCCGCGGCGAGCGGATCGCCAGCGACGCAGAGCAGATCGATCTGGACCTGGACCCCGCCTTCAACCAGCGCTATGTCGAGTCTATGGAGCTGCCGGGAAGGCAATAGATGTGGCTGATCCCCCGGCCGTGGAAAACAGCGAGGCGTCGCCAACGCGCTCCGATCTGCTCGGTTCCCTGGCTGTCATAGCTGCCGCTGCCTGCTGGGGAACGTCGGGCGTCTTTGTCAAGCTGGCCGCCAACCATACCAACATTTCGGCGCTTTCCCTGGCATTCTGGCGCGACACTACGACTTTCGCCATACTGGTCACAGGCCTGGCCATACTGCGCCCTTCCTGGCTGCGCGTTCGGCGGAGGGATCTGGTGTGGCTGATCGGGTTAGGGGCCAGCCTGGGCGTTTTTCACCTCTTATGGAACCTGGGCGTGTTGCTCAACGGAGCAGCGGTGGCCACGGTACAACAAGCTGCTATGCCAGCTATCGTCGCCATAGCCGCCTGGGCGATCTGGCGTGAATCACTGACCTGGTACAAGATCCTGGCCATCACCCTGACCTTTGTGGGGACAGTGCTGGTGTCAGGCCTGGACTTTCTAGGGCAGGCAGCTCTATCGCCGGGAGGGGTTCTGATCGGGCTGGGCATCCCCGTCACCTACGCCAGTTGGACCCTGTTCGGCAAGCAGGTCCGGGCGGTGTACAATCCTTTCACCACACTGACCTACGCTTTTGGCTTTGGGGCACTGGTCCTGCTGCCCTTCCAGCCCTTTGCGCACCAGCCCTGGCCCGTTCCACCCCCTGCCTGGCTTTTTTTCGCAGGTCTGATCGGCGTGTCCACCATCCTGCCCTTTGCCCTATACACCTTTGCCCTGGGAGGACTGCCGGCCAGCATCGCCAGCATACTGGCCATGAGTGAGATCGCTTTCGTCTCGGTCTATGCCTACGTGCTGTTAGGCGAACGGCTGTCGGCCAGCCAGATCCTGGGTACCATCCTCGTTGTCGGAGGCGTGCTGCAACTCTCCCTGGGCAGGCAACGCAGCCGCCAAATACAGCAAGCTGCAGAGCACTGACTTCTGCTGGTGAATCAAGGAGGCACGAATGGCAACGAAGAAGAAAAGCTCGACCATAACAGTGCCGATGCGCATCCTGGACGATAAGGGGATTCCCTATATACCACGGCACCAATCCCGCAAGCAGTACACGGCTCACGGCGTGGCCGAGGACCTGGGCATACCTCTAGCTTGGGTGGTCAAAGCCATGCTCGTGCAGCCTGCGGACCGCACCTTTGCACTGGTTGTCATCCCCGGCGACCTCCAACTGAGCCTCAAAAAGGTGGGCGCCGTACTCGGAGACAAGAATGTCAAGCTGGCCGAACAGAGGGACGTGCAACGGGTCACCGGTTTCCAGGTGGGCGCTGTCTCAGTGCTGGGGTTCCGTCGAGACGATGTGCCAAGCTATGTGGACAAGCACGTGCTCGAACTGGAGCGCGCCCTCATCAGTTCTGGTCGTCCCGACATGGGACTGGAACTAGATTCCCAGGACCTGCTGCGCGCTCTCGAAGCACAGGTCGGCGATTTCGCCTACTGAGCCTGCACCCAGCCCTACGCTACCACGCCTCACGCCACTTTACTAAACGCCCAAGTGCGGGTATAATGACCCCACGCCTTCAGCGGCGGTGCAACGCCGAGCATGTGCGACCGCCGCCTTTAGAGCTGCCTGACATCAGCAAGGAGCAAAGGAGGACCCCAAATGCCAAACGAAGGATTCTTTCAGAACCTGGCCCAGGCCGTCATCGATGGCTTGCCCGACAGAGCACGCGCACTGGCCGAAGAGGCCCTGCGCGCAGGGATTGACCCGCTGGATGCCATCGAGCAGGGCTTCAAACCGGGCATGGACGTGGTTGGCGATGGCTTTGCCAAAGGGGAACTGTTCATCCCCGATCTCATGATGAGCGGTGAGGCCATGAAAGTGGGCATCGCCACCCTGGAGCCAGAGCTCATGAAACGCAAGCAGGAGCGCCGGGTGTTGGGCAAGGTAGTGATCGGCACCGTGCAGGGTGACATCCATGAGATTGGCAAGACATTGGTGGCTACTATGCTCACAGCCAACGGGTTCGAGGTGCATGACCTGGGGGTAGACGTGTCCGCCCAAAAGTTTCTCGACAAGGTGCGCGAGGTGAATGCCGACGTTTTGGGCATGTCGGCACTGCTGACGACGACCATCCTGAACCAGGAAACGGTGATCCTCACCCTCAAAGAAGCCGGGCTACGCGACCAGGTCAAGGTGGTCGTCGGTGGAGTACCGACCAGTCCCGAGTGGGCGGAGGAGATTGGCGCCGACGGTTACGCCGAGAACGCTACCGAGGCGGTCGAGGTAGTCAAACAGCTCGTGGGAGCGGTGTGAAACGCAAGTGCGCACCGTGTACTCGCGCGCCGCTCATCCCTAGTGCAGGACGATGAGGAGCGAAATCATGCGTATCCCGATCCTAGAACGACTCACCGCGGGCGATGTGTTGGTAGCTGATGGAGCGACGGGCACGATGCTGCAGTCGGCGGGACTGCCCACGGGGCAGCCGGGCGAGGCCTGGATCCTGGAACGGCCGGAAGAGATCATCAAGCTGCACCAGGCCTACCTCAAGGCTGGATCTCAGCTCATCCTCACCTCCACCTTTGGGGGCACGCGCCCGCGGCTAAAGGCCGCAGGCCTCGACGCTCAGGTGGACCAGATCAACCGCCGCGCTGCTGAACTGGCTCGCCAAGCAGCAGGGGATGATGTCTATGTCGGCGGCGACATCGGCCCGACCGGCGAACTGATGCCTCCTCTGGGCAAGCTAACCTATGAACACGCAGTCGAGGTCTTTGCCGAGCAGGCCCGGGGGCTCGCGGCCGGGGGGGTAGACTGTATCTACATCGAGACCATGGGCGACTTGAATGAAGCAAAAGCCGCCGTGGAGGGAGCCAAGCAAGCCTGTGATCTCCCTGTGTTCTGTACCTTTAGCTTTGACACCCATGGCCGCACCGGCATGGGCGTGAGCCCGGCCCAGGCTGCACAGGCCATGGCCGAGATGGGGGTGGATGCGGTCGGCGCCAACTGCGGTCACGCACCGGAGGAAGTGCTGGACTTTTTGCCCCAGATGCGCGAGCGTGCACCCGATGCCTTCTTGATCGCCAAGCCCAATGCCGGCATCCCGCGAATGGTCAAACGGCAAGTCGTCTACGATGCCGAGCCAGAGCGCATGGCTGAGCTTGCTTTGGCTTTTGTCAGACTCGGTGCTTGTATCGTCGGCGCCTGCTGCGGCTCTTCGCCCAAGCACATCGCCGCCATCGCCACAGCCCTGCACGATTGAGGAGGAAGGCCGAGATGAGAGCGAATCTGCATGTGAACATCACGCCCCAGTTTCGGGTGTTGTCTGACGACCAGATCGAAGAGATTTTCCACGCTGCCCTCGACGTCCTGGCGCGGGTGGGAACCCGCATCCATGGAGCGGAAGCACTGGCACTGTTGCAGGAGGCTGGCTGCCTGGTCAGCGAGTATGACGCTTCGGCTGGCTCAGCACAGGCATTGGTCCATATTCCCGGCCCGCTGGTCAAGGGCGCTCTGAACTCCGTACCGGGGCAGATCGTCGTCGCCGGCCGGGACCGTAACAAGCGGATCTACCTGGAGCGGAACAAGCTACACTTCGGAACCGGTTCCGACTGCCCCCAGATGGTAGATCCCTACACCGGCGAGGTGCGCAAATGGGCCTTTGATGATGTATATGACGCGGCCCGCATAAGCGATGCCCTGTCCCATATCGACTTTCACATGTCGCTGGGTCTAACCTCCGGGGTGCTTCCCCAAACCTACGACAGACCCCAGTTCCTGGCCATGCTAAAGGGCACCTCCAAGCCCTTGGTCATTACCGCTGTGGACCAAGAGGGGCTGGCCGATCAATACCAGATGGCCTGCGAGGTGCTGGGTGGGCCGGACGAATTCGCCCGGTTGCCCCTCTTTGTCGTCTATATCGAGCCCAGCTCCCCGCTGACCAACTCGATAGAAGCCGTGGAAAAGATCCTGTATGCGGCCGAGACCGGCATCCCCGCCATCTACACACCATGTATCATGTGCGGCGGCACTGGGCCGGTGACGCTCGTCGGCACGATGGTCCAGGCGCTGGCCGAGTACCTGGTAGGGGTGGTGCTGGCCCAGCTCGCGCGCAAGGGAGCCGGGGTGATCATGGGCGGCGTCAACTCGCCCATGGACATGGCAACCTCCATCCTCTCCTATGGCGCACCAGAGCTGGCCCTGGTCAGCGCCTGCATGACGGACATTGCCAAGTGGCTGGGCGTGCCCATGTTCTCGACCGCCGGCTGCTCTGACTCCAAAGCGCTGGACCTGCAGGCAGCCATCGAGGCCACATTGTCGGTGACGATCGCCGCGCTGTCGGGCGCCAATCTGATCCACGACGTGGGCTACCTGGAATCTGGTCTCCTGGGCTCGTTTGACATGTTGGTGATGGCGGACGAGGTCATTGGCATGGCCAAACGCATCCTGAGCAGCGTCCAGGTCACAGCAGAGACCCTGGCCGTGGACGTGATCGAGCAGGTGGGACCCGGTGGGCACTATCTGACCCAGGAACATACGCGCAGGCACTTTCGGAGCGAGACATGGTTCCCGACGTTGATGGATCGTCAGATGCGACGAGCCTGGGAGGCAGGAGGTAGCCAGACAATGGCCGACCGGGTGCGGGCCAGGGTGATAGACATCCTGGAGCACCACGAACCACTGCCTATCGCCGACGACGTGGAAGCAAGGCTGAAGGAGATCGTGACCCAAGCCGAGGCGCGGCACGCACAGTAGCAGCAAAATCGAACCGTATCATGCATGGGAGGTCCCCTGCAGGAACATTCGGGTTCCCGCACCGGGGATTTCTGCTTTCTGCCCGATCCTCCCGCATATATCACCACGCACCGGCCACTGACGGCGTTCGTCTTGGAGAAAGAGCCAACACGGGGTATAATGTCCTGGTCGAACTTTCGTTCTAGGGAGTAGAATCATGCCCGAATTTCAGGTCGTATCCGAGTTTCAGCCCACTGGCGACCAGCCCCAGGCCATTGACAAACTGGTCGCTGGATTGCACCGTGGCCACCAGCATCAGACACTGTTGGGTGCCACGGGTACCGGCAAGACCTACACCGTCGCCAAGGTCGTGGAACAGGTCCAACGACCTACGCTGGTCATGTGCCATAACAAGACGCTGGCGGCCCAACTCTACTCCGAGTTCCGCGAATTCTTTCCCTTCAACGCCGTCGAGTACTTTGTCTCGTACTACGACTACTACCAGCCAGAGGCCTACCTGCCCCGCACCGACACCTATATCGAAAAGGACGCCATGGTCAACGAGGAGATCGACAAGCTGCGCCTGGCTGCCACCGAGGCGCTGCTGACCCGGCGGGACGTGATCATCGTCGCCAGTGTGTCGGCCATCTATGGCATTGGTTCGCCAGAAGACTATGGCCGGGACATCGTCGAACTGCACGTGGGGGAAACCCGCCGGCGTGATGCTGTGCTACGTCACCTGGTTGGCATCTACTACGACCGCAATGACATAGCTTTCAAGCGGGGCACTTTTCGCGTGCGGGGCGATACGGTGGACATCTTTCCCGCCTATCGCGACACGGCAATGCGCGTCGAGTTCTGGGGCGACACGGTGGAGCGGATCACCGAGATCGATCCATTGACCGGTGAGATCCTGGAGGAGCGCCGGGCTCTGCAGATCTACCCGGCCAAGCACTTTGTTACGCGCACCGAGCTGCTGACCGAAGCCATCCAGAATATCGAGACCGAGCTGGAGGAAAGGCTGGCCGAGTTACGCGCTCAGGAAAAGCTGCTGGAAGCCCAGCGTCTTGAGCAGCGCACGCTGTATGACATGGAGATGTTGCGCGAGATCGGCTACTGCTCAGGCATTGAGAACTACTCCCGGCACCTGGGCCGCCGCCAGGCAGGCTCTTCACCATGGACGCTTATCGACTACTTCCCCGATGACTTCTTGCTGGTGATCGACGAGAGCCACATGACCGTACCCCAGATACGGGGCATGTACAACGGCGACCGCGCGCGCAAGGAGGTCCTGGTGGAGTACGGCTTTCGCCTGCCTTCGGCCCTGGATAACCGTCCTCTCCAGTTCCACGAGTTCGAGGAGCGGATCAACCAGGTGGTGTATACCACGGCTACCCCTGGACCCTACGAGCGCCAGCTATCGGCCCAGACTGTGGACCAGATCATCCGCCCCACTGGCCTGGTGGATCCAGAGGTCATCGTCCGGCCGGTACAGGGACAGGTCGACGACCTGATCGGGGAGATCCGCCGCCGGGTGGAACGGGGTGAGCGGGCCCTGGTGACGACCCTGACCAAACGCATGGCTGAGGATCTGGCCGACTACCTGGCCGAACTGGGCACCAAAGTGCACTATCTGCACTCAGAGATTGACACGCTGGAACGGGTAGAGATCCTGCGCGACCTGCGCCTGGGTGTCTATGACGTGGTGGTAGGAATCAACCTGCTACGCGAGGGCCTGGACCTGCCGGAGGTGTCGCTCGTCGCCATCCTCGATGCTGACAAGGAAGGGTTCTTGCGATCGGACACAGCCCTTATCCAGACCATTGGGCGGGCAGCGCGACATGTGAACGGCCAGGTGATCATGTACGCTGACAAGATCACCGACTCGATGCAGCGGGCCATTGATGAGACGGACCGGCGGCGGTCCGTCCAGCGAGCGTACAACGAGGAGCATGGCATCGAACCGCAGACCATCGTCAAACAGGTGCGCGACCTCACCGACCGGGTGCGAGCCGTGGCCGAAGAACGAGTGGCCTACCACGTCGAGGGGCTGCCGAAAGCCGAGGTCGGTTATCTCATCGACGAGCTCGAGAAGCAGATGAAGGAAGCCGCCGCCCAACTCGAGTTCGAGAAGGCAGCCCTGCTCCGCGACCAGATCTTTGAATTGCGCAAGCAGTTAGAGGACAAAGACATGCCCGAATGGGAACGGATCTGGAAGGAGGGGCACGCGCGCCGAGCGTGAGGGTTCAGTGCAGGACAGAAAAGAATCCGGGTTTCACACCGAAACCCGGATTCTTGTGCTGTTGGCCCTGAGTTATGCATACTGGGCGACGCCCAAGGCCTCCAGTTTCTCACGTGTAGGGATGCCGTTCTCGTCCCAGCCTCGTTCCACGTAATAGTCGTCGAGCAGGCGGTCCAGTTCAAAGGTCTCGCCCTGGATGGGGCCAGCGGGCATGGGCTCCATCATCCTGGAAGCAAGGGTATCGTCGGCCCGCGAGATGCCGGCCTTTGTCAGGAAGAGCCGCTCCAGGGTATATACACGCTCGGCGGCTTCCAGCAAGCTCTCCGGCGTATAGTCAGAGCCTGTGGCATGGTTGATCATCTCGGTCACACGGGTGGGTATGTACCCATTGAGCGTGTCCAATGTGTACCGCACGGCCACAAACACGCACAGCCCCGCTGAGTCGATGATCGTGAATACGTCCTGGAAGTGTTTGGTCAGGCTTGCTTTGCCGTCATAGGTCAGGCCATCGATCTTTTTGCCCACACCAAAAAGCTCAGTGTAGGCCGTATCGCCGGCCATGTGTGAGGCTCCCTTGTTGGACGTGGCATACAGCAGGCCCATGCCTTTCAGACCGCGGGCATCGTAGCTAGGGAACTCTTGCTTCTTGGCAGTGATCGACATCTCGGGGTGACCGTACTTGCTCGCCAATCGCCAACTGCCCTGCGCGATCTCGTCGCCAAACCCCCGGCGATGGGCGGCGGCTTTGACCATCTCGATCATGCCGTCGGCGTCGCCAAAGGGCAACGGCCGGCCGATCTCCTCCTCAGACAGAATACCCTTCGTGAACATCTCCATAGCGCAGGCGATCGTCACACCTGCAGAGATGGTGTCCAGCCCCAACTCGTTGCATAGGTAGTTGGCTTTGGTGATGGCGGCCATGTTGTCGATGCCGCAGGCGCTGCCCAAGGAGCCGATGGTCTCGTACTCGGGGCCCTCGCCTTGGCCCGCATACTTTTCGCCCCAGACCTCGCCATCTACCTGGGTCAGGCGAGCACATGCCAAAGGGCATCCATAACAGGCCGTGTGCCTGATCAAAAAGTGTTCCTTGAGTGTCGGACCATTGATCTTGGATGTGCCCTCGAACTGGCCATACTGGAAGTTGAAGGTGGGAAATATGCCGGCTTCGTTGGTCACATCGGGGACGTACGATGTGCCATAGATGCGCATCGTCGACCCCTTGCGGATGTCTGCCGCCAATTGTTGGTTGGCTTCCCGCACGACAGCCCGTAGCGCCTTATCATCGTGCAGCGCTGGCTTCAGATCGCCTCGCACCGCCACCGCCTTCAGGTTCTTGGAGCCCATAACCGTACCGACGCCCGAGCGGGCCGCTGCTCGGTGCTTGTCGTTGATGATGGCAGCGATCAGGGCCAGGTTCTCACCCGCTGGACCGATGCACGCCACACTTACGTCATCGCTGGTCTCAGCCCTGATGCCATCGTCGGTCTGGTGGGTATCGAGCCCCCAAAGGTGCGTCGCGTCACGCAGCTCGGCCTTGCGCTCATCCACGTAGAGATAGACCGGATTGGCGGCCTTACCTTCAAAGACAAACAGGTCATAGCCGGAGCGCTTCATCATCGTGGGAAACACGCCACCCGAGTTCGAGTAGGCCAGCGCACCAGTCAGTGGCGACTTACAGATCGCCAGGTAGCGGTTGCCAGTGGGCGTTGGCGTGGAGGTCAGCGGCCCAGTAGCCATCACCAGAAGGGCCTCTGGCGAAAGGGGGTCTGTCTGGGGATCCATGCCATCCAGCAGGACCTTGATGGCGAGGCCCCGGGCGCCAAAGTACTTGCTGGCAACCTCCTCCGAGAAGGTCTCCTCGCGAATTTCACCGCTCGTCAGGTTGACGCGCAACATGCGTCCATGCCATCCAAACATCTTTGTACTGCTCCTTTCCATTGTCGCGATTTGTGATTCGTCTTATGCCATCCCGCTCCGGTGAGAAATCCACAAGAGCCCAGCCTCGCAGCTCGTGCCTAACCTCCCCCTACGGCAGGGAAGACAGAAAGCACATCCCCTGCCTTCAATGCCTGCTTGCGTTCGGCGTGGCGACCGTTGACAATGTAGGTACAGGGCTCGTCCGGAGGAACAGGCAAATGGCGCAAGACATCACCCACCGTTGAGCCAGCCGGTACATCCAGGGGATAGCCGCCCTGGGCATCGTGGCCTTGGGGCAGGTATTGGCGGTAGCTAGCAAGAAGCCGGATCGTGATCTGCATGGCGTTGCCAAAAAGGTACAGCCTGGAGCCTCGACCCCACTAGAATCCCGGAAGGCGCTGCTCGTCACCCTGGACCAGTGGCTCGATGCAACGCGGATCGTCGTTCTGAGGTTTGTTCACCCACCTGCTGACCGGGTAGGCTTCCATCTCACCAGCCGGATAGGGGCCCAGAAGCGGCTTGAGCAGATCCGGCTGCTGGACTTCAGGATCGAGCCACAGCTCATAGTCGCCCGGGAGGAGAATGACCGGCATCCGGTTGTGGAGCGGGCGAAGCAGATCGTTAGGCGCCGTGGTCAGCAGGGTACACGACTCGATGACGCTGCCGTCGGCACCCTCCCAGTGCTCCCACAATCCCGCAAAGGCAAAGGGCCTGCCATCTTCGAGGTGGATGAAAAATGGCTGCTTGCCGCCGTTCTGCTTCTGCCACTCGTAGAATCCATCGGCTATCACCAGGCAGCGTCGCCGCTTGAACGCAGCCCGGAAGGCCGGCTTTTCCGCGGCCGTTTCCGACCGGGCGTTGATCATCCGCGCGCCGATGGCGGGATCCTTGGCCCAGAAAGGGATCAGGCCCCAGCGTAGTTGTACCAGCTCCCGTGCCACGCCACCATCTGCAGATACCGCATCTTCCGCAACGCGCACCGCCGCCACCGGCTGGGTCGGGGCAATGTTGTAGCGCGGTTTTAGATCAGGGATCTCGGGCAGGTTAAACTGCACTGTCAGATCCTGATCCGGATCGGTCAAGGTGAATCGTC
>Ga0180437_10002270_pt1 | contig 31102 bp, 31 predicted proteins | sample SS_ome_4_FD_132410 | JGI IMG/M metagenome (GOLD analysis project Ga0180437, IMG submission 132410) | Hypersaline lake sediment archaeal communities from the Salton Sea, California, USA - SS_3_D_1 metaG | ecosystem: Environmental > Aquatic > Non-marine Saline and Alkaline > Hypersaline >...
GCGTTCTTTGACTTGGACGAAAAAGAAGATTACGTAGAATACAGACTGTAATCTATAGGGTAACTTGCATAAACACAGGGTTTATGATATTCTATAACTATGCTAACTTTAGTATGCGCTAATGGGTAATGAGACAATTATGGTAGCACTTTTCGTTTTCTTAATCAACTGCTTATTAGATGACTTTTTTATTGCTAACAAGCGTTAGCTACGGCGGGGTTTATTCACCTTGCACTTTTTCTTCCTCCAGAAGCATCTTCATGTCTTCCGCGGTATGTATAGTAGCGACATTGAGGGAAGTGTCGATCTTCTTCAACAGCCCCTTAAGGACGCTGCCCGGCCCCACTTCCAGGTAATCTGTAATGCCGAGTGAAGCGGCTTTCCTGACGGATGCTTCCCACAAGGTTTTATTGTCGAGCTGATTGGCAAGATTTTCTTTTATTCTTTCGGGGTCCCTGGTCCGTTCCGCGTCAATATTGCTTATAAAATCGATAACGGGTTCTTTTATCTCCATTTCATCCAAAACAGTTTTCAGTTTTTCTTTTGCATCCGTCATAAGTTCCGAATGGAATGCGCCGCTCACTTTAAGCATGATGGCGCGTTTTGCTCCCTGATTCTTAGCCAGATCCGCCGCCAGTTCCACTTTGCCGGCATCGCCGGATATGACCACCTGGCCCGGGCAGTTAAGATTCGCCACCTGGCATCCTATCCCTATACAGATCTCTTCGACCTTTTGCAGCTCAAGCCCCATTATCGATGCCATCTTCCCGGGGCGCTTCTGGGAGGCTTCTTCCATGAACTGGCCGCGTTTGGCGACAAACTTTAGGCCCTCTTCAAAACTCAGTGCGCCGGAAGCGACGAGCGCTGTCGGCTCACCAAGGCTGAGGCCCATCGCCAAAGAGCCAATAGATTTTATGTCTTCCGCGGAAAATATCTCGCGGGACTCTTCACCGACCGGCGCGCCTTTCATCTTTTCTACTAGCACGTTCAAAGTGGCTATACTTACGGTAAATATGGCGGGTTGACTGTTAGCGGTTGTCTCGAGCTCGTCTTCCGGGCCCTCAAAACACAGTTTGGTGATGCTTCTGGCGAGAAGGTCGTCTGCCCTGTCAAACACCCACCTGGCTGCCGCCTGGGTATCATACAGGTCTTTACCCATGCCTACCGTCTGCGCGCCCTGTCCCGGAAATAACAGCCCGAATCTCTTATCTATCATGGTTTTCCTTATCGTTTATAATATTAATTTTGATTTCCTATTATACCCGCTTCCCTCTCTATCACCACTCTATAAGAAGCGCGCCCCAAGTCAATCCTCCGCCGAAAGCATCCATAAGGATTATGTCGCCTTTTTTGATCCTGCCTTCTTCCACGGCTTCGGTAAGAGCCACGGCGCTGGAAGCCGCGGACATATTACCGTACTTCTCTATATTTAGGTACACCTTCTTGCTGGGGTCAACGCCCATTCTTTTAGCCAAAGCGTTCAGAATACGTATATTCGCCTGGTGTGGTATGATTATATCTATATCGTCCCCTTTAAGCCCCAGCGGCTCAGTCACGCTAAGGGCGGCATCCGCCATGATCTTTACGGCATATTTAAAAAGAACGTTGCCTTCCATCTTTATTGTATGCAGTTTATTCTCGACTGTCTTGAAAGAGGCAGGCATGCGTGAGCCACCGGCGGGAAGCTGCAAGAGATCCCCTTTGCTGCCGTCAGAACCGAGGCTTGCCGCCAGGATGCCGCCTTTTTCGACCGGACCCAGCACGGCGGCGCCGGCACCGTCACCGAAAAGCACGCAGGTAGAACGGTCCTCCCAGTCTGTTACGGCCGACAGTTTCTCGGCAGCCACCACAAGCGCTTTCTTATAGACGCCGCTTCTTATAAACTGGTCCGCTATGGTAAGACCGTAAATAAACCCTGAACAGGCTACAGCGATATCAAACGCGGGGACGTTCCTTGCCCCGAGTTTATCCTGCAATATACACGCCGTTGAAGGGAAAAACATGTCCGGCGTTATGGTCGCGACTATAATAAGATCTATGTCTTTAGCTTCAAGACCCGCGGCAGAGAGAGCACTCTTGGCGGCTTTTGCCGCCATGTCGCTGGTAGCCTCGTTATCCGCGGCAATACGCCTCTGTTTTATGCCGGTACGCGTGGTGATCCATTCGTCGGTAGTGTCAACCATCCTTTCAAGGTCCGCGTTCGTTAAAATGTTTTCAGGAAGGTATTTACCTACCCCCAGTATCCCTGTCTTTATCTTTTTCATTTATCTTCCTTTTAAGTTAATAGCTCTGCAGTTCCTCCACTACATGCTTGTTTACTTTATGATTTATATTTTCAGCCGCGGCACGTATGGCGTTTTTTATCGCTTTGGCGTTCGAGGAGCCGTGAGCGATGATGACGCTGCCGTCAACTCCCATAAGAGGCGCTCCGCCGTATTCAGAAGCGTCTATTTTCTTTTTTATAGTGTTAAAAGCGGGGAGCGTCAAAAGCGCACCTAACTTCGTGAGCATGCTGCTCTTCTTCAGTTCCCTTTTTAAAAGCACTATCGCCGCGTCCGCAAAACCCTCGGTGACTTTAAGAAAGACGTTCCCTACAAAACCGTCACAGAGGACTATATCGACTTTCCCGCTGTATACTTCTTTGGGCTCGACATTGCCTATAAAGTTAAGTTTGCTTTCCCTGAGCATCATATGTGCTTCTTTCACAAAGTCAGTTCCCTTAGTCGACTCTTCCCCAATATTGAGAAGGCCTATAGTGGGGTTTTTCTTAGCAAGTATCTGTTTGCTATAGGCGTCCCCCATTATACCGTACTGCAGAAGATGCAGCGGCTTGGGGTCGATGTTGGCGCCTACGTCTATTACCATGCACGGTTTGATCAAAGTGGGAAAGATTACGGCGATACCGGGTCTGTCTACCCCGGGCAAGAGGCGCAGGCTCAGTGTCGCTGCGCATACAACGGCTCCGGTATTCCCCGCGCTTACGAAAGCGTCATAGGCTCCCTGTCTCAAGAGATCCGCCCCTCTAACTATGGAAGAGTCCCTCTTCTTCCTCACCGAAAGCGCCGCCGCTTCATGCATCTCTATCTTCTGGGTGGCAGAGACGATGTCTATCTTCTCCTGCGGATAGCTAAGACCTTCTAAGTGTCTCTTGATCTCGTTTTCAAAGCCTATAAGTGTGACATGGTATCCGAAACTGTTAACAGCCATGACCGCACCCTTTACGGTGCATTCGGGGGCTTTGTCCCCTCCCATAGCGTCTAAACCAATTCTCATTTTTCCCTCCCGTTATTCCAGGAACTTTGGGGCTTTAAGAACTTTTCTTTTTCTTTTCTTTCCTGGCCTTGCGCTCTTCAACGGTCTCGATTTTCCTTACCTGTACGCCCTTGTAATAACCGCAATAGGGGCATACCTGATGCGCTTTTTTAGCCTTACCGCACTGCGGGCATTTCGCGGCAACAGGCGCCGTAGCTTTATAGTGAGTGCGTCTTTTCCTGCCGCGTTCTTTTGAATGTCTATGTTTGACTTTTGGCATGCTTATCTCCTTCTCTTCAGGCAGCGTTCATACTCACAATGTGGTGAGTATCTTTCGCGATTAAAAGTTCTTCGTTTGTACTGATCGTGAGAAACTCCGTCTTGTCCCCGACCAGCTCGCTTAGCTGTTTTTTCACCTCGTCCTTTATCCTTGGGACGTGTTCACCGATACCGGCGGTAAAGACTACCGCGTCCACCCTGCCGAGGACGGCAGCGTAAGAACCTATGTATTTTTTTATCCGGTACACGAAAATATCATACGCAAGCTTCGCTCTCTTGTTGCCTTCATCCATGGCTTTCAGTATATCGCGCATATCGTTGCTTACGCCCGAGACGCCCAATAGGCCGCTTTTTTTGTTCAAGAGGTCATTGACCTCTTCCACAGAAAGGCGTTCCCGCTGCATAAGAAAAGTCACGACAGCCGGGTCAAGGTCACCGGAACGCGTCCCCATTAAAAGCCCTTCAAGGGGCGTAAACCCCATCGAGGTGTCTATGCTTTTCCCGCCCGATACGCAGGCTATACTGCAGCCGTTACCCAGGTGTACCGTGATGACATTTATCTCTTCCAGGGGTTTCTTTAAGACTTCTGCCGCCTTCTGGGAGACATACCTGTGGCTTGTCCCGTGAAACCCGTATCTCCTGATGCCGTATTTTTCATAAAACTCATAAGGGAGACCGTAGCAGAAAACCTCTTCCGTCATGGACTGATGAAACGCCGTATCGAAAACCGCTACCTGGGGAACACCTTTAAAAATCTCCCTGCAGCCTTTTATCCCTTCCAGGGAAGGCGGGTTATGCAAGGGGGCAAGGATCGAAAACTTCTCGATTTCTTTTATGACCTTTTCATCGATAAGGGTGCTGGTGTTGAACTCTTCCCCGCCATGGACCACCCTGTGACCCACGCCCGTAACCTCTTCAACGCTTGAAAGCACGCCTTTTTCAGGGTCGATCAAAGTATCTTTTATTATGCTTATGGCCGTATGATGGTCCGGACACTTCAGCTTCTCTTCAAGTTTATCTCTTCCCGTGCATTCGTGCGTAAGGATGGATGCATCTTCCCCTATCCTTTCGACTATACCCCTCGACAGGGAAGATTCTTTATCCACATCGAAAAGATCATATTTCGCCGAGGATGATCCGCAGTTTATTACCAGTATCAGCATTATACGTTTTCTTTCCAGTATTTTTTAAATCCCCTGGGCCCTGATGGCCGTAACGACGGTGGTATCTACCACTTCTTCCCAGTTGCACCCGCGGGATAAGTCGCTACAGGGCCTGTCAAGCCCCTGCAGAAGCGGGCCTACCGCACGCGCTTTCCCGAGACGCTGGCTGAGCTTATAAGAGATGTTGCCGGCATCCAGATTAGGAAAGATGAGGACATTGGCCCTGCCGGCGACTTCGCTACCGGGACATTTATGCGCTGCTACTTCCGGGACGATCGCCGCATCCAGCTGCAGCTCGCCATCGATCATGAGATTTGGCCGCCTTGATTTCACTTTTTTAAGCGCTTCCAGGATCGTCTCGATCGAATCGGCCTTCGCGCTGCCCTTGGTAGAGAAGCTCAGCATGGCTACCCGCGGCTCGATGGCGAACAGTTTCCGGAAAAGGTCGCTCGTGGCGATAGCAATGCCTGCCAGCTGTCTTGAGGTAGGATACGGGATAATACCGCAGTCACCGTAAGCGAAAAGGCCTTTTTCGCCGAAGGGACAGTCCTCCATCTCCATGATAAATGAGCTTGAAACCGTACCCACCTCTTTATCCAGTTTCAGACAGTGTATAGCGGCTCTGGCCACGTTTGAAGTGGTGTGACTCGCCCCGGCTACAAAACCGTCCGCCAGACCCATGGCCGTCATCATCGCGGCATAATATACGAGGTTTTCCATGACTGTCTTTTCCGCTTCTTCCGGGGTGATGCCTTTGTATTTTCTTTTTTCATAATAAGCGCCGATTATCTCTTCCCTCCCGCCGGAGATAAAAGGGTCTATCAGCTTCACTCCTTCCAGAGATATGGAACTCGCACCGGCAAGCTTCTCGACCTCGTCTTTTTTCCCCAATAAAGACACATCTGCCAGACCCTCGGAAGCGATAAAAGACGCCGCTTTCACCACCCTCGCGTCCTCTCCTTCGGGCAGGACTATTCTCCTCTTATCCGCTCTGGCCTTGTCTCTTAGATCCAATATCCTGCTCATCCCGCCATCTTCTCTTTCAGTCTTTTTTCAACGTTTCCGGGCACGAATTTTGAGATATCCGCCCCCAGGCTCGCGACTTCTTTGATAAGTTTACTTGATAGATACGAATACGATTCGTTCGGCATCATGAAAACCGTCTCGATCTCCGGGTTCAATTTCCTGTTGGTAAGCGCCATCTGGAACTCATATTCAAAATCGGATATCATCCTGAGCCCCCTGATAACCACCCTGGCGGATTTACTCGCGGCATAATCGACTACCAGCCCTTCGATATCTTCCACTTCCACATTAGCTAAATCGCTTGCCGCTTCTTTTATCATGGTGACGCGTTCCTCGGCCGAAAAAAGAGGCGACTTCTCGCCGCTGTGCGCAACGGCTATAAAAACCTTGTCATAAATAGCGGCGGCCCTCTTTATCACATCAAGATGCCCGTACGTGACAGGGTCAAAAGTTCCCGGATAAACAGCTTTTCTGGTCATTTTTTATGGAAAATAGATATTAAGATATCTCTGTAAGTCTTTTGTTTTAAAACACAAAAAGTCCCTATCTTTGCGGGGACTTCTTCGGCCCTCTCATGCTCGATAATGAGCAAACCAGTGGGCTTTAATATATCATAATGATTTATCATAATCAAGGTTTTTTTAGCCATACCCTTGCCGTAAGGGGGATCGGAAAAGACCAGATCAAACTTTTCGCACCCCGACGCTAATAGCTCCATAGCCTTAAAAGCGTCCTCATTGATCACTTTGGAAGCATCTTCGACCGAAAGGGCTAGAATGTTACCGGACAAAGTGTCTATACATTTCTTATCCTTTTCGACGAACGTAGCTTTTTTCGCCCCGCGTGACAGCGCCTCTAACCCGTAAGCGCCGCTGCCGGCAAATAGATCAAGGACTGCGGACGATGGCACTTTCTCGGCAATAATATTAAACACAGATTCACGGATCCTGTCCTTTGTGGGTCTTACCGTCTCAAGAGGCGGCTGCTTTATCTTCCGGCCCCTGAAAGTGCCTGCGATTATCCTCATAGTTATATCCCGATCCTGCCTTTAAACCTTCTTTTTATGTTCTCTTTGATCTTGGCGTTATGCTCGTCTTTTAGAAGCGGGTCGCTACTGACGAGACTGAACGCCTCTTCCCTTGCTTCCTCCATTATCGAGAAATCCCTGGCAATATCCCCCACCCTGAGTTCCGGAAGACCGCTCTGTCTTGTCCCCAAGAATTCACCCGGTCCTCTTATATCCAGGTCTTTCTCGGATATCTCGAATCCGCTTGTAGTCTCAGCCATCGTCGAAAGCCGTTTCTCGGAATCTTCCGTCTTTGGCTCGCCCAAAAGAATGCAGTACGATTCATGCTCGCCCCTGCCGATTCGACCCCTCAGCTGATGAAGCTGCGCTAAGCCGTAGCGTTCGGCGTGCTCCACCAGTATGACAGTGACATTCGGCACGTCAAGCCCTACCTCGATAACAGTGGTGGCGATAAGTATATCGCATTTCCCATCCCTAAAATCTTCCATTATTCTCTTCTTCTCATCGCTTTTCATGCGTCCATGAATAAGCGCAAGTTTAAGATCGGAGAAGACGTCTTTTTTAAGGTGCGCATACATCTCTTCCGCTGATCTTATATCGGAAGAAGCCCGTTCCTTTATCCTGGGGTATACAATAAAAGCCTGCCTGCCCTTTTCGATCTCATCCCGCAAAAACCCATAGACGTTTTCCCGGCGGTCTTCCCCGACCCAGCAGGTAGTCACGTTCTCGCGTCCTTCCGGTTTTTCTTTTAGGAGAGAGACGTCCATGTCTCCAAAGACCGTAAGCACAAGACTCCTGGGAATGGGGGTCGCTGTCATAAAAAGGGTGTCCGGCGAGCTCCCTTTACTCTGGAGTCTCTTCCTCTGGGCGACACCGAACTTATGCTGCTCGTCTATTACAACAAGGCCTAAGTTTTTGTAAGCTATATCCTCCTGGATAAGCGAATGCGTGCCGATAACAATATCCGCTTCCCCTTCGGCGAGCTCTCTTTTGACAAGCTCCTGCTGCTTTTGATCGATCCCGTTTATTAAGAGCCGCACGTTAAGGCCAAGCGGCATAAACGTCTTCGAGACGGTTACATAATGCTGGCGCGCAAGTATCTCCGTCGGCACCATCACCGCAGACTGGTATCCTCCCCCGGCCGCAAGAAGAAGCGCATACATCGCGACAACGGTCTTACCGCTGCCCACGTCACCCTGCAAGAGACGGTGCATGGGCTTCTCACTTGCCATGTCGCTTTCGATCTCCTTTATGCATTTTTTCTGTTCCGCTGTCAGTTTAAAGGTGAAGAGTTTCTCAAAATCATCCGCCAGGCCCTCTTTGAGCTCGTGTTTTATGCCCTTCTCCCGCAGCTTTCTTCGTTTTAGCGCCATGATCACCTGAAGGATGAAAAACTCCTCGAAAACAAGCCTCCTATAGGCCTTATCAAGATTATCAAACGAATGCGGGAAATGTATGTTCTCTATGGCGAACCTGGAATCGACCAGTTTCCTCCTGGCTCTTATGCGTGTAGGTATGGGGTCTTCCACCGCCGTCATATGAGTCTCTATCGCCTGGTGGACGACTTTACGCAGGGTTTTCTGAGTGAGGCTTTCAGTCAGGGAATAAACGGGAACTATCCTGCCTATATCCAGAGAAGACTTTATCTCTTCCATGGGTGAAGCCCCTTCTTTTTCCGCGTTCAATATCTCAAAAGCCGGATGGCTTATCTGCAGGTGCTTCTGCAGTTCCACTTTACCGTAAAGGATCACCGTCTCGCCCTTTGTGAAAACCTTCTTCATGTAGGGCTGGTTATACCATACGGCAAAGATCCTGTTCTTCCCGTCCCCTACAGCCATCTCGAAGATACACGTGCCGGTCCTGGCGGTAAAAACGCCCGTTGAAAGGACCTTGCCTATTACGCCCTGAGTTTCTCCCACCTCGGCGTCCTTCACTTCCACTATACGGCTTCTGTCTTCATAACGGCGCGGCAGATAATAAAAAAGATCTGAGACGTTTTCAAGTCCCAGTTTCTCGAAGAGGGGTGCCTTCCTGGGGCCGACGCCTTTTATATAGCGGACGGGGACACTTTCCGGGGCTTTTTTCCCTTGCATAATATCCTTTATTATGATACTATTCCCTACTGTTTATTACGAGAAGCGTCTACCTATTTAACCGGATTTCTTAAACAAGAAATACAATTCAGATTATAAAAGAAAGGTCATAAGATGGCAAGAGAATGTTATATATGCGGCAAGAAACCAGTAAGCGGAAAAACCATAAGCCGAAGAGGTATGGCAAAAAGTAAAGGCGGCGTGGGCCAGAGAATAACCGGTATAACCGCACGCTCTTTCAGGCCCAATATACAGACGGTCAACGCTCTAATTGACGGCAAAAAGAAAAAGATAAAAGTATGCGCTAAATGCATAAAAGCCGGCAAGGTCAAAAAAGCGGCTTAACCCTTTATTGGTAAAGGTTTAACGATAAAAAACCTCGGTCTAAATGGCCGGGGTTTTTTTATCGTTTTCTTTATTAGAATGTTGCGCTTAATCGACTATTTTAAGATCCTTGATATTAAGCTGGATGGAATCTATACCTCTCCAGCTGTTAACCGAAGGGGTATAGGCAAGATTGATGATGTTTCCGGGTTCGGGTCTATTAATCCCGTTTTTACTGAAAGTAACGGCTTCACAGGTAAGATTGCCGCAGCTGCCTAGGAACTTAAAACCGTTTCTGCCTATGTCACGGGGCCGGTTTTTAACTTTTATCCCGCCCGTGGAAAACACGGGTTCGCTGTTATCCGGCCCGTGAGGCATAAGCATCTCAAGTTCCTTGATAAGCTTTAGCCCTATATGCGAAAAAGGAAGCTGAAAATCTATCTTTAGTTCCGGGAGTATCTTCTCTTCGCCCGTAATATACTTTTTGGCTGCTTTATTCAGATCTTTCCGAAAAAGTCCGATATTCTCCTTCTTTATCTTTATTCCGCAGGCTTGTTCATGTCCCCCGAAATCTATCAGGTATTCATCGACATCGTTTATGGCTTCAAAGAGGTTGAACCCTTCCACTCCCCTGCCCGACCCTTTACCCTTATCGCCCTCAAGAGCTATAAGTATCGCGGGTTTTGAATACTCTTCTGCGAGACGCGAAGCGACTATGCCGATAACCCCCGGGTGCCAAGCCTCATCAGCCAGGACGATAATGTTTTCCTCATCAAGATTTATTTCCTCTTTCGCTCTTCTCAAAGCATCTTTCAGTATATCTTTTTCTATGTTCTGGCGGTTCCTGTTCTCTCTGTCTAGAATGCGGGCAATCTCATGTGCCTCTTTTTCGTTCTTGCACATGAGTAGGTCCAGGGCGACATTCGCCGAGCCCACCCGGCCCATCGCGTTTATCCTGGGAGCCAGCGCGAAACCTATGTGCCGGCAGGTAAGCATATCGGCTTTTACGCCCGCGACGTCCATCAAAGCTTTTATGCCCGGCTTATCGGTCATTTTAAGTTTCTTAAGCCCGTTTTTCGCCAGTATGCGGTTCTCTCCCTTAAGCGGTACAATGTCGGCTATCGTCCCTAATGCCACAAGGTCAAGATGCTTATCAACGACTTTTTCGTCTCCCTTCATCAGGGCCCGGGCTAACTTATATGCCACGCCCACCCCCGCTAGATACTTAAAAGGATACCCGCACTCGCCCTGGTGGGGATCCACTATAGCAAATGCCGGGGGACGCTTCTTACCTTTCACCTCATGGTGGTCCGTGACAATAACGTCTATACCGTAGCTATTGGCGCACTCTACTTCGTCTCGGGAATTGATACCGCAGTCAACGGTGACGATCAGTTTAACACCGTGGTCTCTTGCAAGTGCGACAGCTCTTATATTAAGGCCGTAACCTTCTTCAAGGCGGTTCGGGATAAACGTTTCATAATTAGCGCCTAACCTCTGAAAAATATCAGCCAATAACGCCGTCGAAGTGACACCGTCCACGTCGTAATCGCCATAGATAAGTATTTTTTCCTTTTTCTCTACCGCTTTTTTAATTCTTGATACGGCCTTCTCCATGTCTTTCATGAGAAACGGGTCCCCGCAGGAAGAAAGCCCCCCGAAAAGGAACTCCTCCGCGTCACTGGTAGTCCTGAGGCCGCGATTTAAAAGGACCTGGGCGAAAATATCGGACACTCCAAGCCTATCCGTAAGAGTTTTCTGAAGCCTAGGATTAGCTTCGTATGTTTTCCAGATCATCTTTTCTCGTGCTTTCGCCATTAATCGGTGGTCCCTCGGGGCTCTACGTGAACGATGACATCTTTCGCGCCAGACATCCGGCTTAATATGTTCTTTTTGATCTTCATGGTGATCTGATGCCCCTCTTTGACCGTTTTACTCCCGTCTACGCCTATAATAATTTCGATAAAAAATTCTATCCCGGCTTTTCTGACCATTATCTTCTTTATCCTGTCAACGCCCTCGACTTCCATAACAAAGTGCTCGATCTGTTTTCTTAACTCCTCGGGAGGCGCCGCATCCATAAGCTCATCATATGCCTCATGAAAGGCTCCGGCGCCCATTTTGATTATGAATCCGGCCACGATGATACCTGCAAGCGGATCCATAAAAGGATGTCCGAGTCTTGCTCCGGCAATACCGATAAGCGCTGCGACTGACGAGAGAACATCGCTTCTGTGGTGACGCGCGTCCGCTCTTAAAGAAGTGCTTTTTATAATGCTGCTTGCCGCGATAACATACCTGTAGGTGAATTCCTTCACCACGATGGAAATAACCGCGGCGACCAGCGCGATGCCCCCGGGCTCCGTCATGTCTCCAGCGATCAATATCCTGGCGGAGTCATAAGCTATCTTAAGCCCTATCAATATCAGGACGAGAGACACGATTTTCGCCGCAATGGATTCAGCCCGCCCGTGACCGAAAGGATGGTGTTTATCCGCGGGCCTGCATGCGATCCTGAAGCCTACAAGAACAGCCACACTGGTAAGCGCGTCACTTGCGGTATGAAACGCATCAGCGATCATGGCCTGGGATCTGCCGACAATACCCGCAAAGATCTTTATTATAAACAGCAGCAGGTTGCTCCAGATCCCCAGCCAGGCGCTTTTAAACCCGACTTTATATTCATCTCCATAAGAATGCGCCATGGCAAGTACCCCGCCTGTAAAAAGGCGGGGTGCTCCTTATCTTTTTCTGCTAAGTTTCCTTGATGGCCAGTCAATCAGAAGCGGACTAGCGATAAATATAGATGAATATGTACCTACCAGCACGCCGACCATGAGGACAAAAGAAAAATCGTTGATTACCTTGCCGCCGAAAATAAAAAGCGCAAACACGACGAGAAGCGTCGTAAGCGATGTGAGCACCGTCCTTGAAAGCGTCTGGTTTATACTTGTATTTATTATCTCTTCCGGTGAGGCTTTACGCATAAACTTTCTGTCTTCCCTTATCCTGTCGAAAAGAACTATCGTATCGTTGATGGAGTAACCCACTATAGTAAGGAGCGCCGCTATGACAGGCAGCGATATCTCCCTGCCCGTAAGGGCTATTAAACCCAGGCTTATGAGTACATCGTGCGCCAGCGCTATTATAGCGGTTATTGCAAAACGAAACTCAAACCTGAAAGATATATAGAGACAGATACCCACCATAGCAAAAATAAGCGCCTTGATGGCCGCTCTGCGCAGGTCAGCTCCTACAGCGGGCCCGACAGCCTCTACCCTCATCACTTCAAAGGACCCGACGCCGAATTTTTGATTAAAACCAGTGACTATGTCTTCTGTCCTTCCGCTATAGGACCTTACTATTATCTCTTTGCCCTCGCCGAACTGCTGTATGCTGGACTCGCCCATCCCGATCTCTGAAAGGATCCCGCGGACTTCCTCTACGGGCACGACCTCGGTAAACTGGAACTGCTGAAGCGTCCCGCCCGTAAAATCTATGCCGTAATTCCTGCTTCCGCGCTGCACGAAAAGCGCCATCCCGATAATAATCAATATAAGCGAGGCGGCGTACATCACCTTCCGTATTTTCACGAAAGGAATATCCGGCTGGCTGAAAAACTGCAGCATCGGCAGTCTCTGCATGTTGGGCCGGCTTAAAGTGATAATATCCAGCGCAAGACGCGTCACGACAAGCGCGGTGAACATACTTGCGATAATACCGATACTTAAGGTCGTGGCAAACCCCCGCACCGGGCCGGTACCAAACTGAAAGAGTATAAGCGCAGTGATAAGCGTCGTAACGTTAGCGTCCAGGATAGTCCAGAACGCTTTATCGTAACCGGCATGGATAGCCGCCCTCAAAGATTTGCCGAGCTTGGATTCCTCGCGTATCCTTTCGAAGATAAGCACATTGGCATCAACCGCCATACCGATGGTAAGGACCAAACCGGCAATACCCGGAAGCGTAAGCGTCGCTCCGAAATACGAGAGAGCGCCGGTTATAAGAAGGATATTGAGGACAAGCGCAAAATCCGCTATGACCCCGGCAAGCAGATAATATATAGCCATGAAAGCAAGCACGCATATACCGCCTACTATGATAGCCCGGATACCTTTTTGCACGGAATCCCTGCCCAGCGCCGGTCCCACGCTGCGTTCTTCTATGATAGCAACCGGGGCAGGAAGAGCACCGGCCCTTAATACCAGGGCTATATCCTTGGCTTCCTGAACCGAGAAGTTACCCGTTATCTGTGCCCTGCCGGAAGGTATTCTTTCTCTTATGACGGGAGCTGTGTAAACTTCCTCGTCAAGCACTATAGCCAGACGCTTGCCGACATTCTCTCCCGTGACAGTCGCGAATATATCAGCGCCTTTATCGTTAAAGGTAAGCGAAACATACGGCTGGCCGAAACCCTGCTGACTGAACTCCGTGGTGGCGTCGACCAGCATGTCGCCCGTCAGCACCGCATCGGATTCGATAAGAAGCGACTCCTCCTTATCTTCCCTCGTCTTCATATGTTTAAGCTCATAACCTTGGACGCCTTCCCCGCTGATGGCGCTCTTTACTAGTTCCGGGTCATCCGAGACAAGTTTAAATTCCAGATGAGCGGTCCTTCCGATAATCTCTTTGGCCCGTTCCCTGTCGGTAATACCCGGAAGCTGCACCAAAAGCCTGTCTTTGCCTTGAAGCTGTATAACCGGCTCCATGACGCCGAACTGGTCTATCCTGTTACGTATGACCTCAAGCGCCCGCTGGGGAGCGTCTTTCGCTTCGTTCGGTGACAACTTGGAAGTGTCTACCTGAAGTATAAGATGCATACCACCCTGCAGGTCAAGCCCGAGGTTTATCTTGCCTTCCTCGACGATATTGCCTTCCTTATCGTGCACATCAAGCGGAGGGTATGAAAACCATATCGCTAAAGCTGCTATGGCGACTACTAATACACTTTTCCATTTAAGTTTTTTCCACATGGTTATCTTTAGGCCCTTTCTTCTTTTAAGACTGAGTCGATTCGGCTTTGCTCTTTTTCAGCCTGGATATGGAACTTTTCTGGATCTTTATCCTGGTATTATCATCAACGCGCAGAGTAATCACATCGTTCTGGATGTTCACGATAGTGCCGTGTATCCCGCCGGAGGTGACCACCTCGTCGTTTTTACTGAGAGCTCCAAGCATTTTGGCATGTTCCTGCTGGCTCTTCTTCTGGGGACGTATAAGCAGAAAATAAAAGATAATAAAGATGATCGCTATCGGCATCAAGCTCATCATGGCATTGGGCTGCGCCTGGGGCGCCTGTGCCTGGGCAGTCTGTGCAAACGCTAAAGTAAGCATATCTCTCTCCTTTTTAAGCTAGTTTATCTAAAAAACAAAACGGACCCTGTTAATTATACTAATAACTACGCGAAAAACAACATATTAAGAGGTGTACGCCCCAAGAAACTCCTTCTTGAAACTGGAGAAGCGATCCCCCCTTATAGCTTCCCGGCAAGCTTGTATAAGTTTAACATAAAAGTATACATTATGCAAAGAGACGAGTCGTAGTCCCAAGAGTTCATCGGTATTAAATAGGTGCCGTATATATCCCCGGGTATAATTCCTGCAGGTAAAGCAACCGCAGGCGCGTTCTATAGGGCCGAAATCCTCTTTAAACGGGGCGTTACGCAGCTGCACCTCCCCGGAAGCGGTGAACGCCTGGCCGTTCCTGCCGTTACGGGTAGGAACGACACAATCGAACATGTCTATACCGCATGATACAGCCTCTAAAACATCGGGAGGGGTCCCCACCCCCATAAGGTACCGCGGCTTTCCTTCCGGAAGCAATGCGGCGGTATAATCCGTTATCTCGTTTATAAGTTCCACCGGCTCCCCCACGCCTATCCCGCCAAGCGCGTAACCGTCCATATCCATAGAAACCATCTCTTCGCAGCACTTTTTCCTTAACGGTTTATAAGTACTGCCCTGGATTATACCGAATAAGGCTGAGTCCTTACCCTTCTCCATAAAACGCTTCTTACTCCTTCCGGCCCACCTCAGCGTGAGATCAACTGAATCCTCCACATAGTCTCTGGTAGCGGGGTAATGCACGCATTCATCAAGAGGCATTATGATGTCGCTTCCGAGCACGAGCTGAAAGTCCACAACGCTTTCCGGCGTGAAAAAGTGCCGGGATCCATCGATGTGAGACTGGAAAGTGACCCCTTCTTCTTCGATTTTCCTGAGTTCCGCGAGGCTGAACACCTGGAAACCCCCGCTATCGGTAGTTATGGGGCGCGGCCAGTTCATAAACTTATGAAGCCCTCCGGCTTTTTCGATTATTTCACCGCCGGGTCGCAGATAGAGATGATAGGCGTTGGAGATGAGCATCTCCACGCCTGAGGCGACTAGCTCCTCCGTCGTGAGGGTCTTCACGGTAGCCTGTGTCGCTACAGGCATGAATACGGGCGTCGCCACCTCACCATGCGCGGTTACGATTTTTCCGCAACGCGCACGGCTTGCGGCATCTTTATGCTCGAGAGTAAACTTCAACATGGATATTGCATCCGGCTTTTTATTTAAACAAAAAAATAGAGAGAAAATATTCTCTCTATTTTACGAGTATACGATAAACGTCATAACCCGGTCTACGCAAGTTCCTTGACGGCATTAATAAGATCCTCTACCCTGCCGTCTTTCACCAGAAAACGATCCGCCGCACGGGCATAGACGCTGTTTTCATATTCATTATATCCGGTGTAAATGATAACCCGGGAATAGGGAGAGACCTGTTTCAGGGTATCCAGTATGGAAAGTCCTCCTTTATCGGGCATCATGAGATCCAAAATGATGACCGCGGGATTGTTGGTCTCTAAATATGCCAAAAGCTCATAACCGTTATAAACGGAATCCACCGCATAACCGGATCCTTCCAGTATATCGACTATAAGCTCGCAAAGCTCTTTATTGTCGTCGGCTATGACTACCCTTTTATGTTTCGTCATGGACTTATCTTTCCTGCGTTTGATGTTTCTTCTCATTTCCAAGACATCTTCCAAAATATTCTATCACTATCTGCGCCCGTTTGTAAAGGATTTTGGTCTTTCCTAAGCACGATAAACCGTATTACTACGAACCCAAGGAGGCTGCTGGCACTATTCACTAAAACATCCCTCCAGCTGAAATACCTGCCGGGCAAAGAGCGCTGGATGACTTCATCATAAAATCCGGCTAATGAACAAAAAATAGTTCCAAGAACGTAAAGTATTATACCATAACGATTTAAGTCAATCTTTAGCGCGTTATAGACAAGAACGCTTAAGAGGCCATACTCAAGAAGGTGTATCTTCTCCGCAGGACGGATTGCCATTTTATTGAGGACGTATGTTATGAGTATGAGTAAAAAAAATAAAAGATATATTTCTACGGCTCTTTCTTTTTTTCTGCTGATCATATAATGGAGAAGCCAGACTCCTATGCCGATAAAACATGTATATAATATCAGCATCCCGTTGCCAAGGAAAAAGTCGTCAAAAACCGCCCATATCAAAGGCGCTATGGACAAAGTCGCATAAATCAAAGCCAGGTACAATAAAGTAACCAGCCACCACATTATCCTCAAGTACCACTTTCGCATGCAAATACCTCTTTCCGCCTGACTAGGATGAAACCGCCATAGGCTTACGCCCCGGCAGTATAGACTTAAGTATTTTACCAAAAATTACGACGAAGTGTCCGATTAAATACGGGTACGCAATAAGGGAAAGGAAAATAAACTTTATGGTGTCCCGCATCCTGTCAAACATGAATAGCTCCGCCAGGTAATCGGTCTCGGCGTTTCTTGACTTGATCTTTTCTAATAGATAACGATCGAACTTTCTTTGTATCTTACCAAGCTCGCCTAGAACCTTTTCCGGAATAGGAGTCGCAAACATATTTCTCGTAAATAAAAGCGTATAATAAAGCGGGCGAGCTACCCTGTAACTCTTAGCAAGACGCACAACTTCCGCCCAGTTAATCTTGTAAGACCTTACCAGCTCATGTATATCCACGTACCACTTGAGTCCCGAGAAACCATGCTGCATCGCCAGATGCATCGACTGATAAATAAGCATATGGGAGGTGTCTAAAGCGTAGAGGTGCGTCCCCTCCAAAGACACTTTCCTTTTTTTCGACCATAGATCCTTTTTATTGATGCCTATCAGCCTGTTGTGCATCTTTCTGCCGATAAGATCGAGATGGATATCAAGACAGAGTTTGCCATCCAGGGAGTATACCCTCTGCGAGCGGTAACGGTTAAATATCCCGCGTCTATTATAGGGCTTAAACCCCTTTCTCTTTACCAGCTTTTCAACCTTAGCCAGATCCTCCTGCTTGATAAGTATGTCTATGTCTGAGAAATCCCTGAGCCCTTTTTCCCTGTAGAGGTCTATCATAAAAACAACGCCCTTCATAAAAATGACTTCAAGGCCTTCTTTATTGAACATATCCGCCAGGCTCTTCACATTATTAAAATATTTAATATTGCGCGCAAAAACAAAGCCCGCGCTGCCCCTCAGCGACTGCATCACTGCTTCGGGGATTAGTTTTCCGAACGACTGCAGGTGCCTGTAAATAAGCGGCGCTGTCGCATAAAGCCTGGTAAGCTTGATGAAATAAACCCAGTCAATCCTTTCCTCCAAAATGAGACCCCTAGCAAGCTCTTCGCTTTTCTGAGGCATCTCCATCCGGGAACATAAAATAACAAGTCTTTCTTCCGGGCTTAAACGAGAAAAAGAAACCTCGAGTGCCGGGTATAAGTTTAACTGCTTCATAATGAAGTATCCTATGGAAGGCGTATCCTGCTCCCTAAGGACAGACCCTTTCCCCTTTGGATAAGTCCACTTAACACATTATCGGTTATGTATATATTATGCTGGGAGCCGTACTCGCTATCAGAGATATCCACGATCTTTTTCATGAACTTCTCGGCAAAGGAGGGGTTTCTGTCCCTGTACCTTATGTATGAACTGATAAATACTCCTTTTGATTCTTTAAGGTGCAATATAGCTTCAGCGCTTCTTCCCTTGCCTGCAAATGCGTAGACGCGGCATGCTTCCCCTTCCTTTTTCTTCATGAAAGATATATCTGCATAAAACATTTTTCTGATAGATGCAAAAAAGGGACTAGCGGATACGCCTAAAAGGATAGGATCGATGAACTTTCTTTTAAAAAGAGTCGGCATAAGGTCTCGCCTGGATAAAAACGCTAAAAGCCTTGCGGTATATTTACTGGGAAACCTCTCCAAATTGAAAACTTTCTCGCCTCTTTTTACAAGGCGGACTTTTTCTCTTATTCCCGCAGAAGCCACTCTCTCATGACGGCTATAAGGAACATTGTCGCCTTTAACCAAAAAATGCCCTTCTTTTTCGTTTTTACTCAAAACCCGGTGGACATTGAGTAAATCGCTACCGGCACTTCTGTAAACGATTATATCGCCGGGGTTTATCTGCGGCGGGGTGATCTCTCTGGTAATACATACATCCATCATTTTAAGAAATGGATGCATGCTCTGGCCTTTTACTATTCTTTTCATCAAAGATAAAATATTAGCCCGGCAGGCCCTCAAACATTTGGAGTAAAGCCATCGTTACAGTTCCCTCCAGCTATAGTGCCGGTTTGACATTTTTGTGCCGCCGCAGCACCGGATTGGCATTTACCGGGTCCCGTTGGGCTGTTACCCAACGTGCATTTACCTCCCGGGGAACTTCCGCTTGTACAATCTCCAGGAACAGAATTTCCTATAGTGCAAGAAACGCTTGCGACAGTGCCGGATGAACAATTGGCAGCAGCATGAACTTCATCCTTGAGGACTTGATTAAGGTTATAAACAATGGGAGGTTCATATTTCTCTTTTTTCTTCTTCATTGCAACTCCTTTACACCTTGTACCCGATAAATCCCGCGCTTTCCATCTCTTTTAAATATGATTTGCAGTCTTCTTCCGCTTTTCCTATGGAAACCTCGTAAGTTTCCATAACCTTTTCGCCAATATCCTTTACGGTACAGGACCCGTCGCAAAGGTCCCAGATAAAAATACCGGTTTTATTTATGCATAAAAGGCTCCCATCCGACGGGTTGAATAATAAAGCTTCCTTTTTTTCTTTGCGGACCACGATGTCCGGCGTTCTTACCGGATACGATTCTTCCATGAGGGCTCCTCTAGTTCAGATTGATTTTGTCTTCTTTTAATATGCATCCGTTTTCCAATAGAAAAATTTCATCCGCAAAATTCTCCGCGGTATCTCTGTGGGTGACAAATATCACTGTCAGAGAAGGGAAATTCTCCTTGATGTTTTCAAATATCTCTTTCTCCATGTCTATATCTATATATGAAGTTGCTTCGTCGAGAACGAGTATTTTTGGGTCCCTGACCAGGGCCCTGGCTATGGCTACCCTCTGCCCCTCTCCCCCTGAAAGACATGCGCCGAATTCCCCTATGCCTCTATTGTATCCGCAAGAAAAACCGCTTCTAAGCTCACCTATCTTCGCACAAAAAAGAGCCTTTTCTATATCGCTTTTGCTTTTATCCTCGCCCAGAAGTATGTTATTAACCACTGTATCGTTAAACAAATAGGGCTGCTGGTGAACAACCGATACGTTCTTAAAATAATCTGATCTTGCAATAGACTCAATATTCCGGCCTCCTATTAGTATATCCCCCCCGCTAGCCGAAAACAACCTTAAAAACAGGCTTAAAAGGGATGTCTTGCCGACTCCCGATATACCCTTGACCAAAGTCCATTTCCTGCCGGGAACGATAAAAGACAGATTTTTTAATAAAAGCCTCTCCCCCTTATAGCCGAATGTAATATTTCTGAACTCTATATCGCCGTCAAAAAGCGGCACCCCTTTAGCATCTGTCAATAAATCCGGCTTTTCTACTTTTTCCGAGATTTTGCCTATAAAAACGGCGTTTCTCCTTATAGCTGATCTTTCTTCATTTAGTCCGCGGATAAACCCGCCAAGATTGTATATTTCGGATATTATCATCGCTGAATACATAAGTATGGCGCTGAAAGAGCCGAAGGACAGCCGACCTTTTATTATAAAATAACCTCCGAGCAGCCAGAATATGAACGTATTGAACCTGATCAATATACCGCTTATAAGATTTACCATATGGGAGAAAAGTGAATATTCTAAAGATTTTTTTGTTTTAGTCCCATATGACGAAGTAATCCTTCCCAGGGCCCAGTCCTCTTTATGAAAACTTTTTACCAGCTTTACGTTCAGTAGGATGTCGTGCAACAAGGAACCATGTTTACGCGAATGATACAACATCCTGGTTCTATACTTCTCACTCGCACGCGAAGCCCAGACAGTATGCACGGCTATAAAAGGAAGCGTGACAAAAATCAATAATGAAAGAGGCATTGAAAATACGAACACCATGGCAAGAAGAACAGGCACTTTTACAAGTGAAACTAACGAAGGTATCTGATCAAAAATAAGACCCTCTATGACATGATAATCATAGTTCAAGATAAATGCGTTCTCTGAAGAGCTTAATTCCCTTATTTTAAGATAATTAAGCCCTAGAAGCCTTTTTGTCAGATCACAGTTTATATCCTGGGAAAATTTTGCTTTGACCTTTAATACCGCTTTACTTCCAAGATATTGAAGCAGCTTGGTTAAGAGGAATACAAGAAACCCCAATACGGTAAGCCATAGAAACACCCTTAGATCCTTGCCCCAGATACCTTTATCCAACGTGACTTTTGCAATATACACGATGGATAGCCCCAACGGGAAAGACACAGTTTTTAAGAGTGAGACTTTGAACAAAATCCGGCGGTATTTCTTCAAAATCCCGGCTGAATATTGAAATATGGACTTTACATCCCCAAAGAGAGATGCGGCATTCGGGAACAGTAACCCGTATCCTGATCTTAATGCGTTAAACATGAAAAAACATCCGAATCAATCTTGAAATCCAACAGTCTGAAATAAACATCATTGAACATTGAGTTCAAAAAAGTAAAAATCCGTTTTTTATATTCGTTTTTATCCTCATCCGGGACCCAATTATGATAGAAAGATGCAGCTTCCGGCACTGACCTGTATACGGCATCAATAGCGGAAAGCTTTCTTGTTCTGCTTTTGTTAGACTTGTTGAGAAAATAAACGCCGCCTATTTCCCATATCTTGTCGGAAGTATCGGATAGAGGCTTGATAGGATACACGCCGGAGAAAAATCGGTTACCTATCCGTTTTATGATGCAGCACTCCTCATCGATTACCCTGAAACCGTTTTCCTTTGCCAGAGAAGAAATGGTGCTTTTCCCTCCTCCGCCCGGAGCAATAAATAAATATGCCCTCTCTTTTATAACTATCGCAGCCGCATGCAGAAAGATTATGTCTAAAACGTTTTGAAAAGCAAGAAAGGAACGGTTTAATGCGTGGTCCATAACAAACCCCAAAAAAACGTCTTTCTCGAAAAAAGAAAACGTTTTCCTCTTATCTATATCAAAAAACGTGCAATATGATCCGCCCCGTACTTTTTTAACGCAATTTTTGAACTCAGTCTTTTTTATTTTTTGTATCACCGTCTTCTTTTTATCTTCATACAAAAGTATACTTAAATCGGTTTTTGTCCCTTTTTTCAGCGGAATGAGACTGCCGGCTAATGTATCGTTCTTAAAATTCTGAAAGCTCAGATTAATCGATACCCCGAGAGACTCTAAATTAAATTCAACCATATCATCCTCTTAACGCTTCCGGGAGAAGTCTTGTAGACGGAAAAAGCCCTTTATCATAAGCTTCCTGGCAAAACCAATAAGGGCTGAAAAGGCTTCCGGTATTGTGATAGACTTCCGCCCTGCAATTACCAATACACGCTTTTTTGAAAACACATATTTTACAAACACCTTCAAGTCTTGCAGGAATGTCTTCTCTCACGGTCTTAAGCATCGGGGTGCTAGTCCAGATGTCTTTCAGGAGGGACGGATCTTCTTTTATATTACCGAAAATAAGACCCGTGTCCAGGTATCCTATCCCGCAGATCGAGACGCTCCCGTCAGAGAGGATCCCAAGTATGTTTTTAATACTGCAGACAGCACAACCATGACACTTGATCTCACCTATATCCGTAAACGCCATGGGTATATCCAGAAAAATCTTTCCTTTAAAAGACTTTTTGATGTTTTTCAATTTTTCCGAGAAATCAAGAACTTCTCTTACCGTCGGAACTTCTTTTTCCTCTTTTAATAGCAGCCCCCGGCCTAACGGCGAAATAATGTTTATTTTTATATCGTTCACATACATCTCTTGCATTAAACGGAGAAAATTCTTAAATTCAGGCAAGTTCTCTCTATAAAGCGTCATGATAACCTGCGGGGATAATTTTTCATGTTGTAAGTTTTTAATGCCGTTAATGGTTCGTTTAAAAGCGCCTTTTTGACCTCTGAAAAAGTCGTGCATCTTTTCATAAGGGCTATCCAGACTTAAAGAGATGTGGCCGATATTATATTTCCTTAACATCTTCGCGACATCCCTGCTTATCAGCGTCCCGTTCGTCTCCATATCGACATTAATATAAGATTCATCGCAAAACCTCAGCAAAGGCTCCAGATCCTCTCTTAAAAGCGGCTCCCCGCCCGTAAGCTTAATAGAACTTAAGCCCAGATCTTTGGCGGCTTTGACTATTTCTACCATTTCTTCAGCCGACATCTCCCCCTCCCCGTCAAGCTTATCTTTATGAGGAGGCGCTATCCAGCAATGTCTACAGTTTAAATTGCAGTACCCTGTAACATTTATATAAAGACTGTTTAGAGCGGGACTGCTTCGATCAACATGTTTCATTTCGTACTTTACAGAACTCTTCATCATCTTTAGCTCCATCTAATACTGTCTCTTTCGACGCTCTATAGCCGTAAAGGCTCGAAAAAACCAGACAATTAGCTTTGAGAATGCCTTTTAGGTCGTTACCTGCAGAATAATACGCAGCTGCCCGGCAACCGCCGTTACAGTAAGAAAGATAATCGCATTCATTGCATTCTTTGTTATATTTTACCAGCGGCTCATCGGCAAGACGTCTTATTTGGTCAAGAAGCTGCGAATTATTCCATATTTCCCTAAGCGAATCTTTTCTTATATCACCGCATATCAATGTCCAGAACGCCGAACACGGGACTACTTTACCGTCTGAACGTATCGAAAGCATGTTTTGCCCGGCGGGACAGGTTGAAAAAGTCCCCCTTCCGCCTCCCCCCGGGCCTTTTGAATAAAAGTCTTTTAACATTTCCATTTTTTGTGATAGAGTCCCGCCGAAGTGAAAATGAGGATATTTCTTTCTGAGATAAAACATCCCGTTTACTATATCCCGGTGTAATCTGCCTTCAAAACACATATCACTGCTATAAAGAGCCGCTCGTCCGCATTCAACCGCATCACCAAAATCCATGCTTTTCAAGCCCAGACTCAGGGCCAGCTTGACCATATTCTCGATATCACTGTAATTATGCATGTTTATGATGGCTTTCACTGAAACAGGTAAATCATTTTTGATAAGCGATTTTACTGCTTCTATAGACCTGCAAAAAGACCCTTGCCCCCTCTGCCAGTCGTGGATAGCAGCATTCGATCCGTCTATACTCACCTGGATATTAGACAGAAACTTCAGGCCTTTAAGAGACTTCATAGAAGCCTTGTCTATCAAGGTACCGTTGGTCAGGATGCTTATTCTGAGAGGGTAACTGTTGATCTCTTCAAACAACTCATGGATTTTTGGATAAGAGAACGGTTCGCCCCCGAAAAGATTAAGGTTAAATACCTTCTCTTCTTTGAGCTGGTCAAGCACACTGAGTATCTCTTTAAAAGAAAGCTCTTCCTTAAGATCCCATGTGTCAGAAGTGTTACAATGTTTACACTTCAGGTTGCATTTTCCTGTAAGGGCAAAATCTACTGTCGTGGGAAACGGAATCTTATTCATAAGAGATAAAACTTTCCTTAACACCTTCAATGATCCTCTTTTCCTCTTCGCCGGTCAAAGCGGGATAAATAGGGATGGAGACGGCGCTTGAGAAAACTTCATCCGTATTCCTGAAGCCGCTTCGCATCTCAAGATACCTGTTAAGCGGGTTAAAAACGGGACGGGCGCAAATAATGCCTTTTTCTTTCATGGAGGATATAACTTCCTGGGGAGGTTTCTCAGTCCTTATCACATACCTGTAATACACATGATCGAACTCCGCCTTGGGGAGGATGATCTCAAGGTCCTTAAAAGCCTCGTCATAACGGGAAGCTATTTCTTTTCTTCTCTGGATCATGCCGGGAAGCTTCTTCATCTGCACCAGACCCATGGCCGCCTGCACATCCGTCATCTTGTAATTATAACGGACTTTGTAACTGTCTTTTTCGTCATAGTCGCGCATATCACGCGCAAACATGAGAATCTTTTCGTCATTGGATAGAAGCGCCCCCCCCTCGCCGCAAGCCATCATCTTGGTGGCATAAAAGGACATTATACTGAACCTGCCAAAACTTCCCGTGCGCACCTCGCCATACATGGCTCCTACGGACTGGGCACAGTCCTCTATAACAGCGATACCTGCCTCTTCTATTCTTTCAAGATCAGCGGTATTGCCGAACATATGCGGCACGATCACCGCTTTAGTGTCCTCGGTGCCGGCTTCCTCGATACTCTCAAGCGAAATATTAAAGCTTTCAAGCTCAATATCGCAAAGTCGCGGCCGACCGTTCGTGTAATGTACGGCATTTAACGGCGCGGTGCAGACATACGAAGGCAAAAGTACCTCGTCACGGGAACTTACCCCCATAGCCAGAAGCCCCAGATGCAGGGCCGCCGTGCCGGAACTTAAGGCAACCGCTCCTTTCACCCCGGCAAAACGCGCTAAAGCGTCCTCGAACTCCTCCACCTTATCTCCCTGCGCGATATGTCCCGACTTTATGACCAGGCTAAGGGCATCCACCTCTTCGCCGCATAAAGTGGGTTTTGAGTGCTGGATAATATGATCATCCATGTGACTACTCCTTTGTAAAAGATTTAAATGTCTAATAGATACCTTAAAGCAGAGAAACCTTCTGCATATTTGACTTTGGCCTGAAACCCCCTGTAGTTCGCGACCGCCCTTACGCTTTCTATCATGTCCAGTCCCGTGGGGTAACGCCTCTCGACCTGTGACTTGTGGATCTTTAAGAGCTTCTCTTTATCGCTAAGCACCTCTTCTATGTCGACAAAGAGATCTGGTTCGTATTTCCTGGAAGTATAATCTTCATAGAAGAGTACCTTGCGTTTGTACCGCGCTGCCACTATTGTGCTTTCGGCGAGGCTCCTGTGATCCTGATGCGTATCCTCCGGATAATTCACGAATATGATGTCAGGGTTACTTTTCTCGATCGCTTTCTCAATCTTATCTATTAGCTCTCTGCCCACGGTAAGCTGGGTGTCCATAAAACTCCCCCAGTAGATCTCTTTCACCCCCAAAAAATCAAGGGCCTCCTCCTGCTCTTTCTTCCTGGCGGGCGCGCCGCCGCTGAAACTGCCGCAAGTCGCTACGAAAAAATATATGTTTGCCCTCTCCTTTTTCTTCATCTTTAGAAGCGTCCCGCCCGAGCCGTATTCTATATCATCCGGATGGGCTCCTATCGCCAATATATTCATCCCCTTCTCCCTTCCTTTATAATACTTAAGCTTTTCCCTCCATGACAGAAGAGTAGATCCACGACCGACATCTCCGGGTAAAAACCTTTGTATGCCTGCCGGTATTCCGGATGCACGTAGTCATGGTATTCAAGACTTATCCCGCTTGCCGAGAACCTCTCCTCATCCAGGTATTCACTGCCTCCAGATCCGGAAATATACGTATCGGCTTTCAGGGCCCTGCATATTTCAACAAGCCTTTCCGTCTTGGTGTCTTTCACGCCCAGAGAAGAGCTTCTCACCAGTTCCGTTTTTATACCCAGCGCATCTTTTAGAAAACGGATAAAACATATGTTGATCTCGGCAAGCAATTCCCACTTCTGTTTAAATGCGGCGCGGAAAAACGGAAAATATCTCTCGAAATGCTCCGTACGCGAATAGTTATGTTCAAGACTTTTAGCGTGTTTACCGCACCAGTCGAAGCGGTTATTGATCTTTACATCCATGATCCTCTCACCGAACTCATAGAGAACAGGAACGGTGATCCACTGCCATGACCTGGAGTTGCGGAGCTTATTCCTGTTCTGCCATTCATTTTTCTTATACTGCACATCATCCAGCAAGACAAAGATATCCGCCTGATCCATTTTATCAAAATACCCCAACCAGGGCAGATACTGAGGCTGATGAATCGCTATTTTCATGTACTGCCCTCTTCGGTAAAGTTGACAAATATTGGATTCGAAAAAAGCATACTCGGGTATTTACCACGCACGTCTAATCTATAATATATTTTATCGCCCCCCGTGTAAAGGTCATCTTCAATCCTGTACTCGGCGCCTTTCTCTATGGGAAACTCCTTTATGACTTCACCAGAGCGGATCAGTTTAACTGTTATTTTCTCGCTCGTCTCACCCCGCCAGGAAACACTAAAGTTAATTGTTACCGGTCCGGCAGCATTTATCTCCTCCCCCATCATAGCGCGCTTCCCGTCAGAACGCTCTACGGTAAACGAATCGAGCTCTAAAGGGTATCCTTTCTTCTTCCTTACCGCATACATCCTTCCCCTGCGCATAGCATCCAGTATATCCTTTTGCGTATTGGAGGGAACAAGAAAAACTGTCTGCACTTCATCGATTTCTTTACCGCCGGAAGCTTCCCTGCTATGATAGGCCATTTCACCCATAGTCCACACCGGACTGTCTCTTTCTCCCGCGCAGTACTCTTTAAGTACCGTATCCCATACCCCTCCGGCTGAGCCTATACTTCTATAACCTTCATAAAAAGAGCTGAAACCCGTATAACCCTTACTTTCAAGCATGTACTTATCCGCCGTCGGCGAAACGTACATCACCGGCCCTATTTTTTTGCTCACGAAAGCTTCCGGATTCGACCAGAATACCATACCGCCTTTTTCGTTAACGTAATCGATAACATCCTGGTAAGGAAAGACCCCTTGTCTGCCATGGTATTGATCGTATTTCATTTCTTTAAAAGGATAGTTATTTATAGTAAAAACAGCGCCTGTTATAATCAATATCCAGCAAAGAAAGTCCGGCAGACATACCTTTGATGTTTTTCTCCTGAGGCATTTAACGCCCACCAAGAGAAGAACGAGGGGCCAGAGTTTTAAAATGCTCCCGAAACCGTAATAGGAAAACTTTCCGTTCGACACCGTAGGTATTCCTCTGTAATCGGAAGGATCAAGTCCCGTTATTATAAACTGAAGGTCCCAGTCGTTAAGAGTGAGCCCTTCTTTCTTGAAAGGAGTCCCGCTCCAGAAATAAAACGGCGCTACTTCCGCTGCCATAAGTACCGTCATCTGGGGCAGTTTCTCGTTTATTTTATTGATTCTTTCAGCATATCTTTCCGGGCCATATCTTAAAAGACCGCTTTTTTCCACGGTCTTCTTTATTATGTTCCTTAACGGAAAAATGCCGTACTGCCAGCGGGGCATAAGGTTTTCCGTCAGAAACACCGCTCCGGCACCCGCCTCTTTGGCCATGCCTACCAGCTTCTCAGGCGAATACTCCCCGGACGAGACATCCGAATTTAGATGAATAAGCCCGCCTGCCTTTATATAATCATCTCTTCCATAAGAAAAAGAAGCCGTAAAAGAGATAAGAATAATCAAAGTCAGTGCAATCAGAACCGTTTTTTTCATAGCCGGTAGAAACCTCTTTAAAAAATATCCTTGTTTTCCTTTACCCACTCGGTAAGGATCTTTATGCCTTGAGCGACCTTCATTTTAGGCTTCCAGGAAAGGTCCTTATAAGCTTTCTGCACATCACAGACAAACGTCTTCTGGTCTCCGGGACGCCAGTGGCCATGTTCATAATTGATCTCTTTGCCTAGAATCCCTTCAAGCATTGAAATAAGTTCTAAAAGGGAGACGACGTTTTCTCCCCCACCGCCTATATTGTAAACACTGCCCTTGATATCATCGATCCTCTCGGCTGCTTTTAAATAACAGTCAATAAGGTCGTCTATATAGAGAATATCCCGGGTTTGTTTACCGTCACCGAAAATAGTGATGGGCCTCTCCAGTACGGCGGAGATTACAAACCAGGCAACCCAGCCCTGGTCCTCCATGCCGAACTGATGCGGGCCGTAAATACAGGACTGACGGAACACTGCCGTCCGGAGTCCGTATATCCTCGCATAATCGATCACGTACTGGTCCCCGGCGCCTTTCGAACAGCCGTACGGGGAATAGAAGTCCAAGGCCCTTTTCTCGGAAATACCGGAAGCCAGGTCCTTATATTCGTATCTTCTGCCCTTATCGACTATTTCCAGGTCTTTCATCGGACCGTAGACTTTATTGCTTGAGGAATAAAGAAGGATAGTATCCGGGTGAAACTGTCTTATCACTTCACAGACATTAAACGTCCCGAGAGCATTATTTTCAAAATCCTCTCTCGGGTTTATAACCGAAGAAGTCACCGCGACCTGTCCGGCCAGATGCAGGACAGCGTCTATATCCTCATGATCAAAAAAACACGACCGCACCTGGTAAAAATCCCTTACATCGCCTTTTACAAGTTCAAATTCTGCCTGCTCCCTCAACCAGTCAAGGTTCCTGTCACATCCCCCGCGGGAGAAGTTATCAAAAATAATAACTTCATGCCCCGCGTCAATAAACCCTCTTGCCGCGTTAATCCCGGTAAAACCAGCTCCTCCGGTAATCAAAAATTTCATCTTATTCCCCCCTTGAATTAATTCTTATGTTTCAAGAAGCTTTTTGTATAAAGCATCCTGCGCATTAACCATTAAACCCGCATTATACCCTTCAAGCGCTTTTTTATGGGCGATCTTTGCCATCCTATGCGCCTTCTCCCTATCCCCAAGGATGCTGTCGATAGCTTCGGATATAGCCCGAGATGAGGCAGGTTCCACAAGCATGCCCGCACCGTCCGATACAACCGAAGGAACGCCCCCCGCGCGTGTAGCGATCACGGGCTTTCCAAAAAACATCGCCTCCACCAGGACGCGGCCCATACCCTCATTTAATGACGATAAAACAAAAATATCAAGGGCTTTGATAAAAGCGCCTATGTTTTTCTGCCAGGGAAGGATGTAAAACCTTTCTTTTATTCCGCTTGAGGCGATCATCTCTTCATATTCCTCCCGAAGCGGCCCGTCACCGGCAAGTAAAAAATACACATCGTCCCGTTTTTTCACCTGGCTGATGGCTGCCTCGATAAAATACCTGTAGCCCTTTATCTCGATAAAACGGCCAATAGACCCTACTAATGTCTTTCCCTCGGGGATCCCGAATTCCTTTTTCCAGTCGCTTCCGGAAGCGGCTTCCTGTTCCAACGCGTCAAACTCTATGCCACTCGGTATGGCTACATACTGCTCTTTCCTGCCGATGCCGAACTTTAACCACTCATCGCATTCAGCCTTGGTAAGGCCTATTATTTTATCGGTCATGGCGGCCGCTATCTTCTCGATGAGGATGATAAACTTCGTCAATCCTTTTGTAAAATACCCGTAAAAGACATGCCCGTGCGGCGTATAGACAATATGTTTCGTCCCGGCGCACTTGGCGGCGATGCGGCAAATAAGCCCCGCTTTATGGGCGTGGGCGTGTACGATATCGTATTTTTCCCTTTTGATCAGCTTAAAGATCTTAAAAAACGCGATGACATCCCTTACGGGGTGTATGCTCCTTATAAGACTTCTCTCTTCTATAAAACATACGCCTTTTTCTCCCGCCCTCTCTATTAAATGTTCATCAGCCTCCTCCGTTACCCCGAAAAGAAGGTCCACCTTATAGCCCATATCCGCAAGCCCCATGGCGCTCAGCAATATATTAGTCGGAGAGCCGCCTTTATCCAGACGGGTTATCGCATGTAAGACTCTGACACTTTTTTTCATAACGTTCCGCTTCTTTACATGTATTTCTTAAGTTCCTCACTGCGGCTTTTCCATCTAAACTCCTGGCGGACGCGTGTAAAACCGTTACTGCCGAGTTTTTCCGCGTACTTTTCATCCTCAAGAAGGCGCAGTATCGTGTCACGTATCTCAGTTACATCCTCCGGGTCGACAAGGATACCGGTCTGGCCGTCTACTACCGCTTCGGCTACCCCGCCGCTTCTGCCTGCGATCACGGCTTTTCCGCACGCACTTGCCTCAAGGAACACAATGCCGAACCCTTCAACGTCTCCGGCTTCTTCTATATAACGCGGGGCCATGATGAATATATCGGACGTATTATAGAGAAGCGCCAGTCTCTCACCAGGCATCCCCGCCAAAAATATTACGTTCTTCGAAAGCCCCAGCTCTTTAACCAGAGTCACAAGCTTTTCTTTTTCCGGCCCGTCCCCCACTATCACATAAACAACACTCGCATGCTTCTCAAGCACCCCGGCAAACGCCTTTATAACACTCTCGTGCCCCTTACGCGGCGCCAATCTCGAAACCGTAAGAAGCATTTTTACTCCCCTCGGAATACCATGCTTTTGTCTGATATCATAGTCGCCTCTCTCGGGAGTGAATTTTTCAATATCGACCGCCGGGGTAAGCACTGTTATTTTCTCCTCCGGGGCAAGAGCGCGATCGGTAATAAGTCCTTTTGTAAAGTTACTATTTGCAATGATATGCCCGCTTTCGGCCAGGATCTTCTGCATCAACTTTCGCGTAATGGCGCATTTCCCAAATTCCAATACGTCTGCGGAATACACATATACTACATACGGAAGATGCCTTATCTTTTTCAGAAAAAGCCCCGCAAGCCCGCTGGAAAGGACCTGTGCGCAGTGAACGCTGCGTATGTTGCGCAAACGGCTGATCTGCCAGGCGTACCAGACGACCAGAAA
>Ga0180437_10002271_pt1 | contig 31097 bp, 33 predicted proteins | sample SS_ome_4_FD_132410 | JGI IMG/M metagenome (GOLD analysis project Ga0180437, IMG submission 132410) | Hypersaline lake sediment archaeal communities from the Salton Sea, California, USA - SS_3_D_1 metaG | ecosystem: Environmental > Aquatic > Non-marine Saline and Alkaline > Hypersaline >...
CAGAAGCACAGGCGCTATAGTCCTATAGCACGCCTGGGGGAAGGCAAAGATGGGGACTCATAAGCCCTTGGTTGGCAGTTCAAATCTGCCCGTCGCCACACAAACGGCCCGGCTGACGCCGGGCCGTTTGCATATCGTCTATCGTGCACCGCGCCGCGATCGGGTAAATCAGACCGCCGTTGCCAGGACCTCCTCGGCTGCGTCCAGCCGGGCGAGCACTCGTTCCTGGCCCACCACAGCGAGCGACCCGAACAACGGCGGGGAGACCTTCTTCGCGCTCACGGCCCAGCGGACGATGCCGAACAGTTGCCCGGCCTTGAGCCCCAGATCCTCGGCCAGCGCGCGCATCGCTGTCTCAATCGGTTCTGGTTCGAACGGCTCCACGCCAGCCAGCACACCACGCACCGTCCGCAGCGCCGCCAGGCTCTCCTCCGGCGTCATCTTCTTCCCCACCAGCTTCTCCGCCGGCGGGGTCTCAACGTCCTGGAACATGAAGGCCGTCATTTCAACGACGTCCTCCAGCCGCCGTATCCGCTCCTGCACCAGGGGCACCAGCCATCTCAGCCTGGCCTGCACCTCCTCCGGACAGGGATCGGCCACCAGGCCAGCTTTCTGCATGAACGGAAGCAGCCGGATCAACAGTTCCTCCTGGGGGAGGTTCCGGATGTAGACGCCGTTCATCCAATCCAGCTTATCGTAGGCGAAGGCGGCCGGCGCCAGGTTGATGCGAAACAGGTCGAAGCGCTCGATCAATTCCTCTCGGCTGAAGATCTCCTGCTCCTCGCCCTCCCCCGGCGCCCAACCCAGAAGCGCCAGGAAGTTAAGCAGCGCCTCCGGCAGGTATCCATGGTCGCGGAACTGGGTGATGGACGTAGCCCCCGCCCGCTTGGCCAGTTTCTTGCCCCCGGGCATCGTCACCAGCGGGACGTGGCAGTAGGTCGGGATCTCCCACCCCAGCGCCTGGTAGATCAGGATACGCTTAGGCGTACTGGGAATCCAGTCGTCACCGCGGATGACGTGCGTGATGCCCATCGAGTGATCGTCCACCACCACCGCCAGGTGATAGGTGGGAAAGCCATCGGACTTGAGGAGCACCTGGTCATCGATGGTGCTGTTCTCGAAGACCACATCGCCTCGGATCGCATCGTGGACGACGGTCTGGCCGGTCAACGGGACCTTGAGCCGGACAACGTGGGGTTCGTCGGGCGAGACTTCTCCCGGGGGACGATTGCGGCAGTGGCGATCGTACATCGGCATCTGCTTGTCCGCCCGCTGTTGCTCACGCACCCGCTCCAGGCGCTCCGGCGAACAGTCGCAGCGATAGGCCAGGCCCTTCGAGAGCAACTCCTCGGCCGCCTGGCGGTACAGATGCAGCCGCTCGGACTGGATGTACGGCCCATACGGCCCGCCCTTGGCATATGATTGGGCATCTTCCACACCCGAACGCTGCAATTCCTCCAGCCCTGGGCCTTCGTCAACGTCTAACCCCAGCCAGCGCAGTCCCTCCACGATGACCGGGATCGTCTCCGGCTGATATCGCACCCGGTCCGTGTCCTCAATCCGCAGGATGAACTTGCCGCCCATCTTGCGGGCAAAGAGCCAGTTGAAGACAACCGTCCGAATGTTGCCGATGTGCGGCTCACCGGTCGGGCTGGGTGCAAAGCGAACGCGAACAGTCATAGTATGTAGTCCTTGGTCGGTTGGTCGATTGGTCCTTACTCAGTTGGTCGGTTGGTCCCTGGTCCGGCATCGATTGCGAAGCTACGGGAGAACCTGGGATAGCAAGCGGGGCCTATTTGCCCTGCCGACGTCTCATCGCCTTCTCGATCTTGGCCCAGGTATCGCGCAAGCCCACGGTCTGGTTGAAGACGAGCTTGTCACTGGCCGAATCGAGATCGACGCAGAAATAGCCCTGCCTCTCGAACTGATAGCGACTTCCAGGCGCAGCACCCGCCAGGCTGGGCTCCACTTTGCAGGCAGTCAGGATCTCCAGCGAGTCCGGGTTGAGGTTAGCTGTGAAATCCTGGCCCTCTTCCTCGACCTCCTCGGGATTCTCTTTCAGGAAGAGGCGATCGAACAGCCGGACCTCGACATCGAGCGCGTGGGCGGCAGAGACCCAGTGCAGCGTTCCCTTGACCTTGCGCCCATCCGGCGCGTCGCCGCCCCGCGTCGCTGGATCGTACGTGCAATGCAACTCGACGACCTCGCCCTGCTCGTCCTTCACGACGTCCACACACGTGATGAAGTACGCGTACCGCAGCCGTACCTCGCGGCCGGGAGCCAGGCGATAGAACTTCCTGGGCGGGTCCTCGCGGAAATCGCTCCGCTCGATGTACAACACACGGGAGAAAGGCACCTTCCGCGTCCCCTGGCTTGGATCCAGCGGGTGATTGATCGCCTCCAACTCCTCGACCAGATCCTCAGGGTAATTGTCGATGACCACCTTCAGCGGGCGCAGCACGCCCATCACCCGGAGCGTGTGTTGATTCAACTCGTCGCGCACACAGTGCTCGAGGAAAGCCACATCGATCGTGCTGTCGGCCTTGGCCACGCCGATGCTATCACAGAACGTGCGGATCGCTTTCGGTGGGTACCCTCGGCGGCGCATCCCCGATAGCGTCGGCATGCGCGGGTCGTCCCAGCCGCTGACGCTCCCTGCCTCCACTAACTTCAGCAGTTTGCGCTTGCTCATGATGGTGTAGTTGAGATGGAGGCGCGCGAACTCGATCTGCCGCGGCGGCTGCTCAAAGTCCAGTTGATCGAGGCACCAGTCGTACAGCGGCCGATGGTCCTCAAACTCCAATGAGCACAGGGAGTGGGTGATCCCCTCGATGGCATCGGACAGGGGGTGGGCATAGTCGTACATAGGATAGATGCACCACTCGTCGCCCGTCCGGTGATGGGCTGCGTGCAAGATGCGGTAAAGGACAGGGTCGCGCATATTCAGGTTGGGTGAAGCCATGTCGATCTTGGCCCGCAGGACGCGTGCCCCGTCCTCGAACTCCCCCGCCCGCATGCGCTCGAATAGATCTAAATTCTCCTCGACGCTGCGATCCCGGTAGGGACTGTTCCGCCCCGGCTCGGTCAAGGTGCCCCGGTACTCGCGAATCTCCTCGGCGCTCAAATCGTCGACGTAGGCCGCGCCCCGCTTGATGATCTGCACGGCGAAATCGTAGAGCTGCTCGAAATAGTCCGACGCGTAGAACAGCCGGTCTCCCCAGTCGAAGCCCAGCCAGCGGATGTCCTCCTGGATCGACTCGACGTATTCGACGTCCTCCTTCGTCGGATTGGTGTCGTCGAACCGCAGGTTGCACAGCCCGTCGTAGTCCTCGGCCACGCCGAAATTGATGCAGATGGCCTTGGCGTGCCCGATGTGCAGATAGCCGTTCGGCTCCGGTGGGAAGCGGGTGTGCACACGGCCACCGTACCTGCCTATCTCATTATCCTCCTCGACAGCCACCCGGATAAAATCGAGCGGGGCCGCAGCACCTGGTTCTTCCGTCTTTGAATCTCTCATGGTTTCTTCTCCTCATCACATCCAACTGCGCGATACGCATCAAGTTTCAAGCTTCAAGTACCGCTCCACACCCTCCAGATGCCAGGCCAATTGGCGCTGGTAGGTCGAATGGGGCACGAAAGAACGCCGGATGGCGTCTGGCGTCGCGTCGCCCACGACTTCGATCTTCTCCAGATCGGCCACCCCCAGGCCTGTGCGGGAGCAGTACTGCAAGTAACCAACCTGTCCCGGATCGAAGCCCATCAGGTGAGTCGTGAGCGCATCGACCGCCAGTGGATCCGTGCCGGCCAGTGCAACCCGCCAGTCAACGGGATCACCTAACCCAGGGCCCTCCCCTTCCATCCCCTGCCAGCCGTCGATCAGCGCCAGGTGGGGCCAAACCAGGGAGGCCACCAGCGCCAGGTTCAGGTTGAGAGCGGGAAGCCCCTGGTGCATGGCCATCTTGCTCGACCCGCCCACGTGACCGAGGATCGTGCCTTTGCCCCACTCGGCCAGCCCCGAGCGCCACACCCACCTGGGCGCTAATCCAGCCAGCCGCTGCACCAGTCCCTGGGAGCCGCCATTCCGCCGGGTAGCATGCGGATTGACCAGTGCGCCCATCACCATATTCTTGATCGCGAGCGTGACGACGACCAGGTCGTGGGTCTTCGGCGGACCCACCGAGATACGATAGTCGGCCTCGACGGCAGTGCGCGCCAGGTAGACCGTCAGTGGGCGCATGCGACGATCGTAGACCTGCACCGGAACGACGTCATCGGCGTTGAGATCGACCAGTTCGACCTCGAACTCCTCGACCAGCGACTCGTACCCGTAGTTGCGGAAGCCATCCCAGGTCGAGGACAGTGCTGCACCCTCGGCAACGACGATACGGCCGTCGTAGCGGGCGCGGACGAAATCCAGCACGGCGCGAACCGCATCGACGTGCGTGGCCGCCACCTGGCGGTCGACCGAGACGAAATTGGGCTTGACCAAGATACAGCGGACACCGCCGAGAGCAACCTGGTCCGCAATACGGTCGAGCGCTGCCAGGGCGTTCCGCCGCCGACCATCGCGGCTATCTCGTTGCACCAACGCAACCGTCGCCGACCTCATTCCCCTCGCCTCAGAACTCCAGCTTTCGGTGGCGCATCACCACGTTCTCGGCCAATCCGACGCCGATCATGGTCGTCAGCAACGCGGCGGGGCCGTACGAGATGAAGGGCAGCGGCAATCCCACGACCGGCAGCAGCCCCAGGTTCATCCCGACGTTGAAAATCACCTGGAACAGGATCATCGCCAGCGTCCCCGCCACCAACATCCGCCCATAGGTGTCCGCCGCGATGAGCATGATACGCAGCAGGCGCGAAAACAACAGCAGATAGAGCACAAATAGCAGTATCACGCCCAGGAAGCCGAGTTCCTCAGCCGAGACGGAGAAAATGAAGTCCGTGTGGCGCACCGGCAGATAGCGAAGCTGGCTCTGCGTGCCCTGGGCCAACCCTTTGCCCAACAGTCCACCTGAGCCAATGGCGATCGACGCCTGATCCAATTGATATTGGACGTTAGGATCGCTGCCCGGGTTGATGAACCCCCACACGCGGTCGCGCATATACGGGTACTGGGCCATCAGTTCCCACATCGGAATCAGTGCCCCCAGCCCAAGCAGCGCAGTGAACACCAGGTATCGCCTGGGCACATCCGACGTGAAGAGCATCACCAGCCACATGAAGACAAACACCGCCGCGGTGCCCATGTCGGGCTCGAGAAACACCAACGCCGCCATGGCAAGCGCCATCAAGCCCGAGCCCAGGTAACTGACGAAGTCCGGCCGGTCCGCAGTGAACTCGACCAAGCTCGTCTTGGGTGCTCCAAATAGCGGCGGATCGGACGAACTGCGCCGCCGCCGGCGGCGGCCGAGTATCGACCCCACCGATATGGCCAGCAGGTTCATCGCCAGGAATGAGGGCTGGAACCGGATGAAGCCCAGATCAAACCAACCACTTACCTCTCCGATCTCGCTCTGCCCGAAGAAGAGCACGAGCACCAGCAAAGCAGCGGCCAGAAGATACGCCAACCACCAGAAGTCACCGAGCCACTGATAATCACGCGGGAAGATGGCCAGCAGAAGGATCAAGCCAATCCCCACCGCGCCGAACATAGCCTGTCGCCGCCACAGGTCGTACAGGCGCGGGTCCGGACTGCCCAGGTTGGCGCTGTACACCATCACCACGCCGAAGGCTGTCAGCAGCACAGTGACCACGAGCAAGACGTAGTCGAAGTGTCGCCAGAGACGAAACGCACTCATTGCTACCTCTTCCGTCGCTTACGTTTGGTGGACAGGGGGATATCAGCGACGAGACGCGTCTCACGCGCATTCTGAGAAAAATTCACCTCCACGCCCTCAGCGTCGATCGGGACGTGGCGCGAGATCACAGTGACGATTTCGTCCTTGAGCGTCTCCAGCAGCGCCGGCGAGATGTTCGATCGGTCGTGAGATAACACCAGGCGCAGCCGCTCTTTGGCGACGGCCCCGCTAGACGAAGGTTCCCCACGGCCCAGCACGCGTTCAAGAAATCCCATGGTCAGTCCCCCTCCGAGCGCACAAAACGGAAAAGCCGCTCCAGCACCCCAGGCTCGCGCAGGGGAAGAAACGGCACGTCCTCACCCAATAACCGGCGCGCAATGTTGTGAAACGAACGCCCCGCAGACGAACTGTCGCTGGAGAACGCCAGCGGCTGGCCCCGGTTCGCAGCGACCAGGATGGCCTGATCCTCGGGCACGATACCGATGAGATCGATGGCCAGCAACTCGACGACGTCGGCGACAGCAAGCATCTCACCGCGGCGCACCATGTCGGGCTTGATCCGGTTGATGATCAACCGCGTGGGGCCCTGCTCCTCCGCCTCAACGAGTCCGATGATCCGGTCAGCGTCACGCACGGCGGCGACCTCTGGATTGGTGACGATGAGGATCTCATCCGCCGGGGCGACGGCATATCTGAAACCCTGCTCGATTCCGGCGGGCGAATCGATCAGCACAAAATCGTGCTGCTCGCGTAGGCTGTCACACACCTGGACCATATCCTCGGGCTGCACCGCACTCTTGTCGCGGGTCTGTGCTGCAGGCAGCAAAAACAGTTCCGAAAGCCGCTTATCGCGCACCAACGCCTGGCGCAGCCTGCAACGCCCCTCGATCACGTCGACCAGGTCATACACAATCCGATTTTCGAGCCCCAACAACACGTCCAGGTTGCGCAGGCCAACGTCGGCGTCAATCGTGACCACGCGCTGTCCGCGCACAGCCAGCGCGATGGCCAGGTTAGCCACCATCGTCGTCTTGCCGACACCCCCTTTGCCGGAGGTCACTGTAACCACTCTTGCCGCCATTGGCTCTCCTTCCCCTTCCGCCCCAGACACGAATCCACAGGTGAAAGCCGGTTCGAAGTACCTCGTTGATCATTCCCACAGCGCTGAAGCGCAACCTACGAACCAGGCTCCACGCCCAGCGCAGGCCCGATTCATCCTCGCCTGGTTCCATTCGCCCTATGGCCATACCAGGGCGCAGCCACGATCTGCCCCTCCTGCACCGCGGCCATCTCCGGCATCGGCTTCCGCCGCTTGTCCTCCGGCGAACGGGCAATGTGCCCGGCAATGCGAAGCTGGGTCGGTGCCAGATCAAGCGCACATATCACGGCATCCTCGTCCCCCAGCGCCCCCGCATGAACCAGGCCACGCACCCGGCCCCAGACGACGATATGCCCACCGGCGACCACCTCCGCCCCGGGATTGACGTCACCGATGACCACGACGTGACCCGGATGGCGCAGACTCTGGCCCGAGCGCAGGGTGCGCTGCACGACCAACCCCTCAGCGAAGGGAGTCTGCTCCTCCTCGGGCGTGGCATCCGGCCCACGAGGACGCGGCAGGCCAACGTCAATGACCAGCCCCAGTTCCTGTGCGGACGTCTCCGTGAACGGGTTCGAGCTGACCACCGCCCACAACTCAACCTGGTGGCGCTCCAACAGCGCCCGCGCGCGCTCAATCTCGGAGCGAGTCAGTTCCTGCACTCCGACGTCCAACGCCACACGGCCACCACGGAAGAAGGAGGGACTCGCGCCAAGCCGGGTCTCCAATGCTTCGAGTTGACCGCTCCAACCTTGGCCGGATCGATCTTCTCCTTCCAACGTGACGAGCAAGCCCTGGCGGATGCCTTTGATGGTGATCGATTCAGAAGTCACGCCTGCCCTCCCGGACGATTGACAGCATTATAGCACAGGAAGCGGCATTATGAAAACTTGCCACATATCGATTATGTCAGGTTGGAGGGGAGGCTATTCAACGACCGAGAACGAGCCAACGACGGTGGAATCGCCGACCGGCCGGCCTCTTGCATCCACAACCGGCAAGCGTTGCATCGTCGCCAGCAAGTACCAACCCACCTCGATCCGGTATGTGCCGGGCGGAGCGTCGGGCTCCAGCCGCACGTCGTAGGGATCGGTGACCTCCTCGCCGGGCGTCCACCGGCTGGTGGGATAACTGCCCTGGACAGGCCACATATCCACCTGCCCGTGCAGCCGACCGTCGGGGCCGATTAGGTGCACGAAAACGGTGTAATCCTCGTCCAACGCCCGCAGGGCCTGCCATCGCAGCACGATGGGAATCGCCTCGCCCGGCCACAGGCCTGCACGATCCGCCAACGCAACGTCGGCGCCAAGCAGAATCAGCGCATCCGCGAAGTTGGCCAATCCCTGCTGCGCAGGCACGACCTCGACGGTCGCCAACGGGCAATCGTTGGCCAACGGGGCCAGCCAGCCGCAGCGCGCGGACTCGCCCATCAGGCCGGCGGAAAGCACGTAGTCGCCAGGGGCCTGAGGCGCGGTGATGACGTGACGGCTGCGCAGCATCCCGCTGGCCAGGGCGGCCACGGGGGCTTCGTCCTCCCGCGCTGCCTGGGCAGGTTCACCCGGGCCACGGAGGTCGGCCCAGGCCAGACGCACCGCCGCGTCCCCCTCAACGCCGTGCCAGGAGAGATCGACGACGAGCGGGGCGCCGGCAGGCACCTCGCCCGCCAGGTTGTAGCCCGTCAGCCACGCGCCGCCCGCAAACGCGAAGCGTTGCCGGTGCGCCAGGGGCGGCAAGGGGCCAACAGGCGGGACCACCTCCAACGTATCCAGCGCCAGCCACGCCGTCCCTCCACCGTCCACATCCAATCCTGTGTCGCCGAAGGGGGGAAACAGGCCCACCTCCAGCGCATACTCACCGCGTGGCAGCCAGGACGGGAGCCGGACCTCGTGGTAATCGGTGACAGGTCGTTTTGCAGGCCACGCATTGGTCGGATAGAGCCCGCCCACCGGCCGAGCTCCGTCACTCTCCCAACGCACTCGGCCCCCGCCATCGACCACCCGAAGCTGGACGAGGAAGTCTCCGTTGACGCGCGTCTGGGCCTCCCAGGTGAGCGCCAGATGGAATACCGCCGGGTCCAGCGGGTCCGCGCTTAGATCGGCATCCAGAAGCTGGACAGCATCACCGAAACGCGCGATCACCTCCTCAGAAACCCAGTTTTTAGCAGGAGTCGTGTTTTCCACCGCCACCAGTGGCCCCACTGAGTGCAGGTGGAATCCGACCAGGTCCGGCAGATAGCGCGCCAGATAGACCGTCTGCCCGGCCCCCATCCTGGCTGCCAATTCTGCCTGATAGAGTTCCTCGCTGCCGAACAGCAGCACGTCAAGATCAGGTCGCAGGCCCTCGATCTGTTGGAGGTAGTATAGCGGCGCGAACTTCTCCACGTCGGCCAGGACCGCGCTGCCCGGCGCCAGTGGCAGGTTCAATACGTACTGCCCCCAGGCCAGGTCGCCCGGATCGTGGCTCATGTCGACGATCGGAAGGTTGAGCCAGATGAGGCGCAAGGGAAAGACGAACAATGACAAATGACAAATGACAAATGACAAATGAAAGACGGGGGATGGAGGACGAGGGGCTGTGGCCCACGGGTGCAGGCGGGATACGAGAGTAGTTAGAGCGAGGAGGCCAGCGCCGATCCAGATGGCCAGGATCACGTGAGCAGGGAGAAGGAAGACAGAGATGTCGGGGACGTAGTAGTCCAGACCATATAGGACGAAGGCCAGGAAGGTGACACCGGTCAACGCCAGCGCCCGTCTCCGGCCGATAGCGAGCCACGTCACACCGCTGGCCGCCAACGCCAAGCCGGCCCACCCGAACGGCTCGCGCAGCATCCGCCCGACGATGCCCCAACGGACAGGGTCGCGCCAGCCATCCAGCCGCAGCGCCGCGTGGAACTGGCCACCGGTGATGTAGGTGACAAACTGGCGCAGTGTCATCACCTCTCCGTGGTTCAACGCCGGCCAGCGCAACGGGATGAAAAGGTAGACCGAGAAACCCAGCAGCCCCAGCCCCGCCGCGACCAACCAGTCCTTGAGGCGCAGCCGCGGCCGATCCCAGACCAACGCCAACGCGACGGCAGGCAGGAGAAGCGCCGTCGTCAGATGATTGGTGAGGCCCAGACCAACCAGGAAGCCGATCACTTGCCAGCGCCGCGACAGTGAAAGACGGGGGGCGGGCGGGCGGGAGTCTGAGGAGGCGCCGAGCAGGAAATACAGGATAGCCGCCACGAACAGGTTGTGCAGCGCGTACACCTCTGCGACGACCGCCTGGGACCAGAACGTGGAGGAAAACGCGAGCGACAGCGCGGCGACGAGGGCCGGCAGCCAGCGGACAACGTGCTGTGTCATACGCCCTGAACCGGCCGCAACACGACCGGGCGCAGCCAGCCGGCGCACGAGTTTGTACAACACGAGCACCGTCCCGCTGGCGAACGCGGCCGATGCCAGGTTGACGCGCCAGGCCATATTGCCGAACGGCAGCAAGGTGAACAGCTTGCCCAGGAGGACGTAGAGCGGGTAGCCGGTGGGGTGCGCCACCGCCAGCCGCGGGACGACGACCTGGAACTCGAACGTATCGGCCAGGCCAAGCGAGGGCAACAATGTGCGCAGATATAGCCCAAAGGCCGCCAGTCCCAGCGCTGCGGGCGGCATCCACCGGTTCCAGCCCCCAAGCGCCACCAGGAGCGCCAACACAGCCCCGCCGACGAGCAGCACGCCTCCGGCCAGGGGGCCCGACACAACACCGACGACGTAAAGGACAGGCAGGATCAGTGGAATCACAAATGACAGGTGAGGAAATGACAAATTAGAAAATGACAAATGAACAAACGAAAAATGAGCAAATGAGAAGCGAGCAAATGACGAAGAGCTGCTGTGCAAGGCCAGGAGGAGAACGGCCAGGGCGCAGAGGGCGGAGAGGGCAGCGACTGCTAGGACGGAGCCGTACAGCGTGGGGCAGAAACCGGCCTCCGCCACCAGGCGGGCCAGGCCCAATCCCCAGACCGCGCCCGCCCCTGCAGCTCCCGCGACGCGCAACCAGCCGTCAGGAAGTGCCTTCATCGCGGTCGTCTTCGGGGCTGCCATCGCGGTTGAAGTAGTACTCCAGGATGTCGTGGGCCACCGGCACCGACGCCGTCGATCCCTCGCCCCCGTTGTACAGAAAGACGATGACGGAGATCTCCGGCGTCTCGAACGGGGCGTAGGCGGCGAACCAGGCGTGCGTCGGCTGTTCCAGCCCAACGCCACAGATGCCGATCTCCAGCGCAATGTCGTCGCAAAACTGGGCCGTGCCCGTCTTGCCGGCCACGCGCAATCCCTCGATCCGCGCCTTGGGCGCCGTGCCATAGGCGACCGCCCCCTCCATACCCTCCTGGACCAGCGACCAATGCTCCGCGCTGATGGGCAGCGTGCGCACGATCTCGGGCTCGAATGGCTGGACGGCGACACCCTGCGCATCGGTGACGTGGTGGACGACTGTGGGACGATAGAGCGTCCCACCATTGGCGACGACGTTGACGGCGTTGAGCATCTGCAACGGCGTAACGGTCAGATACCCTTGACCGATGGACAGGTTATAGGAATCGCCCGTCGACCAGCTCTCGCCGATCGTGAGGCGCTTCCAGCTCGAAGAGGGGACCAGCCCGCCGACCTCGGCCGGCAGTTCCACGCCGGTCGGCTGGCCGAAGCCGAACAACTTGGCGTACTGAGCGATGCGATTCACGCCCAACCCTTCGAAGTCGGCCTCTTCAAAACCACCCCCGACCTTGTAGAAGAAAATGTCGCAGGAATGGGCAATACCGCCCACCACGTCCAGCGCACCGTGGCCGGAGAGATTCCAGCACAAGAACGGTTGCGCCCGGCCGGGGTCGTTGGGGTAGTACTTGTTGGGGACGACGATCCGGCCCGGACACGAGAGGCGCGTATATGGCGTGAGCACCCCTTCCTGAAGAGCACCCGCGGCCACCACGACCTTGAAAACCGATCCCGGGGGCAACTCGTCGGATATGGCGTGGTTGAGGAGCGGACGGTGGGGATCCTCACCAAGTCGCTCCCAATCGCGGGCCGAGATCCCCTGAGCAAACAGGTTGTCGTCGTACGTCGGCAGGCTGACGAGCGCCAGAATCTCGCCCGTCTGCGGGTTCATCACGATGGCCACGCCCCGCGGCGAGTTCACGTTTGGCTGCTCCATCCCGGCCCTCAACGTGTCCTCGACGGCCTGCTGCAGGTCGAGATCGATTGTCAGATAGACGTTGTTGCCCGGCACCGGCTGGGCCTGATCCTCAATCACGCGGATCGTCCGGCCAAGGACGTCCTCCTCAACGATGCGGCGACCCTTTTGCCCCCGCAGCTCGTCCTCATAGGTGGCCTCAACGCCGGCGATGCCAACCCGATCTGTGGCCGGATCGTAACCCTGCGCTACGTACTCGTCCTCGCTTCCCTCCGGGATAGGCAACAGGTATCCGAGCACCTGCGATACCAGCGGGCTGTGCAGATAACTGCGCAGCGGTTCCACCACCACCGCCACCCCAGGCAGCGACATCGCCTCCTGCGACACCAGCAGCGCCGTGTCCCGCTCCACCCCCCGCTTCACCACGAGTGGACGATAGCGAGCCGAGTAGGGCACCGCCGCGACCAACTCCCGCAGACCAGGTGTCGGTTCGTCTTCATCACCACCGCCTCCGGCGGTGGCGTACGGTATGTCGAGCAACATCGCCAGGCGGATAAGCACATCCTCCGCGGCATCTTCATCCTCAGGCAGATAAGCAGGGACGATCGTGATGTCGAAACCGGGGACGTTGCGCACCAGCGGAATGCCATCGCGGTCGTACACAATGCCCCGCGCGGCAGGTACGGTGACAGCGCGCAGCCGCTGTCGATCCGCTCGTTCGCGATAGTATTCGCCACGCGTGAACTGCAACTCCCACAGGCGACGGGTGAAAACCGCAAATGTGGACAGGATAAGCAAGCCCAACAGGACGACCCGTGGAGCAGCCCGGATCGTCGCCCAGCGCGCCTGCCACCGGCCCTGAGGCTCCTGCTCTTTTGTTCTATCTCTCTTCACAGCGCGAATCGCTCCTCCCGGGTCCTTCGATCCAGCCAGGTCAGCGGCTGCTGGACGAAGGGAGCCAACAACGTGTTGAGCAACGCCGAAGGCGCTGCCACGCGCAGCACCGCGAACCCCCAATCGACCGCGCGCCCGGTAAAGGCGAGGACGAGCAGCAGGACGAGATGGTAGACGACGACGCCGAGAAACGCAGGGAGCAGCAGCCGGGCCACGGACGAACTGAGTCCCTGGCCCCACGGCTGCCCTGCGAGCAACACGACCGCCAGCAGCGCGAGGACGGTCCCGCCCAGTGGCCCGCCGGAGAGCAGATCAATGATCAGTCCACCGATGAACCCCCACACCAGTCCCTCGTTCACGCCACGCACGACGGACCAGACGAGCACAACGAGCAACATCAGATCCGGTCGCGCGCCCCACAGGTTGACCCGCGATAGCAGGACCGTCTGGAGCATGGCCACGCTGGTAAGCAGGGGAATCGTAACGTAGAGACTGATTGCACACCTCCAAGCACTAAACAGGGCGGCTGAGCTTAGAAATAACTTCCCAACTTTGCACGCAAAGCCTTACGGCTCCTCAGGCGCAGGTTCCTCGACAGGAATCTGCTCGAACTCGGTGATCACCAGCACCAACTCCAACCGCGAGAAATCGATCGCCGGTCGCACGGCGGCCGACTGAAACAGCGCATAATCCATCTGCAACACTTCGGTCACCTGGCCAATGACCAACCCCTTTGGCAACACGCCACCCAGTCCGGAGGTCAGCACGATGTCGCCAACGTCGATCTGCTCCTCCTGGGGTATGTATTCCATCTGCAAGGTGCTGTCAGGTTGTCCCACGACCAGGCCAGTCACACGGGAGGTTTGAAGGAGCGCGGCAACGGCGCTGTCCGTGTCGTTGAGAAGCTGCACTTCGGAGGTGCGAGGGCCAACCTGCGAAACCCGTCCGACCAGCCCGGCCCCGCCACTGACGACAGGCATCCCCGTCTCTACTCCCTGCAGACTTCCCACGTTGATGGTGACATAGCGCAGATAGGGATTCGGTTCCACACCCACCACTTCTGCCTCTCGACTGATGACCTCAGCACCGAGGAATGCAGAGATTGGATAGTCGCTGACAAAGTTGAGCATCGCATGAAGCTGCTGCACCTCGGCCTCGTACTCTCGCAGGCGCACATTCTCAACCGTGAGGGCATCCACCTGCGCCTCCAGTTCATCGACCTGGGCGCGTAATTCGCGCACCTCGCCCACTACCTGAAACAGGCCGCCGGCCCCCGAAACAACTTCGGCGAAGATGCGCTGCAACGGATCGAGTGCATAATGGAATACCTGCTCCACGGGAGTCAGAAATCCGGATTCGTGGAACACCAGGAGCAACAATCCGAGGAAGAACAACACCAGGGGAAGCCAGGAACGACGAGGTGACTCCCTCATAATCTAGTCCAACGTTTGTCTAGACGGATCAGACGGCAGCCCTCCTCCTCAACGAACGGGGAGATCAATTAGAAACCGGGGCTGCGCGGACGCCGATCATCGGTGCTGACCAGGACCTCGCGCAGCACATCCAGCGACTCCAGTACCTTGCCCGCACCACGCGCCACACACGTCATCGAGTCCTGGGCGACCCAGGCTCGCATGTTTGTCTCGTCAGCGACCCGCTCGGCCAACCCCTTCAACTGGGAACCACCGCCAGCCAGGCAGATGCCAGTCTCCATCAGGTCAGCGATCAGCTCGGGCGGCGTCTCGTCCAACGTGTCCTTGATGACGTCCAGGATAATGCCAACCGATCCGCTCAACGCTTCCCGGATCTCGATACTGCTGACTTCGACCGCCTCCGGCAACCCGGTGACCAGGTTACGACCCCGGATTGTCATCGTCGTCTCCTCAGAAAGCGGATACGCCGAACCAATCGTGATCTTGGTCCGCTCGGCCATGCGCTCGCCGATGAAGAGGTTGTATTTCTGGCGGGCATACTGCATGATATCCTCGTCCATCTCGTCACCCGCGATACGCAGCGAGCGACTGACGACGATACCCCCCAGGCAGAAGACACCCACCTCGGTCGTACCACCCCCGATGTCAACGACCATACTGCCGCGGGCTTCCGTGACCGGCATGCCGGCTCCGATGGCCGCAGCCATCGGTTCCTCAATGAGGAAAGCCTCCCGCGCCCCGGCGGAAATGGCGGCATCGTACACGGCGCGCTTCTCAACTTCGGTCACACCACTAGGAATTCCTACAACAACGCGGGGACGGGGGAAAGGAAGCAACAACTGACTATGCGATTTCTTGATGAAATAATCCAACATCGCCTCGGTTACGTCGAACTCCGAGATCACGCCATCGCGCAACGGGCGGATAGCAACGATATTGGAAGGTGTGCGGCCAACCATCTCCTTCGCCTCAGAGCCGATAGCGAGAACCTTCCTGCTCTTTCGATCGATAGCCACCCAAGAAGGCTCGTTGATGACGATACCCTTGCCCCGCACGTAGACGAGCGTGTTCGCCGTACCCAGGTCTATGCCGATATCTAGGGAAAACAACCCAAGAAACGCATCAATCGGATTGATCACAAGCGTCTCCTATACGCAAACTAGCGCCCCGGCCGAATACTTGCTCCACCACCGGGGCTATTAGGAAAGATTATACCACAAATGGTGGACAGGGGGAAATCTTGGAAAGTTGTCTAACTGTGCTATAATCCTGTGGTATGGATGCCTGATTGCGATAATGATTCAATGAACACTACGGTTATGTCCACTTGCTACCAGATTCGATTGCCCGTCTTCGAAGGGCCGTTGGACCTGCTCCTCCATCTCATTGAGCGGGACGAACTCGATATCACCAAGGTCGCGCTCGCCCAGGTGACAGATCAGTACATGGCCTATCTGTCAGAACTGGAACGGAGGCACGCCAAAGAACTGACGGATTTTCTCGTCATCGCGGCCAAGCTCTTGCTCATCAAATCACTGGCGTTGCTCCCGCGTCCACCAACCCTGTCTCCCGAAGCTGAAGACGTGGGCGACGAACTGGTACAACAGTTGCAGATCTACAAGCGCTTCAAAGAAATCGCGACGGTTCTGCAGCAACGAGAGAAGCAGGGACTCCATGGCTACGTACGCATCGCTCCACTCCCCCGCCTTGCCCCACAATTGGACCTGGGCGCTGTGACGGCCGACGATCTGTTGGCCGCCGTGCAGGAGGCCATGGACGCGGTAGCCGCACAGCCAGTCGGAGAGGTCGTCAAGACCGTCGCAGTGACCATCGCCGAGCAGATCAGCAAAATCGAGCAGCACCTAGCCCAGCAGCACCAGGTCCGCTTTCGCGAGATCCTATCACAGGCAACGACCCGGGTCGAAATCATCGTGACTCTGTTGGCGCTCTTGGAGTTGATCAAACAGGATCAGGTGCTGGTTTGGCAGGACCGGCTGTTCGGAGAGATCCTCATTGAGCGGCAGGAACATGCCGAGACAGGGCCCGATGGCGTGCCAGCCACCAGTCCAGCAACATAGCACCGGCCGCCCCTGCCCCGTCCACGATCACATCCAACAACTTACCGTTGCGCCCCTGCACAAAGGTCTGGTGATACTCGTCCCGTCTATGATCCATATTCCAACGATGTCGCTCCCATTGAGGTGGCAGCGATTGTACCACGCGAACAACAGACTTGCAAGGAGTGACCATTGACCAGAGCAGAGATTGTCTCAGGCATATGCGGCTTCACCACCGTCGTCGAGGCCTCCATGGAAGGTCCGGAATGCACCCTCTCGATCAAAAGCGAATGTGAAGCAGTCCAGCGTATGGCGGATGAGTTGACACACGTGAATCCCTTCCAAGAGATCACCTTCCGAGATGCCGGACCGCTCACCCTACGCGTGGCGGCCAAGCATTGCTCACACGCCGCCTGTCCGGTCGCGGTCGGCATCATCAAGGCGATCGAGGTGGAGGCCGGTTTGGCCCTGCCAGCCGATGTCTCGATCACGCTGACGAAAGCCGGCACATCGCCCTGAAGCCGGCCACAGACAAACCAGAACGGGAAACGGAGCGCCCGGTGGCGCCCCGTTTCTCTATCAAACAGCACCTCAACGCCCGAGAACCTGGCGGGCGATGACCAGCCGCTGGATCTCGTTCGTCCCCTCGCCGATGGCGCACAGCCGCTGGTCGCGGTACATGCGCTCGACCTCGTAGTCGCGCGTGTACCCGTAGCCGCCGTGGATCTGGATGGCCTTGTAGCAGACGCGCTCCGACATCTCCGTGGCGAACAGCTTGGCCATCGCCGCCTCCTTGGTGAATCGCACTCCTTTCGTCCTGAGCAGCGCAGCGCGGTAGACCAGCAGGCGAGCCGCATCGATCTCCGTCGCCATGTCGGCGATCATCCACTGGACGGCCTGAAACTTGACGATAGGCTGGCCAAACTGGACCCGCTCCCTGGCGTAGGCCACAGCCCGATCGAACGCGCCTTGCGCCAGCCCCACCGCCATTGCAGCGATGGCGACCCGTCCTGCGTCCAACGTGACCAGGAACTGTTTGAATCCCTCGTTCTTCTTGCCCAGCAGGTTCTCCGCAGGGATGCGGCAGTCCTCGAAGAAGAGCTCCGAGGTCACCGACCCCTTGAGCCCCATTTTCTTCTCATCCCGCCCGGGCTGGAATCCAGGTGTGTCCTTTTCGACGATGAACGAGGAGATGCCCCGCGTTCCCTGTTCCGGGTCCGTCTTGGCGGTGATGACGACGACGTCACCGATGGAACCGTTGGTGATGAAGATCTTCTGGCCGTTGACGACCCATTCGTCACCGTCACGGACCGCGCGGGTGCGGGTAGCGCCAGCATCCGAGCCGGCCTGCGGCTCGGTCAGGCCAAAAGCGCCGACCTTCTCCCCCCGAGCCAGCGGCACCAGGTACTTCCGCCTTTGCGCCTCGGTACCGAAAAGGTAGATCGGCTCGCAGCACAGGGACGTGTGGGCATCCAGGGTGATCGCCATAGAGCCGGAGACGCGGGCAATTTCCTCCAACGCGATGACCTGGCCGATGTAATCGCCACCGGAGCCGCCGTATTCCTCTGGAAACGGGAGTCCCAGAATGCCCAGCTCCCCCATCCGGCGGAAGATGTCCCACGGGAACTCGTCGGTCGCATCGATGTCCTCCGCACGGGGTGCGATCTCCTTCTCCGCAAAGTCCCGCACCATGCGGCGTAGCATGGTATGCTCTTCAGTCAGTTCGTAGTCCATGGCTCCTCCTTGTTTCCTCTTGCCTGTCCACGCTTCTGACGCGATTATCTCCGCAGAAAAAGGCCCTCCGGATCGATCGTATGCCGCACCAGGTCGATTTCCTCAACCGTCGGCGGCTCTGTCTCCGTCGCACGGGAAGCGTCGAGCTCGAACCCGGTGTTCTCCAGAACCTGCTCGACGGATATGCCAGGGTGGCTTGAGGTCAAGTACATCTCCCTGGACTGCTCATCAAACTGCATCACGCCCAGATCGGTGATCACGGACACCGGGCCACCCCGGATCAACCCTGCTCTCTCGCGACCGCCAGGCCCATCCACCCAGCCCGGGCTGGTCAGATAGTCCACTTGCTCGGGGAAGCGACGTCTTTCGTGAAGCATGATGATGACCGTACGCTTCGACAAGCAAGCGATGTCGCCAGCGCCGCCGCTGCCGGGCAGGCGTACATCGGGGCGATGATAGTCCCCGATCACCGTCGAGTTCAGGTTACCGTATCGATCCACCTGCGCGCCGCCCAGGAAGCCCACGTCGATGACGCCGCGCTGGAGCACGGTGGCGAAGATATCGAAAAGCCCCCGGCACGTCGATGCCCCGCTCACGCAGCGAGAATCTCCCACGCTGGCCGGGAGGTGCAGGAGAGCGCTATCCACTGTTCCGGCTTCGAACACGATCACACTGTCGGGAGCGTGTGTGTATTTGGCCAGCATGGAGGCGATCATTGGGAGACCGGTCCCGACAAACACAATCTCGCCGTCGGCAATCTCCTTGGCGGCCCGGGTGACCATCAACTCCGCGGTGGAGTAATCTTGTGCGTATTTCTTGTCCATCGCCTCATCTCCTCCTCACACCTGGATTGTATCCGAACGCCGGGTCTGCCTTGAGATACGAAAGCTGCTTGGTCCCGCCAATCCGATCCAGATAGTCCCAGTGATCGCTCGCACCGTGCACGTACGTGCCCAGATACTCCCGGAACGCGTCCCCGCCGGCCCTGGAGGCCTCCGCATACACGGCGTAGTGCTGGGGATCGTAGTCATAACATCCGTGACAAGCGGTGGGATGTGCGCCATAGGGCACGTGGACAATGGCATCCACTCGGAAGAACGGGATGCAGTTTTGCTCCGGACACTGACGGATGAATTCCTCGGAGACGATCTCCTCAGCCGTCACCACGACTCTCCTGGCCGCGCGGGCAACGAAATCGTCCGCATAGCTCTGGCCCAGGATGCGCACGGTTCCATCCCGGCCCACCATCTGAGCGTGGATCACCGCCACGTCTGGATTCACCGCGGGCAAGAGAATCACCTTGTCCCCTGTGAAGGGGCATTCCATCAGCACGTGCTTCTGTGGGGCGGCTTTGGGATCAGCACGGCGATCCTCCGGCTCAAATCCAGACTGGGTGATCATATCCGAACCGAGCATGGTCCTGGCCGGGATGAAAGGAAGTCCGAGCGCCCCTGCGACCAGTCGCAAGGTGGCACCGAAGTTGCTGTAATCCTCCCATTGGATCGAACCTTCCTCCACCGCCCTCCTGAAGTTGGGACTGGGGCTGACGAAGAGCTCGTCGCCGATGTAGGCCACCTCGACCCGCTTGACCGCACCAGCCCCGATGAGCATATCCACGTCGATCCCCGGCGAATGGCCGTAGATGATCAGTTTGCACTTCTCCTGCCGGACCATCTCGCGGATGAAGGCCATCGGGTGGCGCTGCATCGTGAAACCACCGAAAGTGATATGAATGCCGTCGTGGATAAACTCCTGCACGGCCTCCTGCAACGAAATAATCTTGTTTGTCTTCGACATCATAGCCCCCCGGTTTCTAGATCCCCCACCTACTTGCCAATCACCATACCCGTTGGGTCAATCTCACGCATGATACGGCGCGCCTCAGGCGGCGGGGGCTCGGTTGTCCCAACATCTTCGGGGACGATCAGCTCGAAGCTGCTGTTGTCCCGAATCTCCTCTACTGTGACGCCCGGATGGGTCGCCAGGAGCTTCATCTGGCGCGACTGCTCGTCGAAGCCGTACATCCCCAGTTGGGTGATGAGCCGATATGGGCCGCTCCCAGCAGGTAGCCCGGCCCGCTCGCGCGCTCCGGGCCCGTCGAGATACCCTGGCGTGGTGATGAAATCCAGCTTGGGCACGAAACGCCGGCGATCTTGCCGCATCACGATGATGGTACGCCAACAGAGAGAGCCGACGTCGTTGGCCCCACCGCTGCCGGGAAGCCGAGCGCGCGGGGCGCTCCAGTCGCCGATGACGGTCGTGTTGAGATTGCCATAAGGGTCAATCTGCGCCGCGCCCAGGAAACCATAGTCGACGTAGCCGGATTGGCTGGCCGACATCACGTCGTGCATGCTTGAGGCGGACACGGCCCGGTAGAAGGTGCGGCTGTCGCCCACAGAGATGGGCAGCACCGGCACCTGCGGGCCGATGCCGCCGGCCTCGAAGATGATCAACAGACCGGGCGCATGGGTACGCTGGGCCAACATCCCGGCGATCATAGGCAGCCCCGTGCCGACGAAGACCGACTTGTTGTCCTCCAGCAACCCGGCTGCGACGTAGGCCAGAAGTTCGATAGGCGTATAATCCCGGTTCATTTCTTCTCCTCCAACCAGGGCGCGCGCAGGGGGGCCTCCAGGTGCTCCACCTGGCGCAGGTACTCCAGTTGCTCCTGCCCGCCGACCAACTCCAGGTACTCGCCAAACCCATCGACACCGTAGACGTATTTGTCGAAATACTCGGCCGCCCCCGCGTCGGTCTTGGAAAGACGCAGCCACTCGCCGATGTGTGCCTCGTCGAAGTAGTACCGGTCGGGCATCAGCGTGGGATGTGCACCGTACGGCACCTCGATGACGGCATCCACCAAGTAGTAGGGGATCAACGTGCGCCACGGCTGGCTGCGGATTACCCCATCGTCCACGATCTCCTCGGTCGTTACGATCAGCCGCCGGGCGGCGCGGGCCAGTTCGAAGTCCTCGATCGCGATGCCGTCGATCTGCGCATCGCCATACCGATCGCAGCGATGGACGTGCATCAGCACCACGTCGGGATAACAGGCCGGCAGCAGGCAGATGGGCTTGCCGCTGAAGGGATCCTCGACGACGCGGGCGGAGCTGTGGGCCAGCGTATCGGTCCCGAGCATCACCCGGGCCGGTACGAACGGCAATCCCATGGCAGCAGCCAGGAAGCGCCATTGGTAACCTGCGTTCGAGATCTCACCGACTACCTGGCAGCGCCCGCTCTCGGCGGCGCGGCGCGAGGCGGGAGAGAGCCCTCGCAGTTCGTGGCCAAAGGCGTAGGCCACCTCGATACGGCTGATGCACCCGGCTGCGATGAGGATGTCGGAATCGTGGACGGCGGTCTTACCGCAGAAGGTCAGGTCACGTCTGCGCTGCCGAATGATTTCGTAGATCACGGCCATTGAGACGCGGATGTGTCCGAAACCGCCGCAGGCCAGGATAGCCCCGTCGGGCACGTACCGTTCGACGGCCTCGCGCACCGTGGTGCGCTTGTCTTCGAGGGCGCGGGACTTGTGCGTGGCGACCCAGGCGCGGTGCTCGTCTGGATCGTGCCAGCCGATCAACTCGCCGTGGCCTACCTGTAACGTGTTCATTCTTACGCCTCCTCCGAGCCCTCCCCTGCCCGGGGAGGGCATACTTCAGGCTATTCCAAATCTCACCGCGCAGTGGGTGTGGGGCAGGCCTGCTCACTCCTCGAGGGGTAACCGGCCAGGGCCCGGAAGGCCCCACTCCGTCGCCTGCCCCCACCCCGCACCAGGAGTCATTCAATGCCAACTGAGACTTTGCCGTCGACGGAGATGAAGGCGTGGGCGATGTAGGGGGTGTTGTGAGCGACGCCGACGCCGCCCAGCCGGTCGACCACGATGAGGCCACCTTCGCCGGTGGTGCGCTCAGCCAGGATCGCGATGGCGGCCCGGGCCGCCTCCTGAGCGGACATCCCCCTGTCGATGAAGTCGCAGGCGGTCTTGCTGATCACGACTTTCATCAGCGCCTCCCCCAGGCCGGTCGCGGACACGGCCCCCGTCCGATTGTCGGCGTAGGCCCCACTGCCGACCAGGGGGGAGTCCCCGACGCGGCCGGGGAGTTTGTTGAAGGTGCCGCCGGTGGAGGTCGCAGCGGAGAGGTTCCCATTCGCATCCAGCGCCACCGCGCCGACCGTGTCCGACGGTGCGATGCCGAAAGGCTCCCAATCCTTTGGGCTGCCACCGGCCTGGGCATCCCGCCAGCGCTCCAGTTCCCGGCCCGCCAGCAGTTCCTCAGGCGAACACGCGGGCAGGCCATGCCGGCGGGCAAAGAGCTCCGCCCCCCTGCCCGCGAGCAAAGCGTGCTCACTCTCGGTCATGACGAGCCTCGCCAGCGTGACCGGGTGGCGCACCCGCTGCACGGCAGCTACCGCGCCGAGGTTGAGATCGCTGCCATCCATGATGATGGCGTCCAATTCGACCTCGGCAGCGGCGTTGAGGAAGGAACCATAGCCCGCGTCGAAGGTGGGATCGTCCTCCAGGATACGTACGGCGGTCTCGACCGCCTCCAACGCCGCTCCGCCACGGGCGAGCACAGCCCAACCCGCTTCCGCAGCGCGGCGACAGCCCTCCATGTGGGCCTCGTGGGTCTCGGTGGGGATGTCGTAAGCGCCACCGTGGACGACAATGGTAGGTGATGATGAAGGTTGGCTCATTTTGCTCCTGGTCTTTGATTTCACTCCGTTGGGTAGAAATAGATATCCGTTGGCTTCAACTTCGAGTTACGCAAGAAGCGTCCTTTGACACTCATCCCAATCCAATCCGTGCTGGCCTCATACGGATCAACGCCGACGAGACGGGCCAGAAAGAGCGTATCCACGCCCTCGAACTCGACCAGCACCAGGACGTAGGGACACTGGGGCAGGAACTCCTCCGAGCCGAAGTGACACACCGTGAACGCGTGCACTTTGCCCTCGGGCTTGATCTCCACCCACTCCGTCTCGTTTCCGGAATACATATCGTGGCCACGCGGGGTGGCGTAGGTGTAGCCGGTCTCGGGTTCGCGGCAGACGATGAACCGCCGGTTGGTCAACGCGGCGAAGAAGGGCGAGTCCTGACCGTAGGAATAGTTGTATTCGATAGCATAGGGCTGCTTGACGACGATGGGGGCCATGTCCTTCAGCGCCGATAGATCGTCGCCCGCAGGGAAGGGAACGTTGAAGACGACGGTCCCCTCCATGGTCTCCTCCATCTTATTGGCGATCTTCTTGGGCAGTTCTTTCTCAGGCATTGGTCTACCTCCTATTCCTCTCGCTCCAGGATGCTGACGGTGACGTAGGTGCCGGTGCCAGCGTGCGAATGAATCGCGCCACAGCGGGCGTCGGGCACCTGTAGCGTCGGGTCACCAAAGTGATTCTCGACCGTGTGCTGCAACTGCCATATGGCAAAGACGGCCTGCATCAACCCGGTCGCGCCGACGGGGTGACCGCAGGCGATCAGGCCACCGGAGGGATTGACCGGGCAGGCCGGCGTCTCGGGCAGGTCGAGCCCGTATTCGACGCCGGGCATGAAGGCGCTGCCGCTGGCGGCGAACGGGCCACCCTCGCCATACCGGCACAGCCCCATATCCTCGTAGGTCTGGATCTCCGACGATGTGTAGGCGTCGTGCAGCTCGATGAAGTCGATCTCGTTCAGCGGATCGGTGATGCCGGCGTTCTCGTAGGCCTCCTTGCTGCCCATTCGGCCAGCGCGGAAGGAGTGGACGCCGGGATAGCGGAACCCGTGGTCCCACAGATCCCTGTAGTAGGCGCGGGAGTCGGCATCCATCTCGTTGGGCAGCGCATTGTACTTGTAGAAATCATCGTAGGACTGGTGGGGCCGGTCGGAGAGACGCATCGCGTCCGTGCCCCGCCCAATGCCGATCACCCGCACTCTGGGGATACCCCGGCCGGCGGCCTTCTCCAGTTTGGCCAGCCCGTCCTCCGAGCAGAGCACAGTGCAGGCCGCACCGTCGCTCATGACGCAGATATCGTGCCGGGTGAGCGGCCACGCCACCATGGGAGCCGCCCGCACGTCTTCGACGGTCAATCGCATCCTCTTCTGAGCGTAGGGGTTGTGGTAGGCGTTGATGTGATTCTTGACCGAGACGTGGGCCAGTTGTTCCACCGTCGTGTCGAACTCCGCCATGTGCCGGGTGACCATCATGGCGTAGTAGCCGGAGTAGAAGCCGCCCACCGGATAGTCGAAGGAGACGTCGGAGGCCAGCGCGATGAACTCGTTGCCCTTCCAGGTCTCCACGTGGCTCATCTGTTCGAAGCCATAGCACAGTACGACGTCCGCGTAGCCTGAAGCGACGGCTTTCCAGCCCTCCTGAAAACAGATACCGCCGGTAGCTCCACCACCCTCGACGCGGTGAGACGGCTTGGGAAGCATGCCGATGTAGCCCTGGGCCATGATGGCGGCCATCAGTTGGCGCTCGAAATGGTCCGAGAAATACGAGGCCACTGTGGCGTCCACCAGCTCCCAGAACCTGGGATGCTCGATCCCCAGGTCAGCAATGGCGTAGTCGTAGGCTTCCTTGACCAACGCCGGGAAGGTCTTGTCGGGCCGGGCCTTGGCAAACTTGGAGACCCCACCCGAGACAGCGTATACGGATCGCATGGTCAACCTCCTTGGCTTAATCTGTTGTTGGGAAACCGGTAATGGCACGTGATAGAGGACAGGATCAGTCTTGCATCACCTCCTTGTGAATTCCTCAACGCCAGGCGGCAATTCGAAGCACCCATCGTCTCTCCGGACCATGGGGTATACCGCGAGGATCGCATTCCGGTTCAGTGGGCCGTAGATATGAGGGAAGCCTCGTTCATATTTGACGTCAGCCGAGATCCGCCTTTCGTCCAGCACAAGCAGCAGGAACTCACCCGGTACGTCTCGGTAGAAGGTGTTGGCGACTTGGAGGAGCAAGGTCAGGCCCCGGGTGCAGTGGATGAAGCCATCGTTCTCAAAGTCGCGAGGAAGATATGGGGAAGTAAGGGAGGTCGCATGCCAATCGTCAGCGGGAACCAGGTGATAGATGACGTGTTCAGCCTCCTCGGCGGCCACGCCGGCAGAGGTGCCCCGTCCGCCCCCAGCACCCAGGCAGGAGCAGAGATGAACGCTGGGGATACCAGCCAGCAACGAGCACCCATGGACGCCCTCGAACGGTCCGGCGGTGAGCGCCACGAGTGTCAGTCGTGTCAGACGTAGCCAGTGTTGGAGGTCCCGATGCACGAGGTTTATTGTATATCAAATACGCGAAAAAGGAAAATGGAGGGGCATCACACAGAAGAAGTGGCCGGGCTACAGAAAGCCCGGCCACAGGTGTACGCTCGTATGCTCGCCGCTGCTACGCGCCAAACCGCGCGGTCAGAATTTCCTCCAGCGTCGGGCGACCGATGACCTGCAGTTCATACTGCACCCGGTCCATCGGAAGGCGGACGTTGAGCACCCTGCGCAGGTCAATCGGGGTAGCAGAAAGGACCAGGTCGCAATCGGTTGCGTTGATCGTCTCCTCTAGATCCTGCACCTGCTGGTCCCCGTACCCCATCGCCGGCAGGAGCGCACCGGTATGCGGGTACTTCTCAAACGTGTCAGCGATGGAGCGGACGGCGTAGGGACGGGGATCGACCAGCTCCGCCGCACCGAACCGCTGGGCCGCTACCACCCCGGCGCCATAGGTCATACCCCCGTGGGTCAGCGTGGGGCCATCCTCGATCACCAACACGCGCTTGCCCCGGATCGAATCGGGCTCATCCACGAAGATCGGAGAGGCCGCCTCGACGACAACCGCGTCCGGATTGACCGTGTGGATACTCTCACGCACCTGGGCGACTCCTTCAGGGCTGGCCGTGTCCACCTTGTTGATGACGACGACATCCGCCCCCCGCAGGTTGGCCTCACCAGGATAGTAGCGCAGCCCGTGACCGGGTCGATGCGGATCCGCTACGACGATGAACAGATCGGGGCGATAGAAGGGAAGATCGTTGTTCCCCCCATCCCACACGACCACGTCCGCCTCAGCCTCCGCCTGGCGCAGGATGGGCTCGTAATCGACGCCAGCGTAGACCACCACGCCACGGTCGATGTGCGGTTCGTATTCCTCCCGCTCCTCGATTGTACACTTGTGATGGTCCAGGTCCTCGTAGGTCGCGAACCGCTGTACGGCCTGGGCGGCCAGATCGCCGTATGGCATTGGGTGGCGCACAACGACTACCTTGTGACCCAGGCGCTGGAGCACGTCGCAGACGTGGCGGGTGGTCTGGCTCTTGCCGGAGCCAGTGCGCACGGCGCACACAGCCACGACGGGCTTACTGCTCCTAACCATGGTCGAGTTCGCACCCATCAGCCGGAAGTCTGCCCCTGCAACCAGCACTTGCGAGGCCTTGTGCATCACGTACTCGTGGGAGACGTCGGAATAGGCGAACACGACCTGGTCCACCTGGTGGCGCTGGATCAAATCGCTCAGATCCGCCTCCGGGTAGATCGGGATACCATCGGGATACAGGCTCCCGGCCAGTTCAGGTGGATATCGGCGGCCCTCAATGTTGGGGATCTGGGTAGCTGTGAAGGCGACGACCTGATAACCCGGGTTGTCCCGGAAATAGCTATTGAAATTGTGAAAGTCCCGCCCCGCAGCACCCATGATGATGACGCGCTTTTGACTCATTCGATGAAGTTTTCCTCCACGGAATTTTCTTTGCCACGCACCAAGAAGAGCCATAGCAGCAACGGCAACACCCAGACCAGGAGCCCCAGGCAGATGGCGGGGATACCGACGTACGGCTCAACCTCCAACGTGCGCCCTTCGTCCACCAGTGTGAAGATACCACTGGCACAGCAAATCGTAGAACAGCATAGCGTGAGTACAGCGACGACAATGGTGATGATTGTCCCAGTTTGCTTAGTCATCTCGACCTCTCCCTCCTCCTATATGGTGATAGCAGACACTTGATCACGCCAGTTTCGCCAGAAGGATGCCAAGCTCATACAACAACATGAATGGCACCATGACCAGCAACATATTGACCGGGTCAGTGGTAGGCGTGATGACAGCCGCCCCAGCAGCCGCACTGACGATGACGATACGGCGAGCCTTGGCAAATCCCTGGGGCGTAGAAACGCCTAACTTGGCCAGGAAATACATCACCAGTGGGGTCTCGAAGACCAGGCCCGCCCAGAGCATGATGTTGCTGACGAAGGAAATGTAGCGGTCAATAGAGTAACGTTGTTCGACAATACCCAACAGGAAACCTTGCAAAAAAGGCAAGGAAGTGGGAAGCAGGACCAGTGCGGCAAAGACCACACCCGCAGCAAAGCTCAGCGAGGCGGCTGGAGCGCCGATGAGCATGTAGCGACGCTCAGCGGGCTCCAGGCCAGGACGCGCAAACTGGAACAACTGATACAGGATGACCGGCATAGCGATCACGACGCCAACGACGAGGGCCACCTTGAAGAAGACGGCCGGAGCTTCGGTGGGCGAGATGGCCAGCGGCACCTGATCGCCAAGGGGGGCGACCAGCACTTTGAGGATGGGAGATGCGAAGAACGTGCCTACAATCACCCCGATGAGCAGCGCAACGACTACCTTGATGAGACGCTGACGCAGCTCATTCAGGTGTTCAAGAAGCGTCATCTCGCCCTGGTCACTGCTCGCTTGCTTCTGCATCCTCTGCATCCTTGCTCTCGACGGCTTCCCCCCTGACAATGTTCTCTACACCGCCAAGGATGTCCTCCATCGTCTCGCGTGTCTCGCGTTCGATGGCTTGAAGCTCATCGCGAATGCTGGTCGTCATCTGTCGCCGGTCCTCATCGACGCTTTCGAGAACCTGGCGCGCATCCCGCTCAGTGGACTGAAGCTCAGCAACCGATTCCTCCCCACTCTCAGCAATGCCCTCCATCGCCTGGCGTGCCTCGTCCCCGGTCGCATCGAGTTCCGTCTGAATGGTACCGAGAAACTCGCCCGATAGCCTCCGCATTTGACCAGTGACCCGTCCAATCGAACGGGCTACCTCCACCATGCGCTTGGGACCGACCAACAAGATGGCGATGATCAAGATGACTGTTAATTCCCAGGGGCCAACATTCAGGAAATTCACTCCTTGTTACCCTCCGCGTCCCTCACTGCTTGCGCGATGGCATCTTTGTACTCCACCAACGTGCCAAGCACGCCGTTCACGAAGCGCGGGGCACTGTCGGAGCCAAATGCCTTGGCCAGTTCGACAGCTTCATTGATCGCGACTTTGACGGGGGTCTGGCCATCAATGGCAAACTCAAAGATCGCAACACGCAATATGTTGCGATCAATGTAAGCCATCTGTTCCAGGGGCCATTCAGGAGCGTGGCGATGGATGAACAAGTCAAGCACAGCCTGGTGCTCGAGCACACCGTCCACCAGGTAACGGGCGAATGTTGCGGCAGATTTCGGCAATCGCACCGCAATCAGCCGTTGCTCCAACACAACAGCGGGCGGATGATCGATGCAATCAATCTCATACAATGCCTGGAGAGCAACCATGCGAGCCTGATGGCGAACCCTCACAACTATGTACCTCCGATGACAGGTCGGTCAAGTACTCTCAGAAGGGTAAGCCACATCCTCAATATGCACGTCGACAGACTCGACTTCCATGCCAACCATATCTTGGATCGCGCGGGTGACCTCAGCCTGAATCTGGCGACCAACGCCCAGCATACTGACGTGCGACTCGGTCACAACATACAGTTTCACGCGCACACTGCTCCCAACCACTTCAATCTCCACCCCGTCCTGCCGCAGGAGATGCCGCATACCTGGCGAAGATGCCATGCGAACCACGCCTGGCACGGCCAAGGTCGTGAGGCGAGCGATCGTCTCCAGCACCTGCGGCTCTACGGTCGTTTTACCGATCTTGGGTTGCGCTTCCATCTGGACCATCCCCCGCATCGAGATAACGTCCAAGGCACTCCCCGTCCGGGCAAACACAGCGCGGGGTAGGCTTCTACTCCTCTTCAATTTCGATGACCTGAATGCCACGATAGGTCCCGCAGTTCATGCACACGTGATGGGGTCGTACCGGTGCACCACACTCCGGACAGGTCACCAGATGCGCAGTCTTCATTTTCCAATGGCTGCGGCGGTGTCTCCGATGGCTGCTGGATATCTTACGTTTGGGCAACGCACCCATGGGCTTCTGCCCTCCTTCCTGATTGATCTACCGATCCCAACGGGACCGGCTGCAAACCCCAGCGGGTATCGCAGGGGACATATTATAGAGGCGAGCAACGAACCTGTCAAGGGCTTTGCAGACAAAGCCGGGAAGTTGTTTTTGAACAACTTCAAGGCATCTCGTCAGCGTCGGCAGCGACGCTACCAGACTCTCCACCAGTGGGCGATTTCTTCTGCCGCCCTTCCTGCTCGACCTGGATGGTCCGAATGCCGTTCTCGATCACCGTCAATGCCCGCTTCAGCTCTTGCTCCAGTCTGCACAGAACGTCAAACGCGTAATCGTCGGCCCCAGCCCGGATGGTTTGCACCTCCCGCTCGGCCTGCTTGCGTGCAGCGGCAGCCCGCTCCTCGGCGGACTTGGCAATGGTGTGCTCTGCCGTCAGTTGGGCTGCCTCGCTGCGTGCCAGTGCAATGATCCGTTCCGCCTCCTCGTGGGCCTGGGCCATGGTCCGATCTTTCTCGCGAATAATCCGCTCGGCACGCCGTACTTCGTCTGGAATCGAAATGCGCATCTGATCAAGCAACGGCCAGACGCGCCTCTCGTCCACCAGTCGAATTCTGGTGAAGGGCACCGATTTGCTCCCTTTGACAATTTCTTCCAGGCGGTCTACCAGATAAAGGATGTCCATCTCGGCCTCCGGCGTTCAGTCGCGTAGTGACACGAGCGGCACAGGTTCGTGTTTATGCTCCCGTTCGCGCTGTTTCTCCTCCAGCGCTGCTGCAACGTGTGGTGGCACCATCCCGCTCACGTCGCCTCCCAGCAGGGCAATCTCCTTGACGATGCTGGAGCTCAGAAAGGCGTGGGTCTGCCGCGTCATCAAGCATACAGACTCAATCTCCGGCGCAAGTTGGCCATTCGTGAGTGCCATCTGATACTCCAATTCGAAATCGGAGATGACCCGCAGTCCACGCACGATAGCCTGAGCTCCGACCCGGCGCGCAAAGTCCACTGTCAACCCACCGTAGGGAACCACGCGCAGCGTGGGCAGGTCGGCCAGAGCCTGACGCGCCAACTCGACCCGCTGCTCGACGGTGAAGAGCAGGTTCTTCGCCGGCCGGTCGTAGACGGCCACGACCAATTCGTCGAAGATCCTGGTCGCCCGGGCGGCGATGTCTATATGTCCGAAGTGTACCGGGTCAAAGGTGCCAGGGTAGAGTGCGACGCGGGTCAACTGACTTCTCCTTTCCCCTCCCAGAACCGGGCCATCCGGCGTGCCAGCAGCCGGTTGTTTGGATCTGCCAGTTCCGGATCCGTCTCGAAGAATCGACGGGCGGCATCGCGGGCCGCCTCGACGAGATGCAGATCGGTCACGCTGGCCAGCTTGAGCTCGGGGAAACCAGACTGACGGATGCCCAGGAACTCCCCCGGCCCGCGCATATCCAGGTCCTTCTGTGCCAGGACAAAGCCGTCGTTGGTCGCCTCGACCGCCTGCAGTCGCTCGTGCGCCACTGGAGAAGAGGAATCGGAAACCAACAGACAATAGGAGGCATGCTCGCCCCGGCCTACGCGGCCCCGGAACTGGTGAAGCTGTGCCAGGCCAAAACGGTTGGCCCCTTCGACGAACATCACCGTGGCATTGGGCACGTCGATCCCCACCTCGATGACGGAGGTGGCGACCAGGATGGCCAGGTCGCCCTGGGCAAACTGGGCCATCTTGGCTTCCTTCTCCTCGCCCTTCATGCGGCCGTGCAGC
>Ga0180437_10002272_pt1 | contig 31073 bp, 22 predicted proteins | sample SS_ome_4_FD_132410 | JGI IMG/M metagenome (GOLD analysis project Ga0180437, IMG submission 132410) | Hypersaline lake sediment archaeal communities from the Salton Sea, California, USA - SS_3_D_1 metaG | ecosystem: Environmental > Aquatic > Non-marine Saline and Alkaline > Hypersaline >...
AACACTGGGGATCAAGGATTCGAACCTTGACTAACTGATCCAGAGTCAGTCGTGCTGCCGTTACACTAATCCCCAGTGAAGGTGATTGTCTTATCGGCCCGGCCGCGGCCGGACCTTAGCGCGACTGATGCTCCGGTTGTCCGTCAGTCTAGCAGTCGCGGCAGGGAAGTCAAGCCGGAAAGTGCTCACCGCCCCGACGGGCATTGACCCCGGCGGGGCGAGGGGATATGGTGGCGGCGGTCTTTGGGCAAGGCGGCCCCGGCCTCCGGATTACGGCAAAGGCGGAGTAGCTGATGGTGGCAGACAAGCCCCGCATCCTCGTCGTCGGATCGATCAACATGGACCTGGTGGTCCGCAGCCCTCACATGCCGGCCCCGGGCGAGACGGTGCTGGGCGAGGGGTTCGTCACCTCCCCGGGTGGGAAAGGGGCCAACCAGGCGGTGGCGGCCGCCCGGCTGGGGGCTTCCTGCCGCATGCTCGGCCGGATCGGCGCCGACGCGTTCGGCCAGACGCTCCTGGCGAGCCTTCGCAAGGAGGGCATCGACTGCGCGGCCGTCCAGCCGACGCCGGAGGCGGCGACGGGCGTGGCGATGATCGTCGTGGACTCCAAGGGCGAGAACTCCATCGTCGTCGCCAGCGGGGCGAACTACCTCATGACGCCCGACGACGTGGTCGCCTGCGCCGACGCGTTCGCCCGGGCCGACGTGGTCGTACTCCAGTTGGAGCTGCCGCTTCCGACGGTGGCGGCGGCGGTCGAGTTGGCCAGGCGGAACGGGTGCCTGGTGGTGCTGGACCCCGCGCCGGCGCCGGCGCAGATGCCCTCGGCGCTGTGCGAGGTGGACGTGATCACGCCGAACGTGGGCGAGGCGGAGAGGATCACCGGCTCGAGGACGGGCGAGCAGCGGGCGGACAAGAACATCGCGCTGGACCTGATCGCGCGGGGCGCGAAGGCGGCGGTGCTGAAGCTCGGCTCGCGCGGGTCGATGGTGGTGACGGCGGACGGGCACATGTCGCGCGTGGGGGCCTACGACGTGGACATCGTGGACACGACGGCGGCGGGCGACGCGTTCACGGCGGCGTTGGCGGTGGCGGTCGCGACGGGCCGGAGCCTTCGGGAAGCGGCGAAGTTCGCCAACGCGGCCGGGGCGTTGGCGTGCACGCGGCTGGGCGCCCAATCGGCGATGCCCACGGCGGCGGAGGTGGGGATGCTGATGGAGGATCAGCCGATTTGAGGGGGCCACAGTCGCCGCGCGTGGAGGGACCGAGGGGATGCGCGTGAGCGTTATGATTATCTCCAACGAGTCAGACGTCTGAGATGGGAAAGGCACGGTGCGATGGGCCGGACGAAGACAATGCGAGCGGGCGTGTTCACGGGCGTCGGGCAGATGAAGGTCCGCGAGGCGCCCCTGCCGGACCCGCCGGCGGGCCACGTGCTGCTCCGCGTGCTCGCCTGCGGCGTCTGCGGGACCGACCACCACATCTACGAGGGCGAGCTGACTGACGGCGTGGCCCCGCCCGTGGTGCTCGGGCACGAGATCGCCGCGCGCGTCGAGGCCGTCGGGGCGGGTGTCGATGCGCTGAGCGAAGGGCAGTTCTGTGCGATCGACCCGGTGATCGGATGCGGCTGTTGCGAGATGTGCCGCGCCGGGCGCCCGAACCTCTGCGACACGATCACGGTGATCGGCTATCGCATGGACGGCGGCTTCGCGCAGTACCTGCTGGCCCCGGCGTCGCAGGTCGTTCCGATGGACGAGTCGGTCGGCCCGGCCGGCGGGGTGCTCTGCGAGACGCTGGCGTGCGTGATCAACGGCCACGATCGCCTGGGCTTCCGGGCGGCCGGCAGCGCGATGGTCCTCGGGGCCGGAACGGTCGGGCTGCTCTGGGCCCAACTGCTGAAGCAATCGCTGTGCTCGAGGCTGATCCAGACGGAGGTCGTCGCCTTCCGCCGCGAGAAGGCGGCCCGCCTGGGCGCCGACGTGGTGATCGACCCGGCCGCCGGAGACCTCGCCGAGCGCGTCGCCGCCGAGCGGCCCGATGGGGTGGACTTCATCGTCGACGCCACGGGCGACCCGACGGCCGTCGAGCAGGCGATGCCGCTTCTGGCTCGCGGGGGGACGTTCATGATCTTCGGCGTCTGCCCGGCCGGCAGCCGCGTTCGGATCGACCCGTTCGAGCTGTACAACAAGGAAGCGAGGATCATCGCCTCGAAGATGCCTCCGCGGACGCTGGGCCGCTCGGCGAGGCTGATCGAGTCGGGCCTGATCCCGTGCGACGAGATCGTCACGGCGACGCTGCCGCTGGAGGAGTTGGCCGCCTCCGTCGCCGGCTTCAACGACCACCGAGACCGCCACGTCAAGGTCGCCATCGATCCCTGGGCTTCGTGAGGTCATCGACCGCGCCAACGCCGTCGAGGACGGGCCATTCAGTGGGGCGATCAAGTCCGACGGCACGCTGACGCTCGAGACCCGCTATAACGATCAGCACCTCCGCGAGCTGGCGCAGGTCGTGCAGGGCATCAGACAGGAAAACTGCGGAGGCAACAGAGTTCCGTTCGAGCCGCGAAGCGGCTCAGGAGGTTGGCCGGGGGCGCAGCCCTCGGAGACCATCGGTCGTGGAGAAGGGCCCCGAAGGGCCCCCGGATCGCCTTCGGTTCTCCTGAGGCCGCCGCCTGACACGAGCGCTGGTCTTCCGGGACCCCTCGGGGCCCGTACACATACGCCGCCATCTTCCGGAGGCTGCGCCTCCGGCAAACTTCCGCCGCCCCTTCGGGGCGTGTCGGGCTCAACTGGCGCCAAAGCGGCGGGTGGCGGGTGGCGCCACCAAGCTGAGCGAAGCGCACCTTGAGGGTGAAGCTCCCGCGTCGCCTCGAGCCTCCCGCCCAGGAGCCGGGAACGTGGCCGGGCAATCACCGCCAAGCTTCGCTTGGAAGTGCCACCCGACACCCGCACCCTCCGGGCAGGCCACCGCGCCGGGCAGCTACTGCCCCGCGACGGTGACGATCACTCGGCGGGTGCGGGGGCCGTCGAACTCGCAGAAGAAGATCGACTGCCACGTCCCCAGGGTCATCTGCCCGTCGACGATCGGCACGGTCGTCTGGCAGCCGACGATCGAACTCTTGACGTGGGCGGCGGAGTTGCCCTCGCCGTGCTGATAGAAGCTCTGGCGCCACGGCACGGCTTGGTCGAGGGCGAGCAGGACGTCGTGGATCACGTCGGGATCGGCGTTTTCGTTGATCGTCACGCCGGCGGTGGTGTGGGGGACGTAGACCGTGACCGCCCCGCCGGCAACGCCGGCCTCGCCGATCGCCTGCTGGACCGAACGGGTGATGTCGATCATCTCGTCCCGGTCTCTGGTCCGCACGCTGAAGGTGGTGGTATGCATGGGGGCAGGGATACACGATGACGGGTGCGGGTGCAAGGTCGGTGTGATGGGGGAGTGGGTTGGTCGCGGAGAGAGTTGGTTGGGAGGCGTCGGTTGGGGAGAGGAAGTCGGTTGATGGTTCCTCGCTAAGCCGCAAGCGGCTTGGCGGGGAAGGCGCGGAGTCACTTTGCGCGTGGGGGCGCTGCGGGCACGGTCGTCAGCGGCGGAGCGGGGGTCGGCGCCGAGGCGGAGGACGGCTTGATCGTCGCCGCGGGGGGCGCCGCCGGCTTCGCGGGGGCCGTCGTCGTCGCCTTGGGGGCCGGAGGCGGGGTGGGCTTCGGTGCCGTCGTCGGCGCGGGGGCCGGTTTCGCGGGAGCCGTCGTTGTCGCCTTGGGGGCCGGTGCGGGGGCGGGCTTCGCGGGCGCCGTTGTTGTCGCCTTCGGCGCCGGGGCGGGTGTCGGCTTCGCAGGGGCCGTCGTCGTCGGCTTGGGGGCCGGGGGCGGCGTCGGGGCGGGCTTCGGCGCCGGTGCGGGGGCGGGCTTTGCCGGCGCGGTTGTCGTCGGCTTCGCCGTCGCGGGTGCGGTGGGTCGGGGCGCCGGCTTCGGCGCGGGCGGCGGGGTGGGCCTGGCCGGCAGCGCGCCGGCGGCCACGAAGCGGGAGGCGCTCGCCAGCTCCCTGCCCGCCTTGTTCGTCTTGATCAGCCGCGGCGTCACGAAGAAGTACAGGTCGTTGATCACGTTCTGGCTGCGGTGGCTCTTGAAGAACCACTCCATCAGCGCGATGTCCCCGAGGCCAGGCATCTTCCGCTCCCGCGTGATCGTCCGGATCATCCGCAGCCCGCCGATGACCAGCGTCGATTCGTTGGGGATCGTAACGGTCGTCTCGGCCTCGCGGGAGTCCAGGATGGGGTTGACGAGGCCCTGCCCGGCCTGCTTGTGCGTCATGGAGGACATGTTGGCGAAGCCGGAAATGGCGGTGACGGTTGTCAGCACGTGCAGCTTGACGCTGTCGTCGCCGACGACCTGCGGGGTGATGTAGAGCTGCACGCCGATGGGCTTGTACGTGGTCTTCTCGGTGACGAGGTTGTCGTTGGACAGCCTGGCCGACTGGATCGGCAGCTCCTGCCCGGCCAGCACGTAGCCGGTCTTGCCCACCGTCACGGTCATCCTCGGCGAGGAGACCATCTTGATCAGCCCCGTGTCGGCCATCATCTGAAGCGTCGTGTCCAACGAGATGCCCGCGTCGTCGAAGACCTGGAGCAGCCTCAGGATCCCGCCCTGGAAGCCCCCCGCCGTGCCGATCGAACCGAGGAAGTCCACCGGGTTGAACGTGCCCAACACCGTCTGTGTGTTGTCGGAGGAGATGTGCTCCAGCAGCGTCTGGGCGCCGATCTGGAAGTCGAAGTCATGCTTGATCTCGAAGATCTTCGCGGTGATCTCGACCTGCCTGGGCGGCACGTCGATGCCGGCCAGCAGCGTCAGCACCGACTGCTTGACCGCCGCGTCGCACGTGATCACCAGCGTGTTCTCCGCCGGCAGCGCCACGACCGTGCCCTTGCCGGCCAGTTGGGCCGTCACCAGGGCCACCAACGCCTTCAGGTCGGTGGGCGCGACGGTGATCTTCCGCCGGTCGACGCCCGTCCCGCCGGCGCTGGTGACGCCCACGCCGCCGTAGTGGCGCAACCGGTAGTACATCTGGATCTTGCCGTCGGGCAGCTTCGTGGTGGGCACGTCGTAGGCGAGCTTCATCCCGTCGCCCAGCGGGTCGGGGATCGTCGGAGGCGAAGGCTTCTGGGGGCCCTTCTTCTCGAACATCGCCCGCGCCGCGGCCAGACGTTCCCAGATCGGGCGGGGAGCGATCTTCTCCAGGGTCTGCCAGTCGTGGTCGCTGAGCACGTCGACGCTGGCGCCGAGGGCCGACGAATCGCGCGAGGGCCGGCCCGAAAGGACCGTCGGCTGATCGGGAGACTGAGACCACGCCCCCAGCTTGGTGTACTCAATAATGCTCTCGGCGCAGCCCGACCACGTGAGCGACCCGGCCGTCAGCAACAGGCTCGCCCAAAGCCGGACGCTGAATCTCGCGATTCTTGTCCGCGCCTTGTCAATCATTGAACCAACTCTGCTTCCGCCCGCCAGACAGCGCCTCCGCCGCCGGCAGGAGGTACGGCCACTCCCAGTCACATTAGCCTTGAAACTTTCCCCTCCCGGGGAAGTTCCCTCGAATTCCCAAAAAAAGCAGCGCGCATCCGTGCTGTGGGATCCTTGCGATACCTATCGGCCACTTAGGTAAGTCTACGGGAGCAAAAACCGCCGCCTTGACGAAAGAGCAAAGAAATCTCTCCGCCCCTCCCAGCCGGCTGCAGACCCCGATTGCAGGTGGCGGAAGACGGGTCTCGCCTCGGCCGCCACGCAGCGGGCGGCCGAAGCTGTCCTCGCCCGGACCGCCACGGCGTGGCTGTTCCACCGTGCCGCTCACGGCTGGGGCCGGCGGTCCTGCACCGAACACAAAAAACGTGTGTGCAAGCTTTTATGCAACAGACGGCCCCGTCAGTGGGTCCGGAGTGACGTCGGGCCGGCCGTATTCGACCCGATCCCCGCCCGCCGCCACGCCATGCCGAGCCGCCTCCGCCTCAGCCCGGGCAGCCGCTTGGCCGGCCGGCACGCCCGATCCGGTGGCCCGGAAATCCGCCCGCTGCCCCGATCTGCCCGCCCAGTTGGCAGATGGGGCGACTTCGCCGGCTCCTCGGTGCGGCCGGCCGCCCCCGGATTGCCCTCCCGCAGGCCCCCACCGCCCCCACGGCGGCGGGCGCAACGTCCGATAACCGACCTGTCTATCCGAACCCCGCTGTTGCAGAGGGCTTTACCGGCGGTCGTCGGTGTGTGATAATCGCATCGGCCGCCCCCGCCGGGCCGGCCGGAAGGAATCAGCGCATGATCATCATCGAGCCGCACATCCACATGTACTCTCGCACCACCGACGACTACCAGGCGATGTACCGCGAAGGCATCCGGGCTTGTGTCGAGCCGTCGTTCTGGCTTGGAACGAACCGCCGGTACGCGGGCACGTTCTTCGACTACTTCCAGCTCGTCCTCGAGTTCGAAACCGTCCGGGCCGAGCGATTCGGCATCGACCACTTCGCCGCCATCGCCTACAACCCCAAGGAGGCCGAAAACACCGCCCTCGTCGACGAGGTCCTCGCGGGTATCGACGAGTATCTCGACCACGAGCGCTGCGTGGGCGTCGGGGAGATCGGCTTCAACAACATCACCGACAACGAGGAGTACGCGTTCCGCCGACAGCTCGAGATCGCCGCGGCCCGCGACATGCCGGTGATCATCCACCTGCCCCACTTCAACAAGCCCGAGGGCATCCGCCGGAGCATGAAGGTCATCCGCGAGGTCGGCATCGCCGAGAACCGGATCTACCTCGACCACAACACCGAAGACACGATGGCCCGGGCGTGCGATACCGGCTGTTACGTCGGGCTGACCGTCTACCCGATCAGCAAGCTGACGCCCGAGCGGGTCAGCGCGATCATCCGGCAATACGGGGCCGAGCGGATCATCGTGGCCGGCTCGGCCGACTGGGGCGTCTCCGACCCGCTGGCGCTGGTCAAGGTGGTCAGGTTCCTCCAGCAGGACGGGCACGACGAGCAGACGATCGAGCGGCTGGTGCGCGCCAACGCGATGGAGTTCTACAGCCAGAGCCCCCGCTGGAAGCCCCGCCTGGACCTCGAGCCCGTCGATCCGCGGAAGTTCCAGCGATAGGCGGAGACGGAGACTGGCTCCGCAGCGCATCGCGGGTACCTGTCCCCGTTTCCTGCCGCGTCGCAGGCAGCGCTGGAACAGCAAGGCTCAATACTCAATTCTCAATACCCAATGCTCAAGGGAAGAGGAAGACCGGACGCCGGCGCTGGTCTGACCTGGACATTGAGCATTGGATATTGGACATTCTCTCCTGTCCATGTCTTCCGACGACACACATGACCGACCCGACACCGATCGCCCGCCTCGCTCGCGGCGGCTGACGGCGTGGCTGCAACTGCTTCGCGTGCCGAACCTCCTCACCGTGCCGGGCGATCCGATCGCCGGGCTCGTGCTGGCATCGTTGGCGTTGGGCAGCCCGATCAGCCGCCCGGTGCTGCGGGCGGCCCTCGCGGCGGCCGTCAGCCTCCTGCTGTATGCCGCCGGACTGCTCTGGAACGACTGGTTCGACCTGGCCGACGATCGGCGGGACCGCCCCACTCGCCCGCTGCCGGCCGGCCTGGTCCGTCCGGCCTCCGTGGCCGTCGCCGCCAACATGCTGATCGCCCTGGCCGTCGCCGTCGCCGCCGTCGCCGGCGCGACAACGCTGTACGTCGCGATCGCCCTCGGGGCGGCCGTGCTGGCGTATAACGGGCTGACCAAACGCCTGCGAATATTGGGGCCCGTGAACATGGGGCTCTGCCGGGGCCTGAGCCTGTTGATCGGCGCGGCGGCGTTCGGCCCGGCGGCCCTTCGCGCGCCGGGCGTGCTGGCGGCCGCCGGCGGGCTGGCGGCCTACATCGCCGCCGTCACGTGGCTCGCGTCCGCCGAGACCCGCCGCGTGCCCATCCGCTCGAAGGCGATGCTGGTGATCACCGCGGCGGGGGCGTGGATGCTGGCCGTGATCGCGACCGTCCAGTCGCCCGTGCAGTACGGCCGGTCGCTGGTCACGGGTTTCTGCGTGGTGGCGACGCTCTGGCTGACGGCCTCGCTGTCCCGCCTCGGCCGCCGCCCGCCGCCGGAGGTCGTCCAACGGACCGTGGGGGAGCTGATCCGCGGCGTGGTGGTGATGCAGGCGGCCCAGGTGGCCGCCGCCGGGTGGCCGGGCCTGTGCATCGCCGCCGGCCTGGCCGTCTGCTTCGGCCTCAACGGCTTGCTCGGGCGGCGTTTCTACGCAAGCTAAGAGCGGTCCCTCTCCCGATCTGTTGCCACAGATGGGCGGCGGCCGGCTCAAGGTCCGCCGGTGGCGCGGGCACGCTTACGAACAACCGGGCAGAATCGCCCCATGATCGCGGAGCAGCCGTGAAATCTCGTCGAAGGGCACTTCCAGCGGTGTGGTCTTGCGCCGGGCCGCCAGAGCCGCCGCCGCGCCGGCCGCCTGCCCCATGGCCATGCACGTGGCCTGCACGCGAAGGCCTGAGTTGGCAAGGCGGTCGCTGCTGACACTCCGGCCAGCCACCAGCAGATTGCGACCGCCCTTCGGCGCCAGCGCTCGCAACGGCACTGTTGGGACTATGCCCTTGGCCAGAGGCTTGGGCCTGACCCCTCGCCGGGTGTGCAGATCAACCGGGTAGAACGCGTGGCAGACGGCGTCCTTGAACAGGCGGCCGGAGACGTAGTCGTCGTGAGTGATGATCGTTTCGCCGAGGATGCGGTAGCTTTCGCGAAACGCAGCTTCCGGTTGCATTTGCACCAGGCGCTTGTTGGCCAGCCCTTTGCGGATCCGCCTGAGCATAGCTTGCCGGCCGGCGAGAGTCGCCTGGGTGCGCGTGACAGATGTCGAGGAGTCCGCTCCATGGACGTAGACGGCTTCGAGTCGTTCTCGTCCCGCGCGGAAAGCATCGCCGACTTTGAACAACATGGACCCTGGCTGCGTCTGTTTCTCGCGGAGTCGCGGCAGTTTCAGCATTCCAACCACGTCTGCCCCGCCGGTACAGTCGATCAGTTGCCTGCAAGTCAGCCGACGTCGCGTTCCCGGACCGACGATTTCGGCCAGCCATCCTCCCGCTGCTTCCTGGACGGCCAGCGGGAACTCGTAGTAATGAATGGCCACGCCCGAAAGCAAACACGCCTCTTCCGCGAGGACGGCATACAGGAACTGGTTGATCAGCACCTGATGATGCCAATGCGCTTTGGGGGTCTTTGTGAAATCGGGCAGCTTGCCGCCGTCCATGGCGACGGTCTCTTCGACCAGTTCCCAGCCGATGCCGGAGATGACCTGCTTGCCCCACGCGTGGAACAGCCCCGGAAAGGCCACGCCCCCCACGGTCGTTGTCCCGCCGAGCTGGCTGCCGCGTTCGATCAGGACGGTTTTCGCCCCGGCCCGGGCGGCCTGGATGGCGGCGACCGTGCCAGCCGTCCCGCCGCCGACCACGACAACGTCGGCTTCCTGCGGCGCGTCGCCGGGCACGGAGTCCGCGCGGGTCAGCAAGGGGTGAATGGCCACCGCTCCGGCCGTGGCCGAGGCCGCCTTAAGAAGATCGCGCCGTTCCATGACGAATTCCTGTCGGGACGTGTGACGCAACGGCTCATTCGCTATCTGGGGCAGGATCTCCCCGACAGCGTTGCGCCCGCGACCATCCCGGGGCATCTGCAGTGATTGTATCCGGTGCGCTGCGCTGAGCAAGCTGAACCGGGGGCCTGGGCAACGGGCCATCGGTTTTGGCAACGGATTGTGGCTCCTTGAAAGAACCAGTGGGCGACCGCCCGCTCGGGCAGGTCCTCAGGTGTATGTGGAGAACGACCTCCCGCCAATGAAGCGACTGACGCTCTGTCTGGAAGAGCCCGAATTGTGGGGCATACCTTAAATGAAACTCCCGCAGCAACTTATCCCCTGCGTCCCTTGCCCCCGCCGGCGGGGTTGAATATGCTGGGCCTCCGATGAGACAGAAGCTGCTGATTGTGGAAGTTGCCGCGCTCGGCTCCGAGTTGCTGCGAACGCACGGTTGCGAGCAGATCGACGGGCTGAGGTTCGCGCCGGCCTCGACGGTGTTCCCGGCCGTCACGTCCACCGTGCAGGCGAGCTTTCGGACAGCCTCGCCGCCGGGCGAGCACGGGATGATCGCCAACGGGCTGTACTTCCGCGAGCTTCGCCGGCCGATGTTCTGGGAGCAGTCCTCGGCGCTGGTGACGGGCGAGCGGATCTGGTCGGCCGCCCGTCGCCGCGGCAAACGCGTAGGGATGCTCTTCTGGCAGCAATCGATGGGCGAGGACGTCGACGTCCTGCTGACCCCCGCCCCGATCCACAAGCATCACGGGGGCATGATCCAGGACTGCTACGCCCGCCCGGACGGGCTGTACCAGAAGCTCTGCGCCGAGGTCGGCTCGCCGTTCAAGCTTCAGCAGTACTGGGGTCCGCTTGCCTCGTACAAGGCCGGCGACTGGATCGCCCAGGCCACCGGCCGGGTGCTGGCCGACGAAGAGCTGGGCCTCGACGTCTGCCTGACCTACCTGCCGACGCTGGACTACGACCTTCAGCGGGCCGGGCCGACCGGCCCCAAGGCCGCCGCCGCGCTCGACAAGCTGACCGGCCAGCTCGCGTGGCTGCTGGAGACGGCCCGGGAGTCCGGGTGGGAGGTGATCGTCTTCGGGGACTACGCCATCGAGCCGGTCACCGCCGCGGCGGCGATGCCGAACCTCGCGCTCCACCGGGCAGGGCGGCTGCTGCACACGCGGCAGGTTCGAGGGCGGCTGTACCCGGACTTCCACACCAGCCGGGCGTTCGCCATGGTCGATCACCAGGTCGCCCACGTCTACGTGGGCGAGGACTGCGACGTGCCCGCCGCCGGCGAGGCCCTCGCGGCCGCCGAAGGTATCGCCGAGGTCCTCGGCGAGGATCAGCAGGCCCGCCTCGGCCTGGCCCACCCCCGCTGCGGCGAGCTGGTGCTCCTCGCCGAGCCGGGCAGTTGGCTGGCGTATCCCTGGTGGACCGACCGCAGGCAGGCGCCCGATTACGCCTCGCACGTGGACATCCACAACAAGCCCGGCTACGATCCCTGCGAGCTGTTGTTCGGCTGGCCGCCGATGAGCGTCAGCCTGGACGTGACGAGGATCCGCGGCACGCACGGCCGAGTCGGGCCCGGCCGCGAGATCGCCTGGGCCTCGACCGTCGAGCTGCCCGGGCCGACCGAAACGCTGCTGGACCTGGCCCGCGCGGCCCGCCGCTTGGTGGACGAGGAAGTATGACGCAAGGCGAGAAGCCCCATCCGACCGACACCGCCGATGCCGCCGTGCCGGACTGCGAGGTCTACCTCCAGCGGATCTCCGTGCCGTTCGAGTATCCCGTCTACTTCACCCGTCATCTGTTGGGGGCGGACAATCCCCTGCTGGCGGACGCGCTCGACCGGCTCGGCGAGCACCGGCGTCACCGGGCGATCGTCGCCGTCGACGGCGGGCTGGCGGAGGCCCGGCCGGAGCTGATCCGGCAGATCAAGGAGTACTTCCACGCCCGCCCGGACCGGATGGAGCTGGCCGCCCCGCCGCAGACGGTCCCGGGCGGGGAGGCGGCGAAGAACGGATGGGAGGTCGTCCGCGACGTGATGTGGACGGTCGGCAACTGCCACCTCGACCGGCAGAGCTTCGTGATCGCCTTCGGCGGCGGGGCCGTGCTGGACATGGTCGGCTTCGCCGCCTCGCTGGTCCACCGCGGGCTGCGACTCGTCCGCGTTCCGTCCACCACGCTCAGCCAGAACGACGCCGGCGTCGGCGTCAAGAACGGCATGGACGAGCACAACCAGAAGAACTTCGTCGGCACGTTCGCCCCGCCGTTCGCCGTGCTCAACGACTTCGCCCTGCTCGAGACCCTCGCCGACCGCGACTGGATCGGCGGCGTCGCAGAGGCCTTCAAGGTCGCGATCATCAAGGACGCCGAACTGTTCGACTGGCTCTGCGGCAGCGCGTCGCTGCTGCGGGGCCGCGACCGGGCGGCCATGGAGCACTGCGTCCGCCAATGCGCCCTGCTGCACCTCCGGCACATCCGCGACGGGGGCGACCCGTTCGAGTTCGGCTCGGCCAGGCCGTTGGACTTCGGGCACTGGATCGGGCACAAGCTCGAGACGATGAGCGGCTATGCGCTGGGGCACGGGCAGTGCGTGGCGATCGGCATCGCAGCCGACTCGTTCTACGCGATGCGGCGCGGGCTGATTGGCGAGTCGGACCTTGGGCGGATCCTGACCGGCCTGACCGACTGCGGCCTGCCGATCTGGTCGGAGCTGCTGGAGCGGCGAGGTGACGACGATACGCTCGTGATCCTGCGCGGGCTCGACGAGTTCCGCGAGCACCTCGGCGGGGCGCTGAACGTCACCCTGCCTGACGGCATCGGCGGCAAGTGCGAGGTCCACCAGATCAATCCCGAGACGGTCCAGGAGGCGATCGACTATCTCGCCGCCCGGGCGGCCGAGGACCCCGGGCCATGAAGCTCCATGACGATCCGCCCGTCCATCTGACCTACTGCCTGAACATCCACCCCGGCGAGCGTTGGGACGAGAACGTCGCGGCCATCCGCGACCACGCCCTTCGCGTCCGCAACGCCGTCGCGCCGGACCGGGCGTTCGGGCTCGGGCTGCGGCTGGGCAGGGAGGCGGCCGAGGAGTTGTCCCGCCCGGCGCGCCTGGAGCAGTTCCGTGACTTCCTGCGGACCAACGGTCTGTACGTCTTCACGATCAACGGCTTCCCGTACGGGCGCTTTCACGGCATGGCGGTCAAGGCCGACGTGTATCGGCCCGATTGGCGCAGCGACGAGCGCCGGGACTACACGCTGCGGCTGATCGACATCCTCGCCGCCCTCCTGCCGGACGGCGTGACCGGCAGCATCAGCACCGTGCCCGGCGCGTACAAGCCGTGGATCCGCGCCGAGCAGGACGTGGAGGCGATGGCGCGGCGGCTGGCCGAAACGGCCGCCCGCGCGGCCGAGGTGCTCGACCGCACCGGCCGCGACATCTGCATCGCGCTCGAGCCCGAGCCCGACTGCTACGTCGAGACGACCGACCAGGCCGTCGAGTTCCTCACCGGCGCGTTGCCTGCCGTCGGCGCGCCGATCGTTGCGGAGCGGCTGGGCATCTCGGCCGACGCAGCGGCCGGCGCGCTCGCGCGGCACGTCGGGGTGTGCTTCGACACGGCCCACGCGGCCGTGCAGTTCGAAAGCCCGCCGGACTCGCTGCGGCGGCTCGCGTCGGCGGGCGTTCGAGTCGGCAAGGTGCAGCTCTCCGCGGCGCTTCGGCTGACGGCCGGGGAGGAGGCCCTGCGGCGGCTGGAGGACTTCGCCGACGAGGTCTACCTGCATCAGGTCAGGCTCCGCCGGCCCGACGGGCCGATCGAGGCGCACGCGGACCTGCCCGAAGCATTGGCCGCCGCACGCGCAGCCGCCGCCGAGACGGAGCTGCGCGTGCACTTCCACGTGCCGCTGTTCTTTGAAGGCGCCGGCGGGCTGCACTCGACCGCCGACCTGTTGGACAACGAGTTCTGGTCCGTTCTGCTCGGTTGGCCCGGCCAGGCGGCCCGGGCGGTCGAGCACCTGGAGATCGAGACGTACACGTTCGACGTGCTGCCCGACGAGATCCGCCCGGCCGACGTGGCCGACAGCATCGCCCGCGAGTACGAATGGGTGCTCGCCGCGGTCCGGCGTGCCGGCGGCCGGGGGTGGGGCGGCGAATGCGGATGAGAAAAGCCCGGAGCGTCGCCCCGGGCTTCTGCGTCTTGCGGCTTGGGTTGTGCGCCCCCTACCGGCGCGAAGGCTACACGAGCACGTGCTCTTCCGGCTCGTGCCACGCCCTCGGCGGGCCGAGGCATTCGATCGCCCTCTCGACCAGCTGGTGGCGGCGATTCTGGTTCCACGAGGCGGCGGCGACGAGGGCGACCGTCAGCACGCCGATGACGATGGCGGCCGCGTCGCCGTGCAGAGCGAACTCCGTGGCGCCGACCATCTCCTCGATGCCCGTGGCGGTGGTCACACGGTAGGCGGCGATGGCGATGACGGTGACGCCGGCCAGCATCAGCAGCCACCAGAAGCCCACCACCGGCAGGCGGAAGCCCCCGGGCCTGCGGAACTTCCGCGGATCGCTGCCATGCCAGACCTCTCCGATCACCGCGCAGGGCAGGAACACGTTGGCCAACGGGATCAACCAGCAGACCAGCACGCCCCACGGGCGGAAGGAGGTCGCTCCGGCCTGGAGCGGCTCGAGGTTCTGGTAGGCGCAGTAGGACCAGAGCATCAGGCAGACCAGGGCGCAGAGCAGCGCCATCGCCATCGGCAGCCGGCTGGCCAGAAGCTCCGAGGTCTCGAAGCGGACACTGTCGTAGCTGGCCAGCGGCAGCGGCGGGGCCCAGTCGGCGGCGGCGCCCACGGCGACGGGCGCTGCCTGTGGGGCCGCGGCGGCCGGCTGCCCGATCGCCTGCCCGTCGGGGCCGATGATGCGGATGCTGCCCTTCTGCCGACCCCCGTCGAACAAGCCGGCGTATTGCTTGAGCCGCGACCGCCGGCCGGCCTGCTGACGCGCCAGGTGCTGCACGATCACGTTCCGGGAGCGATTGTAGCTGCGGATCGATTCATTGTGCTGGCGCAGATCCTCCAGCGCCGGCAGCCAGCGGGTGTCGCAGTGCAGCGCGTAGGCCCCGGCCACCACCAGCGAGGCCAAAAACAGGATCGTCATGATGGCGGGGCGGTCCACGGAGACAAAGGGGCGTTCGCCCGGCGGGTGGGATTCGGGAGCCACCGCGCCGGGGGCCTGCACCACCGACGCCAGCGGACCCTTACCTGCCCGGTGGGCCCACAGCGTCCATTGGGTCGTCTCGGACGGGTCCGGAGGCGCCTTGGCAACGGCGGAGGTCGGCTGCGACGGCGCCTGCTTCGGCCGATCGGGCGGCGTGTTGTCGTCCGACAGCCAGGAGCCGAAGTCCTCTACCCGTTCGGTCGCCTGCGGGCGGCCGGGCTCCGGGAGGTTCGCCACGTCCACGTTTCCAGTCTTCTCTTCCTGCATCGGCCTGTACTCGCACTGATGGTCAGACCCCTACTCAGTATGGAGCATACGATACGTCCAGACGGCCGGACCAACCCGTCGCAGCGCGGTTGTCCGCCGCGCGGCGGGCATTGGGCTCTATCGGCCGGATCGACGGCCCCGATAAGCTCCGATCCCCCCAGCGGGCCGCCCTCCGGAGTCGCAGGATCTGCGGCGGCGCCTGCCGCGCAGAGCAACGCGGCGACCCGACATTCGGTCGGGCCGCCGCGCGGTCTGAATTGCCCGGCAAGTTGCAGGCAACTGCACTTCCAGCCGACCTCCCGAGGCGACGGGAGGGTGCGTCGATCAATACATGTCTTCCATCCCGCCGCCGCCGGGAGGGGGGTTCTTCTTCTCGGGGATCTCGCTGACGACCGCGTCGGTCGTCAGCAGCAGCCCCGCCACCGACGCGGCGTTCTGGAGGGCTGCCCGCTCGACCTTCGTCGGGACGATCACGCCGGCCTTGACCAGGTCGGTGTACTTGCCCGCCAACGCGTCGTAGCCGAAGTTCGCCTCGTCGGACTCGGTGACCTTCGCGGCGACGATGCTGCCGTCGAGCCCGGAGTTCTCGGCGATCTGCTTGATCGGCGTGACCAGCGCCCGGCGGACGATGTCCACGCCGGTCTTCTCGTCGCCGGTCGCCTTGACCTTGCCGAGCACCTTCAGCGCCCGCAGAACGGCGACCCCGCCGCCGGGCAGGATGCCCTCCTCGACCGCCGCACGGCACGCGTGCAAGGCGTCCTCGACGCGGGCCTTCTTCTCCTTCATCTCGACCTCGGTCGCCGCGCCCACGTTGATCTGCGCGACCCCGCCGGCCAGCTTCGCCAGACGCTCCTCCAGCTTCTCACGGTCGTAGTCGCTGGTGGTCATCTCGATCTGGCTCTTGATCATCTCGATACGCCCGGTGATGTCGGCCGTCGATCCGGCGCCCTCGATCAGCGTGGTCGTGTCCTTGTCGACGCGGACTCGCTTGGCCGTGCCGAGATCGGTCATCTCGATGTTCTCGAGGTTCAGGCCCATGTCTTCCATGATGGCCTTCCCGCCCGTGAGGATGCCGATGTCGCGCAGCAGCTCCTTGCGGCGGTCGCCGAAGCCGGGGGCCTTCACGGCGCAGCACTGGAACGTCCCGCGCAGCTTGTTGACCACCAGCGTCGCGAGCGCCTCGCCCTCGATGTCCTCGGCGATGATCACCAGGGGCCGGCCGGACTGGGCGATCTTCTCCAGCAGCGGGACGAGGTCCTTGATCGCCGAGATCTTCTTCTCGTGGATGAGGATCAGCGGCTTCTCGAAGTCGACTTCCATCGTCTCGACGCGGTTGATGAAGTGCGGGGAGATGTACCCGCGATCGAACTGCATGCCCTCGACGAGGTCCACGTTCGTGTCGAGGCTCTTGCCCTCCTCGACGGTGATCACGCCGTCCTTGCCGACCTTGTCCATGGCGTCGGCGATTCTCTGCCCGATGTCCTTGTCCTGATTGGCCGCGCACGTGCCGACCTGGGCGATCTCCCGCGTGCTCTTGACGGGGTTCGACAGCCGGCCGAGTTCCTCGACGATGGCGTCGACGGCCTTGTCGATGCCTCGTTTGAGCTGCATCGCCTTCGCGCCGGCGGTGACGTTCTTGAGGCCCTCTTCGAAGATGGCCTCGGCGTAGATGGTGGCGGTGGTGGTCCCGTCGCCCGCGACGTTGGACGTCTTGGAGGCGACTTCCTTGACCATCTGCGCGCCCATGTTCTCGTTGGCGTCCTCCAGCTCGATTTCCTTGGCGACGGTGACGCCGTCTTTCGTGACGGTCGGCGCGCCGAAGGACTTCTCCAGCACCACCACCCGACCGGTCGGGCCGAGGGTGACCTTCACCGCCCTGGCCAACTGCTTGACGCCCCGGCGAATGCCTTCCCGCGCCTCGACGTCAAACGCGATCTTCTTCTTTGCCATTTCCTCGTGCTCCTATTGCTTCGCTCGTTCGGTCAGTCCAGAATCGCCAGGATGTCCGACTCGTCCATCAGCAGGTACTCGTCGCCTTCGACCTTGATCTCCGTCCCGCCGTAGCTGGCGAACAGAACCTTGTCGCCCTTCCTGACCTGGGACTCCGCTCGCGTGCCGTCGTCGAGCATCTTCCCGTCCCCGACCGCCAGGACCGTGCCCCGCTGGGGCTTCTCCTTGGCCGTGTCCGGCAGGACGATCCCGCCGCGGGTCGTCTCTTCGGCCTCCATTCGCTCGATCAGGACCTTCTCGCCCAACGGGCGGATCTTCGGTGCCGCTTTGGCCATCTGTGTTGCTCCTTGTCCTTTCCTACTCGCTCTGCCAGTTGATCCCTGTCTCATCCGCCGGCCGTCCGGCCGGTCTACTCACAAGCTCGCTCCGCCCGCCCGGGCCACTCACATCGGCCCGCGAAGCATGTCGTCCAGCCGCCGCATCATCCGCTGGATCTGCCGCAGCAGCTCCTCCAACTGGAGCGGGCGGGTGACGACGCTGAAGGCCGCCAAGGCCAGCGCGTCCTCCAGCCAGTGCCGGTCCCGGCGACCCGTGACCACCACCACCGGCAGCACCTGGTTCAGCCCGCGGATCAGCCGCAGCAGTTGGAGCACGTCGAGTTGCCACTCGGCCGCATCGTCCAGCACGGCCGCGTCGGCCGAACCGGTCTCCACCACGTTCAGCAGCTCGCGGTCGCTGCCGACGCGGCGCGCCACGAGATACTGCCTGCCGACGATCTGCTCCAGTGCCGGCAGCCACGACTCCGCCTCGCCCGTGACCACGAGGCTGAACGGCGTTCTGTCGCGATGCAGTGTCGAAACCATCTCGGCTCCGCCTCAACTCGCGCCTGCCCGACGCCCTGCGGCGCTGACAAGGCGCAGGCAATCCTTATCTCCGCTTTGCAACCACAGTGCCATGAATCCTATCTTTCTTCCGAGAAATGCGTTACAGATTCACGCGGTCGGTGCCACACCCCCGCCGCCTGCCGGATGCGCCACGCCGGCCCGTCCGGACTGCTGGATTGGCAGGGGGCACGTCACCGCCGCAGCGCCCTGCCGTTGCTCCTGGAGATCCCCGCCGTGTGATCTGCGGACGACCCGTCGCCCCCGCCGTCAGCCCCTACCGCCGCCCGGTCGGCTGGCTCGGGCGGGGGCGGGCCGACCAGTTGGCCTTGAAGAAGTCCATCGCGTACTGCGGGCGGCGTTCGTGACCGAGCTTCGGGATCACGTACTTGTGCACCGCGAAGCCCTTCGAGCGGAGGTACTCGATGGCCTGGTTCGAGTGGCTGCGGATCGTTGGCGGGTCGTTCTCGGTGTGATAGACCATCACCTTCTGCATCTGGGCCGATTCCGGCGGGAACCAGCCGTCGAGGTTGTGCTTGCTGAAGTTGCAGCTTCGCGCGACGACCGTCGAGAAGATCTCCGGATGCCGCAGACCCACCCAGTACGTCGGGAACCCCCCGCCGGAGAAGCCCGTGATCATGATCTTGCCCAGGTCCAGGTTGTACCGATAGCCCAGCAGGCTGATCAGGCTGAGGATGAACCGTTCATCGTCGAGCATGCCGACGATCGGCCCGTCGCCGATCAGCCCGTCTGTAGCCACCAGCTCCGGCGCCACGACGATGCAGCCGTTCTGCTGGCCGAGCATCTTCAGCTCGCGAATGTGGTCGTTCGCCACGTCGTACGGCGGCGTGCCGTGGCAGCTGATGACCAGCGGGGCCGGGCGGCTGTGGCGGTAGGTGCTCGGCACGTAGATGAAGAACGCCCTGCCGCTGACGGGGTCGATCTCCCGCCATTCCTTGACGGGCGTGTTCTGCGGCTGGGGCACGGCGCAACCGGCCGCGGCCATTACGCCCGCCGTCAGAACACCAACAAGTGCCACACGAATGCTCATCTCACCTCTCGCCGCCCGCGCCTCTCCGCCCGGGGGGCGCGTAGCATAGCGATTCGACTCGCCGCAGGAAAGCCCTTTCGGCCGGGATGTGGCTTCCGCAGAGAGCAGCTCGGCCTGATCGCCTAAGGGATACAGGCGCCTCGCCGGCCCGCCCCGACCGGCGCCCGCCGCTGTTCGACAAGCTCGGGGCAGGCAACTGCCTCACGAGCACAGCGTCGCCCCGCACTGCGGGCAGCGGCTGCATCCGCCCTCGTCGGCGATCGCGGCGCGGCATCGCGGGCAACAGCCGGCCGCCGGCTCGAGCGCCATCGGCTGGTCGCCGCGGCAGCCGTGGCGGTAGACCGTCACCCCCTTGCAGCCCAACTCGTAGGCCAGCCGGTACACGCCGTCCACGTCGGCCGGCGTGGCGTCGGCCGGCAGGTTGATCGTCTTCGAGATCGCCCCGTCGACGTGCTCCTGAAAGGCCGCCTGCATCCGAACGTGCCATTCCGGGGCGATCTCATGGGCCGTAACGAACAGGGCGAGCCCCTGCTCGTCCACGTCGGCCGCCTCCGCCAGCCGCTGCCCGCCCGCCAGCCGACGCGCCAACTCCTGCGACCAGAAGCCCCGCCGCTGCGCGAAGCGCTTGAACGGGCCGTTGACCTCGATCATCTCCTGCCCGTCGAGCACGTGGCGGTAAAACGCCAGCGCGAAGGCCGGCTCGATCCCCCCGCTGGTGCCCGCCAGGATGCTCAGCGTGCCGGTCGGCGCGACGGTGGTGACGGCGGCGTTTCGCATCGGGCGCCCGCGGTCGGCCCAGACGCTGCCCGCGTGGTTCGGGAACGTCCCCCGCCGCGCCGCCAACTCCTCTCCGGCTGCGTGGGCCTCCTCCTGAAGAACTGACGCCACCCGCCGCCCGAAGGCCAATCCCTCCTCGCTGTCGTAGCGAATGCCCAACTCGAACATCGCGTCGGCCAGGCCCATGATCCCCAGGCCGATCTTCCGGTTGCCCAGGCACACCCGGCGGATCGGCTCGGCGACGTAGTCGTTGACCTCGACCACGTCGTCCAGCAGCCGGACGCCCAGGCGGATCGTCGCCCGATACGCCGCCTCGTCCAGCCGCCCCGCGCGGACGAACTTCGCCACGTCGACCGAGCCGAGGTTGCACGCCTCGTAGTCCAGCAGCGGCTGCTCGCCGCACGGGTTGGTCGCCTCGATCCGCCCCAGCGCGGCGGTGGGGTTCTGCGCGTTGACGCGATCGATGAAGCAGACGCCCGGCTCGCCGGTCGCCCAGGCCTCCTCGACGATCCGCCCCCACAACTGCCCGCACGTGTAGACCGTCGCCGTCGGCGGGCCCTCGGCCTCGGGCAGATCCGCCAGGGTGTAGCGCCCCACGTCAAGGGATCGCGGCAGGTAGTAGCGCTGCTGGGTTCTCGGATTGACCACGACGTGCGGCCTGTCGGGCTCGGCCGCCAGGGAGGCCAGGAAGGCATCGGTGAGTTTCACCGAGATGTTGAAGTTCTCGAACGCGCCGGGCTCGCGTTTTGCGGCGATGAACTTGAGGATGTCGGGGTGCTCGGCCGAGAGCATCCCCATGTTCGCCCCCCGCCGGAAGGCCCCCTGCTGAATCGCGCGGGTCGCCTCGGAGAAGACCCTCCAGAAGCTGATCGGCCCGGAGGTCGTCCCCCCGGAGGAGGCGATGTAGTCGCCCGTCGGCCGCAGGCGGTCGAAGGAGAACCCCGTCCCCCCGCCGGCCTTCTGAATCTGCGCGGTCAGCTTCACCGACTCGAAGATCCCCTCGATGCTGTCGTCGACGGGCAGAACGAAGCACGCGCTGAGCACGCCCAGCGCGCGCCCGGCGTTCATCAGCGTGGGGCTGTTGGGCAGCAGCTCGGCGCGGGCCATCGCTTCGTAGAACCTCGTGGCGACGGCGTCGACCTCGCCGTCCGACGCGCCCCACTGCCTTTCCGCTTCGGCCACGGCGACCGCGACGCGACGGAAGAGCTCTCGCGGGGTCTCGACGCACCGCCCCGTCGGGTCGCGACGGAGGTAGCGCGCGTGGAGCGTCCGCAGGGCGTTGTCGGACAGTGCAGGCTCTAACGAGCTGTCCATGCCTCGTCTCCGCAGGCGGCGGTGTCCGGGACATTCTACGTCGTTTCCTCCCGGCCGGCCAGCCGCGCCGACACGTCCGCCGGACGCGCGCAGTCGGAGCGCCGAATCGAGGAATCCACCCATTGCCATATGTGGCCTAAACCCTTTGTAACTGTGTCGCTTTCGCGCCGCGCATCACCGGCGATTCGGCGCTCGATAGGCGCGCACAAAAACGCCGAGAAATGTTTCAGATGTTCTTGCATGCGCTCGGAGCGAGGTTTAAAAAATCGAGCAACGTTATGTTCTTCATATCCATGTTCCGCTTACGCCCCACGGAAGGAGGTGATAGCGAATGGCAAAGAAGGCGAAGAAGAAGGCCCGGAAAGCCCCGAAGAAGAAAGCCGTAAGGAAGGCCAAGAAGGCGCCGAAGAAGAAGGCCAAAAAGAAGGCCAGGAAGGCGCCGAAGAAGAAGGCCGTAAGGAAGGCCAGGAAGGCGCCGAAGAGGAAGGCCGCCAAGAAGGCCAAGAAGGCGCCGAAGAAGAAGGCCAAGAAGAAGGCCAAGAAGGCCAGGAAGGCCCCGAAGAAGAAGGCCAAGAGGAAGACAGCCAAGCGCAGATGAGCCAAGTTTCGCGGCCGTTGATCCAACGGTCGCAGCCTTCGGCCGACCCGGCCGAAGGAGGTCGTATCAGACGAGCGGCGGACACCCAGCCACGGCGGTGTCCGCCGCGTCCTTTTGCGCCCTTGCTTGCGGCGTGAGCTGGCATATAATCCCCGTGGTGTTTACCATTGCCGTGATCAACCAGAAGGGCGGGGTGGGCAAGACGACGACGGTGGCGAACCTCGGCGCGGCCATCGCACGCCGAGGCTGCGACGCCTGCCTGATCGACCTCGACCCCCAGAGCCACCTGACGCTGCACTTCGACATCGAGCCGTCGAGCAACCAGACCAACATCTACGACGTGCTGACCGGCGGGGCCGACTTCGCCGACGCCTGCCAACGCGTCGGCGAGCACCTCCACGTCGTGCCCTCGGTGATCGACCTGGCCGCCGCGGAAGTCGAGCTGGCCGCCACCGTCGGACGAGAGCAGATCCTCAGCGACGCCATCGCCGCCCGTTCGCTCGACCATCGCCTCGTCATGATCGACTGCCCTCCCAGCCTCGGACTGCTCACCCTCAACGCCCTCGCCGCCGCCGACGAGGTGTTCATCCCTCTCCAGCCGCACTTCCTCGCACTCCAGGGGCTCGGAAAGCTCCTCGAGACCGTCCGACTCGTCCAACGGCGAATCAACCCTCGCCTCCGCGTCGGGGCCGTCATCCTCTGCCTCTACGAAACCGGCACGCGGCTGGCCGCCGAGGTCGTCGCCGACTTGCAGGCGTTCTTCGGGCAGACCCAGAACAGCGAGTCGCCCTGGGGGCAGACGCGGATCTTCCGGACGGTCATCCGCCGCAACGTCAAGCTCGCCGAGTGCCCCTCTCACGGGCAGACCATCTTCGAGTATGACCCGTCCTCCCACGGGGCGGCCGACTACGCCTTGTTGGCCGACGAGTTCGTCGCCTTCTACCCCGAGCTGTTCGACTCGCCCGACCAGGCGACTGATTCCCAGCCGCTTGCGGCTTCGCACATCGATCCGTCCACCGCCGCTCCGACCGACCCCGAGCCAGCCGGATCCCCCGAGCCTCAGCCGCCTGCCGTTCCACCCATCCGTCTGCCCGCCTCCGAACCCGCCTCCGAACCGGTCGAGACGCCCGAGCCCGCCCCGGCCGCGGACAGGCCCGTCGTGCCCGTCCGACACTACCCGCTTGCCGAACCGCTCCCTCAGGCCGCCCTCGCGCCCCCGGTTGCCTCGCAGGCCCAGCCGATCGCCACCGCGCCGGTTGAGCCGACATCGCCCGAACCGACGGGCGAGCAGCCGGCCGAGGCCGCCGCCGCGCCGCCGGCGCAGCCTGACGGCCCGGAATCTGCAAGCCCCGAGACCCCGTCGGCCCCGCCGTCACCTGAGTCCTCGACAAGCGAGGACGCTTCCTTGGAGGCCGTCGGGGCGCCCGAACAGCTTCAGCCGTCCTACGAACCTGTCGGCGAGCATCCGCCCCAGCCGACCGACGCTGCCGACGCGCAATGTACGCCCGAGCCGCAGCCCGCCGACCCGGTCCCGCCGGCCGCGAACGCCACGCCAGGTGAGCGAACCACATCATGAGCGCAGCGGCGCCTCCACCACTCGGGCGCTATCGCCGTTGGCTGCTGGGTCTGCTGGTGATCGTCTGGCTGTCGGCGTTTATCGCCACGCACATCCCCCCCGCGAGCATCCCCCGCGCCGGTGTCGGCGACTGGGTGCTGCACACGCTCGGGTACTTCGTGCTGGGCAGCCTCCTGCTCGCAACGGCTGCCGCATACGGCCTGCCCGCCCGCCGCCGCGCCCTGCTGGCCCTCGTCCTGCTGGCCGCCTATGGCGCGATGGACGAGGTTACCCAGGAGTTGGTCAGCCGCCATGCCTCCGTCTGGGACTGGGCCTCCGACGTCCTCGGCGTCCTGCTCGCAGTGGCCGCCTGGCACGTGGCCGCCGTCGCCCTGAAGGCTTTTCAACGCCCCGCCTGAGCCCCCCAGTCAGTCGCCCCACCGGACCACCCGCCTGTCGTACGGCTCGCCTCTTCTGTATAGTCCCCATCCGTTGTGGCCGGGGCCCGGCGTTCCAGCCGACTGCTTCACCGGGCCCCAGCCGAGGACGTCAGGTCGGCGGCGGCCGCCTGCCCGGCCATCGGCCGCCGCCTTTGTCTGCCGGCGGGCAGCGTCCCCCCCGGAAGACGCTGCCCGCCCGGCTGCATGGAACGAAGAGGCTACTCATCCGGACTGACGTACTTGAACCGCCCGTGATTCAATTCGGCGATGGTCTGGAGGACCTTCCTCGCCGCCGGGTCGTTCTGGCGGAACAGCCGCGTGTAGACCTGCACCTCACCCTTCGCGTTGTTCTCGCGGAGCCACTCGACGACCGCCTCGTTGCCGTTCAGCTTCCGCCCATCCTTCGTCCGGTGGATGCTGCCGCCGGTGACGCCCGAAAAGTCGCCGTCGGTCAGCAGGTAAATGATCTTGCCCCGCCTGGTCCGGTCGGCGTCCTTCAGGACCGCGAAGGCGCGCTTCAGCGCCACCAGTGCCGTCGTCCGCCCGCTCGCACGCACGTCGAGGATGAACTTCCCTGCCGCGGACTTCTGCCTGTACTCGGCGGGCACCAGGCCGTTGCGCGGGCCCTCGATCGTCCTGTTGTTGCTGAAGAAGATGATGTGGAAGTCCTGGCGGGGTACGAGTCGCCCGATCGAACGCGCCATCTCCGCTTTCACGTCGTCCAGATGAGGCGCCATCGATCCGCTTCGATCGATCACGTAGACGACGTGATAGGCCCGCCCGCCAGGCCCGAACATCCCGGTGCCCGGCCCGTCGGTGCCGCGACGGTTCCGCAGGCCCAGTTGCCCGGCCGCCTCGCCGACGCTCTGGCCGCCCATCGCCAGCAACTCCACGGGGCTCTTCGTCTCGCCGACCTCGATCTGCGTCTCGCGGTGCGGCTTCGGCCGGACCACCTCCTTCCGTGCCCGCCGATTGTCGCCGCGAATGTTCTCGCCCGGGTCGAACCGGCCCACGGGCCCGTCGTCGGTCCACACCGGCGCCTGCGCCACGACCGGCGGCGGCGTCGACGTCGACGCGCCGACCATCATGATGAACACCATCACCAGGAACAGCCCCACGTGCAGCAGCCCGCTGATCACCCAGGGCATGGCGCCGGCCAGGGCGGACATCACGGCTGTCTCGTCCGACGGATCGGCCTCCGGCTCGACGTCGACGCGCAGCACGTCGGCGTCCTCGGCGACGCGGGGCCTGGGCAGCGAGGCCAGGCCCGCGGGGATCACCACCTTCTTGCGGCAATGGGTGCACCGGACGCGCTGTCCGGGCTCACCGTCGACTTGCAGCAGCTTGCCGCACTTTTCGCATCGAAAGTCCACCTGCATTCTGATAGCCCTTTCGCTTTGCCCGCCGCACGAACCGGCCGGGCCGGGCCGCGCGAACGGGCCGCCTGTTGCTCACTGGAAACGCCTTCGCCCTCGCCGGCGCGATCGGCCGACGGGGCCCGCGGTGGCACGGCCGCGAAGCAGCTAGGAGGGATGCCCGTGTGAGCACGAGGCGGAGAAGGAGGTGGAGGGCACGACGCGACGCCTGTGCCAGTGACAACTGATGAGCCTGCCGGGCCTGGCCGTCGGCCCCGAGTGTCCGAGGCGTCTGTGGCTGCAACGCTCGACCGTCATGGTTAGGCCTCCCTGCTCAGGTCGGCCTCGCGCACGTCGGGAGACAATCCGCCTGCGGAACAGGCCGGGCGGTTCCACAGGTCCGTGTGCCTGTGGAATCCGCAGGCTGTGCTTCCGATCGGCGCGGGGCCATGGGGTGAAGGACGCACCACCGCGCCTGGAGCACTTCCCGGTGGAATGTAGCGGCTCTGGCTGAGCGAGGACGAGCCTGGCAAGGAAGGCGAAGCAGGCGATGCCGTAGCATCGTCGATGCAGCCTGACGCCGCCAGGCGAAGCCGCAGCCAGCCAGAGTGCTACAGAACACCGTAAAGTGCTCTAACTGGCATGACGGGCCTGGGCAGCACAGCGGCTACCCGAGGTGGGCCCGCTTGGGCAGGCTCGGATACGCCCGCCCGGAGAGAAAACCGATGCGATCTAATATCTGACGCGCCCGGCACACGCGACGCGCCAGGAACTGTCCACAATCGCGGGCGGCCGGCCGATCAACCCATCCCGGCCTTCGCCACCTGACTGTATTCTAATCGACCGCATTGGCGATGGCAACCAACGTTTTCGCCTCGGCGCAGAACAATTGCGGACACCTGCCTCGGAGCTGCCCGTGCCGCCTTCCGCCGCTGCCTCCGGCCTCACTCAAACGTCGCCGTCATCCCGAAGCGGGTCAGGGCCTTGAGGTAGTTGCCCCGTTCGTAGGCCGACGGCTCCGGGCACTTGCCCTGGCTCAGCACGCCGCGCATCTGCGCGACGGACTCGTACCCGTGCGACCCGGCCAGCTCGAGCAACTCCTCGCGAAGGGTCGACACGTGGGCCGGGCCGTTGCGCAGCAGGGCCGAGCACAGCAGCGTCACGTCCGCCCCGGCCAGGATCAGCTTCGCCACGTCCGCGCCCGTGTGGACGCCGCTGCTGGCCGCCAGCGAGGCGGTCAGCCGGCCGTGGAGGATCGCGATCCACCGCAGCGGGAGGAGGCTGTCCGCCGAGGTCGACAGCTCCACGTCGAGCTTGACCTCGAGGGCCTTCGGGTCGATGTCCGGCTGGTAGAACCGGTTGAACAGGACCAGCCCCCGCGCGCCGCCCTCGTCGAGCCGGGCGGCGATCGACGCGATGTTGGAGAAGAACGGCGAGAGCTTCATCGCCACCGGCATGTTCGTGGACACCGCATCCCTGACCGCGCCGAGGATCGTCGCGTAGACCTCCTCGACCGCGGCGGCGCCGACGTCGGCGCGGGTCGGAATGTAGTAGACGTTCAGCTCCAGCCCGCTGGCGCCGGCCTGTTCGATCTTCTCGGCGTACTGCACCCACCCCCGCGCGGAGACGCCGTTCAGCGAGGCGATGACGGGGATGTCGACGGCCTCGCGGCACTTGGCGACGTGCTCGAGGTACTCCTCTGCGCCGAGGCGGAACTCGTCGACCTCTGGGAAGTAGCTGAGCGACTCGGCCCAGCGGTCGGCGCCGTAGTGGAGGTAGTGCTCCAACTCGGCGGCCTCATGCTCGATCTGCTCCTCGAACAGCGACCCAAGTACGACGGCCGACGCCCCGGCGTCCTCGAGCTGCCGAACCGTGTCCAGTTGCATCGTCAACGGCGAAGCGCCCGCCACCAAAGGGCTGGACAGCGAAAGGCCCATATAAGTCGTCGATAGATCCATCGATGGCTCCTTCATCCGCGGCCGATTTGCGCTATCGTTCGAATCCCGTCTCGCCCAATGATAGGCGCCGCGGCGCCGGGTTTTCACGGGCCGGGCGCGCAAACGCCCCTTCAGCGTACGTCCGGACCATCACAAGCGAGGGGGAGCGGAAACTGCGGCCGAGAGGATTCGAACCTCCACGTCCCTAAGGACACAGGCACCTGAAGCCTGCGCGTCTGCCAGTTCCGCCACGGCCGCGGGGCATTGCGTGATTCGCGGTCAGATACTCTAACGCCGCCGCCTGATTTGTCAACGGCGCGCGGTAAAAAAAGCCCAGCCACCCCCCTGCCCCCAACGCGCCGCCGACAACAGTCCATATGGCTCCGGGCCCTTGTGGCCGGGGGCTGTATATCACAAAGGGCCCGGGCCGGTGGTGGTGCGGGGACGCCGGCGCAGGGCGGGCAGGCAGGCGGCGAGGGCCAGCAGAGCCAGCGTGCCGGGCTCCGGGACGGCGGCGGGCACGGCGGCGGGTGGGACGGGCAGCCGATCGAAGTACACCTTCAGCGCCAGGTAGTCGCCGACGTCCACGTCGCCGTCCCCGTCGAAGTCGCCCTTGGCCCGGTCGGCCCCGGCGACCATGCCGAAGTGGTCTCGGACCGCCTCGTAATCGTGGAAGTCCACGTCGCCGTCTCCGTCGGTGTCTCCCGGCTGGGGATCGAACAGGATCGTCGCGTCGGGGTTCTCGGCGGCGATTCGGGGCAGGTGCACGTCGTAGGCGTCGTTGTCGAGCGGGTTGTCGCGCAGGTCCAGCAGCGTCAGCCACAGCAGATCGGCCAGCGCCGAAACGTCCTCGACGCGGTTGCCGCTCAGGTCCAGCTCCCGCAAGGAGAACAGCTCGCCCAGACCCGAGACGTCCGAGATCAGGTTCTTCTCCAGGTACAGCCGCTGTAGCCGCAGCAGTCCCGCCAGCGACGAGACGTCCTCGATCTGGTTCTCGTCGAGGTCCAGCTCCACCAGCTTGATCAGCCCGGCCAGCGGGGATACGTCGGTGATGCGGTTGGTGTCAATGTCGAGCAGGCACAACTCGCGAAGGTCCTGTAGCGGCGTCAGGTCGTTGACGAGGTTCTCGTCGAGGTCCAGCTCCCGCAGGTTGACCAGCGAAGCCAGCGGCGCGATATCCTCGATCCGGTTGCGGTCGACGTCCAGCTCGCGGAGGTTCGTCAGGCCCGCCAGCGGCGTCAGGTCGGTGATGAGATTCGTGTCGGCGTCCAGCTCCCACAGGTGAATCAGCCCCGCCAGCGGCGCCAGGCTGGTGATCTCGTTGTCGTCGACGTCCAGCCGACCCAGGTTCGTCAAAGTCGCCAGCGGGGTCAGGTCCGTGAGGAGGTTCCCCTCCAGCCGCAGCGACCAGAGCCCCGTCAGCGTCGTCAGCGGGCCGAGGCTCTCGATGCGGTTGTTGCTCACGTCCAACTCCCCCAGGTTCGTCCGCCCGGCCAACGGGGTCAGCTCGCCGATCCGGTTGCCCGCCAGGAACAGGTAGCGGAGGTCCGCCAGCGCCGGCAGCGAGGCCAGCGAATCGATCTGGTTGCCCGACAGGTCCAGCCACCACACGCCCATCTGCCCCGCCAGGCCGGCCACGTGCTCGATGTGGTTGTCGTGCAGGTCCAGGAAACCCAGATCCGGCAGGACCGGCAGCGTCAACAGGTCGCCGGAATCGAGGCCGTTGCTTGCGAGCCTGAGCTCAAGCAGCCCGGGCAGCCCCGTCAGCGGCGACAGGTCCGTCACCTCGTTGCCCGTCAGGTCGAGCCCCTGCAACCCACTGAGCACGGGCAGGGACGCCAGGCTCGTCAGGGCGTTGTTGGACAGGCCCACCGACCGCAGGTTGGTCCGCCCGGCCAGCGGCGCCAGGTCGTCGATCCGGTTGCCGCCCAGGTCCAGGTGCCTCAGCTCCGGCAGTGCCGGCAGGGCCGACAGGTCCGTCATCCCGTTGTCGGCCAGGATCAGGTGTTCCAGTTGGGGCAGGTCTGTCAGACCCGACAGGTCGCCGACCTGGTTGGAGGCGAGGTCGACGTACCGCAGGTTGGGCAGTCCCGAAAGCACCGGCGCGGTGATCTGGTTGCCGGCCAACCCGAGATTCGACAGGTTGCCTGCCCCGGTCAACGCGGACGTATCGGTCACCCGGTTGCCGGTAAGCTCCAACTGCCTGAGACCCGGCAGCCTCCCCAGGGGCTCCAGGTTGCTGACCAGATTGCCGCGCAAGTCCAGACGCCACAGCTCCGGCAGCCCGCCGAGGGGCGTCAGGTCGCTGACGCGGTTCTGCCGGAGGTCCAGCTCCGCCAGGTCGGCCAACTGCGACAGCGCGCCCACGTCCTCTACACGGTTGCCTCTGAGCTCCAGCACGCACAACCGCGTCATCCCGGCCAGCGGCGTCAGGTCGGCCACCCGGTTGTCTTTCAGGTCCAGGTCCGTCAACCGGCCCATCCCCGCCAGGGCCGTCAAATCGCTGACCCGGTTGCTGTGCAGGTCCAGCCATTCCATGGTCGTCATCCCCGCCAGCGGGCGGATGTCCCTGATCCGGTTCTCGTCGATGTCCAGCCGTTCCATGTCCGTCAGGGAAGCCAGCGGCGACAGATCGGCCAGGTTGTTGTTGTCGAGGCCCAGGTCAATCAACCCGGTCAGCGCCGCCAGCGGCAACAGGTCGGACAGAGAATTGTGGTTGAGGCCCAGGGCCCTCAGTCCCGTCAGCCCCGCAAGGGGGCTCACATCACGGAGGTGGTTCTGCCCCATGTCCAGCTCGACCAGGTTCAGTGCGGATTCCATGCCCGCCAGATCGCTCACGCCGCGCCTCCGGGCCTCGTAGAAGTCCGTCAGGTCCAGCATGTCGTCGGACATGACGAACTGCCCGGCGGGGATGGCGAGGGCTTCCCGAACCGCGGCCTCGAGCGCGGGGTCGGCGAAAGTCACCCTCTCGGCCGCAACGGCAGGCAGCGGCGCGGCCAGACAGATCAAGCCGATAACGAGGCAGCGGCCGGCGTGTGCACTCAAGGTACCTCTCCCTTCCACGAGGGCGATTGCCCCGATCCTGCTCGGGTGCATCGCAACTTCGAGTCTAGCACAACTTCGACGAGATTCAAGCAATTGGCGCGCCCGCCGGGCCGTCCGCGGAGGCTTTTCCGCTCCGCGCAGCCAATTTTTCCCCAAAACCCCTTGACCGACCGGCGCGCCAAACGGTAGCTTACGTCGCTCTGCTCGTACGGCGGAGGATGTCTATGCTCTTCGAGCGGCCGGGCAGTCCGGCCGCGGCATGGGATCTTTTTTTCGGGTCCCGCAGGATGCGCGGTCCCGCTGGCTCCAGTGAAGCTCAGGCAATGCCCGGGCCCGGATGCGTGAATCCGGACCAACACGCGGAGGTGCAGGCTTGGCAACGGAATTCGTGAAGGAACTCGTCGACGCGGGGATCCACTTCGGCCATCGGGCCAGTCGGTGGAACCCGAAGATGAAGCCGTACATCTTCGGCAAGCGGAATCTCATCCACATCATCGACGTCAAGGAAACGCTGCGGGGCATCCTGCTGGCCAGGAAGTTCCTCATGCGGACCGTCGCCCAAGGCAAGGACGTCCTGCTGGTGGGCACGAAGCGCCAGGCCCGCAAGGCCGTCGAGGAAAACGCCCTCCGCGTCGGCATGCACTACGTCAACGACCGCTGGCTGGGCGGAACACTGACCAACTTCCGCGAGATCCGCAAGCGCGTCGGGCGGCTCGACCAGCTCGAGCAGCTCGAGGCCGACGGCCTGCTCGATCAGTATTCGAAGAAGGAAGGCGCCTCCCTCCGGCGCGAGATGCGGAAGATCCGCCGCAACCTCGGGGGCATCCGCCGCATGCAGCGCCAACCGGGCGCGCTGATCGCCATCGACCAGCGGCGGGAGATCATCGCCGTCCGCGAGGCCCGCAAGATGAAGATCCCCGTGATCTGCCTGCTCGACACCGACAGCGATCCCGACGTCGTCGACATCGCCATCCCCGGCAACGACGACGCGATGCGGGCGATCGAGCTGATCGTGCGCGAGCTGAACAAGGCCGTGGCCGAAGGCAAGCAGGGCCGGGCGGTGGCCGCCCGCGAGGCGGAGACGGGCGAGGGCG
>Ga0180437_10002273_pt1 | contig 31062 bp, 24 predicted proteins | sample SS_ome_4_FD_132410 | JGI IMG/M metagenome (GOLD analysis project Ga0180437, IMG submission 132410) | Hypersaline lake sediment archaeal communities from the Salton Sea, California, USA - SS_3_D_1 metaG | ecosystem: Environmental > Aquatic > Non-marine Saline and Alkaline > Hypersaline >...
CGACCCGCTGATTAAGAGTCAGCTGCTCTGCCGGCTGAGCTAATCGCCCGAAACGTATTCAGTTCTTGATATAAATGCCCGGGACTGGAGTTGAACCAGCACGTCCCAAGGGACACTAGCCCCTCAAGCTAGCGCGTCTGCCTATTCCGCCACCCGGGCGTTTCAATGATTATCGATTATGGTCTGCCGATTGTCAAATCTAATCGTTGAAAAAAGCTGTTAATGCGTGTAAAATGCAACAAATATGATAAGGTAGTAATGGTGTGGGCGTTTTTTGCGGAGTTTAAGAAAAGCTCGAAGAAGGAGATGCTATGAAACGGTTCAGTAAAGACGGCAGAATGATTATTCCGTTGGGGAAGCGTAAAAAAGGTACACAAGTAGCGGAAGAAGAGAAGAGTCGATACGTTGTAACAGAGGCATATTGCCCTAAGGGCTGTAATGTTATCGATAACCAACATAAGATAAATGGTTTTCCGGGTCTTCGGATAAAATTCAAGCGGGAAGGAATGGAGGGAGAATTTGTTCTTTCGGCGATAGAAGGTGATTTTGACAAGATTGTTCTGTCGGGCAAGCTGGAAGATAAGGCAAAAGACGAGTTATACTGTCCGCATTGCGGAGTTATGTTTGCAAAGCTGGTGAATTGCAGTTGTCAGCCGGATGCGGATATGGTTGTAATCGGGTTAACTCCAAAGCTTGATTTTAACAATGCGATTTCGTTTTGCAATGTAACAGGCTGTCCGAACGACACCACTATCAGGTCCGGTGAGGTGATACGTCACGTGCGGTTGTGGGGTACAATTTAAGGCTTGCCTGGCGATGATGGAAGGTATTTATGTAGTTTCTATATTTGTTCACAGTAAAGTTTCAGGTGGAAACAACTATAAAGTGGTGACATTCGGATTGCGAGGTGTGATGTTTCAGGTTATATTGAACGGCCTGTGAAATCAGAATAAAGGAGTAGATTTTTGCCACAGGAGAAGTATATGGACTCGCCAGGGCGGAAAGAAAGGGTGGTATCGAGAGTCGGTAAGGGGCGGCTGGAAGTTGTCAGCGACAAACGTGTGCTCCATCTGGGGATAGATGTCGGCTCAACGAGCAGTGATGTAGTGGTTTTAAGCAGTGAAGGAGAGGTTTTGTTCAGCGAATATTGCCGGGCAGGCGGACGGCCGATTGAGACGGTTCTCGGGCAGCTCAGGCGGATAGGTGACGAGTTCAATGCTTCTCAGATACGATTATGTTCGGTGACGGGTGCGGCAGGTCGATTTGCGGCTGAGCTTCTGGGTGTGCCTTTTATCAATGAGGTCATGGCACAGGGCAGAGCGATTGAGTGGCTATATCCGAAATTCGAGCAGGCGACGATAATCGAGATGGGCGGGCAGGACAGCAAGCTGATATTTTTATCTCGTGGAGACAACGGTTTCAGAATAAGAGATTTTGCATTAAATACGGTATGTGCGGCTGGTACGGGGTCTTTTCTTGACCAGCAGGCCGACAGGCTCGGCGTGAGTATCGAGGAGGAGTTTGCCGAACTTGCGATGCAGAGCGAGAATGTGCCGCGGATGGCGGGGCGGTGCTCGGTATTTGCCAAGAGTGATATGATACATTTGCAGCAGCAGGCGACGCCGGTAGAGGATATTATTGCGGGTCTTTGCCTGGCTCTGGCGCGGAATCTGAAGAGTAATCTGGGATGCGGGCGCCGGTTTGTGCGGCCTGTGGTATTTACCGGCGGTGTGGCGGCGAATGCTGGGGTAGTTCGTTCGATTGAGCAGGTCCTCGATATGGAAGCGGGGGAACTGGTGGTGCCGGATGAGCATTTTTTCACGGGTGCGATAGGGGCGGTAATGGTTGCCCGTGACAAGGAGATTTCGGGGAGTTGGCCGGAGGTAGAAAAGCTCGATGAGTATCTTCGGCATCGTGGCGGTTCTCTGGCCCGTGCGCCACGTCGCAAGGCGTTGAGCAGGCCGAGCCGGCCAATACCGGTCAGCAGGGTGTATGATGAGTTGCTGGACGAGGCGGAGAGTCCGATTGATGCGTATTTAGGTGTGGACGTCGGCTCGATAAGTACGAATGTGGCGTTAATAGACGGACAGAGACGTGTTCTTGCGAAAGCGTATTTGATGACCGCGGGCAGACCTCTGGAGGCGGTGCGCAAGGGGCTTGAGATGGTGCGCGAGAAGGCGGAGGGGAAGGTGAAGATTTTAGGTGCGGCGACGACTGGTTCCGGAAGGTATCTGACGGGTGATTTTATCGGCGCCGACACAGTGATAAATGAGATAACGGCTCAGGCGGCGGGAGCGGCGATAGTCAACCCGCAAGTGGATACGATATTCGAGATAGGCGGTCAGGACAGCAAGTATATTTCTCTCGAGAACGGGGTAGTGGTTGACTTCGAGATGAATCATGCGTGTGCGGCTGGGACGGGTTCGTTTCTGGAGGAGCAGTCTCAGCGGCTCGGGATTAATATAGACGAGGAGTTCGGCGAGCTTGCCTTCACGAGCGAGCGGCCGATTAAGCTTGGTGAGCGTTGCACGGTTTTTATGGAGACCGACCTTTTGAGTTATCAGCAGCAGGGAGCCCGGACCAACGAGCTGGTGGCGGGTCTTAGCTATTCGATAGTCAGTAATTATCTTAACCGGGTAGTCGGCAGGCGAAGGATAGGAGATAATATTTGTTTTCAGGGTGGGACGGCGTTTAATAAGGCGGTGTGGGCGGCGTTTGAGAAGGTTACGGGTAAATCGATAACCGTTCCGGACCATCATGAGGTTACCGGAGCAATCGGAGCAGCGTCAATAGCAGCGGAGCGGATGCATGACAAGGCGGCTGATAATTCTGCCTCAGACAGCGGTGGATTGGCAGAGAGCAGTTTCCGCGGGTTCGAGAATCTGATTGACGTTGATTACAGTGTCGAGACGTTCGTGTGTGAGCATTGTCCGAACCACTGCGAGATAAAGAAGGTAGAGCTTCCGGGTTCGCAGCCGCTTTATTACGGCTCGCGCTGTGACAGATATAACGTCAAGAAAAAGAGCGGGAAGGCGGGATGGCAGGATGCGTTCAGGTATCGCAACGATAAGATGTTCGAGTATTCAGGATTGAAGGTCAAGGATGACGACCGCGAGCAAAAGTCGAAGGGCACTATAGGGATACCGATGGCGGTGATAAGCTGGCAGCTTCTTCCGTTGTTTGGCCGATTTTTCCAGGAGCTTGGTTACGAGGTGGTGGTTTCGGGCAGGACGGACAAGAAGATAATCAAGCTTGGGACGGAATTTCTGACATCTCAGCCCTGTTTTCCGATAAAGGTAGCATATGGTCATATAGCAGAATTGATAAATAAGAAGGTGGATTATATTTTTCTTCCGAGCATAGTCTCGATGACGTCGAGTTATCCTGACAACGAGCACAACCAGTTGTGTCCGTACGTTCAGTCGCTGGCGTATCAGGCGAGGACGGCGTTTTCAGATAATCTTGCCGATTCGGAGATACTGACGGTGCCATTGCGGCTTGGCGAAGGAGAGCGGTTGATACGCAGGACGTTCAAGTCGCTGGGGAAAAAACTTGGTTGTTCGGGCGGCGCTGTAAATCGTGCGTTGAAGGCTGGTTTCGGTGCGCAGTCTGCGTTTGATAAATGCCTGAAGGCGAAGGGCAGAGAGATACTCGATGAGCTCGGTGATGACGAGAAGCTGTTTGTTCTGGTGTCACGGCCTTACAACGGTTGTGATGATGGAGTGAATATGCGCCTTCCGGAGAAGCTGGCGGAGCTTGGCGCACGGCTGATACCGATGGAGATGCTTGAATTGGAGAAGGCTGCGCTAAGTGACAAGTGTCTTCATAAGAGTATTTACTGGTCGTACGGCCAGAAAATATTGCGTGCTGCGGAGGTTATCAGGTCTGATAAGCGGCTTTACGGTGTATATCTTTCGAATTTCAGTTGCGGGCCTGATTCGTTTCTGATGACGTTTTTCAAGGAGCTGATGTCTCTCAAGCCCTGTTTGCAGCTGGAGATAGATGAGCATTCGGCGGATGCCGGTATAATAACTCGCCTTGAGGCATTTTTCGAGAGTCTGAAGAATTACAGTCCTGAAGAGCATAGTGAGCAGTTGGGCCTAGATGGTGGTCGTAAGGCAGTGAGCAAGGGTACGCAGGTTTGCAGGATGGACGGCAGGCGGAAATTGTGGATACCTTATATGGGTGACAATTCCTATGGTCTTGCAGCGTGTTTTCGGTCTTATGACCAGCCTGCGGAGGTAATGCCGATAGCGAATGAGGAGTCGCTTGTGTCGGGTCGTGCGTACAGTACGGGTAAGGAGTGTCTGCCGTTTGCGATAACGACGGGTGAGATGCTTGGTGTGATTGGTCGCGAGGATTTCGATGCCGAGCGAGCGGCTTTTTTCATGCCCGGCAGCAGCGGGCCTTGCCGGTTCGGGATGTATAATTGTCTGCACAAGGTAGTATTTAAGTATGCCGGGGTAGAGGATGTTCCGGTGGTATCTCCGAATCAGGATGACAGGTTTTATCGTGATATGCTCGCGAGCATGGACGGTCGCAATGTACGCAGTCTGATGAAAGATATGTGGACGTCGGTAATCGGGATAGATTTGCTTGTAAAACTGATACTTCGATGTCGCCCGTTTGCAGTGGACAAAGAAAAGATACAGAATCTATACGATGAGTCGCTGCGAAAGTGGGTGAAGCTGGTTGAGACAGGCGGGTCTTTGTCAGAGAAGGTAGAGCTGATGGAATCGATTGGGAAAGAGTTTGCGAAAGTTGAGATAGATGATCGTGTACGCAAGCCGCATATCGGGATAGTGGGAGAGATTTACGTTCGGAGCCATCCTTTTGCGAATTCAGATATTATCAGGCGTCTTGAGGGTCTTGGTGCTTGTTGTTCACTGGCGTCGCTTGCCGAGTGGGTATATTATACGAACTTTACGAGGAAGTGTCAGGCTTGGCGGCGCGGCTCGTGGAGTGATTACGTTACTAATTCGGTTCAGGCTTATTACCAGCATAAGATAGAGGTGATGCTTGCCGGTCCTCTGGAGAAGCGTTTCGGTAGGCTGGCCGAAGAGCGTGTAGAAGAGGTGCTTGATTTGGCGGAGCCCTATATAGATAAATCTTTCGAGGGTGAGGCGATATTGAGTATCGGTAAGATGCTGGAGTATTATAAAGAGGGAGTGGGCGGCGTGGTGAACGTTATGCCGTTCAGTTGTATGCCGTCAACAGTGGTGAGCAGCCAGACGCGCCGTGTAAGCGGTGAGTGCGATGATATGCCGATTTTGAATCTGAGCTTTGACGGTCAGGAGGACGCTACATTGACGACTCGTCTTGAGGCATTTGTGGAGCAGGCGAGCTGCCGCAAAGGGGTTATGCACAGGCCGGTAAAAGTCGGAGGGACGACTGGGTAAGTGGCTTCGGATATCAAACCTACCGAATAAATCGGTGGGCTGACTAACTGCAATTGATATCAGAGGATTGTCAGGTTTGCATATTTTAGCATAAGTGTTTTTGTTTGTCCGGTTTTGAATTTGACAGTGACTGTGCTGTTCTGCCCCGTATTGACAAATTTTTTGACACGTCCGGTTCCAAACTTGCTGTGTTCTACGATGCTGCCGGTCAACTTCGTGGTGAGGTTTTTCAAATCAAGGTTTTTCTCCTTTTTTTCACCGTCGATGTCCTGGAAATCGAGGCCTAATTCGTACAGGAAGCGTGAGGGGATAGTTCTGCTGAGCTGTCCCCAGATTGTGCGGTATCTTGCATACGTCAGAGAAAGGGTTTGTTTTGCACGTGTTATTCCGACGAAGAACAGTCTTCTTTCCTCTTCAAGCTCGTTGTGGTCTTCGGAGCTTTTGGTATGAGGGAGGATATCTTCTTCGATGGAGGTGATAAAGACATGGTCGAATTCGAGGCCTTTTGCAGTATGAAGTGTCATCAGTGCAACTCTCTCGGCGGAGGTGTCGTAGGAATCGGTGTCGCTGAACAGTGAGATTTGCTGGAGATAATCTATAAGGCAGGGAGCATCGTTGGCTCGGTCGTAGTCGGCGGCGGCATTGACAAGTTCGCGGACGTTTTCGACTGCGTCGTCGCCGTCCTTTGATGCTTTTAGTGCGGCGGCGAGGGAGGATTTCTCGAAGATGCCCTCGATAAGCGGTGCCACGTGGCCTGCGGTGTTACTTTTGAAGTTTTCTATCATCTCTATAAACGGCCTGATTCGTTTTTTCGCACCGGTGTTAAGAGTCTCGATATTATCCGCCCGGCGGAGTGCTTCATAGACAGAGATATTGTTTTTGCGTGCGTATTGAGCAGCTTTTTCGAGAGTGATTTTACCAATACCTCTCGGTGGTGAATTGACCGCTCTGCGGAGGGCAAATTCGTCGTTGTGATTTACCAGGATTTTGAGGTATGCCAGGACATCACGGATTTCTTTTCGGCTGTAGAATTCGACGCCGCGAACGATTTGATACGGGATTTTGCTTTTAATCAAGGCCTCTTCGAGAGGTCTGCTGGCGGCATTTACACGGTAGAAGACGGCGATGTTTCGTAAGGACACATTTTGGCTGCGAAGCTGCTCTATTTTTTCGGCGATGGCGGCGGTCTCTTCGGTTTCATCCTCGAAGCAGTCGATAGTGACGTCCTGGGGGCAGGTGGCTTCGTAGGGATGAGGATTTTTTGCTTTCGGTTTTTGTTGGCGGCGATGAGGCTGTCGGCGGCCTCGAGAATGTTGGGCGGGCTTCGGAAGTTTTTCTCCAGCTTTATTACAGTGGCGTTTGGGAAATCGTGCTCGAAATCGAGGATGTTTCTGATATCGGCGCCTCTCCAGCGGTAGATTGATTGGTCCGGGTCGCCGGTGGCGCAGATGTTGTTGTGCTGTGAGGCGATGGCTTTTGCAATACTGTACTGGGCGTGGTTTGTGTCCTGGTATTCGTCGATGAGTAGGAATTTGAAACGGTCGGCCAGTTCGTTTCTGACCAGGGGGCTGGATTGTAAGAGCAGAGCGGTTTTCATAAGCAAATCGTCGAAGTCGAGAGCGTTGTTTTCGGTGAGGATTTTCTGGTAGCTGCGGTAGATTTTTTCGAGCACTTTTGCAAAGAAGTCGTCGGCCTGGTCACGGTAATCATCCGGATTAACGAGTTTGTTTTTGAGTGCCGAGACGGCTTCGAGCATTGTGGAAGGTGGGAAGTTTTTGGAGTCTGTTTCGCAGTTTTTTAGTGCCTGTTTTACGCAGCGCACCTGGTCAGCTCGGTCGTAGATGGTGAAATTCGGATTGATAGTTGCGTAATTGGCGTAGCGGCGAAGTATTCTGACGCAGAAGGAGTGGAAAGTGCTTACCTGTGCACCTGCCGGTGTGTTCATATCGAGCAGTCGCAGTCGCATTTCGTCGGCGGCTTTATTTGTGAAGGTTATTGCGCAGATGTTAAATGGTTTGACGCCTGAATGGATGAGAGCGGCGATTCGGTACGTAATGACGCGGGTTTTGCCGCTGCCCGGCCCGGCGATAACGAGCAAAGGGCCCGTGGTGTACAGGACGGCTTTTTTCTGTGCATCGGTTAGTCCGGCTAAAAGTTTATCAAGCATAATTATAGAGTTGAGACGGGTGTAAGAGAATCATTTCGGTGTTTGGTTTTGTTTCTGCTTTATCATATTTCGCTCGATTTGTTTGAGTTTTTCGGCAAGGTCTGGTTTTTCGAGTTTAATTCTTGCGATGAGTTTTTCTCTGAGTGTTGTTGGATAAGTCGGGTCGCTGAAGAAATCGCCAAGTGCGAGGTATCGTAATAATTCGAAAGTCGGCAGTTCGATTCTTTTTTCGTGGTATATTGATTTATATGTATTGTAGATTTCTTCAGCCATATTTTCTCTGGCGGCGGCGATATCGTCGTCTCTCATAGCGTATCTGAAGTAGCTTTCACGTAGCATCAATTGAATCATTTCTCTTGCATCGTCTATTCCGAGTGATTGTATTTCTCCGCGGAATCTGTTTTTTATAAAGACAACGAAAGGTATTTTGAATTCATCTCCCGGGTAGAGTTTTCTGAGCTGGTTGTAGATTTTCCTGGCCTGGTGAATGTGACCGGCCTGGTAGAATGAGAAAGCTGCGTTGATGAACATGTTTCGATGTGCGATTTGGAAGGTTCGATAAATGCTTTGTTTGGAGAATTTTTTGTATTTTTCGAGCTGGGCCGTCATCGCTTTGTTGTACGAATCGAACATTCTAAGGTCCGGTCTCAGGAAGATTTGTTTGTCTTCGAAGTTGGTTTTTTCAGGTTTGCTGTTTTCTTCGGATGTTTTGCGTAGAGGTGAATAGATGTAGATTTTTCCGCTTCTGAAGAGGTCCTGGAGGCTGTGCGCGACCATACGGTCTGTGTTTGTTTCATCGATTGAGAAGTCTCGTCCTCCTGCGATTTCCAGTCCCCTGACTGCCCAGTATATTGCGTGTGTATCCGGGTGTCTCCAATCGAGCGGGAACCGTTGGTTCGGGTCTGTGATATTGATTGGGCCATAGGTTTCATTCAGTCGTTTCATCAGTCGTGGTTCGAGTTTCCAATGTGAGCGCAGCTGAAAGGCTTTTGCGAACAGGTCGAATTTTTTCAGTGCATCGGTTCGGCGATAATCGTCTATGACATCGAAGGCCTCCGATTCGAAACGTGCGGGGTTTTGTCTGAGCGAGATGTAGTTTTCTACAAATCTGTCCCGGTTTGCGAATGCCGGGTCTGTTGCGGCGAGGTCTTTGACGAATTGTTTTATTTGTTTTTGTGTGAGGATTTCGTCCCATGTTTTCGGTGCGTTTGCGAGCTTTTCGAAGAATTTATTGTCTGCATTTGCGAGCAAAGGCTGCATTGCCATGGCAAGCTGGAGTTTATAGTATTTGTGAGCATCGTCTGTTATACCACCTATTTTATGGAGGAATATTCTGGAGAGCTCCCTGTAGAGTCTTATGCTTTCAGGGTTTGTCTGGATGCCTTTGTCTCTGAGCAGCTCGTATCCGTTTTTGACCCATTTCCATCTTTGTTCAGGCTGATTTGCAGGGATAGCGACGGAGATATTGTATGCCATATTCCAGGCGTGGAATTCCCACACTGCGGCCAATCTCGGCTGTAGAATGGTTATCCAGTCGGCAAGTTGTTTAGCATCGAAGAATTGCCCTTCCTGTTTCAGGGCTTCTGCGCGGAGCCAGAGTATGTCCACGATGAGTCCTCTGAAGGTTCCCATAGCAATGGTAGCGAAGGCAAGTGATGGCGGCGCGTTTTCGAGCGGCTCTTTGGCGGTGAGGTTCATTTGCTGTCGCTTTGCATTGATGTAGTCGAGTTGTGAGCCGGCGGCCAAGAAGAGTGCGGCGGCAATGATGAGCATTGTAAAGCAGATTATAAAGTCTCGGATTTTCATAGATAATCAGTGACGTTCTTCGGACGGTCAAGGTTCAGACAATAATTTTTGCGATTTCCTTAAATTTAAATATAAGCATAGCGAGAGCAAAGAGCGATAATGCTTTTAGAACAACCATTAAAGCGAGGGCCTCAGCAACAATCGGCCAGCTTATCAAACGTGCAGTCACGAGGTATTCGGCTGGGTTGTATATGTCGAATTTTGGGATAAGCTGGATTGCCGGTCTGAAGATGTAGGAGTAGAAGCCGGTGATTGAGCCAGTAAGATAGTCGAAGGATTCGAGAATAAAGCCGCTGATTGCGGCGGTAAAAAAGACAGTAAGGCATAGCAATATGGCAACGGGGAATGAAAGAAAGGTTGAGGCGAAGACAGCCAGGCAAGCGAGGAAAAATAGTCTGAAGAAGATTAACAGGATTGCGCGAGCGAAGTTCGCATTAAATGAGCCTGCTTTGTAGAGTATCTGCAGGTCTTCTTCTGTTGGGAAGATAACGGTGGTATTATTTAGCGGCAGGTTAATGAATCGTGCGGCGAAGTAGCCGTCTTCGGAGACGAGATAGGGCGGGATTTGCAGTTCGTGTGTTGTTCGGATAAGCTGTCTGCGTGTGAAGACTTCGAATTTCGGAGGATATTGCCTGAAGTCACCGACTTCCCATCGTCCGAAGATCTGTAAATCCGGAGGATTGACGGCAACGTCGTATTTGTATTTTAGAAAGAGCGGGTGATTCGGTTCCGGGTTGACATTTTCGAATTCCCACAGGATGGCATGACCGACAGCTGCAGCTCGTTTTGCGAGTTTGATTCTTCCGGCGAGCTGGTTTTTGTATCTTTTCTCTGCGAGTGGATTTTGAAGTATTTCGGCCGGTACCTGATTTGATTTCAGGATTTTTTTGTAAGTTTTTTCGAGCTCGTCGGTAATATCAGGAAGCGGAGGAGAGACGGTTGTTCGTGCGGTGTAGAATTCATTATTCAGTTGTGTCAGGTCGTGTTTTTCTGCGTTATGAATGTAAGGGATGTATTTTGTGAAGGCAAAGAGAATTGCGGCAAAGAGTATCAGCAGTACGGCATCGAGCAGGATGACGCCGAGGAGTTTTCCAATTAAAAGCTGGTATCTGCGGATTGGTTTTGTCAGGACGGTATAGATTTGTTTTTTCGCTATATCGGTAGTGACCGAATAGGTTGTCACGATAATAGTCAGAAGGCAGAGCATCAGGCTGATAAGAGACAGGCCGTAGCTGAGGAATGTCTGCAGGCGTCCTTTGATGGTCTGGTCGCCGGTTACAGTAAGTCCGAGTGTTGGCAATAGTATCAGGAGCAGCAGGATAAAGACGACTGCTATTTTGAGTCTGAGGGCTTGCCTTATGGTATTTACAGCTACAGCCCTGATACTACGCATTTTGGTGGTCTCCATCTTCTCGGTTTGCTTCGTGGTTTGCTCTATCTTGTTGTTCGCTGTTGTTTGCGGAGGTTAGCTCGTCGAGGATGTTTTTTTGGGATTTTTCTGGCGGTTGCACTGGTTCCGGCAAAGGTTCGGGCGTTGGTTTTGGTTTTTGTGTTTTTGTGGAGGCCGGTTCACAGGTTAATTCATCGAGAAGCCGCCTGTCAGGCTCAGTGGTGATTTTCGAGCTGGGTTTTTGAGTTGGTTTTTTCGTATCGCTGATTTTTCGGGTTTCGATTTTGTGTTTCACAGAGACTAATTTTTCGAGGATGGCCTGCTGTTTTTTCTTTTTCTCATTTTCACTGGTAAGGAAATCCCCGATTTGCGTTGTGCTTTGGGCGCCGGCAGTTGTTTTGATATGCTGTTGAGCTTTTGTAACGGTTTTTATGAAGAAGGATTCGAGTTTTTCCATCGGAGAAGTTACGGTGCAGTCTGGGTTTTCGCTACGGATAAGCTGTTTTACCTTTCCGAGAGTCTGTGGGCTGAGGGTGTGTGTTGTAATCTGAGTTTTATTGGTTTGCTGGAGGAGTTGTTTTACGTGGCCGAGATTTTGGATTTTTCCGGCGTAGAGTATCGCTATTCTGTCGCAGACGTCCTCGACATCTGCCAGGAGATGGCTGCAGAGCAGGATGGTTTTACCTCTTTTTTTGAGTTCGATTATAAGGTCTTTAATCTGTCTGGTTCCGATTGGGTCAAGCCCGGTAGTTGGTTCATCGAGGATAAGCAGCTCCGGGTCGTTTATGAGCGCCTGAGCGAGTCCGATTCTTCGCGCCATTCCTTTTGAATATGTTCCGACGGGTCTGTTTGCAACGGCTTTGAGCCCGACCATATCGAGGAGAGCTTCGGTTCTTGTTTTCCGGATTTTCGCAGTCATATTGAAGAGTCGGCCGTAGAAATCCAGTGTTTCTCTGGCGGTGAGGTATTTGTAGAGGTAGGATTCTTCGGGCAGGAAACCTATTTGTGCGGAGATTTTCGGATTTTTGCTGCTTCCACCGAGTACGAGAGTTTTTCCTTTAGTCGGGTGCAGAAGCGAAAGGAGTAATTTTATAGTAGTGGTTTTTCCGGAGCCGTTGGGGCCGAGTAGTCCGAAGACTTCGTTCGTTTCGACTTTGAGGTTCAGGTCATCGACGGCAATGATGCGGGTACGACCCCAGCAGTCTGAAAAGGATTTTGTTAAGGAGAATGTTTCTACTGCATAATCCATAGTTTTTTGCACCTGCGGGTCACGGTGATTGTTCGTGTTCTAATTCTTCTCCGTAGCGGACAAGTCTTGCGCTATTGAAGACGACAAAAATGGAGACGAGGAAATGCAGTACCGCGGCGAATTCAGGTCTGATGTATCCCGACAGCGAGATGCCGAGGATTATAAAAGCAACGCCGAAACCGATGTTCTGAGTAATAAGAGCCCTTGTTTTTCTCGACAGCCTGACGAGGAAAGGCAATCTTTTCAGGTCGTTGCTCATCAGTGCGATTGAGGCGGAGTTGATGGCCACGTCGCTTCCGGCGGCGCCCATAGCGATACCGAGGTCACCGGCGGCGAGTGCCGGTGCGTCGTTTATGCCGTCCCCGACGACGACGGTGGTGTATCCGTCGTCTTTTAACTGCTCGACGAGAGCCAGTTTGTCCTGCGGGAGGCACTTTGCTTTGTAGTCTGTACAGTTCAGCTCAGTTGCGACGCGGTTTGCGACCTGCTCTTTGTCTCCTGTCAGCATAGTAACTCTTTTAATTCCGATATCGAGGAGTTGTTTTACGGCGTTTTTTGCTTGCGGCCTGGTCTTGTCCTGTAGTCCTATCCAGCCGATGCACTTCGAGTTGCGCGCGACATAAAGTGTGCTGACGCCCTGTTCTTCGTGGAGGTCTGGGCGGCTGATGGTGCTCATATCGACGTTTTTTTCGTGCATAAATGTCTCGCGACCGACGCAGATTAGCATTGAGCCGGCTTTTGCAGTTACGCCTTTTCCTGGAGTTTCTTTGAAATCGACAGGTTTTTGGAAAGTGAGTCCTGCTTCTTTGGCGACCTGCTGGATAGCTCTTGCGGCGGGGTGTTTGCTCATTTGTTCAGCGGCGGCGGCGGTTTTAAGCAGGTCTGCAGCCTCGATATTTTTTGCAGGTGTGAGCTTTGTTACGTAAAGTTTTCCGGTGGTTACGGTTCCGGTTTTATCGAAGAGGACGGCAGTCATTTTTCCGGCGATTTCAAGGTCGGCGACGTTTTTAACGAGGACACCGAGTCTTGCGGCGGCGGAGATGGCGGCGACCATAGCGGTAGGGGTAGCGAGTATCAGGGCACAGGGGCAGGCGATGACCAGGATGGTGATAGTCTGGCTGATATTTCCGGTGAAAAAGTAAACAATCATAGCAATCATTATGATTGTCGGTGCGTACCATTTTACGTATTTGTCAACGATTCTCATTATCGGGATTTTCGTTTTTTCGGCCTGCATTATGAGTGACTGTACTTTTCCGAGAGTTGTGTCACTGCCGGCTTTCGTAACTTTTATATCGAGAGCACCTGTGAGGTTGTTTGTTCCGGCGAAGACCTGCATTCCCGGAACTTTATCGACGGGAAGCGATTCCCCCGTGATGGTAGCTTCGTTAATAGAGCTGAGGCCGTCCGCGACCTCTCCGTCTGCGGGGATATTATCGCCGGGCCGAACGCGGACAGTGTCACCTGGTTTTAATTCACTTACCTTTATTTGTTTTTCTGTACCGTCGTGGGCGATAAGCTGTGCGGATTTCGGCGTAAGTTTAATGAGTGATTCGATGGAAGCTCTTGCTCCGAGAGCGGTACGGCTTTCCATAAGCTCGCTGAGCAGCATAAAGAAGGCGACGGTACCTGCGGTGACGTATTTTTCGGAAGCGAAGGCTGCCAGAATAGCGAGCGAGACAAGCTCGTCCATATGCGACTGGCCTTTTATGAGGCTTTTGAAAGCGTGCCAGATTATAGGTGCTCCGAGCAGGATAGCGGCGAGCATAGCGATAAAGCTGGTGTTGAAGGATTGTGGGCCGTAGAAGAACCTTGCGGCACCGCTGCTGATAAGTAACATACCTCCGGCGAGAGTTGCGAGCAGGGCCATTCTGACGCGGACCTGTTTTCCGTGAGTGTGTTCAATCTCAAGGTTTTCTTTAAGGTGTAAATGTTGATGAGCCATAATAATTTTTCTGAGCTCCGCAGTTAATCTCCGTCAATGGGTTGTCATTTTCCCGTCGAATCAAGTTATTCCTGGGTTTCATTTTTGCTGTTTCGGTTCCATAGCCGGGTTTCGGTTAATCAAAAGCCGTAATTCTTTCGTTCCTTCTCCCTGTGTCGGCTGGATAATCATTTTTTCTTCGGCGTTTTCAAAGACGTTCTCAATAGTATCGCGATAGATACGGTCCAGTACGATACGTGGTCTTTTTCGATATTCAGGGAGGATTTTTTTAAGGTACTTGGCGTCAGCCTTTGCGTTTTCGACAACCTGTGTTCTGTATGCCTCGGCATCGGAGATAATTCGTCTGGACTGCCCTGCAGCCTGTTCAAAGAGAGCATCGAGTTGCTGTGGTGTGGTATCGGGGTTTTTCAGTGCTTTTATAAGGTCATTTGCGATTTCGCCGGCGGTTTCGTTGAGCTTGTTTTCGGCAAATGTTCTTGCCTGGCTTTTTTCGGTCTGGCTAATCTGGCTTGCCTGTATGGAAGCGAGAAAGGCGCTATTGACCTGTCGCGGCCAAGTTACATCTGTAAGCTGGATGTCTTCGACCTGAATTCCGGTTTTTATTTTGTCGAGTTTTTTCTGTAGTGTTTTGCGGACGTTGACGGCAATTCTGTACTCGCTTGAGATAGCCTCATCGATGGTAAAATGAACCATTGTCTCTACGACGGAATCTTCGAGGAGTGGTTCGAGGAGTTCCGGAAGATTTTCAGCGATGGCTCTGGTGAATTTCTGTCCCGGCTTGACGTCTCGGGTATAGACGTTTTTGAAGAAACGTTCAGGAGAGCGTATCTGGTATATCAGCCTCCATTTCGTATGAACGATGTTATAGTCGCGGTCGGTTGAGCCTGTATTGGCTTTTCCGTAGCGTCTGCTTCGTGTTATACAATATCCCTCCCTGACAGGGTTGAGGACCGGTGGGATTCTTTCTCTGGTTTTCGGTCCCTGCGGTAATGTTTCAGATGGTCTCTGATAGTACCAGAAGGAATCAAGAGAGAGTGAGAGTTTTTTCTGGACGGGTATTTTTATTAACTCATGGACTGGGTATGGAAAGACCCAGTGGAGGCCCGGAGAGAGCAGTTTTTTTTCGGCTTTTTGTCGGATTTTTCCGAATTGGAGGACAAGAGCTTTTTCATCTGGTTCGACGGTGCACACTCCTGATGCGAGAAAGAGTATAACCAGAATGAGCATTATGATTTGAAGTATGCCAAAGCTGATGCGCAGGGCGTTGAAAAGCGATTTACCGGCAGGGTCGAGGCCCTGTGCGGAGTTTTCCTGCGGTGTTTTCAAGAGGTCTTGTTGTGTTTGGTCCGGCTGTGTCATATTATTTTTCTTTTCAGTTTTTGCCGCTGTCGGCAGATTCGGGAGTATCTTTTTTATCTTTATCGATTTCGGTAACAGGATGTTGCTCTTTAAGTTTTACTACGGGCAATTTTCTCAAGAGGTCGAAAGGCTCTGTTTCTGCGCTTATTACAATAGTGGAGCGTTTTTCGAGGATTTTTTTTACGGCTTCGACGTTTCTTAAGAACATAGCCAGGTCGGGTTCGGCTTCGAGCATTTTATAATACTGAGCGGCTTCTGCGTCGCCCCGACCACGTATCGCTTTTGCCCGCCCTTTTGCGGCGGCGAGGAGGATGGTTTCCTTTGCCAGGGCGTCGGTTTTGATTCGCTTTGCCTGCGCTTTTCCCTGCGAGATGGTGATTTGTGTCCTGCGGTCTCTCTCTGCTTCCATACGCGTGAAGACATCTTTTGTAACGTCTTCACTGACCTTCAACTGTTTTATGCCGAGCTCGCGTACCTTGATGCCGTACTTAGCTTTGACGGCGTCTCTGAGGTCGAGGAACATTTCCTGTTCGATTTGCTGGAATTTTATTTTTTCGGGGTCGCTGTTGACAAATTCGGAGAATGTGTGGATTCCGACGATTTTATTTTGTGAATTTTTCACGTGTGTTCTCAGCTTGTTTTCCGCTTCGTCTATAGTTCCGACGGCATTGAAGAAATCGAGTGGGCTGTCTATATTCCAAATAATGTAAGTTTTTACGGTGATTGGGACCGCTCCTTTCGTGGTGGTTTCAGTGATTGCGGTTTCGAGGATTCTCATACGGGAGTCGAATTTGTGAACGGTTTCGACAGGCGTAGGCCATTTGAAGTAGAGGCCCGGGGCCTTGATTTGTTCTTTTGGTTTTCCGAGTCTGACGAGCAGAGCGGATTGTGTTTCTCTGACCTGAAATGAGACGAGATACAGAGCAAGTATTGCAACAATTGCGATAATAAAGATTGTGATGGCGATATTTTTCATTTTTGTTCGAGCTCCTCGAGGCCGGTTAAATCATAAAGACTTGGGGTTAATTTTTCCTTAACGTCCACAATGTAAATCTGTGTATCGTTCGGGTCTGCGACGACGACGAATTTTCGGATGTCTTTCATAGTTTCTTCGAGAGCGAGTAATCTTTGTCTTCGCTGGTAGATATTCGGTGCGGCGTTGTATGCTTTAAGCTGGTCCCGGAATCTCCGGCCGGTCCATTTTGCCAGAGTGGCTTTTTGATATGCATAGGCCTGTGCGTCTCTAAGTGTTGTAAAAATAGTTCCGCCGGTTTTTTTGAGTGCAGTGTCGAGTTTTTCGGCAAGCTCGCGCTTTTGCTCCTTATCACTTTCTTCAGTTCTGCGGTAAAGTTTTGCAAGCTCGGCGAGTTTTTCGGCTTCTTCGACGGAGCCGGTCAGTGAGCCGAGGATTTTATTTTGCTGGGCCTGGGCACTGAGGATTAGAGCGAGTTTTGTCTGTACAGAGCCTATAACCTGCTCATATTTAGAGGCGACTTCAGGCGGTGGGTGTATGCCCTCTATAGCGACAAGGACTATTTCGACACCTAGTTTCGCCTTGTCAGCGGCTTTTTGGATGTTTTCGGTCAGAGATTTTTGTGCCCGAGCGAGGCCTGAGCCGAGGAGGCTTTTGCTGGCCGGTGTTTTTTGTGTCGGTGAATAATCGACCTCGATAATAGAATTAGCGGCCAATTTTGCGAGCTGTCTGTAGCATATAGCTTCGAGGACTTTCTCGGAGTTTTTATGGTTATAGAGGAAATGGCTCAGATTTTTGACCCTGTACTGTACGGGCACGGCGGCTTTTACGAGGCTGACGGGTACGGCTCCGAGCTCCTGCTGCGTATCCGATTGTTCTGCGGCGACGAGAAGATTGTGTTCTTCTTTGTAGTGTGCCTGTCCCCAGATAAGAGATTTTTCGTGGATTACCTGATTTGTTTCGGCATCAACGTTGGGGGTGTAACCGATGCTGATTTGCGAGATTTTTTCGGTAGAAAAGGAGTGGACGTTATCGATTGGCCAGGGCCATTTAAGAGTAATCCCTGGTTTTGCGAGTCTTACGGTGCCGTTTTGAGCGAATGGATTTCCGAAGCGTTCGATAATTGCCTGTTGGTCCGGCTGTACGATAACGATGGAGCTAAAGGCATAGAGGACTGCGGCGGCGAAGAGGAGTAGTGGTATTACAGCTTTTTCAAGCAGTTTGTAGAACCAGGTTTGCGAGACCTTGAATCCGAACTGATAGTCGATGGCGCTGGCGGCGGTACGAAAGATGTTGCCCGGTTCGTTTATCGTTGCCAGGAGTCTGCTGTCGAAGGCGGCGTGGCAGTATCGGCCTTTTATTCTCGGCCTGTATATGTCGAGGAGACAGTTCAGTGCGGTTTCAAGTCCGAGGACGGCAAGAATTGCCGGGATGATGTAATTCAGGATTTTCAGACCGATATAGACTTTGAAGTTTGCCAGTGCCAGCGCAACGGCGAGTGAGAAAGCGAGGAGTGCGACGGCGACCATATTGCTGCCTGCCGCTCTGAGTGGTTTCCACTGGAGCTGCGCCGACATTCCTGTGACATATCGAGAGAGCAAAAAGCTGGCAAAGGCAACGGTGGTTGCGACAACGGCACAAATAAGAGGGTCTCGGCTTTGGAAGACGTCTGCTGAGTAAGCGGATTTGAGAAGGAAGTATCCGAGTAAGAGCTGGTATGCGGCGATGGCGGCGGCGAAGGCCGGCAGGAACCACTTTTCGAATATTCTCAGTCGGTTTTGTGCGATGGCGAACAGCTCGGGGTGCTCTTTTCTGGTCTGAAAGATGGTAGAATCCCTGGTAGCTTTTTCTATTAGGCTGCTGTCGAGTTTTTCCTGCTCCGCCATAGTGCGAAGCTGGAACTGGATGAGCAGGACGAGTGAGATAATTGCAGCGGAGAGGAGGAGAAAGCTGAGGGCATAGAGGGCAAAAAAGCCGCTCCAGCGGCCCAGCAGAAATATAACCATAAAGAAGGACGCCGAGAGAATCAGCGCTGCGAGTGCCGCCCGTTGAGCTGGTTTCGAAGAGATTTTCATATTTTTTTCGACTGGTAACTGAGTAGTAAAACCGTTACAAAAGTTTGTTTACCGGAGTAAAAGCCGGTAAAATCCTAAAAAGGCCATTGAACAAAATACAATGCCGACTGTAGTATTGCTGTAGCGTCTGTAAAGAATCAATTAGTTAAGTATAATATTTAAAATTCGGGATTGTTCAAGTATAATGATGATATATGGGTAAATTATTAACGTTATCAAAGAACACGTTCACAGCGACGGTGCGTCAGCCGATTTACGGGATAATCGTGGGTGCCGCACTTCTTTTAATTTTTATCAGCCCGTCTATGACGATGTTTTCGCTTGGTCAGGAAGATAAACTTTTGCGCGAGTTGGGTTTATCTACGCTTTTTTTGATGAGTTTGTTCATAGCGATTTTCTCAGCCTGCGGTTCGGTAGGCAGTGAGATTGACGAGCAGACCATAAGCACGGTATTGACGAAGCCCGTTTCACGTCCGATATTCATTTTGTCGAAGTTTTTTGGTGTATCAGGTGCAGTATTTCTGGCGCACTATGTATGTACGGTTGGAATTTTGATGGCGATAAGGCATGGTGTTCTGGAGACCGCTATGGATACGCATGATATGACGGTAATAGCGGCGGCTGTGGGAGGAGCGGGCGCAGCGTTGCTTTTAAGTCTTTTTTTCAACTATGTTTATGACTGGAAGTTTTCCTCGAGCGTGGTGGTTTTGCTCGGTATTTTTGGTACGGTTGGGATTATATTTCTGGCTTTTATTAACAGGAATTGGCAGTTCAGGCCGGCGGATAACGGTTTTAACATTGTCGATATCTATGGCTCGATACTGCTTTTTCTGGGGGCCTTAATTATCGTGGCTGTGGCAGTGGCGGTCTCAACGAGGTTTAATATTGCAGTGACTTTTTCCTTGTGTGTGGGGATTTTTTTACTCGGGCTTGTGAGTGATTATGCATTTGGCCGGTTCACCGAGCAGTTGTGGGCACAGGTGTTTTACTATGTCGTGCCCAATCTTCAGATTTTCTGGATAAGCGATGCTATTTACGAGGGCAGCGCTGTGCCTGTGCGGTACATATTTATAACGTCTTTATACGCGGTTTGCTATACGGGGGCGATATTGTCGGTGGCGATGGCGGTGTTTCAGGGACGCCAGGTGGGCTGAATTCGCCGTGGAGTTGTATTAGATTATAGCGGATTTTGCGATTTTGAAGGGTGTTTCGGAAAGAATACTTGTTTTTTGTTGCTTTTCGCTTATAATCCCGCTGTTTGCTGTTCGATTAAAGACGGTTTTGACAATTATGCCAGGAGGTTTTTATGAAGCGTGTAAATATTTTTGTTTTTTTTGTGGTATGTATTGCGTTAACAGGTTTAACAGGGGGCTGTGGTAAGGACGAAGGAGTGAAGGTTCTCAAGCTTGCCCACGGTCTTGACCAGACACATCCAGTGCACAAGGCGATGGTCTTTCTGTCTGAGCAGGTGCAGGAGGAATCCGGCGGGAGTATGCGGGTAGATATTTATCCGAGTGAGCAGTTAGGGAGTGAGCGAGAGTGCCTTGAACAGTTGCAGTTCGGTGGTCTGGCGATGACAAAGACGTCTTCGTCTCCGCTGGAGAGTTTCGTGCCGGAGATGAAGGTTCTTGGTTTGCCCTACATTTTCAGGGATTCGGAGCATTTCTGGAAGGTTTTGAATGGAGATGTTGGTGTAGAATTGCTTGCGGCAGGTTCAGGTGTCGGTCTGAAGGGTTTGTGTTTTTATGATGCAGGCGCAAGGAGTTTCTACACGGTCGATACGCCCATTCGCAAGCCGGAGGATTTGGAAGGTCTGAAGGTTCGGGTGCAGGAGAGCAGGATAGCAATGGATATGGTCGAGACGATGGGAGCTTCACCGACGCCGATATCGTGGGGTGAGCTTTACACGTCACTTCAGCAGGGAGTGGTGGATGGTGCCGAGAACAATCCGCCGAGTGTTTATACATCGCAGCATTACAAGATTTGCAAGTATTATTGTCTTGATGAACATGCCCGTCCGCCGGATATAGTTCTTATAAGTACGGTTGTCTGGGAAAGCTTGTCGCCTGAGCATCAGCGTATTTTACAGAAAGCGGCTGATGATTCGGTGGTTTACGAGCGCAAGCTGTGGGCAGAGAAGGTGGACGAATCGATGGAAGAGATAAAGAAGGAAGGCGTGGAGATAATTCGTCCGGCGAAGGCGCCTTTCCGCAAGGCGGTAGAGCCGATGCTCGAGGCTTTCAAGGGCACAAAGATAGGCGAGCTAGCTGAGCGGATAACAAAAGTTCAATGAGGTTTTCTGAGTAGAACATTCAGGCTGGATTGGAGGTTCGAACTGTCGGTAGGATGATATTCAGGAAGGTTAAAAACATACTGGAGGCGTCGCTGGAGGTGCTTGTAACTGTTGCGATGGTTGTTCTGGTTCTGGATGTAGTATGGGGCGTGTTTACGCGTTTTGTTCTTGGTCATCAAAGCGCATGGACAGAGGAACTGGCACGTTTTTTGATGATATGGGTGGGTCTTCTCGGTGCGAGTGTAGCGTTGAATCGTGGTGCACATCTCGGGATAGACTATTTTGTCGGTAAGCTTTCGTCAAACAAGCGGGTTCACACGGAATTATTTGCTTTTTTGTGCGTGGCGTTGTTTTCATTCAGCGTTTTATTCATAGGCGGGAGCAGGCTGGTGCATAGTACTCTCGTAACGAATCAGATTTCGCCTGCGCTTGGGGTGAAGATGGGTTATGTGTATTTTGCGGTTCCGATAAGCGGTTTTTTTCTGACACTTTACAGCGTCGAATTTTTCATTGAGAAACTTATGGGGCATATAAAGGGCAAAGAGGTAGAGGGCCCTGCGGAGAGTGATTCGGCGGCGGGCATTGATTAGATAGCGGAGGCATAGGATGGGACAAGTCGGATGACAACAGCGACATTAGCGATATTGGTTTTGGTTGTAAGTTTTGTAATTTTGCTGGTGCTGAATGTTCCGGTTGCTTTTTGTATAGGGATATCATCTCTTTTATCTTTGCTTGTTGCCGGTAACATACCCGCCTTTTTAATGATAGCGCAGAAGATGGCGACTGGAATAGACAGTTTTGCACTACTGGCGATACCGTTTTTTATTCTTGCGGGACTTTTTATGGGTCGTGGCGGTATAGCCCGCCGGCTGATAGATTTTGCTAATGTTCTTGTTGGCAGATTTCGGGGTGGTCTTGCATTTGTGAACATAGTAACGTGTATGCTGTTCGGGTCGATTTCTGGTTCGGCGGCGGCGGCGGTGTCATCGGTGGGCAGTTTTATGATACCTTTGATGAACAAGATGGGTTACCATCGTGACTTTAACGCTGCGACAAGTATTACGGCGGCGACGACGGGGCTTTTGATACCTCCGAGCAACGTTATGATAGTTTATTCACTGGCGTGCGGGGGAATTGTTTCGATACCTGCGATATTTATGGCGGGTGTTATTCCGGGGATACTGGTGGGTCTTGGGCTGATGATTGTGGCCGGTTTGATATCGGCGAAGCACAACTATGGCAAGGGCGAGCGTTTTACTTTCGGCGAATTTGTTCTTCGTTTTCTCAAGGCGATTCCTGCGCTTCTTCTGGTAGTTATCGTTCTGGGCGGGATAATAGGCGGAATATTTACAGCTACGGAAGCTGCGGCGATAGCGGTTGTTTATGCGTTTTTCCTTTCGGTGGTGATATACCGTGAGGTGAAGCTGATGGATTTGCCCGGAATAGTTCTTCAGTGTGCAGTCAGTACGGCGGTGGTAATGGTTCTGATAGCGACTTCAATGGCGATGAGCTGGGTGTTGGCGATGGCAAATGTGCCGCAGAACATAAGTGAGTTTTTGCTTGGTCTGACCGATAGTTCAGTAATAATTTTTCTGATTATCAATTTAATGCTGCTTGCTGTCGGGACGTTTATGGATATGACGCCGGCGGTGCTGATATTTACTCCGATTTTTCTTCCGGTTGTGCAACAGGCGGGAGCGGCACTGGGGCTTTCTGAGGGTGAGGCGGCGCTGCACTTCGGGATAATAATGATTATGAACCTTTGTATCGGTTTATGCACACCTCCGGTCGGTACGGTCCTGTTTCTTGGGTGCGGCATAGCTAATACGACGGTTACCAAGATAATGCGGCACCTAGTTCCATTTTTTATATCGATGGTAACGGTGTTATTTGTGTGCACTTATTTGCCTGTGATTTCGCTGACATTGCCGAAGCTGCTGCATTTTCTTGAATAGCGAACAGTATAAATGTTTTGATATAAAGGAGATAATACTATGAATCGCAGAGAGATGCTTAAAGCCAGTGGTATAGGAATAATCGGGGCAGGGACTCTTGGTGCGGTGGATGGTTTCGGGATGGGGAAACCTGCGCCGAAAGAAACGGGTATCAGTGAGAAAAAGCCCCCGAATGCAAGGATGAAAAATATCATAATAATCAAGTCGGACCAGCTCCGGTGGGATTTTCTCGGGTGTATGGGCAGTAAAATTGTCAAGACCCCCAATATAGATAAACTTGCAGAGGACGGTTTTGTGCTTGAGAAAGAATTTACGGTGAGCACACTTTGTGTGCCGAGCCGGACAAGCTTTTTCACGGGTAAGTACGTTCATCGGACAGCCAACACATCCAATGCAAAGGATGAACATATTCAGCCTGGCGAATGGTCGTTTGTTGAGCCGTTAAAGAGGATGGGTTACAAGATAGGCATAGCCGGCAAAAATCACGCCTTCAGCGACGAATATTTCGATAAATTTTTCGATTACCGCGAGGAAACTTCAAGCCATGGCAAGATATTTGGCCGGATTAGCAGGAGTGATAAGAAGGTAAGGAAGTATCTCCTGCACGACCCGCGGGATAAATACGAAAAGTCGAACAATATGCTGGGCGGTTTGATTCCTGGCCCGATGCCTTTTCCGAAGGAGCAGTGCCCGGCCTATCGCGTTGGCGAAGACGGTGTGCGTTTTGTGGAGGAGCACAAGGACAATCGCTTTTTTATGTATTATTCATTCGCTGATCCGCACTGGCCGCAGGTAGTGCCGGAGCCTTATTACTCAATGTACGACCCCGATGAGATGAACCTCGAGGCGTATCCTATGGACTGGGACGGTCATCCTTTCAAGCACTTTGTGCAGTCACGTGCTCTTGGTTTTGCCAAATACAGCAAGAAGGAGCTTCAAAGGATACTGGCGACGTACTGCGGGCAGGTGTCGTTTGTCGATGCGTCAGTGGGAATGCTTATCGATAAGCTCAAGGAGCTTGGGCTTTATGAAGATACGGTAATAGTTTTTACGGCGGACCACGGCGATTTCGGCGGTCGGTACGGAATAATTGAAAAGACGGGTGCTTTTTATGAGCCTCTGCTGCGGATACCGGGCGTTATCAAGCTCCCGGGTATTAAGGGCGGAAAGAGGATAGATGCCCAAATCAGCAATATCGATGTTATGCCGACAATATTCGATTATCTCAATATTTCGTATCCCAGTGATGTCCAGGGAATTTCGTTTCTTCCGGTGTTAAAAGGCGAGAGGCAAGGTCATCGTGATGTAATTTTTTCGGAGGTAGGCCAGCCGAATATGCCGCCTGAGCCGGTAGCGCGTGATAAGTACGATAAATACAACGCTGGGAAAATCAAGCGGGATGGGCCGTTCTGGTTCTGCGATTTTACGACGAGAGGCCGAATGGTAATGATACGCAAGGACGGCTGGAAGTACTGCTATTATGTCGGCGATACGAATGAGCTTTACAACGTGGCGGATGACCCCTATGAGGTGAATAATCTCGTTGACGAGCCGAAGTACGCAGCCAAAAAGCAGGAGCTTAAAAATGAGTTGATGGAATGGTTATTGACCGAGCCTGTAAAAGGAATATGACCAGGATTGATAAAGTATAGTACTCACGATTGAGTTTTCCGGTTTTCTCGCCTGCCGAGACGGGCTATGGCACGGCTGGCGGGTAACTAACTCATAGAATAAACGTTTACAATCTTACTGGCGGAAATTTACGAAGGGTATAAAATTGAGATGGGCGGTATAGTTGAAAGGATAGAAAGATGGATTTTAGAAACGGTCGGTTAAATCGTCGCAGCTTTTTGAAAAATGTCGGTATCGGCCTTGCAGGTCTTTCGTTGTTTGGATGCCAGAGTCAGGTGGCAGTAGGAAACAAGAGGAAGAAAAGGCCTAATATACTTTTCATAATGACCGACGACCACGCTGCGGCGGCAATGAGCTGTTACGGCAGCAGGATTAATAAGACGCCTAACCTTGACCGTCTTGCCTCTGAAGGGATGCTTTTTAAGAATTGTTTTTGCACGAACTCGATATGCGGGCCGAGCAGGGCAACGATACTGACGGGCAAGTACTCCCATCTTCACGGCTTTATGACCAATGAAAATGTAGGGTTCGACGGGAGCCAGCAGACGGTAAGCAAGCTTTTGCACAGTGGTGGTTACGAGACTGCGATTATCGGCAAATGGCATCTGCTTAGCGAGCCGACCGGCTTTGATTATTACAAGGTGCTCCATCGCCAGGGCAGATATTTTGACCCGCAGTTCAAAGTGAAGGGGAGCTGGCCCAAGCTTATAGAGGAGAAGGGTTATACGACGGATGTAATTACGGATGAGAGTATCAAGTGGTTGAGCGGAAGAGATAAAGAAAAGCCGTTCTTTCTGATGTGTCACCATAAGGCGCCGCACCGGCACTGGGTGAACGATGAGAAACACCGCAAGATGTACGACGATGTGCATATTGTCGAGCCGGATAATCTATTCGATGATTATGAGGGCAGGAGCAATGCGCCTAAGAACGCTGCCCTTACGATAGCGAGGAATTTCCGGGGCGGCAAGGAAGACCTCGGTAAAGAAGCACCGGAAGGGCTAAAAGGGAAAGAGCTGGTACGCTGGAAGTATCAGGCGTATATCAAGAGGTATCTTGGGTGCGTTGCGTCGGTGGACGACAACATCGGCAGGCTGATGGAATACCTTCAAGACAGCGGTCTGGCGGATAATACGGTGGTGGTTTATACGTCCGACCAGGGATTTTTCCTCGGCGAGCACGGTTTTTATGACAAGCGGTTTATGTACGAAGAGGCATTGAGGATGCCTTTGATTATAAGGTTTCCCGGCCTTGCGCAAGCTGATTCGGTAAGCAAGAAACTCGTCGCCAATATCGATTTTGCGCCGACTTTTCTGGATATTGCAGGGCTGGATGTACCGGGTGATATGCAGGGGGAAAGCTTCAGGAAAATTCTCGCGGGCAAAAGTACAGCCGAATGGCGTGAAGCGATATATTATCGATATTATGAGTACCCTAAGTGGCATAACGTGGAGCCTCATTACGGGATACGGACGGAGAGGTATAAGCTTATCCATTTCTATCACACGATGGACGAATGGGAGCTTTATGACTTGAAGAACGACCCACGGGAGATGGAGAATTTGTACGGCAGGTCGCAATACAAGAAGTTAACCAGGAGACTTAAAGACAGGCTGTACCGTCTTCAGAAGAGATATAAGGACACTCGACCTGAGCCGGGAAAAGCAGAGAAGGCGGATAAAGAATACTTTTGATTTTGCAGTTTTTGGCTGTAGTTTTGTTATTTTGAAAAATCTACGAATTACTAACGAACGCAATTGTTCTTGACGATGTAGAGTATAATGTTATTATCAGCAATTATTGATTGAAGGGAAACTACACAAAATGATAAATAATTATATAAATTTGGTTGTTCTTGGTAACTTCAACCCGAGCATTTTGACTCATAATTTTTTGGTTACAGAATGTGGATTTACCTTAGGAAACAAACCAATTAAGGAAAATCCCCCTATGCCGGTAGTAGCTTCGCTTGAGTATGACGGCATTTCTTTCTTTGCTGACCTTGGCCGATTACAGATAACCGAAAAGAATTGTGAAAATCCCAAACAGAGTAAGTTACCGAATTACCTAGGTATTTATTTGGATAAATTATCGTACACCCCTATTACAAAATGTGGAGCAAATTTTAACTATGATATAGAAATCCAAAAAACAAAATCAGGTAACATTGAACAAAAGTTATTAAAAGACCGTCAACATTTTCGCAGGGTACTTGATACGGATGAAATTGGACTTGAAGTAGCGTTTAGCATTAGCAGTGAGTCTGAAACTGTAAAAAACTGGACGCTTCGAACTATGACCCAGTCTGGAGAATCAAGCACAACGATGAATGTATCTATGACCGGAGAACCAAACACTGTTAAAGTGAATTTCAACTATGAAATAAATCTTGACCAAGAACATAGCAATATTAAGAAAATTACCGAGGATTACGGTAAAATTTACGAGCTGTTTTTGTCTCAGTTTCGAAAAATTTTTGAGGAAAAGATTTCGTGACAACCGCAACAATAATAGACGACCAAATCGTTCATACTCCAGTTATGTGGGAGACAGGTGCTAAGTCGCAAGAAGAAGAGTCTTTCAATAACCATTGGATAGCAGTCTATGAATCCATAAAAGAAGAAGATATTACTAAATTAATGCAATCTTTACATCTTTATATCATAGAACACAAGACAAGCCAAAAGAATCTCAGATTGATTAAATTTCTTGAGCAATGGATGGCTGAACCGGATGATCTTGGTGATGACTTCTGGAATGAATTTTGTGAAGATATCGAAAAGAACAGGTTTACGATCTGATTTATAGTATGGTGAAATACCTATTAGACAGCGACATAGTTACGTGCATCTTGCGCAGAAAAAACAAGGCAGACCTTTCTATAATTCAAAAATTTCAAAATGTCCTCAGAGCAAACGCTCGAATTCTGGTATGTCCGATAGTTTTTTATGAGGTAGCAAGAGGACTTTATCATAAGGATGCACAGAAGCAATTGAGTGCCCTTGAAGTGCTTGTGGAAGAATCAGAATGGTGTGAATTTGATTCAGAAACTTGGGATGCAGGCGCTCGATTATGGGCAGATTGTAGAAAGAATGGAACACCAACAGGTCACGGACTTGATAAAGATGTTCTGATTGCTGCGCAAGTTCGTAAACAGAATGCAATTCTTGTAACAAACAATGACAGACATTTTAAATATTTGGATATAACCTACGAGAATTGGCAAATTCAAACATCGTGAATATTCAGCATCATTTAATACACTGGTCTATTAGACCAGCGACATACACATAACCCTCAATATCTCACTGATTTCGTACTTTTTCATTTTTGATAAGCTCAAAAAATCTGCTATAATTCGTCAAATGGTTGTAGTAGGCAAAGAAAAAGTTTCCACAAAAACATACGTAAGTAGCTGTAAATAATAACTTGGAGAGGTGTCGGAGCGGTTTATCGAGCCGGTTTCGAAAACCGGTGTGCCCTTTTCGGGTACCGCGGGTTCGAATCCCGCCCTCTCCGTTAGGGTGGGATGAGAACACGCCTGACGCGGCAGCGTCAGTACGCGGGTTTGACACCGGCGCAGGCGAGCAGCAGAACAGGCGAATCCGCCGAAGGCGGATTCTGCTTTAAGTGGAAGCCCAAGATTTTGTCGAAGAGCCGGTGAGTCATTTTCAGCTGATTAGTTTTTTTAGTAAAGCTCGCTGGAAGTGGAGTCTGTTTTCTGCCTGCTCGAATATAATGGAGTTCCCCGATTCGAGTACCTCGTCGGTTATTTCAAGTCCGCGTTTTGCAGGCAGGCAGTGCATAATCTTCACGTTCTCAGGGGCTGACTTCAGCAGTTGATTGTTGAGCTGAAATCCTTTGAAATCTTCCAGTCTGGTATCCTTCTCATCCTCCTGCCCCATACTGACCCATGTATCGGTATAGATAAAGTCGGCTTCAGAGACGGCCTCAACAGGGTCATGGAGACGGCGTGCCGAGCCGGCGGCTATTTCATTGGCTTTGTCGATAGATTGAGTATCCAAATCGTAGCCTTTCGGAGAAGCGATGACAAATTTCATTCCGAATCTCGCGCAGGCAATTGCCAACGACCTTGCGACATTATTTCCGTCACCGATAAAGGCTACGTTCGTGCCCTCTGTTACGTCAGTATTTTCCTTAATGGTAAGCATATCGCCCATCACCTGGCAGGGGTGGAATCTGTCGCTGAGCGCGTTTATAACCGGTATGTCGGAGTTTTCCGCAAGCTCTTCAATTGTCCGATGGCTGAAGGTTCTGGCGACTATTGCGTCAGTATATCGGCTGAGCACCCTGGCTATATCCTTGACAGGCTCGCGTTTTCCAATGCCGCCGATATCGTGTGGCTTTACATAAATCGCACCGCCGCCGAGATTAACCATAGCTACTTCGAAGCTGGCTCGCGTTCGCAGGCTCGGCTTTTCAAAGAGCATCACAATTGTTTTTCCCACGAGGCATAAATCATTAACACCTGCGCCGTAGAGTCTTTTGAGCCTGGCTGCTATTCGCAAAAGCTCTCTAAGTATTTCCTTCGGGTAGGTCTCTATGCTAAGAAAGTCTTTCATTTTTGCATCTCCGTCAAAACACCATCCAGTATTTCAACCGCCTCAGCGATTTGGTTTTTGGTAGCAATCATAGGCGGCATAAATCGCAAGACCGTTTCATTTGTGCAGTTAATTCTAAGTCCCGCCTCCAGAGCCTTACTTACAATGTCAGCTCCATTGACACTCAGTTGGATGCCAGTCATAAGTCCAATTCCCCGGACATTTTTTATAACCGAATGTTTTCCGGTGAGTTCCGTCAGCTTTTGCCGGGCGTATTCGCCAATCTCAGCGGCGTTTTCGAGCAGATTTTCCTCGTCGATTGCCTCGATAACGGCAATTGCGGCGGCGCAGGCGAGTGAATTGCCACCGAAGGTAGAGGCATGCGTTCCCGGAGTCAGCGAGCCGGCTACCTCGTTTTTGGCCATCATTGCACCAATGGCGGTTCCTCCGCCGAGCGATTTGGCCATAGTGATAATATCAGGGACAACATCGCTGTGCTGATAGGCGAACCATTTGCCCGTTCTTCCTATGCCTGTCTGAACCTCGTCAAAAATCAAAAGTGCTTTGTTTTCATCACACAAGTGCCTTGCGTGCTGCAGATATTTTTCGTCAGCGACGTTGATACCGCCTTCGCCCTGGATAGGTTCGAGCATTACTGCGGCGACCTCATCACTCATCGCCGCCTCGAGGCTTTGTGTGTCGTTAAACGGTACGTAGATGAAGCCAGGCAGCAGCGGCATAATACCTTTGTGGTATTTCGGCTGGGCGGTTGCGGTCAGAGTGGCGAAGGTGCGTCCGTGGAAACTTCCCTCCGCGGTGATAAATTTGTATTTTTTCTGCGGTGTATGAAGTCTGGCAAGTTTCAAAGCCGCTTCGTTGGCCTCCGCACCGCTGTTGCAGAAGAAACATTTGCCGCCGAACGCCCGCGTGCTCAAAAGCCCGGCGAGCTTGCCCTGAGGGTCGCAATAAAACGTATTGTCCATATGAATGAGTTGGCCTGCCTGTTTGCGCAAGGCCTCTACCACCCGCTGATGACAATGTCCTATCGCACTGACTCCCCAGCCTGGAAACATATCGAGAATTTTATTTCCGTCTGCGTCCCAGAAATAACATCCCTGGCCTTTGACAATCACCCGCGGCAGCCGTGTGTAATTACCAATCACATACTTGTCGAATAAATCAATCGTCTGTTGTGTTGCAGTCATAACTGAATCTTTCTCCTTAAATTTTCATTTTCTATCTTACAATCTGTGTGCCAATTCCAGCCTCGGTATAAATTTCGAGCAGTAGTGAATGCTCAATGCGTCCGTCTATAATATGTGCCTTTTTTACACCTGCATCCAGAGCGGTGAGACAGGCCTCTATTTTCGGCAGCATAGGTCCGGTTATAATGCCGTCGTTGACCATCTCGTTTATTTTTGCTTCATTTATACTGCTGAGTCGGCTTTCCGGGTCATTTATATCTGCCAGTATACCGTGTGTGTCGGTTACCATTACAAGTTTTTCTGCTTTCAGACTTGCCGCTACGTTGCCGGCGGCACTGTCGGCGTTGACATTCAGCTTGCCGCCGGTGGCGTCCTGTGCCAGCGGCGCTATGACCGGTATAGTACCCGCCTGGCAGAGGGTTTTGAGCAGATGTGCGTTGACGTGTTGGATTTTCCCGACAAGCCCGAGGTCGATTTTTCGGCCGCCTTCAGCTTTGAGCCGGAGTTTCTCGGCGAATAAGACACAGCTTGCAAGAGTGTGCAGCCCTGTTGTGACGCAGTTCAACTCTTTTAGTATCCGGCAGATTGCAGCGTTAATGTCATTTACCAGTGTCTGCTCTGCTATTGCCAGTGTTCGTTCATCTGTATATCGTCTTCCCTGTACCCAGACAGGTTCCAGCCCGGTTTTTTCCATTGTGTTTGTAATATGTTTTCCGCCGCCGTGCACAATGACCGGCTGGATTCCGACGGTAGCCATAAAGGCAACGTCGGTCATCAGCTTTCTCTGCAAATCGGTGTCATCCAGTACGCTTCCACCGAGCTTGACCACCACGATACGGTTTCGGAAGCGGCGTATATAGTCCATCGCTTCGATTAGCGCCGATGCTTTGGTAATCGCCTGTTGCACAGCTTAAACTCCCTGAAAAAAGTTAAAACAGCACTATAACAGCAAAAGAGCAGGTCTGTAAGCCGAGTTTTGTTCCTCGAGACTGCAATGAAAGCAGTTAAGAGGCGGCGGTCATTTAACTTGGCCGACTGTTGCCAGCCGGTTC
>Ga0180437_10002282_pt1 | contig 30994 bp, 19 predicted proteins | sample SS_ome_4_FD_132410 | JGI IMG/M metagenome (GOLD analysis project Ga0180437, IMG submission 132410) | Hypersaline lake sediment archaeal communities from the Salton Sea, California, USA - SS_3_D_1 metaG | ecosystem: Environmental > Aquatic > Non-marine Saline and Alkaline > Hypersaline >...
AGGATCCGGTCGCACGGGGTAGGGGTGCCCCCCCGCTGCAGATGCCCGAGTACGGTCACCCGCGTCTCGAGCGCCGTCCGCGTTTCCACCTGCCGCCCCACCAGATTCCCCACACCCCCCAGGCGGACCGGATCGGGGCTGTCCGCGACCACGCGCTTGACGGTCATCTTGCCCCCCTTCGGCCTCGCCCCTTCGGCGACCACGATGATGCTGAACCGCCGGCCCATCCGGTTTCGTCTGAGGACCGTCTCACACACGCCTTCGATCGAATATGGGATCTCGGGCATCAGGATCACGTCCCCGCCGCCGGCCAGTCCAGCGTAGAGGGCCAGCCACCCGGCGTACCGGCCCATGGTCTCCACGACCATCACCCGGTGGTGCGACTGGGCCGTCGAATGCAGCTTGTCGACGGCCTCGGCGGCCGTGGTGACGGCCGAGTCGAAACCGAAGGTCACGTCCGTGCCCGGCAGGTCGTTGTCGATGGTCTTCGGAACGCCCACGACGGGCACGCCTCGTTCACCCAAGCCATGGGCGATCTGCATGGTGCCGTCGCCCCCGATGCAGATGAGGGCCTCCACGCCGGCCTTCTTGACGTTGCGGAGGACCCGGCCGCAGACGTCACGGTAGGTCACCTTGCCGGCGCGCTTGACCGGGTGATGGAACGGGTTGGCCTTGTTCGAGGTCCCAAGGATGGTCCCCCCCTCGGTGAGGATGCCCGAGACGGCATCGTAGTCCAGGATGATGCTGCGGTCCTCGATCAGACCCAGGTAGCCGTCGAGGTACCCGACGACCTTCATCCGATGAACGTTGATGGCCGTCTTGGCCACTGCCCGAATCACGGCGTTCAGGCCCGGACAGTCTCCCCCTCCGGTCAGCACCCCGATCACGTTGGCCCTGCGCATGCCGACTCCCTCCGTAAGAGAAGGTAGATGACCTCAGCTGCAGGTCAGCCTAGCGCATCGTCGGGGCGCGAGTCAACCGCGCCGGTAACCGTTTGGGCGGTGTGGGTTCAACGGGACAAGAGGAGCGGGAAGGACGGACGGAGCGGAGCCGGACTCACCGACTACTCGGGCGGGAATAAGAGCTCGTGCACGGCGTCGAGGAACGTCTTGGCGTCCACGGGTTTCTCGAGGAACTTCTCGACCCCGATCCGCCGGGCCTGCTCGACGTAGTCTCGGCTGGGGAACCCGGTGACGACAATGATGCGAGTGTCCCGGGTTCTTTCGTCGCGCTTGATGTCCGCGCACACCTCGAGCCCGCCGAGGCCGGGCATCCGGATGTCGATCACGGCCAGATGAGGCCGGAACGACGAGACCAGCTTCCCGGCGGCGTACCCGTTGGACGCCGTAACGACCTTGTAGTCGGAGGCGTTGCTCGAGAGAGCCCGCTCGAAGAAACCCAGAACGGTCGCGTCGTCGTCGGCCACCAGGATCCTCTTGGGATGGTCGTCGGCCAGCTCCCGCGGGATGGGGATGTTCTTCTCCCTGAGGAGCCGGACCAGCGCCTCCTGGTCCACGCGGTGCTGACCGCCGATGGTCCTCTCGGCGGGAAGCTTGCCCGAGCGGATCCAACCCCACACGGTCGTTCGATCCACCTTGAGCAGCTTGCCGATGGTGCCGGTCGAGAGCGGCTTGGTTTTCTTGGTCATGCGCGACATGCCCCCGGAATACGCAACTCCACTAGGGCCATGCTATCACCCCATCCCGGAAGTATCAATCGAAAAAATGAGCCCAAGGGCAACAATGTCTGCCCCCCCTCCAAGGAAACGTAAGGGCACTCTGGGCCGTTCGTTATGGTGGAAACAACCGCCGGTCTTGCGCGGGCAATCTGGTGCTGGACCGGGGTCGTGGATGGGTCCGCCCAAGCCGGGTCTTGCGGAATCCCCATTCCGGAACCTACTCTCCACGGTCTACTCTCGACTTCTCTCGCCGCAATGGCCGTCGCGATATTTTCCAAACTGCGCCTCAATCCAGGCCAGAGCCGCCCCGCGATCGGCCAGGCGGCCCTCGAGCTGCTCCTCCTCCACGGCCTTCAGGATCTCGGCGAAGAGCGGACCGGGGGCGAAGCCCATCTCGATCAGATCCTCGCCCCGAACCAGCCTTGCGGGACGGATTTCCTCCTCGCCGAATTCCCGGGATTTCTCGAGGGCGTACTCGTAGTTCTCCAGACCTCCGTGCGAGGCCAAGCAGTCCAACCGGTGGAGATCGAGATGGTCCCGGAAGCCCTCCATCCCGAGGAGTCGCTTGAGCGTACTCGTCTTCATCTTCCGGACATGCATGAAGCGCATGTGGTGCTCCACGAGCTGGCCGATGAGCCGGGTATCGTCGGCCGAGAACCGGAGCCGCTTGCAGACTCCGCGTGCGATCTCGGCGCCCACGCGGTCGTGCTCGTCGAAACGGATGCGGTCGGCCTCCCGGTACGTCTCCGGCTTTCCGACGTCATGGAGGAGAACGGCCATCGCAAGCCGGGGCGAGGGCCCCTCCATGAGATCGAGCATCATGCGCGTGTGCTGGAAGACGTCCCCCTCGGGATGGAACTCATCCGGCTGCCGGACCCCCCGCATGGCGGCCACCTCCGGCAGGACTACGGCAAGCAGCCCGAACTCGTGGAGCAGATCCAGCGCCAGCCCCGCCCGGGGACCGGTGAACATGCCCACCAGCTCGTCCCGGATCCGCTCCCAGCTGACCTCTGTGATCCGCGGTGCGGACTCCTGGATGGCCAGGGCCGTGTTCTCTTCGATCTCGAATCCCAGGCGCGTGGCGAACCGGACGGCCCGGAGCGCCCTCAGCCGGTCCTCCGCGAAGCGTTCCCGCGGGTCCCCGATGGCCCGCACAATCCCCCGGTCGAGGTCCGCGCGCCCCCCGACGAAGTCGATCACCTCGTCGCCCTCCGGGTCCAGGAACAGGCCGTTGATCGTGAAGTCCCGACGGAGCGCGTCCCCCTCGGCGTCGCTGAATACCACACCCTCCGGCCGTCTCCCGTCCCGGTAGCCCCGGTCCCGCCGGAAGGTCGCCACCTCGTAGCCCACTCCGTCGATCACGACGAGCATCACGCCGAAGGCGACGCCGATGGGGACCACGCGGTCGAAGAGTTCGGCCACGTGCTCTGGTCGGGCCGAGGTGGCCACGTCGAAGTCCTTGGGTTCCAGATCGAGCAGGGTGTCGCGGACACACCCTCCCGCCAGCAGAGCATCGTAGCCCTCCCCGCGCAGGCGGCGGATGATGTCGATCGCGACGTCCCTCGAAGGCTTGCCTGGCACGGCGGGTGGCTCCATGGAGAATCCTACGACCGCGACCCGACCTTCTCCGGTCAGGTCACAGGACAGGCTTCCCCGGGTGTCAGGATGATGTCCACGCGTTCGTCGGTCGGTTCCATCAGGGGCGCAAGATCGTCGAACACCTGGATCGGATGGACGGCCGTCATCCGTACGGCCCCGTCCTCGATGAGGCCCCTCTCTCGAAGCCAGGCGATTTCGCGATCCCCGTAGCCCGCTCCCTTGCCGATGCGGTTGCCCTCGAGATCCACGGCGACCGAACCCACCAGGATGACCGAGACGGGGGTCTCCAACGGATCTCCATAGCGCTTGAGCGAACGGATCGAGCTGTCCGTGCATCCCCCCTCGGGGTGGAGCTCCTTGAACTCCCGCATTCGGGGGGTGGCATAGGCCAGAATCTTCCCGTCCGCCAGGACGCGGTCCCGGCAGGCCTTGAGCGCCAGGTCCGGGCCGATGAACACGGCGCGCGCCGCACGGTACGCCGGCTGTGCGGCCAGCACGTCGGGGACGGTCTTCGACCCCACGAAGTTGGGGATCCGGCCGTGACAGGGCCGGGGAAAGCGCGCCAGATCGCGCGCCTCCATTTCGTCCCACACCCACTTCCGGACGAGGTCCTTGCCCGAGAGCTCGGGCGGCCTGGCCTGTGCCTCCATGGGTCCTCCAGCCTGGATCATGAATGAACGCCGACACGCGTTCACACTCCAACCAGGCGGAGCAATGGAGGCATACATCCGTCGGGGCATGCGGGGGGATTCAGGTCCCGTGCACCGAGGAGCAGAGTGCCCTCCATTGCGGTCTACCTTCGACTCTCCACTTTCGTGCTGTGCAAGCCGACGCAGAGGACAAGTGAAGAGCCTCGCATGATCCAGGCTACTCCCTGGCCGCGCGGACAAACGCTTCGGCCCGGGCCCGATCCACCCGGCCCTCGGCGCGGCCGTTCTCTTTGAGATCGCTCCCCACGATGACGCCGTCGGCCAGTTCGAGAAGCGACCGCACGTTCTCGGCGCAGGCGCCGCTTCCGACCAGGATCGGCCGATCGGGCACCGCCCGACGGACGGCCTCGAGATCCCCCGGCGAGGTCTCTTCGCCCGTGGCCACCCCGGTCACGATGAGGGCGTCCGCCAGCCCCCGGTAGGCGACTTCCCTCGCAGTCTCCTCGAGACTCAAGCCGTCCATCGGGGTCGAGTGCTTGACGGCCGCGTCGGCCAGGATGAGGGCGTCCGAGCCGATCCGGTCCCGGTAGCGGAGCGTCTCGTGGGCGCGGCCCTCGATCAAGCCCTGGTCGGTCGCCCGCACGCCGGTGTGGACGTTGACGCGGATGAACCGGCCGCCGACCCCGTGAGCGATCGCCAGCGCCGAGACCGGGTCGTTCCGGAGCACGTTGATCCCGAAGGGGACCTTCACCCGCTGGGTGATCTCGCGCGCGGCCAAGGTCATGGCCACGATCGTGTGCTCCTCGGCCCGGCCCGGCCGGAAGGGAAGATCCCCGAAGTTCTCGATGAGGAGGGCGTCGAACCCCACCGAGGCCAGCAGCTCGGCCTCGGCCGCCGCCCGGGAGAGCGTCTCCTCGAGCGGCCGTTCCTCCGGGCTTCCCGGAAGACCCGCAAGGTGAACCATGGCCACCAGCGGCTTCGGGCGGCCGAAGACCTGCGTCCAACGGGCTCTGGCCTCGCCCCCTGTGTTCATGGCCTCACCGACCGCAGAAAGGCCGCCGTCTCTTCCGGGACGGCGACGTTGATGTAGACCCCCGTGCCCAATTCAAAACCGGCGGCCGTGGTGAGCCGGGGCACGATCTTCACGTGCCAGTGGTAGAAGTCCTCGCCCCGATCGCTGAAGGGCGCAGTCCGGACAACCAGGTTGTACGGCGGGTCGTTGACGGAGCGGTTCAGCCGACTCAGGATCCTCCGGAGCACCCGGGCGAACTGCCGCGCCTCGGGCTCCGGGATTTCTCCGAACGTCGCGTGGTGGTCGTGCGGCATGATGTAGATCTCGAACGGCACCCGCGCCCCGAAGGGGGCGAAGACCAGGAATCCGTCCTCGTCCATGACCACGCGGTCGGCCTCCTCCCTCTCCCGTTCGATCATATCGCAGAACACGCAGCGGCCGTGGTTGTCGTAGTAGCGGGTCGCTTCCTCCAGACGCTGGCGGATGTGCTGCGGCACGATGGGGGTCGCCAGGATCTGGGAGTGCGGGTGTTCGAGGGATGTTCCGGCCTCGCGGCCCCGGTTCCTGAAGATGGTGACGAGCCGGTACCGTTTGTCCTTCTCCAACGCCAGGTAGCGCTCCCGGAAGGCCAGGACGATCTCCTCGGCCTTCGCGTCCGGCTGGCTGCAGAAGTTCACGTTGTGGCGCGGGCTCTCGACCACGACCTCGTGCGATCCGAAGCCGTTCATCCTCCGGAAGAACCCGTGTTCCTCCTCGCGGTTCAGTTCGGCGTCCGGCGTAAGGGCCGCAAACTTGTTCGGCACCACCCGGATCGTCCATCCCGGACCGTCGGGCTCGCCCCCGCCGCCCCTCCTGGCCCAGATCTCGGGCGGCGTCATGGACTCGTTGCCCGGGCAGAACGGACAGCCCGGATCGTACTCGGGCACCTCCTCCTTCTTCTCCGAGCGTGCGAACTCGTCGGGCCGCTTCGCCCTCTCAGTGGCGATCACGACCCACTCCCGCGTGGCGGGATCCTGTCTGAGCTCGGGCATGAGTACTCCCTCCCCCGGCGGTGACCCGGGCTAGGAACGCGTGTGCTCTTCGAGAGCCCGCGTGAACTCGGCCAAGGCCCGATCGTCGAAGAGGCAGAAGATCACACGCTCAAGTCCCGTCCTTCCCTTCACGTGTTCGACCGCGGTCTCCAGCATGATCCCGGCACAGCGGTCCAGAGGATAACCGAAGATCCCCGTACTGATGGCCGGGAAGGCGATCGATTTGAGATTGCGCTCGTCCGCCAGATTCAGGCTGTTGCGCGTGGCGTCCCGGAGCTTCCGATCCTCGTCGCCCTCGCCCATCATGGGCCCGACGGCATGGATCACGTGGCGCGCCTTGAGCGCCCCCGCGCCCGTGATGACGGCGCCCCCCACGTGCGTGCCCCCGATGCGGTCGCTCTCCTCCTGGATGACCCGCCCGCCCTTGCGGACGATGGCGCCCGCCACGCCGCCGCCGTGTTTGAGGTGCTTGTTGGCGGCGTTGACGATGGCATCGACGTCCATCTCGGTGATGTCGCCCCGGAGGAGCTCGAGCGTGGTCTTCCCCACCGTGCGTTTCATGGCCCGAAGTATACGGACGGAACGGCCCGGATGTCCAGAAGCGATCGAGCCGGTGACACGGCGACCAGGCGAGAGGGAACCCGGAGAAGCCTTTCACCACGAAGCACACGAAGGGAATTCCTCTCGGCGCGGATCCGCGATCCGCGCCGAGAACCTACCCGAGTCTTCTTCGTGCTCTTCGTGACCTCCGTGGTGCGCGCTTCTGACTTGAGGCGCGCCACAGAGCGTGCGAGGGCGGCTGTCAGATGAGATCGTACCTACTCCACCTCGAACCTCTGTACAAACGGCCGGTCGTCAACCAGGAGTCTCAGGTAGTAGACACCCGTGGCAAGTGGGACGCATTCCGGCATCGCCCCGTTCAGGTCGATCCGCATGCGGGGCTCCAGTTTCTCGGTTTCGCAGCGGCAGAGTTCCCTTCCCCGAGCCCCATGCAAGGATACTACGCCAGGACCATACAGGTCGCAGAGAATATCGGCGCTCAGTCGGACCCCCTGCTTCTCAACTCGAATCGCACAGGCTAACGGTGATCCATCGGCTGCCAGCCTTGGGCACGTCGGAATTGCCACAGGGATCGAGAACTCTCTGTCGATCGGCTCACCGTCGATGAACTCACAAGTCCGGCCGGCGGCAAGACAGTCCTTGCAGCGGTCGCACAGCGAGGAAACGTAGCCGAGAAGCCGCTTGTCCGAGATGTACTCGCAGAATACGTCGATCGTATCCCGAAAGACGTGGAAGTACCGAATCGACGGCTTCCCCACCAGCGTGGCGCCGACGTCGATGTAGTACACCCCGTCATGCACCTCTGTCCGGTTTGCATGGACATGCCCGTTGATGACTGCGATCACGTTGCCGGCACATTCCAGCTCCTCTCTGAGCTCGCGCGCTCCCCTGATTTCTCGGTACACCCCCTCCAGAGGGCGGAACGTCGCACCCCACTCCCTCTTGAACATGTTGTAGTGCAAAAGCAGAATCGTCGGTTTGTCGTAGTTGGCGATGAGATCCTCAGCCACCCAATCTCTGACTTCCCCCCCACAATCCGCCATCGTGGGCATGTATGGATTGCTCGTACAGTCGATCACGATGAAGTGGAAGCCGGAACAGTCAAACGTGTAGTTGGTGGAGTCTCTTCCGGCAAAAGCTTTCCATGCATTCTTGTCGTCGCTCTCGAAGTTGTCATGATTCCCAACCACTGGGTAGAGCGGGCACCGGAGGGAGTCCAGGATCGCGCGCGCCCCCGCGAATTCAGAGGGTTTGCCGAAATCGGTCACGTCACCCAGGTGGACCACGAAGTCCACCTCCGGAACACGCGCGTTGATGTCCCGCACGTAGTTCGCCAGCAGGTCGGAGGCGAGACTCCTCGCCTTGAGGTACCGATCGTCATCGAAGGGGTGTTGGGTGATGTGGGAGTCGGCAATCGTGGCAAACACGAAGAGTGGATCCGAAGCGGCCCCCGCTTCGCCGGTCCGGGTGGCCTGCCCCGGCGCGCAGGCCGTCCCGTACGCCGGGGGAACCGACTCCCCGCCGATCCACCCGACAGAGACAAGAACCGCGAGTCCCACGAGGACATCGGCGCGCGTGAGAAACACCGGGGGCGTCGCCCTGGGGCGCGGTCTGTTTCCGAGGCCGAATCCGAGTCCGATTCTTGCGGGCAACTCCCGAGCTCCTCCCTTTGCCACATGGTAAACGGAGGGTCGGGCATGTCAAGCCCCCAGAAGGTTGTCTCCCCACCTCGCGGGGACACCGCCGGCCTTCACGGTTGACCCCGCGGTCCCCACAGGATAGCCTGTTCCCCGAGGAGGACCCGATGGACATCCCCTTCGAAATCACCTTCCTGGGCACCGGCACCTGCGTTCCTTCGGTCCGAAGGGGTTCCCCGGGATTGGCGCTCCGAGTCTGCGATGATCTGGTCCTGCTCGACGCGGGGAGCGGAACGCTCCGGAGCCTGCTCGCGGCCGGGATGGACTACCGCGATCTCACCCACCTTCTCTTCACGCATGCGCACCCGGACCACTCGGCCGCTCTCGTCCCCTTCCTCGTGGCCACCAAGTACACGCCCGGCTTCACGCGGACCGATGACGTCCGCATCTGGGGACCGCCGGGCTTCCGCGGTTTCTTCGCCAAGCTCACGACCGCCTACGCCCTTCCGCTCGAGGGAGAGACGTACGACGTACTCGTCGACGAAGCAACGGCGTCGCCCCACGAGGAAGGGGGGTGGCGGTTCATGGCCAAGGTTCTCCGGCACCCGGTCGTCGACGTCGGCTACCGGATCGAAGTCCCGGACCTCGGACGCACGCTCGTCTACACCGGCGACACCGAAGCCTGCCCGGAACTGGCGGACTTGGCCAGGGGGGCCGATCTCCTGATTTCCGAGTGCTCGTTCCCCGACGACCAGAGGATGAGGGGCCACCTGACGCCCTCCGAACTCGGCCGGGCGGCCGAGGAGGCCGGGGTCGGGCGATTGTTGCTGACGCACCTCTACCCGGCCTGCGACGAGGAAGACGTGGTTTTGGCCTGCAGGAAGTTCTACTCGGGCCCGGTGGAGAAGGCCGAGGACGGGATGCGGATTTCGCTTCGTGGTCTGTAGTGACGGGGATTGACGTTCTTGACCTCGGCACGTCTCATACGCTATAATACACTTGGATTTGTGTGACGAATCCCCTTGGACGCCTGGCCGACACGCCAGCGGACGTGGCCGGTTGTGGGCGTCGACAGGATCTCGGGATGTCTGCTGGGACACGCGCCTCGGCCCGCGTCCCAAAGGACAGGGTTGCCCGTCTCGAAAGGAGGCCCCGCGTGAGCTTTCGCTACGGAATCGTCGCGCTGGCCACGGGTCTTGTGCTCCTCCTCTCCGCCCCGATTCTCCAGGCGGACGAGGGGTACCGGATCCATCTGGTCACCCACCCGTTCGACCCAACGGAGGGCGAACCCGGGGTCGCTCCCGACCTCAGGGCCGCCGAACCTCTGGAGGGCCAGTCGGGCTACTACCTGGTCCAGCTCTCGGGGACCCCGACCGATGAACGCAAGGCCGCCGTCACGTCGGCCGGCGGCGAACTCGTCGCCTACGTGCCGGACCATGCCTACATCGTGCGCATGAACACCGACGCGCGGACCGCGCTGGACGAGTCTCCCGACATCGCCTGGACCGGTCTCTTCCATCCGGCCTACAAGATCGATCCCACGATCGGGACCCGCGAGTTTCGGGATCCGAGGAGAGCGGAGGATCCATGGCTGACGCTTCGGGTCCGCGTGTTCGAGGACCTCGCGGGGACCGGGGCCGCGATCGAGGCTCTCGGGGCCGAGGTTCTCGAGGTGAGCGACGACGGGTTCCTGAAGATCCTGGTCGTCCACGCTGCACGCGACCTGCTCGAGCCGATCGCCCGCCTCTCCGACGTCTGGTGGATCGAGGAGAAGCCCGAGTTCCGGTTCATGAACAACGACACCAAGTGGGTGGTCCAGTCGAACGTCTCCGGTTCCACCCCCATCTGGGACAAGGGCATCCACGGCGAGGACCAGATCGCCGGCGTGATGGACACCGGTATCGACTACAACTCGTGCTGGTTCCGCGAGACGGGCGCCGCCCCGCCGGGCCCGACCCACCGGAAGGTGATCAACTACTCTCTCTACGGAGGGGCGGCCTACGACGGCTGCGCCGACGGCCACGGCACTCACGTCTGCGGGACGTTGGCGGGCGACCAGTCCTACATCAACCCCGGCAACTACGACTACAACGGGATGGCGTACAAGGCCAAACTCCTCATGCAGGACGTGGGGCAGGACGATGAGTGGTCCTGCACGACGGGTTCGGCCAACATCCCGGCGAGCCTCACGCCCGCCTTCACCGAAGCGTACGGCCTCGGCGCGCGGGTCCATTCCAACTCCTGGGGCGGCGGCGAGAACAGCTACGAGACCTACTGCGTGTGCGTCGACAACTTCATGTGGACGTATCCCGACTTCCTCGTCGTCTTCGCCGCCGGAAACGGCGGCCCGGGCTCGAGCTCGGTCACCTACCCCGGGACGGCCAAGAACTGCGTCACGGTGGGAGCGACACGGCGGCCCCCGCAGCAGGACACGATCGCCGGGTACTCGAGCCGCGGGCCCTCGTTCGACAGCCGTTTCAAGCCGACCGTCACGGCCCCGGGCGGAGAGGCCGGCTACGGCTACATCAATTCGGCCAACAACGATCCTGGCAACCCGCCCGCCCAGACCTGCAGCATCTCGAGCTCCCCGTTTCAGGGAACCTCGATGGCCACCCCCGCGGTCTCGGGGTGCGCGCTCCTGGTGAGGCAGTACTTCACGGAGGGCTGGTACCCCAGCGGGATCCAGACCGGACCCGACGCCTTCACGCCCAGCGCCGCGCTCATCAAGGGCGTCATCACGAACTCGGCCACCGACATGGGCACGCTCGACATCCCGAACTACAACGAGGGGTGGGGACGGGTGCTGCTGAACGACGCCCTCTACTTCGAGAACGACTCCCGGGAGCTCATCTGCGAGGACGTCACTCCGGGCGTCACCCAGGGGGCGACCGAGACCTTCGAGTTCGAGGTCGACTCGAGCACCGTGCCGCTCGAAATCGTGCTGGTCTGGACGGACTACCCGGCCACATCGGGCTCAGCCGTGGCCATCCAGAACAACCTGGATCTGACCGTCACGTGTCCCGGCGGGACGACGTTCAAGGGCAACGTGTTCAGCGGCGGCCAGTCCGCCGCGGGCGGAGTCTACGACACCCGGAACGTCGAAGAGGTCGTTCGCGTGAGGACCCCGGCCACCGGCGTCTACACGGTGGAGGTCCAGGGAACGACGGTGCCCCACGCCCCGCAGCCCTTCGCCCTAGTGAGCACCGGATCCTTCGCCAACTGGCCGGACGAGACGGCCGTCGAGGACGGGACGTTCCACATCGTCGGCAAGCCGTTCGAGATCCTCGGCATCTCGCCCAACCCCTTCAACCCGTCGACCACGATCTCCTACCGGCTGAACCCGGTCGAGGTCGGGCAGGCGAGGTTGACGCTCAGGGTCTACGGCGTCGACGGCAGGCTGGTTCGCACTCTGGTGGACCGCGTCGAGGACCCCGGCGAGTACGCCGCGGTGTGGGACGGACGGAGCGACCAGACGCACGAGGCGGCCAGTGGGATCTACTTCTGCGAGATGGCCTACGGCGGCCAGCGCGAGACGCGGAAGATGATCTTGCTCAAGTAGGGCGGGAAACGGGGGAAAAGCCAGTCGCAGGTTGCGCACACTTGAGGTTCCAACAGACCTCAGAAGCGCGGGCCACGAAGATCACGGAGAAACCGGGGAACGTGTTCTCAGGGCAGGTCGGCGACCTGCCCTGAGAAAGAATACCCTTCGTGCGTTTCGTGTGCTTCGTGCCCTTCGTGGTGAAAGGCTTTCAGCTCACGGACCCGAATCTGCGAAATCTGGGGCTGGGTTTGTCGCCTTGCCGCGCCCTTGGGGTCCGGTTCGTGGAAGGCCGCGAGCGAGGAGACGAGATTGACACGGAAGGGCCTTTCGGGCGCCATCGCCGAACTGGAGGACTCGACCCTCCCCTGGCCCTGCTGGCCCGTCACCTTCCTCTCCCTCGTCGTCGGCCGTAATCTCCTCGAGGGCGCTCTAGGGCCGGGCCGCGAGCTCGGCTTCACCCACTTCGCCGCCCCTTCGGCTCTCATGGCCCTCGATCACTTCGTCCTCTTCTACGTGAGCCTGTTCCTGAGTTTCTCGGTTCTTCTCTCGGTGCTGGCGCGGGAGCGGATCTCGCGCGTGATGAAGGTCGTCACGCCCGCGTGGGTACTCGTCCTCATCCCCCCGTTTCTCGACTACCTCGTCACCTCGGGAGAGGGACGGCGCATCACGTACGTTCTGGATCTCTCGCCCGTGATCCTTCGCTTCTTCGATCCCACGGCCGACCTCGAGCGAATTTCGGCCGGCCAGCGGGTCGAGATCCTGGCCGCCTGCTCGCTCGCCGCGGTCTATGTCGGGGCGAAGACGCGCAGCTGGGCCCGAGGCCTGGCGGGCTTTGTGGGCATCTACCTCCTGGCCGCCGTCCACGGCGTGCTCCCGAGCGCGTTTGCCGGGCTGACCTGGCTGGCGACCCACGGGACGCCCGCACCGGCCGAGGCGGCGTACGAGGCGACCTTCACCGCCGGCGGTCTCGTCCTCGAAGAGAGCCGCAAGCTGGCGCTCCTGTTCCTCTTTACCTCAAGCCTGTTGGGGTGGCTGGCCTTCGCCATGCACGCACCGGCCAAGATCCGGGCCCTGCGATCGGACGCTCGCGTGCTCAGGACCCTGCACTACGTCGGGATGACGGTCGTAGGCCTGGCCGTAGGCCGGGCGCTGTTTGCGGCCGCCGGGGTCAAGCCCTCGGGTGGAGGAGACCTGCTGGGCATCGCGGCCGTGGTCCTCTCGACCTTCTTCGCCTTCCGGGCGTCGGTGGCCCTCAACGACCTCTTCGACCTGGAGGCGGACCGGATCGCCGAGCCGAACCGCCCCCTGGTGACGGGCGCCCTGGAGCGCCGGGATGCGACCCTCCAGATCGGGCTGTTCGCGGGCGGGGCCCTTCTCCTGGCGCTCAACGTCAAGTACGCGACGTTCCTGGTGATAACGCTGGCACTCGCCGCCTCGTTCCTCTACTCGGCGCCCCCGTTCCGTCTGAAGCGGATTCCTCTGGTGGCCACGTTCTGGCTCGGGGTGGTTTCGCTTCTGGCCGCCCTGGCCGGCTTCTCCCTGTTCGCCGAGGAGCGGACGCTCACCCTGTTCCCCGCACGGCTCGGGTGGCTCCTGGTGCTCTCGATCGGGCTGGGCTTCGGGGCCAAGGATCTCAAGGACGTGGAGGGCGATCGCGCCGCGGGGACGCTCACGCTGCCGGTCGTCTTGGGGGGGACGGGCGGCAAGGCGGCGATCGCGGTCCTTCTCGTCGCCGGATACATGCTCGTTCCCACCCTCCTGCCGTACCGGGTCCTTCTCTGGCCCGCCGTCGTCATGGGTGCGGTGAGCGCGGGACTCGTCTTCCTCTGGAGGCGGCCCCGGGTGGACAACGTCCTGCTCGTTCTTTACCTGGCCTTCGCGCTGGCCGTGGTGCTCGTGGCGGTGCAGGATGTGGATCGTCTCATCGGGAGGGACGGGCAGGTCCGGACCGCGCAGGCATCACGAATCAAGGCCAGGCGCGCGGAGGCCCGGGGGTTGTGGACGGCGGCCGGCCGGGAGTACCTTCTCGCCGCCGAGACCTTCGACAACGACGCCGGGCTGCTAGAGCGCGCAGGGGTCGCGCTCTTCAACGACGGTCGGTTCCAGGAGGCCGAGCGACTTCTGGCGCGTGCGGTCGCGCTAGATCCCACCTCGCCGATCTCGCGGGAGTACCTGGCCATGGCCGAGGTGAACCTCGGGCAGACGGAAACGGCGCGGGCGCGCCTTTGTGAGACGGCTCGGATGGGCATCCGGCCCGGGATCTTCCTGGCGCACGCGGGCCGGCTGGACCTCGAGGAGGGACGAGCGGGCGCCGCCCGGCAGGCGCTGGCGGCCGCACTCCGGGTGGGCGAGCCCGACGTGCCCACCCGGATCCGGCTTGCCGACGCCCTGAGTGTCGAGGGAGACGTGGACGGGGCACGGAGTCACTACGAGACGGCCGTCCGGCGGCGGCCCTCGTCGGCCGAGGCCTGGGACGCGCTCGGACGGTTCTATCACTCCATGGGAAGAACCGAGGGGGCGTTGGACCCGCTCCGGCGGGCGGTCGCGCTCGATCCTGGGGAGGCGACCTACTGGAACAATCTGGCCGTGGCCCTGCGCGACCTCGGGCGAACCGAGGAAGCCCTCGCCGCCCTCGACCGGGCCTTAAGCCTCGACGCCCGTCTGGCCGACGCCTACTACAACCGCGGGGTCATCTACGCAGCGCTGGGGCATCCCGGGAAAGCGCGCGGGCAGTACCTCCTGGCGCTCGAGATTGATCCCGGTTTCGCCCCCGCTCGCCAGGCCTTGGAGGCCGTCTCACCTTGAGGCCACTTCGAACTCCGCCGAGGTGATTTCACGCGGACCTTCGCAGTCCATCCGGGCGATCGGGCGCCCCGGTGAGGCCTGCCGGCAGGAAACCCAGTAGGGGACGCGGACACGGTAGCGACGGCCGGGCCGATCCGCCCGAGGGGCCGCGACCTCGAACTTCCTGGATGCGAGGGGAGCGATCACGCACGCCCCTCCCTCCTCCGCGCAACGGTGGAGGTGTTGCTCGACCCACACACCCCCCTCCACCGCTTCCACGACCAAGGTCGGGCATCCCCGAAGGTAGATGGAGCGGGGACCGTTGTTGTAGATGGAGACCCCGACCACCGGTTGCTCTCTCGGACCGGTCGTGTCCACGTGAACCCAGACCTGGTCAACCGCTCCCCGGTCCCCGGGGAGGGGGCATGCGCCCCGGACCCCGGTTCAGCACCCGCCTGCGGAGAGTACGAGCGCCGCAAGGACCGCCACCATCGCAATTCTCATTCTGTCCCTCTCCTGGTGAGGATGTGCCCGGAACGAGCCTCCCTCTGGGGACAAGTTCGGAGATCGACGCAGGCGGGTCAAGCCGGACCCGGCCCCCTCACCGTTCCGGCCGCAGAAAGCACCGCTTCTGCGCCCTGGAGGGCGCACTGGGTGATTTCCAGTTCAGCACACCTTGCAATCTCGCTTATTTTTTGATATGATATGGTGTTAGCGCAAAATCCCGTGTGCTGCGCTCTCGGCGGCCCCGAATCCTCACCGAAAGGACGTCCCCATGAAACGCATCGTCTTTCTGGCAGGCGCGCTGGCGATCGCGGCCGCGCCCGCCGTCGCCTCGGTGGTCGAGCACACCTACGTGTTCGACGCCCCCAGGGTCGTCACCATCGGCGACTACCAGCTCGTGACCTTTGAGGGAACGGTCCCGGCGGGCAAACTCGGAGGCCCCACCCTACCCTTCCGAGGGGTGGAGCTGGCACTTCCGCCCGGCGAGGCGGCCGTGTGGGTCGAGATCGAGAGGGCGGATCCCGTCGTCCTAGAGGGGCCGCTCCGGCTGCTCCCCCAGCAGGCCGTGCGCCCGAGCTCATCGGACGACGCCGTTCGGTTCCTGATCGACGAGGCGGCGTATGCGGGCGATCGCACGCTGCCCGAGGAAGACCTCGTGGAGATGAACACGCACTTCGCCAACGGAGTGGCCATCGCCGTGGGGAGTTTCACACCGGTCGAGTACGTGCCCAGGACCGGCTCGGTGACGTACTACCGGACGGTGACCGTCCGCGTGCACACCGAACCCTCGGCGCGGGCCCGGGAGGCCCTGGCGTTCCTTCCCACCTCGGAGCGAGTGCTGGAGAGGGTGGCCGCCAGCACGGACAACCCCGAAACCGCCGCGCTCTACCGGCCGAGGGCGACCAAACAGGCCGACGACTACGACTATCTGATCATCACCAAGTCGACCTACGTGGACGATTTCCAGCCGCTCGCGGATTACTACAACCGCCGCGGGATCCGCACCCAGATCCAGAGCGTTCAGTGGATCGACGACAACTACCCGGGGACGGACACGGCCGCGCGCATCCGCAACTACATGATCGACGAGTACCAGGACCACGGGATCCAGTGGGTCCTTTTGGGGGGGGACGCCGACGGCCAGTACAACACGACCACGGGCAAGATCGTGCCCTACCGGGGCCTCTACTGCGCGGTCCAGTCGTCCTCGCTGTACGAGGATGAGCATATTCCCTCGGACTGCTATTTCTCGGGACTCGACGGCAGCTGGAACACCGACGGGGACGCTCGGTGGGGCGAGCCCGGCGAGGAGGATTTCTACGGGGAGGTTCACGTCGGCCGGGCCGCGGTGGACTCCGAATCGGAGATCGCGACCTTCATCACCAAGACGACGCGCTACCAGGACGAACCCGTGGTGAGCGACGTGCGCATCGCCCTCCTGCTCGGAGAATACCTCTGGGACAGCCCGATTACCTGGGGCGCCGACTACATGGATGAGCTGGAGGGCGTCTGCACGAACAACGGGTTCACGACCCAGGGGGTCCCGATCACGTATCCCATCTTCAAGCTGTACGACAAGACCACCGGTTGGGATGAGACCGATCTGATGAACGAGGTCAACGACGGAAGCCACCTGGTGAACCACTTGGGTCATTGCAACACGTACTACGCGATGAAGATGTCCGACTCGGACGTCACCGACGTCAACTTCACCAACGACGGCATCACCCGCACCTACAGCATCGTATACACGCAGGGGTGCATCGCCGGCGGCTTCGACAACTATTACTTCGGTTCCTGGTTTTCGGACGACTGCATCTGTGAGTGCATGATGACCATCAACCACTTCGCGGCGGCCGTCATCGCCAACTCCCGCTACGGGTGGTTCACCGAGGGCTCGACCAACGGCCCCGGACAGCACTTCCACCGCGAGTTCATCGACGCCCTCTTCGGCGACGGGATCACGACCGCGGGCGGCGCGGTCACCCGATCGAAGGACGATTCGGCTCCCTTCATCGACCTGCCGGACGAGTACGAGCCGGGCGCGCACCGGTGGTCCTTCTACACGTCCAACCTCTTGGGCGACCCGGTCATGGACATCTGGACGAACACCCCGACCGCCATGACCGTGACCGCTCCGGAGGCGATCGATCCCGCAGCGAGCGGCGCGGAGGTCGAAACGGGCGTGGATGGGGCACTGGTGGCCTTCTCGCGAGACAACACGCTCTACGGACGCGCCTACGCCGACGGGACCGGCCATGCCGAGGTCACCTTCACTCAATCGGTCTCGTCGCTGGATTCGCTCGAGATGGTCGTGACCGCCCACAACTTCTTCGTCCACGAGGAGACGATCCCGGTCGAGCCGACCTCGTCGGTGGCGGCCGAGACCGCCCAGGTCGATTGGGCCCTGGCCCCGTGCGCGCCGAACCCGTTCTCGCGCGAGACGGCGATCTCATTTTCCGTCAAGAAGGAGTCGCGGGTGTCGATCCGGGTGTTCGACGTCGAGGGCCGCACCGTGGCTCGTCTGGCCGATGAGTCCCGCCCGGCGGGCCGACACCAGATCGTCTGGACGCCCGACCGCGACCTCGCGCCCGGCCTTTATTTCTGCGAGCTCCGCGCCGATGAGTTCCGGGCGGTGAGGAAGGTGCTGGTGGTGAGGTAGGACGGATCGAGCGGATCGAAAACCGAAGGAGAAGGGGGCGACCCGCCCGGTCGTCCCTTTCTCTATTTCAGGAAAAGAACGTCCAACGTGGAACATGCGGCCGGGGTCACCATCCGTACGCAGTACCACCCCTGCGGCACGGGCCGCCCGTCGTCATCGCGTCCGTCCCACTGGAGAGCCCGCACACCGATCGTCCGGTCCCCCGCAAAGAGACGGCGGACATGCCTTCCCGTGACCGAGTAGACGTCGATCTCGACGCGCCCGGCCCGAGGGACCTCGTAGTCGATCGTTGTCCGAGAGGCGAAGGGATTGGGGCGGCAGCGGAGTCCTGGCCGCGCGGTCCCTACCTCCGGATCGGCCACCGAGGTCAGGATGCCGCGTCGATAGGCGGCGAACACGGCGTAGTGATCGGACCCCAGATCGGCCGGCCCATCGGCCACGACTTCGGCGGTCTCGAGAATCCAGCCGGGCATCGGCGAGCGGAGGACGAAGTCGACGCGGCCGCTGGGTTCCAGCGGATACCCGTAGAACTCCCGGGTGGGCCGCGTGTAGCCAACTTCCAGCGGATGGAGAAGGCGAAACGCGTCCCGGAATCCCCGATCGAGGAGGTAGCTCACCGGTTCCCATCCGGTCTCCTCGGCCGAGGGCGCGCCCAGATCATAGGCCGGGGGTGTTGGGCTTCCAGGTTCGACGTCCACGGGCGAGTAGCTGTTGAAATCTCCGGCCACCCACACGATCTCATCGGGTGGAATCCCGTCCAGGACCTGGAGAAGCACCCGCGCCTCCTTCTCACGGAACGTGCGGCTCGGACCCGACTTGAAGTGAACGTCCACGATGTGGATCGGCCCGGCCGAGTCCGCCAGGGTCGCATGCAGGAAGCCGTGGGTGAGATCGAACCGGTCCCCGTCCAACCACGCGGTCGTGATGGTCTCGACCGATGTCACCGGGAGTCGTGTGATCAGGGCCGGATCGTACGGCGAGTTGGCATCCCCGACCCACCCGGTGTAGGGCGGCTCGCCGGGGAACGAGACGTTGAGGGACTCCACGTAGGCCGCGATGTAGTTGGAATCGGCCGGGAGCCAGCCGTTGGCCTCCTGGATGAGAAGGATGTCCGGGCTCTGCGACCGGATGACCTCGAGCCATTCGTGCTGGCGACCGTAGACCGGGTCGCAATCCTGCCCGCCCGCGAAGATGTTGTAGGTGAGAATGCGGAGGTGGTCGTCCGTCCACCGCTCCCCGCTGGCTTGTCCGGGGTAGAGGATCCCGGCGAGAAGGAAGATGAAGAGGAGGAAGAACCGCATCCGGCCCCCAGGTGCGATATCACACAACGAACGCCATGAGCATACCACACCGCGCCGCGATGTTCAATGCGCCCCGCCGCGCGTCCCACCTCAGAAGCGCGAACCACGAAGGGAAGCCGCCTGCGGCGGCTGGAGAGTTGAGAGTCGAAAGTCGGAAGTGGAAAGCCTGGCCGGGCTTTTGGATCCTGTCGCCTTGTCGCCTTGTCGCCCCGTCGCCTTGTCGCCCCGTCGCCCCTCGCCTACAGCTCGTGCGGCATCATCTCGCCCGGGGCCTGGAAGTAGTGATCCACGGGGTAGTGGCTGAAGTTGCTCACGCGGGCGGTGTAGATGCAGGCGAAGTCCTTGACCTGGTGGCCGAAGTAGCTTCTCTCCCGGCCCTCGCGAAAGAGCGACCCCCAGTACGGGTTGTACGCCCCATCGCACTTGTCGGCCAATGTTTGCATGGCCCGCACCAGTTCGGCCCACCGCTCGGCCAGATGCCGGCGCGCCCGGGTGGCGGGCCGTCCCCTTCCCGACTGGCGCTTCTTCCTCTCCTGCTTCTCCAGACGGCCCCGCTCGACCCGGAGCGCGTCCAGCTGGCGGTTGAGCTCGACCAGATCACGGAGATCCTGGGAGATCCTCTGCGTGACCCGAAGCTCCCGCCGGAGCTCCGGGATGATCATGGCCGTCCGCCACCCGAGCGACTTCTTCGATCGCAGGATGTCCCCGAAGGTGTGATCCCCGAAGTAGAGGATCTCATCGCCCAGCTGACCCAGCTCGCGCTCGAGCCCCTGAGCGACTCCCGAGCGGAGAACGCGCATGCCCGATCTCCAGACCTGCAGAGTCTCCCCGCTCGCCCCGCGCCCGCCCCCCTCCAGGAAGAAACCCGGCTTGCCGGCCTCGACGAGCACCAAATCGAATACGTCCCGCCAGTCTCCGAACTGGCCTTCCGTGCCGCCGAGGACGTAGGACATCACGGCGTCGGTGTAGGCGAAGTCCGAGTTGGTGAGCAGGAACAGCTTCTTGCCCCCCTCCCGGAATCGCCCGAGCGTTGGGATCAGACCTCGGTCCGGACGCAGGAACCGCCCCGGGTCGGCCACCACGACGCGTTTGATGGAACCGTCGGCGTGGGCCCGGTCGATGCTCTGGCGAACCTGGTCGTAGAGCTCGCTGCAGTTCCGCGTCACGCCCCGGACGCCCTGATCCTGGAGATCCACGAGGGCCTGGTACAGGAACGCCTCCGGAAGATGGAACAGGGTGTCGACGGGGACGTAGGCGTCGTGGGTGATCCGCAGGCGCCGGCGAGAGTACGTGCGCTTTCGGTCCTCGTCGGTCATCCACCCCGTGCCGTGGCAGGCCCGGGTGACGTAGTTGTGGTGGTCCATCTTGATGAGGTTGCCGTAGCGCCGGTCCGCCACGAGCCCCCGGATGACGAACTGGGGGTTGTAGCGGATCCCCATGATCCGCTCCGGGAAGCCGTGCTCCGAAACCAGCTTCTTCTTGGTCTCCTCGAAGGCCAGATGTTCGATCTCGAGAGGTTTGTAGAAGGCGAGCGTGTGGTCCAGGTCGAAGCCGATGGCGCGCACGCTCGACATCTTGAGGTTCCGGTTGACGTAGATGCGCGACGCGGCCGGAAGATCCCAGGCCTCGCCCCAGCGGTCTCGGGTGGCGTAGGTTGTGTGGATGCGGTCCACCATGCCCCGGCCTCCGAACCGGATCCGCAGCCCGGGCGCGTTCTCGACCCCCCGCCCGGGGCGATCCGAGGTTCCCCAGGCTACCACCGCCCGGGGCACGCGGTCAACGGTCCTTGACACCGACCTCATCGCTGGGGATAATGGCGGGCTGTCTGCATCCGCATTCCCGCCGGAACTGAGCTGTCCACCTCAGGCGCAAGCGCATCGTCCGGCGGGGAGGGCTTTCCCCGGTCGTTCACCCCTGTAGGAGGTTGTCCGATGAGACCGCTCTGGTTCTGTGTTCTTCTCCTGGGGCTTCTGGCCGCCTCGACCGTCGCCCACGCCGGGCCCGAGGCTCGCCTGATGCGCTCCCCGGACATCCACGGGAGCAACATCGTGTTCGTCTACGGCGGCGACCTGTGGCTGGTCGACGCCACAGGCGGCGTTGCCCGCCAGCTGACGACCCACGAGGGCCTCGAGCGTTTCCCCAGGTTTTCGCCCGACGGACGTCACATCGCGTTCTCCGGCGAGTACGACGGAAACATCGACGTCTACGTCATCCCCGCCCAGGGCGGCGAGCCCAAGCGGCTCACCTACCGGCCCGAGCCTCCGGGCGCGCCCGAGAGGATGGGCTTCGACGACATGGTGATGGACTGGTTCCCCGACGGCGAGGGGATCCTGTTCCGATCCCGGAGGGCCGTCCACAGCGATTGGCTCGGCCGCCTCTACCGGATCGGCCTCGAGGGAGGGCTGCCGGAGCCGCTCACGGTCCCCTACGGCGGGTTCGCGTCGTTCTCGCCCGACGGGCGGAAGCTGGCCTACAACCGCGTGATGCGCGATTTCCGGACCTGGAAACGCTACCGCGGCGGGATGGCCCAGGACGTCTGGATCTACGACCTGACGGACGACACGGTCGAGCAGGTCACGACCCACGAGGCGACCGATCACTTCCCGATGTGGCATGGGGACAGGATCTACTTCGTCTCCGACCGGGATCTCACCGAGAACGTGTACTGCTACGACCTCAACACGCGCCAGACGCGCAAGATCACGGATCACACCGACTACGATGTCCGGTGGCCCGGCTTCGGGCCGGACGGGATGGTCTACGAGTGCGGCGGCTACCTGTACGTGCTCGACTTCGCCACCGAGACGACGCGCAAGATCCGCGTGGAGATCCCGGGCGATCGTCCCCTCACCCGACCGCGCCTGGTTTCGGTCAAGGGCAACGTCACCGACTACAACCTCTCGGCCACGGGCAAGCGGGCCCTGTTCGGTGCGCGGGGCGACGTCTTCACCGTCCCGCCGGAGAGGGGGAACACCCGGAACCTGACCCGCACCTCGGGCGTCCACGAGAAATCGTCCCGCTGGTCGCCCGATGGCCGCTGGATCAGCTACGTCTCCGACGCAACGGGAGAGGACGAGATCTACATCGTCCCCCACGACGGCAAGGGCGAGGCCATCCGGATCACGACGGGCGGGGACTGTTTCAAGTTCATCCCCTACTGGTCGCCCGACTCGAAGAAGCTGGCCTTCGCGGACAAGAACCTGCGGCTCTTCTGGGTCGACGTCGACAAGAAGAAGGTCCACCAGATCGACCAGAGCGGCGTCTGGGAGATCCGCGACTACTGCTGGTCGCCCGACTCCCGGTGGATCGCGTACGCCAAGGCCGACGACAACTTCTTCTACTCGATCCATCTCTACAACCTCGACACGGGCAGGATCACGCGGGTGACCGGCCCGGGGACGGACGACTGGGAGCCGGCCTTCGACCCGGACGGCAAGTATCTCTTCTTCATCTCGGATCGCGACTTCAACCCCACCCTGGGCGCCTTCGAGTCCAATTTCATCTACCGGGACTTAAGCCGCGTCTACCTCGTGACCCTGAGGGAGGACGTCCCCTCGCCGTTCGCGCCCGAGAGCGACGAGGAGGAGCCGAAGGCCGAAGAGAAGGACAAGAAGAAGGAAGAGGATCAGGAGGAAGGGGGAGAGGAAACGCCCGAGGTCAAGATCGACCTGGCGGGCATCGAGGAGCGAGTCGTCGCCCTCCCGATCGATCCTTCGGACATCGACTGGATCATCGCCGACACGGGCAAGATCTTCTACACCACCCAGGCCTCCCACGGCGAGGGACCCCGCACGTCACTCCACGTCTACGACCTGGAGGAGCGGGAGGACAAGGTCGTGATCTCGGGCGTCGGCGGCGTCGATTTTTCCCACGACCGCAAGAAGGTCATCTACTCCAGCCGCGGCACCTACGGGATCGTGGACGCCACCGAGGGCGCCAAGGTGGGGGACGGCGAGCTGGACCTGGGCGGGCTGGAGGTCATGCTGGATCCCCGGGCCGAGTGGAGACAGTTGTTCGATGAGGCCTGGCGCCTGGAGCGGGACTACTTCTACGCGCCCAACATGCACGGTTACGACTGGGACGCCATCCGCGCGAAGTACGAGCCCCTGGTCGACCACGTGGCGCACCGCAACGATCTGACCTACATCATCGGAGAGATGATCAGCGAGCTCTGCTGCTCGCACACCTATTGCGGCGGCGGAGACATGCCCGAGGCCGACCGCGTGAACGTTGGGCTTCTGGGCGTCGACTACGAGCTCGACAAGAAGAGCGGCTACTACCGCATCGCGAAGATCTACCCGGGGCACAACTGGAGTGAGAACCTCCGCTCGCCGTTGACCGAGCCGGGCGTGGAGGTCCGGGAGGGCGACTACCTCCTGGCCGTCAACGGCCAGCCCCTCAGCCATCCGACCAACCCCTACAGCCTGTTCCAGAACACGGTCGGCACCAACGTGACGCTCAAGGTCAGCAGCGGGCCGAACGAGAAGGGCGCCCGCGAGATCGAGGTCCGGCCGATCGCCGATGAGCGCTACCTGCGCTACACCGAGTGGGTGGAGACCAACCAGCGGAAGGTGGACGAGGCCACCGCGGGGCGCGTCGGATACCTGCACATCCCCGACATGAGCCTCGAGGGCCTGAGCGAGTGGGCCAAGCGGTACTACGCCCAGATTCGCAAGGAGGGTCTCATCATCGACGTGCGAGCCAACGGCGGGGGATTCGTCTCGGAGATGATCCTCGAGAGGCTGCGCCGCCAGACGGTGGGGATGTCAGCCCCCAGGAACACAGAGAGGGACTTCACGTATCCGCCGGCCTCCTTCTACGGGCATCTGGTCTGCCTGTGCGACCAGTACTCGGCGTCCGACGGCGATTACTTCCCTTACTACTTCAAGGAGTTCGGGCTGGGTCCCCTGATCGGTCGTCGCACGTGGGGCGGGGTGGTCGGGATCCGAGGGTTCACGCCGCTCATGGACGGCGGGTACGTGACGAGACCCGAGATCGCGGGCTTCGGGATGGACAGCCGCTGGATCATCGAGAACCACGGCGTCGACCCGGACATCGTGGTCGACAACCGGCCCGACCTGGTGGCCCGGGGCCGCGATCCCCAGCTGGAGAAGGGCATCGAGGTCATAATGGACATGATCGAGCGCGAGCCCAAGAGGCTGCCCGATCGGCCGACGTACGAGGTGCGCCCGTAGGACGACGCCGACATTGAGATTGTTCCCGGGGGACGCAGGTTCTCGCGTCCCCCGCGGGGGACGCAGGTTCTCGCGTCCCCCGCAGTTCTTTCGGCCGAAGGTCGCAGAAACCATAACCTGCAGGGACCATACTCTTGACAATGACTCCTCGGGTTTATGCTGTGGTCGGGCCGACCATCCTGAAGCGATGACGACATGCCGAGTGCTGTCCGTCGCTTGCGCGCGCGCGAGGCTACCGGAAGCGGTAGAAGACCACCCCGTCGAAGATCGGGTGGCCCGGTTCGGGGAACAGGTACTCGAGGAACGGAACCTTGATCACTCGCCCGGCGTCCGAGGACGCGTGCACCAGATCGCGCCCGTCGAGCAGCATGCCCTCGTGGGCCGCGATCACGCCGAGGTCGAACTGACTCTCCCGGACCAGGGCCACGCCGGCCACGGCCGGGAGACGCCCGAGGACCGCGTCGTTCAGCTCCTCGGCGGGGATGTAGGAGACCGTGACCTCCCGGTCCCAGGAGATGGGGAGCAGGGTCGTCCCGTCGGCCCTGCGGTTGAGCACGAGCGTGACCCGCCGGAGTTCGACATCGCCCGCGACGGCGTCGGTGATGTTCCCGAAGTAGGGGGACGCGTCCAACCGGTCCATCGTGAAGTGCAGGCGGGCGGCGTAGGTCACCGGACGCTCGGCGCCGAGCCGCCGGTAGTTGGCGGGCCGCATGTTCCGACGGGCCTCGTCTACCGTGCGCGCGTGGGCCATCGCCGCCTGGGTCAGGATGAACACGGTGCAGTCGGTGCTGTCCACCCGGAACACGGGGTCCGGGTCGACACCCTCCCCTTCCCCCAGACAGTCTCTCCGGTACGGAGTGCCCAGCCGACCTTCAGCTAGAATCCGAAGCCGGTCCTCGAGGAGGGGCACGTGCCGGGCCAGGTCCCCCAGCAACTCATCCAGTTCCGCGTCGGACATTCGGCAGATCGGCGAACCTTCGAAGAGGAGCGCCCACGTCGACTCGCCCGGATCCTCGGAGCGATGGATCACGGAGGGATTCAGCACGACGGCGGCCAGAATCAGGACCCCCAGGACCAGCACCACCCAGAACGCTCGCATCGCGCCTCCCGGGTCCTCCGTTTGGGGGAGGACGTTGTCTCGGGCAGGTCGAAACGCGCCCGCCGCGCCCGCCTAGCACGTTCTGTTCTTGGAAACCTGTCGCATGAGGTCCTGGCCGACCATCGGGTCCAGGTAGGCGATGGCCTTCTTGACCACCGCCGGGGAAATCGAGCGGCGGCCGATCTGGGTCTTCAGGAACTTCTCCAGGATCTGTGGATGGTAGCGGCCTATGGTCTTCAGCCCCCAGCCGACTCCCTTGAGGACCACCTCGTCCTGGCTGGCCATCAACGGCAGGGTCAGCTCCATCAACCGCCGGGTGCGGTCCGGATCGCGCACCTCCTCGCTGAAGAACTGGACCGCCGCGCCCACCGCCCGCTTCACCCAACGGCTCTCGTCGTGGCTGAGTTCTTCGAGCACGGCCAAGGTCTGATCGAAATACTTCACCAGGGCCGCGCCGAGGACGCTCTGACCCACCAGGTCCGAGGCCTCGAAACTCTGGCCTTCGGCGATGTAATCGCGCGCGCGGTTGCAGGCCTGCTCGAAGCGCGTCTCGAGCATCCTGCTCAGGGCCTTGCCGACGATGACGTAGCAGCCCCTCGATTTCTTGGCGATCATCCCGTCGAAGGCGCCGAAGTAGCGCTCGGGATCCTTCGCGCCCTCCTCACCCAGGATCTCACCGAACAGGGAGAGGGATTCGTCGGAGAGCTTGGATTCCAGAACCGGCTGGAGACAGGTCCAGAAGGCGCCGAGGTCGCCCTCGGCCAGGTACGCGCTGCACTCGAGAGCCAGCTCGGCTGCCCTTTGAGAGGAGATTTTGTTCTCGTCCATACTCCAATCCGTCCGGAGACCGCCCCGCGCCGACCTCAGGTCAACAGATGCCGGTTGCCCAGCCTCACCCGACGAAGACCGGCCTGCTTCGCCGCGCGGAGGCAGGTCTCGGCCTCGTCCGCGCGCGTCCTGGGCAAGTCCGCCATGTAGAAGGTAGGTGCGAAGGCCAGCAGGGAGTACGGAATCTCGGGATCCACCTCCGCGACGAACCTCGCGATCCGGGCCACCTCACCCTCGCCTGTGTACCCAGGGACGAGCAGCGTACTGGCCACCACCGGGGGCGGCCAACGCCTGGAGCGGGTCCATTTTATCAGACGCCGGAAATTGTGCAACGTCCTTTCGTTGCCGGCCCCGCAGAGGGCCCGGTGCACCACCGGGTCCCACGCCTTGAGGTCGAACTTGATGCACCCTCCGGAGGCCAGGGCTTCTTGCGCGATCGCGCGCAACAGAGAGGGGGTCATGGATCCGTTGGTCTCCCAGCAGATCCGGAGGATGCCCTTCGGCCGTGCGGCTCTCGCCCGCCTCGCCGTCAGGAGAGAGTGGACGAGTTGGGGCGTGGGATCCCCCCCGAAGTAGCAGACGCAGGAAGTCTCCGCATCGACCGCCCCGCTGAGGACCTCGGCGGAGACCTCCGCCGGCCTGCGCGCCAGGGCCCGGAAGTGCCAGTTCTGGCAGTACAGGCAATCGAACGTGCATCCCTGGTAGAAGACGGCCAGGTTCTTGTGGCCGTACTCGGGACCGCGGTCGTGGGCGAACTCCGGGTATCCGGCCCCCGTCCCTCCGGGGCACACCCAGGCGGCCACACAGTTGGTGGGGAGGGGATCATGGTACCAGGAGACGTTGGCGGTGGTCACGCCCCCGACAAGGCGGCCCCCCCGGCGTTGACGGACGCCACAGTACCCGTGTCCGCCCGCCGGAATCCGGCAGGCGTTGACGCAGAACCGGCAGGCCCTCCCCTCGGCGGGCGGCTCGAGCGGAAGCCCGAACCCTTCCCTGGCCAGCGCGTGCGCCTCGTCGATCCGCTCCCGCGCGCCGGGAACGCCGGCCCGAAGGCACGCCCCGCAGAGGCCGAGGAACTCCGAGATCTCCTCCGCCTCCCGCCCGCACAGCCGGCATTGACCCATGGATCGCCCCCCCCGACGCGTCACGAGGTCTTCCGTGGGCAAGCGTAACATGGAGACACTCGAGGTCAAGCGGAGTCGTTCGGGGGACGCACCCTTCGGTTCGATGTGGATGAGGCTTCACAGTCCCACGCGGGAGCCGCGAAGTGAAGTACGGGCAGGCCGAGTCGCAGGGCGGGGGCGGGCCAAGAGGACCGCGGCGCGAAAGACAACAACAGGCGGCCGACCCGTCCCTCGCCTCGATGCGTCTGGCACATGGTGTTCGGGCGAGCAAGCCGCCTGCGCCGGTTCGATGCCGCCACGGGCATCGAAGATGCCGGATCGGGCGCCGCGGATCGGGACGATCGTCCCCAGGTACGGATGAGGGCGGCCCGATCCCGGGATCCCGTTCCGCACCGCAGCGCCCCGAATGGGCTTCGTTTGTCCCCAAGGTACGACGACATCGCGGCAGGTGCAAACGATCTCGGGAGGATCCGAAGCCGGGCGGGCCGTGTTTCTTGGACCGCGCGGTCCTCCCCCCGGCACCAAGGGCGCGGCGGACCCCAAGGTGTTTCCGCGCTTGCCGCTCCACAGAGCCGGGGATTACAATGGATGCCGGTGCGGGCCCGGGTGAGGCCGAAGGTCGCCCGGGCGGGTGACCTCGAGCGCGCGAACCGCGCCCGGAGAGGCCCGCTCCCCCCCAAGGACGAGGGGCCAGAGCGGCAGGGAGCGAGTCTGCAGCAGGTTGGGCATCGCCCTTCAGAAACAGAGGGAACCCGCTCCACCGCCGACAGCCCTACGGCACAGGGACCCTGGAGTTCCGATGGCGCCGACCACCCGTAGAGTCACCACCCGCGTCCCGTGCGACCACTTCAACTCGTACGGCACCTTCTGCAAGAGGTGCGGGGCGAGGAAGCTGCTTCTGGGCGTGGGGTATGAGCTCGGATGGATCGAGGTCGAGCGGAAGGTCGAAGTCCCCTGCGACCACGACGGTGAGATGGGCGAAGTCTGCCCGCAGTGCGGCGGCCGGCTCGGGACGGGTGATCGTCGGGCGCCTCGAGGAGAAACCCTGGAGGGTCCGAGCGCGTGAGGCCTCTGCAAGTGGCCCAGGCGGAGCCGCCATGGAAAAGCGATTCGCGTACCCTGAAGACCTGATCCCCCGCCTGCGGAAGGTCTGGCGGGTGGGGCGGCCGTCGAAGGAGAGGGTTCTCGCCCTGCCGAGGGGCCGAACCCTACGGCACTTCCTGGAGGTCGCCTTCCACGCCAGCTTTCACACCGAAGAGCAGCGGATGATCGCGTTCCGTCTGGCCCTGATCACGCGGGCTGCGGCCCGGGCCGAGGCGGGCTCGGCCAGCCTGCACCAGAAGTTCGACCTGGTGGAGTTCACGATCCCGCGCGAGTTCTCGGTGGGCGAGATCCTGCGGCTGGCTCCCGCCACGGACTTGACCAAGACCATCATCTGCGTCGAACCCGCCCCGGCCGGCGGCCCGAGAGAGCGCGGGGCTCTGGAGATCTGGGGCCTCATTCACACCGGCCCCTCCTGGTGGCAGTTCACCCATGGCGAGCTGGCCATCGGCGTTCCTCCCCCCAACTGCCTCGCGGTGTCCTCCACCGAGTCCGGCAACCTGACGATCTCCCGGGAGGGGGACGTCCTCCTGAGCCTGCGGCGGGGGGAGGTCGCCACGCCCTCCGGACAGGTCCTGCAGCAGGGCCCCATCGGCGCCTTCCTCGAAGGGGCGATCGAATCGATGTACACGGACGTCTGCGGCGAGCTGTGCCTGTCCCAATTCGGTGCGACCACAGAAGAGGACCAACAACCCAAGCGCTTCTACCTGGGCTACATCGAACGCGTGTTGTTCCACATCCGCGAGAAACGGCACGGGGGCACACTCCTGATCGTGCCCGACTCGCCCGGCGTGAACGACCGCCGGTTCCGAAGACGTCTCAACGTCAAGTACCCGGCCACCTACGACCGCACCTGGTCGCTCTTGGTTTCGGCGCTCGCCCTCCACCGGAGGTACTTCGACCTGTACCTCAAGTTGTGGGACCGCAAGTCCCCGATCCCGGTCAAGCGCCACTACGAACTCTTCGTGCTCCAGGGAGAGCGGGAGGAGATGGACCGCCGTATCGCCGACTCGGTGAGCCTCGTCGCCTCCACCTCGGGCGTGGACGGTGCGGTCGTGATCACGGACCGGCTGCGCCTCCTGGGCTTCGGCGCCGAGGTGATCGCCGCGGTGCCCGACCTCGTAGAGATCCACGGGGCCCGGGATCCGACGGCCCGCACGACCACCCGCATCCCCATCGACACCTTCGGAACCCGGCACCGCTCCGCCTTCCGATTCTGCTGGAGCGAGGAAGACAGCGTGGCCTTCGTCGTGTCGCAGGACGGCGGGGTGCTGGGCGTCAAGCGCACGGGTGAGAGACTGGTCCTCTGGCCCGACGTGACCTTCCATCCGCTCGGTATTTAGGCCCGGCGTCCCGATCGGCGTCACCCCAACCGGCGCGGCGGTCCGGGGTTGCCAAGGCGATCCGACGGGGGTAGCATAGGGGCCTGGGGACCGCCCGGTCGCCGGGGGAGCGCGCGTAGATGGGTGACGACGGGTTGGCAGCTGCACTGAGGCGGAAGCGGGCCACGGTCTGGTTCCCGATGGCCGTCTTCTCGGTCCTGTTCGGGATCGAGCTGGCCATCGCCCTCGCCCTGAACGGCGGGCACTTCAGCTACGCCCTCGACGATCCCTACATCCATCTGGCCCAGGCCGAGGGGATCGCGGGCGGTCACTACGGCGTCAGCCCCCACGAGCCCGCTGCTCCCTCGTCGAGCATCGTCTGGCCGTACCTTCTGGCTCCCTTCGCAAGGTTCGCCGTCGGCCACTACGTTCCCCTGGTCCTCAGTATCGCGGCCTCCCTGGCGACGCTCGCCATCTGCTCGGCGATCGTCAGCCGGGCGCTGGCGCGTCTTGAGTATGCGCGGCGCCACATGATGGTGGCGGTGGGCGTGGCTCTCCTCATCCCGGCCATGAACCTCATCGGCTTGACGTTCTCGGGAATGGAGCACTCGGTGCAGGTGTTCATGGCCGCGCTCGTAGTCTTCGGGCTCATCCGGGAGCAGGAGACGGGCCGGGTTTCCTGGTGGCTCGCGCTGGCCGTGGTCGTCGGGCCGCTCATCCGCTACGAGAATCTCAGCCTAACACTGCCGACCTTGGTCTACTTCGCGTGGCGGCGGCACGTGGCTGCTCTCCTCTACACCGGGGCCGCCGTGGGTGCCGCACTGATCGGCTTCTCGCTGTACCTCCACTCCCTCGGGCTTGGGATCCTGCCCACCTCCATCACCGCCAAGTCGGGGCCCATCTCCAGCGCCCACCGCGTGGGCGCTCTCATCTGGAGCATCCAGAGGAACCTCGGTTCCCGGCAGGGGGCGATTCTGTCGGCCGGGTTCGTGCTGCTGCTCCTGGGGGCATGGTCCGGCCGGGATGCCAGGGACCGGGCCTTGGGACTCTGGGGCGCCGCCGCCATCATTCCCCACGTGACGGTGGGACAGTTCGGCAGCTGGTTCCCCCGGTACGAGATCTACCTCTGGACGTCCACGATCCTCACGCTCCTCTACGTCTACCGAGACTGGATCGGCCGGACCGTCGAACATCTGACCCTCGGCCGGTTCTCGGCGGCCGTGTCGATCCTGGTTGTCCTCCTCTGCATGCCTTACCTGGCGCCCCTGGTGTTCTCGCCGCTGGCGTCGAACAACATCTACGAGCAGCAGTACCAGATGCACCGCTTCGTAACCGAGTACTACCGCGGGCCGGTGGCCGTGAACG
>Ga0180437_10002283_pt1 | contig 30993 bp, 35 predicted proteins | sample SS_ome_4_FD_132410 | JGI IMG/M metagenome (GOLD analysis project Ga0180437, IMG submission 132410) | Hypersaline lake sediment archaeal communities from the Salton Sea, California, USA - SS_3_D_1 metaG | ecosystem: Environmental > Aquatic > Non-marine Saline and Alkaline > Hypersaline >...
AAAATTGCACTTGCGACAAAGTGTAATTGGCGTTCGTGAAATTATTCTGTAAGTCTTTTGTGAGTTTGATCATGCGTCCTCCTTCTCTTCCGGCGTCCAGATGCCATCCCTGACAAGATCCAAAGCGCCACACATGGCATCCTCTAGAAGTTGGTTCTTTTCCTTGTCGCCGAGCACGAGGAAATCTCGGATAGTGAATTTCTCCCCAAGGCTGTACACTGCCTCCAGCACCCTCACCACTTCCACAGGCAGGGCGCGGCGGTTCCACTCTTCTGGGCTCATGAGCAGGCCGCCCAGCGGACAATCCTTCGACGGCGTCGAACAGCCATGCAGCTGGTATGAGAACGCCTCACCAAGGGCACCGCAGAACGGGCAGGGTTTCAGTTCATCGGTCATCGTCGGCCTCCATTTCACACCCATCCGATACGCCCATATCTATCATGTGGAGTTCTTTGCCGAATGAAATTCGGATAATGTGTTCGCCGCACTTATCGCATTTTTTGCTCACCTCCCCGCCCTGCGGGTTGTTGCTTTTGACCTTGACGCACCTTACGGACGCGCAAGATGTGCCCTTTATCCAGCACTCGGCCCATTCCGTGCATAGGTGCATACCTTGCTGTTGCCGCTCGTGAGGTATAGCGTGAAGACATCCTGGGCACACCAATGGGTCTGCCTTGTTACAGATCACCTTACTCATTCCTTCACCTCCCCGCCCTGCGGGTTCAGCCCGTCAATTGGCCCCGCCTCAACGCCATCGCTTTCGTCACCAACAATCTTTGTCCACGCTCGCCTGGACGCTATGGCCCCGCTGCTTGCGGTGTCTTTCTCCCCGCCCTGCGCGGCCAGGGCGTCACGGGCGACATAAGTTATATCGATGGGGTCTCCTTCGATCTGTTTGAAACAGTCAAAATTGTTCGGGTTGGAATAGTATTCCAGCGCCTCGCGGTAGCGAGAAGCGGCGGCAAGGTTGTCGGCGTGCTCTTCGCGGATCTTGCGCAGATCGTCCCTGAGTTTGCTCGTGGTGTTTCCGAATTCATGCTTCGCCTGCCGCCAGTCTCGCTCGTAGAAGCTGGCCTTCTCCCGCAGCTTCTTGCACTCTATGGTTAGCCGCTCGATCTTCTCCAGCGCCCATTTGGTCTCACAACCAGAGTGATCGCCCACATCCTCGCGACGGCCGCAGTAGTAGCAGCTCTTCTGCGTCTTGGCGCGCTGCTTAGCCATATCTTCTTCGGTTCTCTGTGTCCTCTTCATACCTCAGCCTCCTGCTCGAAGTCAAAAGCCATCTCCTCGGCAAAGGAGGCAAGAACCTGGGAAAGCGCCACCATGAATTCTGGCCACGACATTCCCGCATCCTCTTTCTCCATGATCAGCCAGTTCCGCATCTTTTCGCGCGGCGTCCCGTCTCCAAAACAACTCATTGCCCCTGCTCCTAAAAAGTAAAAAGGAGCAGGGCAGCAGCCCTACTCCAGTATCGTTCCCGCAGCCTCCTTCGCCTCCTCCCAGCTCTCGTACGTGCCGAGAACCGGGTCTCCAACGAAGGAAACCGTTTCGAGAGACGCCGTTCCGTCCTTGTGTTTCACGATCACAAGGCAGCGTCCCTCACACTCCAACCTCCATCGATTCCCGCCCAGCTTTTGCCAACGAATCCATTTCTTCTTAACTGGGCTCAACATCGATGTCTCCTTTCTGCGGGAAAAACAGTCCTATCACTCTTCTTCTGACAAAGGTGCCGCCCTTCTTAGGGCCTCGGCGATGGTATCGGGCAGGCTGAGGCCCGTGGGGGCGTTCGCCAGCTCTTCGTTCACCTTTTCCTCAAGATCGACTTCGCCGAGCATCACAGTCCACTTGCCGCCCCTCCGTGTCATGATGATGTGGCCGCCGAAGAAGACATCGGCGATAGCCTCTAGCTTGTCGAGGGGGGTATGCTTCGATCTGGGGCCGTCCCAATTCCACGCGAGAAAGTTCTTAGCCGCCATAGGGGTCTCCGTACCAGAAAATGATCATCTCCTCGGGATCGTTCCACCACAGCCCGTGCTCATCTCTATGGGCAGAGCCGTGGCACTCCTTGCACAGCGCCTGGAGGTCCTCTGGCTGCTCCTCGCCGAGAGTCCTGTAGTGTCGGTGATGTAGGAATACCGGCACCTTTCCGCCGCACCGCTCACAACGACCCTCGCAGCGCTGCATGACAACTCTGCGAGTGGTCACCGGGATCCGGCTCTGTCTTTCCTTGTATGGGACGTACATCTTCAGATTATAGAGATGACGATAAAGAAATAAAGAAATAAATTCGGTTATAAGAATAGTGGAGCAGGACATTACGTCCTCGAATGCTCTGAGACTGTTGTTTTTACCGGCCTAATGGAGGAAAAAGTATGGCCAAAAAGAACAAGCCGACAGCCGAGGATTTTCGGCTCCTCGTTGTTGGTGGCAAGAACGGCAATGTTCCGAAGGACCAGGTGCTCTGTTCGGTGGAACATCTAGATGCGGACACGGCGAAGGCGATGCTGCAGAGGGGGTCGATCTCCTTCACTGCAGGGAGTCAGCCGCATCTCATCCTGGTCTTCCGTGACTACATAAGTCACGGGCCGTCGACTGCCTTCAAGGAGGCGGCGAAGCTATGGGGAATACCCTTCGTAGTAGCGAAGGGGGGCTTCGGTGCGCTAGTGGAGGAGGCGAGGTCGAGAGGTATCGACATTCGCCGCTACATCGTCGAGACGCCAATAAAGAGGAAGAGCAAGCCAATGAAGAAGAAAAAGAAGAGAGGACCGAAACCCGCGCCAAAGGCAGAGGCCGCTCCGCAGCCCGTGCACAAGCCCGAACCCGAACCCAAAGAGAAGGAGGCAGTGTTGGATAACAAAACGGCCTGGATCCGGAAGTACCCCACCAAGGCTTTCGAGATCGCGAGCGACGGAGTCGTCATCCCCGTCCATAGGACCAAAGCGGGGCTCTGTCTGCTGCCCAAGGGAGCAGTGCTGGAGTTCTTGCTGGAGGAGGTCCGCACCTACAAGATGGGGAAGGGTCCCCGGGGAGCCCTGGAGCGCAACGAGATCAGAGCGCTTCAGAGAAAGCTGGAGAAGCGCTTCGGACTGAAGAAGCTCGATGTCCACGTGCCGTCGTACAACACGATCGGGAAGTACGTAGGGTACATCCTCGACACCCTGACCGAGGACCAGGCGATGAAGATGGCCATCATCGTCAAAAGCCACACGGTGGACGTACCCCGGCAGATCGAGTATGTCAAGCCGGGGGCTGCCTCCGCGCCCGAACCGAAGCCCGCACCTGAACCGGAACCGAAACCCTCGCCGGAGCCCAAGGCCACGCCTGCTCCCAAGAGGAAGACCGCCCCGGCACCAAAGGCCGAGGAGAAGACGGTCGACAAGATCAGCGAGCTCTACGAGAGACTGCTCGATGCAAGGACGGAGAACGCCGCCTTCATCGAGCAGATATCCCAACTCGAAGAGACGGTCAAGAGGAAGGACAAGAGGATCGAGGAGCTGGAGAAGAAGCTCAAGGTCGCTCTAGGGTGAGTGAAGGGGGGCTCTGTGCCCCCCTTTCTTTTACTCTCTGCGCCGCTTGCTGATGTACGTCCGATCTTTCCCCCGGCGCTTGCGCCACGACAGAGGTGCACCGCTGCCGCCTTCGTCGGAGCGCGCATCCTTATCGTTGTGGTCGGGGTCCTGGTCCTTGGGCCACCTCTTCTCGAAGTGGACAAAGGCTGACCCTACCTTGACAGTCTCTCTTCGCTTCTTTCTCGCGGGAATCTTCATGGTCGAGTCTGACAAGCGGCCACCGCTGAGTTTCTTGGCGATCCAGTCAGCGATACCTTTGAGCCGCGTAGCCTTCTCCACCTTGGATGGCTTGAGGCCGGGATCGATCCTGTAGGACCGCCCCAGCTTGCTCATCTCATCAGCGAATGCTTCGAAGAATGTCATTGGCCTCTCTTCGAGATGTCGGCGAAGAACTGGCGCGCCTCGCCCTTCACGCGGACAGGGGCGGGAGGCTTGTTGGGGTCGATGACCTTCCTCGGCTTCATCTTGGACGTGACCATGTTGCGGCGCATCGCCTCCTTGATGATGTCGAGGAGCTCTGCGGCACTCTTGCGAAACTTCATGGCCTTGAAGCGGGGGTCCTTCGTGCCGGAACCCTTGGGACCTGTGTCCTTGGGGTTGGCCTTGGTGGAGGGATCACGCCGTGCAGCTTCGATCTTCTCCTTGATGGCGTTGGCCTTCTTGGGGATGCCCAGGGGACCCTTCCCCTTGCCAACGGCAAGCCCCTTGCCTCTCCCCTTGCTGCGCTTCTTCTTGCCCGGGGTGTCGCAGGCCATGTCGGCCGCGATCTTGCTCAGTTCGTCTGCGAAGGTTCTGAAGAAGACTTCTTGCATCGCTTGCTCACTTTCTTTTTCTTCTTGGGCTTCGGCTTGGCGATGTTAATGATCCTGCGGCGAAGATCGCCCGACGTCATCGATTTTCCGTTCCACCTTGAGCCCATGATCACTCCTAGAGTTGTCACCTATATGATGCGATACGCAAGAATGAAGGCAAACCTGTCATAAGTATTGCAGACTGTCGAGAGCTCCATGGCTCGCCGCCATGTTTTTACCTGGACTTCTTGACGGGAGCAAAGTGCTGGCAATCTTCGCAGGGTGGGCAGGTGTTCTTGCCTGGGACGTGGCTGTTATGGAAGGGGCTCACGGCGTGACGACATTTGCCTCGTGAAAAGAAGCGACACTGCATGCGCGACCCCCTGGGCTACCCCGCGTGATCAAGCAACCGGTGAGCAGCTAGATCCTCGCGAACCTCTTCCACCTCTGTCTCGATACTCTTCACGCGCCCGCAAAGCTTCCTCAGGTCGTAGCGCATATCGTAGGTCATCTTGGCGACAAAACCCAAGACGGCGGTCATCGTGACCAGGATGAACATCAATAGTGTTTGGGCGAAGTCCATTGTTTTCCTCCACCCAAGTATAACGATGAGAAGCTGAGGACAATAAAAAACCGGCCTAGTCCCGAAGGATTTCGGCCGGTCCTCCCGAAGGAGACGTCGTACGGAAACCATGGCAAAGAAGAAGGTCTAGTCAACTAAGAGACGCTGCCGGCAGGCACCAGGCCCTCTGTCTGAAGCATCGCCCACACGCGCTGTTTCACGTTGTTGTAGACGCTGGTGGTGCCGTCCGTGGTCTCCCCGATCTTGGTGAGAACGTCTTCGCCAGAAAGATCCGCTCGTTTGACCCCGATCTGGACAAAGGTCTCTCCATCCATGTACCCCTCGGCCCACAGCACTTCGATACGAGTCGCCGTGGAGTCGTTGGGGTTGATGAAGATCCTGAGTTCAGTGACGTGAAGGTGAGTTGCCGTCTTCTCTTCGACGGTCTTGACCTCCCGCGTCTCGGGAGTGGTTGGTTGCAAAGGCATATTTCTATTCTCCTGTTAAAGGATATCGCCGCCGGCTTCTGACCATCCAGGTCCAAAGGAACCTGAACCATCGACCAGATAACCTACAAGCTGACAATCATACGTCCCCACACTATCGCCCTTGAAGTCATCTCCGCTATTGTTGTGGCCAGTAAACCCTGACACTCCATGGCCACTGGGACTGGTGGCGAAGTACATACCTATACCACTGGTGTTGTCATTGGCGTTAACCGCCGAGAACCTACACAACTGTCCAGAGTAAACGCGGATCCCATCAGAGCCAGCGGCCCTCTGCCGAATGGAGGCGAACGTACACTGGTCACTATTGTAGATATAGATCCCATAACCCCCAGCGGAGTCTGAGTTAAGAGAGCTGAATGAGCCATGGTCACACTGATTGATGTAGATGCCGTGGTAGGAGGTAGAGCTTCCATCATCGTAAGACGACAGTCCAGAAGCTGTGGCATACGAGGCTATATTGAAATATATTCCGTGTTGGCCGGAGGTTGAGGTTCTAATGTTAGAGAAGTTCGAGTAGTCTCCATCAGATTGGAATCCGATATTCGAACACGCACGGCAACTTATGTTGGAAACGGTGCTGTGGTCAAAGTTGCCATTGCAGTATACGCCTATAAAGTGCTGGTAGACCGTGATACCGCTAACTGTGGAATATCCGCAGCCGATATACACACCATAAGAGGCACCACTCGTGCTAGTCCTATAGGCCGTGAGGTTCGAGACGTTCTGATAGTTTCCATAGATCGAGAGACCTCCTACACAGTCGTAGAACTTGCAGTTAGTCACAGAGTGCTGGTTACCTCCGATGATGGAGATGCCCCAAGATCCAGAGCTATATACATAGATATTGTTGAAGGAGCAGCTAGCTGTCGTAGTTGCCCAATCAATTCCCCTGTCAGCAGGGTCTTCGATATGAATGGAGTCAAAGGACCACGTAGACGCGTGGTCCGCATAGATCCCGTCATTGTCCACCGAATCGATTCTGACGTTCTTTACAATCCAGTCGTAGGAGTAGTTGGTGGCGTCGTTGTGGTAGATACCTATATCTACATTATCAATCTGAAGATCCGAAATGCTCAGCCTATCGTTTCCTCCTACTGAGCGAATGCCATAGGAGGCAGCGGTAGACGTGATAAACCCGTCACGAATAGTGTAGTCGTCGATACTGGTGCCCGAGAGGTAGATTCCGTAAGTCGGGGAGTTCTGAATGTAGAAGTCTTCGATGATGTGACGGCCACCATAAGCACTCACGGTCCCTGTGAGGTTAATACCGTCCCACCCCGTCACACAGATTTTGCTGATGCTCTCGAATCGTCCATAAAGGGCGACTCCAGTGTTGGCCGTTACGCTGTTGATGAAGTAACAGTTTCTCACTGAGTTGAAGCTGTTTGTGCTGTCTCCCTCGATAATATACTTGCCAGCGAGACTTGGTCCTCCACCTCCTACCTGGAACTTGATGTTCTCCACGTGGCCGTTGTTCACCTTCATCACGTAGTTACCCGTAGGGGCACCAGTGATGTTGATAAGCACCCTGTTGGTTCCTGCGGACTTCTCGTCTACTCCGATTCCAATCAGAGACTTCCCGGCAGGAACTGTGTAGTACGTAGACGTTCCGGTGTACGTATAGGTGCCCGGTTCCAGATACACCACGTCGTAGTTGGTCAGGGCCGTATTGATGTCGGCCGTAGATGTCCCGGCAGCAAGAATGACGTAGGTTCTATTCCCGCTCTCGTTGACCATTCCAGGATATATGTTGTCCCAAGAGTTCGAGCCGTCCCACGCAAGGATCTGACCCTCAGCCGGAGACGTGATGTCAGTGTCGTTCAGAGAAGCGATAGTGGTCGGGATCGCCGGTATACTTGCGGCATCCCATCGACTGTTGACGTTGTCCCACTGTAGGACCTGATCAACTCCAGGTGACATCGAAGAGTACACGTCTCCTAGATCTTTAATACTGCTGGTGTTTCTAAGGAGACTGCTCTGGTCAGTGAGGCCTGTAGAAGCAAGAGTGATCGTGGTTGCTGTGTGGTTGTGAGAGTCGTTCGCAACCACCGTGGCCGTGAGCGGACCGCTGACATCTCCCACGAGGTTGTAGGAGGGGGTCACATCCACGGTCCAGTTCGTGCCGATGTTCTCATCTGCGGTCGTATTGTTATGGGAGTTGACCCCCGTGACCTTACACGTCGCAGAGGAAGCATTGCCTGTCAGAACTCCAGTGCCGCCGTTTCCTTCAGCATTCACAGCAGACAACAGGGCATAGTCAGCGCCGGTGACCCATTCGAACCCCTGGCCGGTATTACCAGTCGTGTTGACCCCGGTGACCGATGTATTGTCGGCAGTGAGGTTAATACCATCGTCCGTATTGTTGTGGGTGTTAAGACCCGTCAGTTGAGAATTCACCAGCGTGCTGGCTTGTATGCCGCGATAACCGCAACCCTCAGCCGCCAGATTAGAGGCTGAAAGACCGTCGAGGTTACCAAGCTGAAATCCTCTAGTCCCCGCAGAGTACACATGGATGTCAGAGAGAACCATACCCTTCAGAGCATAAGTTCCACCACTTATACTGACTCCCACATTGTCCGTATTGTAAATGCGGACTCCTTCATACACACAGTTATGGGAAGAGTTAGAGGTGCCGTTGTAATGAGAAATTGCAATGTACCCAGAGTTGATAATGGTCAGCCCACGAACAGTCAGGTAATCACACCCTGCGTTAACATCGAAAGAAACGCCATCACCAGCCGAGGTGCTGCTCTGATAGATCATGACATTGTTGAATTGGCAGCGGATAGAATTCGTAAGTTCTATCGCGGAGTAAGTCGTGGCGTGGAAGGCGCAAGTGTCCACATAAAGGTTGTCTATCTGAACATCGGAGCACTCGCTCATGGAGAGGGCTCCACGGCAGTAGTCATTGATGTAGACGTTGGAGATCTTGGCGTAGTCAGCACTGGTCCCGAGTCTAATACCGTAGCCGCCTCCGTCTACGAAGTTTGCTCCATCAAGAGAGCAATTTCGAATAGTGAGGAATCCAGCAGAAGGTGAGGCATTCTCAGCGGTGATGCCTCGCATCCCGTAGACGATGCAGCGGTTGATGTCGCGGAACTTTCCAGAGAATCCCCACGCGTCATTTCCTGCCGCGCAGTAAATACGCACGTTCTCGGCTACACAGGGGTCGAGGTTAGAATACACCGCGTAACCCGAGGTAAATGTTCCCCCAGTAATCGTTATTGTCACGTTTTTAAGGTATGAGTCCCGCCCCATAGTAATGTAACCAGTGGTCCCCATGGAGTTGAGGTTGACCTGGTTGTTCGCCTCATACTCATTCTCAAGTCCGATGAGGCTCTTTCCGTCAGGAACGGAGAGTCCAGCCGTGACACTGGTGTAGTTCCCGGGCTTCAGGTACACCACATAGGTGTCCGCGTCATCCAGCATGGCTTGGATGGCCGTGTGAGTCATGGAGCTGTCGGCGATCTGGTAGTAGGTAGCTCCGCCTGACGGGTCTGTGGCCTCCCAACGCGTGTTGGCGTTCACCCATGTGAGAACCTGGCCGTCGCTGGGCGTGCCTGAGAGCACATCGTTGCCCTGGATCTTGACCACGGTCAGGTTGGTGGGATAGGTGCCGCTCAGATCGCCGCCAGTGGAGTCGCCGGAATGGATGGCGGAGGTGTCGATGCCGTTGCCCGGGACACCTGTGAGCGTCGTGTTGGAGTGGTTGTGCGTATCGTCACCCACGACAGTAGCACCGAGAGTGCCGGTGACGTCCCCTGCGAGGGCGGTGCCGGAGTGTGCGACTTCGTAGTCGCTGGCACCATCGTAGAAGCGGAGCTCGTTGGAGGTGTTGACCCAGACGCCCTTGCTCAGGTTAGTGGGGCGCGTCCCCTGCGACGGCAGCTCCATGCCGATGCCGTTGACCACTCCGAGAGTTGTCATGTCCCCAGTGGAGTCGTCGACATCGATCTTCGTCAAGGCGTTGGTGACGCCTGTAGAGAGATCCTTTGCCAGGAGTTTCATCTATGACCTCGCTTGAGGTGACTACGGCCTTGGTCTCTCTGCGACGTAGGACCCGTCTACGCGTCTTGAGAAGCTCCAGCCGTCAGGAATCTGCAGTTTTTCCTTCGTCTTAGCCAGGGTCTCCTGCTGCTCGGCCAGTCGTCTCTGAAGATGCTCTCGCTCAAGCTCAGCAATCTTTGCGTCCTTCTCGGCCAGCTCCTTCCTCAGGGCGCAGCTCTCAAGGTCCTTCTTGGTCAGGTGCAGGCTGAACTGGAGGAGATGAATCTCCGCGCCTTCAGCCGCGCCTACGACCTTGATGCCCTCTGTGGCGGGGGCCGATGTAGGCGGTTGCGGAGTCGGCGGCCGAGCTGGAATAGGTTGGGATGCCGCCCCGATATGGTCTGGAATCTCCATCTTGCGAGAAGGTCCAGGTACCACACCGGGGGGCACCCCCGCCTTGTTCATCACTTCTGCGGCTCGCGCTTCCGCCTCCTTCTTAGCTGAATCAATCCTTGCTTTTACTTCTGGCGGTAAAGCCTGGGACATACGACGTCTCCTTCATCCCGAGGTTTTGCTATGAGAGCAGCACAGGCTCTCCGATCTCCATCTTGATGGCCACGTAGCCGCTGCCCTGGTTCGTGGTGTCCATGATCACGCCGAGGCACTGAACCCAGTCGCCGGCGACGAAACCGCTCACACTGTTGTGGACGGTTCCGGCCGTGACCTTGCTCACGTACACCCGGTTGCCGACACTGTATCCGAGGGTAGTTTGCGTGTTCACGTTGATCCAGTCCGCGTCATCGAGGCTGTAGCCCCCGCCCAAGAAGACCTGTCGGCTCTGGTCTGCTGCGGTCGACGCTTCCTTCGCGACACCATACACGTAACCCGCGCTGCTGGAGTTGGCCTGGGCTTTCGCCATCTTGCCCGAACCGTTGAGGTACAGGACATCGCGTACAGAGTAGGCCGCCGAGCTCGTTTCGAGGCTCACGACCCGCGAGGACGCATCCGCGACGCCGTCCTTGATAAGACAGCTGTCGACGGTGACACCCGTGTTCCCTGTGGACTCGCTGATGGTGTCCGTCTGAAGACCGTTCTGGAAGTCGTGGGTTCCGGTGGTCCAGGTGTAGGAATCGGTCTCGTCGATCTCCGTCGCGCCGATGGAGTTGGACACCAGGTCCAGCTGGTTCGACGTGAGCTTGAAGAAGGTCGAGCTGTAGGCGAGCGAGATATCGGTGGACGTTCGGTTGATGCCGTTCAGGTCACCGGTCGAACCGGTGCCAATGTTGATGGTGTTCCCGCTCTTGGTCAGGCCGACACCTGCGGTGATCTGGCCGGCTCCGGTGAACTGGACCCAGCTGCCGGCGTCATAGGTGTAGCCCGCGTTCTCATAGATGGAGCTCTCGCCCACGATGAGGAGCGCCCATCCGTCGGAAGGAGAGGTGAAGGTCCAGCCAGAGTTGTACGTGCCGATCTTTTTCGCCTGCGCTCCAAAGGACCCGCTCGGAGTTGTTCCGGAGGTTCCGCTCACGACAACGCGTGTGCCAGCAGGGGGAGCGCCACCGGAGTTGGTGACGATAACGACCCACGCCGAACCGCTGTACTCCACGATGTCGCCATCGGTCTGCGTCGACCAGTTGTTCACGACATAGGTGTCGCCTGCGGAAGGTCCTACCGGGTCGGAACCGCCCTGGTCGCTGTCGTCCAGCATGTTCAGGACAGATGCGGGATCTTTCCAGGTGAGGCCCGACACGAGACTGTCGACGTAGCTCTTGTTGACCACGTGGGTGCCGTCCACGGGTCCGTTGGTGACAAACAGGCCCTCGGCCGTTGTGCCATTGTCAAAGGTCCAGGCCGGGGTGCCCGTACCGAAGTTCACCGTCGAGTTCACGTCGATGAGCAGCTCGCCGCTGCCCGTGGTGGTCAGGCCGGTGCCGTCGATGTCGGTGATGTCCAGGCCGATGCCGTTGGCGGTCACGTCGATGGGAACCACGTCGCCGCCAGTCGTCGTGTCGGAGACCACGGAGATGGTGTTGGTGAAGGTTGTGGGACCGCCGGTCAGCGCCGTGCTGATGCCATTGCCTCCGGCGAAGTCGATCTGGTCACCGTCAGTGATGGTCTGGGGGCCGCCGCTGTCCGCGTTGACTTCCCAGTTGTACTCGGTGCCGGGGTCAGCCCAGATGGGATTGGCTGCCGCCCCCTGCGTCTTGAGGAACTGGCCACTGGTGCCTGCGCCCAGGTTGGCCCAGCCGCTGGCTCCCCGGTAGAGGATGTCGCCTTGGGCTGCGGAGGTGATGGTCACATCACCCAGGTTGGTGAGACCGGCGTCGTAGGACCACGTGCCCGACGTCACCTGGGCCACACCCGTGGAGGAAGAGCTGTCGCCGCCCGTTCCGCCGTGTGCTGCGCTCAGGTAGGTCGAGTCCACGCTCCAGGTGCCCGAGCTGATGTAGGGCACGCCGGTCGAGGAGCTGGTGTCGAGCCCCGTGCCGCCCACGTCAGGCTGCACATCACCGTACTCGATGCCTGTGCCGGCCGAGTTGATGCGCAGCACCTCGTAGGCAGAGCCGCTGGCAACGCCCAACTTCGACAGCGTGGTGCCTGCCGAGGCGTAGAGGATGTCTCCGGCGGTGTAGGTCGTCTGGCCCGTGCCGCCTCGCGACTCGGCCAGCGTCTCGACCGTCACGTTGGAGCCACTGCCTGCCTGGACGAGAACGCCAGGACCCGTGGAAGAGAGATCGGAACCCGTTCCACCGTAGGTAAGACCCACAGTCGTGCCGCGCCACTCACCGTTCGTCACGTGGCCGTTGGAGTCATCGACGGTGAAGTTGGTGTTCTCGATCCAGTTCGTCGACGAGGTGTCGTAGACGAGAATGGCGTGGTTGGTGGTGCCGGAGGGCAGCGCCTCTTCCGGCTCCCAGGTGGGTACGCCGCTGTTGCTGCGCAGCACGTAGTTGTCCGTGCCGGGAGCGAGTGCCGCGATCTGGCCCTGTGCCGAGAAGTACAGCATGGAGTTGATGGCCGTGGAGGAGAAGTCTCCGCCCAAGCCGCCATACTGCTCGTCGATGGCGGTGCCGTTCCACGCTCCTGCGGTCACGGTACCACTGTTGACGAGGAAGCCCGTGTCCTCGGTCCAGCTACCCAAGTTGTCGGCGGTGAGGACCGCGTACTGCGTGGTGGACGTGGGAAGCGTGTGAGGCGTGTCCCACGTGGGATTGCCCGCTGTGGACTTCAGGTACTCGCCATCGTTCCCCTTCGCCAGCCGTGCCCAGCCAGAGCCATCGCGATACAGGATGTCGCCCTGAGCTTCGCTGGCGATGCTGTGGTTGGCAAAGTTCGTGTAGTAGGTGCCTTCTTCGCCGTCCAGCTGGTCGGCGTTGAAGTTGGTGACCACGGTGGTCGAGAGCACTGTCATCGGGGCCGTTCCTGTGTCCGGGACCAAAGACTTGATCTGACCGTTGGTGTTGTCCACCTGCAGGTTCGAGATCGCCTCGCTAACACCTGTGGCCAAATTCTTGGTAAGGACGAGTACGTCTGCCATAAGAGGGTCCCTCCTTAAACCGGCAATTTTTGGCCGCAAATCCGCAAGACGATGAGAGCCGCCTCATGTCCTGCATACATTCAGAGTGTACGCCCTGACGCAAAATGGGCAAGTGGTGGGGCGGGGGGCTACCCTGTGCTCTTGATGAACTTGTGGTAGCGGCTGATCGCTCCCTTGAGGGTAGGAGCGTAGTTGATTGCGCGGTGGGTGTGCGTCTCGTACCACGTCTTGCCATTGATCACGGCCTTGCTGACTGCGGAAGAGGGCGCGCCACCGTTGAAGTGCCAGACAGCCTTGGCCGTCATGACCTGCGCGCGCTCCTCTGGCGTAAGCTTCACCTTGTGCTTCTTGAAGGTCTTCCAGTCGGGATGTCCCTTCGGCGCACCAGGCTTCGCGAGCTTCACCATTTCATCCGCGAAGGCTTCGAAGAACGTCATGCTCCCTCCTACGTGATCTGGGTGAAGGTGATCGGCAGCACCACGATCGTAGTCGTGTTCAGGCCGAGCGCAACAGACTGTATCACATGCCCAGAGGTAGACGGCGGTGTGCTCGTGAGCACTCCCGGAGTTGTCGGGTCGACGTAATAGATCGCCCCGGCAGTGATGCCAGACAGACCTGTGATCTTGCCCACCACGGTTACCTCCAGTGGTGAAGACTTGGAGACGACACCCGCCGCAGGCATTGTCGCCGAGGAGCTCGCCTGCGCCTTGGCAACGGTGTCATTCGTCGAGACATACACCGCGTCGCCAACTGCGAGACCGGTACCGGAAAGACCGCTCAGGACCACAGGGGAGGTGATGGAGCCGAGAGGCTGGGGTGCCCAGGACCCGCCGGTGTACGTGAGGATGTCGTTGAGGCTCGGGGCCGAAGCGGAGACAGCCGTGCTCTGCAGCCAACCGGCATCCTGCAGATCAGCCAACTTACCGCTGAGGGCGGCGACACTGATTTCGTCCGCGCCCCCGCTCTCGTGTGTGCTGGCGTGAGTGGCTGGCGTCTGCGGCGTGGCAAGAAGGCCGGTAAGGCCCGCCACGCTGATCTCATCGATACCCCCGACCTCGTGGTTGACCGCGTGGGCCGGAAGGCCGCCGGCACCAAAGCGGGTGTCGATGGCCACGAGAATGTTCTGGAGGTTGTCGGGGCTCACCACAGGAATGTTGGTGAGGTTCGCCCCAGTATAGGTGACCTGCGTGGCGTTGGTGGGGCCGCCGATGCCTTGGATGGGAATCCAGGGGGTGGACGGCTGCATCTGGTCGTAAGTGTAGAGCGTGTTGGTGTAGAGGTCGAAGACCGTGAGGCCGTCCTTCACGACGTTGCGGCCACCCCTGAAGGGGACACAGGTGATCACGGACGAAACCTCGCTGGCAAGCTTGTCGTCGCCGTCCTCCGGCGTGTTGGGTGGATCCTCGTTGATGCACAGAACGTGGAACGCCCAGCCGATACCTGCCTCCTGGACACTCCAGAAGTTCGTGTTGAACGGGATGAGGTCGAGGGTGATGAGCGTCGAAGCGTTCAGCGTGCTCACGGTATTGAAGATGGTCGAGGGCACGTCACCGCCGAGCAGGATCTCCGTGGGAGCCGTGACGGACGAGACGTAGGTGAAGGTCACACCGTGAATGGTGATCGTGTCGCCCAGGGAGGGGAGCGCCGAGAAGTAGAACGATGCCGAAGCACGGATCCACGTCGCCTTCAGCGTGCCGTTGGCACCCGTGGGGTTACCGTAGGTGGTGGGCGTGAAATAGTAGTCGCCTCGACTCACGCTTGCGGTAACGGTCTGCAGGTTCGCCGCGTCAGTACCAGCAATGGGATCCGGCACGTTGGTGATCTTCTGGTTGTCCATGTCGATCGTGCCGGTCATCGTGCCGCCGCCCTTGGGCAGCCGCGAGAGGTATCCCAGAGCAACCTCTTCCAGACCTGCCTTCACGTCGGTGGCAGCCACGCTGGGGCTGGAGTGCGGGACGTCCTGCGACGTGATGTTCAGCGCAGAAGCAGTCACAGCGCCGGGGGCAAGGTGTGACGACGTGATACCGCCAGAGGCAACGCTGAGAATGCTGCTCGTCACCACCAGCGACGAGGCGAGCTGCAGCTGGAACCGCTGCTGCCCATTACGCGCCCACGGCTCGCCGGTGGAAAAGATATTGCCAAGCTGTGATGCGATGATCGACATAGCTCACCTACAAATGAAAGTGCGAGTGGCTCGGAGCCCGGAAGGCACCACTCGGGAACTGTTCCTTGGATTTGATGACAGCCTTCGTACCCTTGAGCTTCTTGCGGTTCTTCCACATCCACTTGCGGGTGGCATCGTCGAAGCCTGTCCCCACGAAGCCTACAGGACTGCCTCCCGGCGTCAAGCTGTAGGTGTACCGAACAGCCTTCCCCTTGAAGCGGCCTTTTCCCTCGTAGATCGTGTGAACGTACACTTGCTGGTGCGGGCGGAACTTGATCTTGGTGGGACGGGCGGGCTGGTCCATCTTCCACACCACAACACCCTCATCCGTAGTTGGGTGCTTGCCCTTCTCGATCTTGTCGAAGAGCCTGCGCTGCGCTGAAGCCGTCGTGGCAATGACGGGGACATGAACACCCTTCCCTTTGAGCTTGGACTCGATCCTCTTGAGCACCTTTAGCTTCTCACGGTAGGGCGCGTCCTCCAGCTTCTTGCCTTTGGGGCCGGAGATCACGTCGAAGATCCCAAGCCTTACTCTGAGGTCATTGGCCTTGAGGCGATCCTGCGCCTTCTGTGGGCTCGTATTGAGGATACCAGCCAGCTGCCGGTTGGGGATGGCCTTGCCCTTCTTGTCGGTGACGTAGATCTCCCCTCGCACACGGGCACCACGGAGAGACTTGGGCGTTTTCACGCGATCCATGCCGGCAACGAAGGTATGGTCGATCAGCCCTGTGGATCTTTCACGCGGCCGATAGCTGTAGACCTCCGGCGTGTCCCGGTCCAGGTTGAGCGAGATGTGAGCGCCGTCAATCTTCTCCATGATGGCCTGGGTGGCCCCATTGGTGACGTGCTTCTCGAACTCGTCGGGCTGAGACTCCCGGTACTTGGGCTTGGACTGCGGCACCTCTGGGCGCGTCTTGGGTGTGGGTGTGGTGTTGATGAGCAGCCACTTGCGGGGCAGCTGGCGCACCATCGTGAAGCGTACAGGGTTCTTCTTGTGGAGCAGCGTGAAGTTGATCTTGTTGTTGTTGGACTCCATCACGCGCGCTGGTCCTTGGTCCTGGATCCACACGCCGCGCCCCTTCGTGGCCCCGTACCCTTCCGGCAGATGTCCTTGGAAGGACATGTACGAGATCTTGTGGTCCGGCTGCCGGATGGCCGTGCGCTTCTCGCCAGGCTTCAGGGGCAGCCCCTTCTTGATGGCCCACGAGAAAGCGACGTTGCCGTCGGACAGACGTAGGTCACTGTGCAGCCCGGCTTTACGTGCATCATGCTTGTGATCCACGTACCACCAGTTGACAGGTTCCTTCTCGCCCTTCTTGACCTTGGGGATGGCCTTCATCCTCTTGGTCGCTGGGATGCCTGGGGCGAAGTCTCGCTTCGCTGCGAGCTTCTCTACGAGGAATGTTGCTAGAGACTCCATATCAACGTAAGTATGCGCAGGGACCAAAAATGAGCAACTTTTGAGGTAGAAGCACAGTGTAGAGACAATACCTTTAGGAGGAAGAGACATGTTCAAGTATTTGCTGGAGAAGCTACTCCCGGGCCGCGCACGCAGAAAGCGCGCAGAATCCCGGAGAATAAAAGAGTTCTTCGGAGAAATGGAGCAGGCGGTCCACCAGGCGAGGCTTTACAACTTAGCATACCTTCACGAACTCGTGAAGGAAAAGAAAGGCGCTAACTAGCGCCTTTCTTTTAGTCATAAGAACAATGCAACGAATGTACGTTCGTTGCGCCTCCTTTTTTGTTGGAGTTTTTATGGCGAGAGCACCACTTACATTCGAAGAGAAGCGGCTGGCGATCATCTGCTTCAACCACTGCTATTCGCAGTGGGTCTGGAACATCAGCAAGATCACGCTGCAGGAAAATGGGCGCGCGGCGGCGGCGAATGTCGTGAAGAAGCACTGCCGCTGGTTTGGTCTTGGCACCCCCCACCCCACCAACGTGAGGGTCGGAGCCAACGCCAGAGGAACAGGCATGGTCATGTCCAGGGACGGACAACAAGTAGCCGAACTCACGTGGACCAGGTTCGTGGACTTCATGGAGGAGAACCGAACCTGCCCAAAGACAGCGGCAGAGGTAGACACCGAGGAACTGATGAGTGTGTTGGAGGAGTAGCTATGAACACAGCGCGGGACGCGCTATGGCGCGTACGGTGGAGGTATTCCAGCAACCAGCACACCTGCGCACTACCAAACTGCAACAGGCTCGTTGGTCCATCCTACCTGGGCCTGGGTATCTGCTGGGAGCATTTCAATCAACACGTAGACGAGGGCAGTAGGTTCAACCTGTCTCGCTACGCTGAGGGCGAGAACAGCAAGCGCGTCCTCAATCCGGGCATCTTCGGGGGCTTCACGCTGGAGATGGTCGACGAGGAAGGGCTAGTGGACACGATACGCCAGGGAGATCGTGTTGCGTGGTGCCAGACGGGGGAGACACGATATGGCACCGTCGATAGTATTGTGGGGACAGAGGCAGAGACAGTGAACCGGACGAAGAAATCCTGCGCCATATCAGATGCAGTGATTGTCTGGGTGCTCTGGGGCTCGAAGAAGCTCGCGCTGTCCCCAACGGAGATCGTCGCACTACAGGAGAGCGACGAAGAAGAAACAGACGATGTCGTTGATGAGCTGATGGCGCTCATGGGCGAGTAATGGGAGAAACGATATGATCTATGAAAGCTCTGGAGATGCCCAGGCAGCGGACTACCTTCGGCGCGATAAGGCTGACATGCACAAGAAGATCGAAGAGCTGCAGGCCAAGGTGGAGGACCTCGAAGCAGACAGGGACTCGGAGGAGCGATGGGCGAACCAGTACAAGGAAGAGCGAGACAGGGCCGCAGCGACCTGCGTTAAACTCCGGGCCAAGAAGCTGGCAGAACGCGTAGCCTTCAGGAGCCGGGTGAAGAAGCTGATCGCGCGCTCCCGACGCGACGCCAAGAAGATCCAGGACCTGGAACAGCGTGTAGTCGGTCTGTCGACGACGGCCCACCTCGCTGAGGTAGGTCGCGAACAGATGGCCAAGGAGCTGGCTGCGCAAAACAGTCAGCGAGCCGAAAAGGCGGTGTGTCGCCGATTCCGCGCAAAGCTGGACCTTCCTGCAGATCGTCGACATGCAGAGGACCCGGAGAAGCTGGACTACTTCTTCCGGAAAGGAGAGATCCTGAGAGAGGTGGCCGCCGGGCATGGGACCATACGTCCTGAGAATACGCCGTTCGGATTTACAGGAATCCCTCTCTTTCTCCTGGAGCAGAAGGGTGTCGCCGAAAAGTATCTGGAAGAGATCGACCCGGTTCCCTTTGAAGAAAGCGAGGGATACCGCGAGATACTCCACGGGCTCGTCGCCGAGATGGAGCCGCTCGATAAACTCCTCCAGGAAGCCAAGGAGACCTTCGACGGAACGGGCATCGGCGACGCCCTGGACGAGATCTATGAAGCGGTACAGAAGCTGCGCACAGCGGCGAAATTGAAAGGGTGAGACATGTCAAATATGAGCTATTGCCGCTTCCGGAATACCGTCGCTGATCTGGAGGATTGCCAGGAGGCCTTGGAGACAGAGGACGAGTTCGAAGACATGGACGAAGACGAAAAAGCGGCCATGAAGAGACTCGTGCGCCTCTGCGGCGAGATCTACGAAGAATTCGGGCACCTCGCCGAAGAGGAGGAAGACTGATGTCGAAGAAGAAGAGGACGAAGGACACGCTCACCCCGAGGAAAGATGGACGCAAGTGGATCAGGAAGCAGCTGGCCACCACGCAGTACAAGCAAGGCGACGCTAAGTTGGGCGTCAGCAGCGTCATCTTCAGCCTGTACGATGAGGGCGCTTTTCTAGGCCCTATCTCTGAGGTAATGGACCGCCTTCAAATGGTGCGCGACTACTATGAAGAGCAGGGGTATCGCCAAGTCACCATTGACCCTAGGCCGGACTATGAAGGCGGCGTGGAGAACGAGCTATATGGGTACCGCCTGGAGACTAAAGAGGAGCTACAGAAGAGGCTGGAGAGAAACAAGAACGCCAAAGCTGCCGCCAAGAAACGCGAAGCCAAAAAGAGAAAGGCTCGCGAAGAGCGTGAACGGAAAGAGTTCGAGCGTCTCAAAAAGAAGTTCGAAAAATGAGAAGGCTCTGGCCTTCTCTTTTACGCAGCCTCGAACACCACGCGATTGCCCCGGATGTAGAAGCCCTTGATCCCATCCCTCGGCCGTGGCCACTCCACGAACTTCCCCGCCCACACCTGCTCGTGTGTCACGGTGATAAAGACCGACGCCTTCTTGATACGAAGGAAGCCGCCAGGCCGCTGAGACACATCACCGAGGAGCAAGAGATCCCCCGGCTGAGCTTTGTTGAGGTACTGCGGGCCGTACCACTCGCTCTGCTGTACGAGGCGCACGGTTCTGAATTCTGGCATAACCGCCATGACAACTCCGGGAGTGGTCTGAGTCATAAGGATTATGAAGAGACCTTAGGATCTATGCAAGGGACGTTCAGTTCTTTTTCATTGGAGGAAATAGTATGGAGATAACCCTTTCTACTTGCATCGAGCTAGACAGCCAGAACATCGTCTATCTGTCCTGGGCGACGGAGATGCCGTTTGTGCCGTACCAAGACACTGTCATCTGGTTAGATGATAATTGTCACGGCGTCGTCCAACAACAGCCCGAGTGGGATTGTCATCGAAAACGACTCGTCATTTACGTAAAAATGAGCGCCTCGTCCGAACCTCCCACAGACCGGAGCTACAACCTCGACGAACTGCAGCTGCACAAAGCGGACCTTGTTGAGGCACTACTCGCGCGTGGCTGGCTAGCAGATGAGCTATTTGGAACGACCACGATGACGCAGGAGCTCGCCGAGAAGGTCAAAAGATGGCGCATACAGACACGCGCAGCCCTGAGGAGCATCAAAACTAGCGAAGCGAATTTACCCGTCCACGCGAGGAATGCGCTCAATAAGGTGGGCATCAAGACCATTGGAGATCTTCTGGAGCACACCGCTGAAGATCTTCTAAAACTCAAGGGCTTTGGCGTGGCGGCGCTGGTCTACGTAAGGCGGTATCTTCGCGACAACGGAGTATCACTTAGAGGCACGGAGGAACGGTGAGAGCCCAAAACCTTCATGATCTCTCAGCTCAAGTACGAGTGCCAGGCGGGAGAAGACGTGCGGCACATCCGCACCATGGCACATGGCGACACCATTTGGGACTTCACCGGTGACGATGGCCATCTCTATACCGCGTGGAATTCACCAGCGAGCATTCTTTTTCTAGGAGGAAGCTATGAGGATTCTCTTGGTAACTGTAGCTCTCTGTCTCATGGGGTTACTATGTGGCTGCCCCAAAGAAGAAAAGCCACGAGGACCTGAAACGTGGGAAGAGCGCGCCAATCGCGAAGATCGCGAGCGGCGTGCTCGCGAGCAAGCGGAGAACGACGAGCTCTACCGCAAGTTTCAGGAAGAACAAACCAGGCGAGACAGGGAATACTACGGAAAATAGGGGGCTCACGCCCCTTATTTTACCTAGACCACAGACATGACGTTCTTGGCCAGACGCCGCTTGATGGAGTAGATGCGGTCAGGCGGGATGCGTGTCGCCTTGGAGATGGCCGACACAGACTTCAGCTTCTTCTTCCCGTGAGCACCCAGGGAGTAGTCATAGACCAGCTTCTCCTCTGGCGTCATCTGGAAGTACATGAACTCGAAGGTCTCGCCCATGCGGTTGTAGAAGGTGGCTGGGTCGGCGATGCCGGACTCGGCAGCCTGTGTGACAGAGAGGTCCTTGCGCGAGAGAGCCGTGTCCATCATCTGGACCTGCTGCTGGCTCCAGCCCAGGTGATCGGCCATCTCGTCGTGTGTGGGTTCCCTATCCTTCGTGGCGAACAGCAGGTTCTTGGCCTGTTGGAAGCGGCGGATCTGGAGGATGCGGTGCTCAGGCACACGAGCCACGTTCTTGTTCGCGTTCACGTAGCGGTAGAGCCCTCTAAGCTGCGTCTCCAGGAAAGTCTTGAAAAGGACCTTCTGGCGCGGATTGTAGCGCGTCAAGGCCGTCATGAAGATCTTCATGGCCTCGCCCTGGATAGCTGCGGAAGGGACAGGAGCCCGCACGTAGGCCATGGTCATGCGGTTAAGCATGGGCTTGTACTTGCGTAGCAGCTCGTTGCGCGCCAGGATGTCGCCTCGCTGCGCTCTCTTGATAAGATCGAGATCAGGATCAGCGGCCATCGAATGCCCTCGGACCAAAATGTCTCTTGGAGTAGTTAAGTATAATCTCTTGTCGCGCAGATCGAAATAGGTAGCGAGCGGAAGGGTGGTCAGACTGCTTCGCCTCTGCTCGGAGCTGCTGCACAATCGGATCACCTGGACTGGCGCTGACGTCGGGAACGTCGATGCCTAGGCTGCCAAGACCTTGACGGAAGAGCTGCTGCAGCTGATTGGGTGCCGACACCAGACTGTCTTTGAGCTCAGGAAACATCTCCCACTCGTCCACGATGAAGTCGAAGATCGTATTCTCGTCCTGGGGGTTGCGCGGCACCATCAGCCAGAACTCTTCGGGCGTGGGCTGATCGGACATCTGCTTCTCTAGCTTCAGCGCGTGCATGTCGAGGAACTGGCGCAGGCTGGTGGCCACTCGGCTCTGTACATTCTGGTCCACCCACGGCCCTGGTCCGATCTCTGTCTCGGGCTGCTGCGAGAGCTCTTCCCACTTGGTGCTACCACCTGTACGGCGGGGGGAGATGCCCGAGTCGTCGTCGAGGATAGGGAAGAGCCTGTCGACGATGCGCAGGAAATTACCGTACTCGTCATACAGAGTCTTTGCTGTCAGCTCCGACGACGGGTCCGCCCCCTGCAGATCCTTACCAAACTCGGTGTCGCTCCCGTAGAACGGCTGGGTTCCAAGCAGCGCCTGATAGATCTTATCGATGGTGCGTGTGAGCAGAAAGCCTTTGTTGAACCATGTAGGCGGGAGCTGGAAGCCTGTGAGCTCGCTGAAGTACGACCGCACGTAGTCCTCGTTGAGCTCCGCCGCCTTGACCGCCGTGGCGATGGCGTTGTCTCCGAGCGTATCGACGTCAGCCACCGTACCTTCGTCAGAAGCTGTCTGAAGAGCCTTCTCCTGGGCACGGAGGAACGATAGGATCTGCCTGCCCAGCTGCTCGCCCTGGACCTTCATGGTCTTCAGGATCTCTCGGGTGAGGGTGACAGTCTGGGCATCGTCAGAGACGACGAAAACACTCGGATCCAGCTGAGCGTCAAGGAACACTGGGAAATCCATCCCGGCATACGATGTATAGTCTCCGCGCTCGTAGCGCTCTCGTGTCGTGAATGTCTTGGTGTACTTGTAGGTTCCTCGCTCCTCAGAGAAGACGGTGATGCTCTTCGTGCGTGTTTCCGTCGCCTTCCCCGGCAGCGATGCCTTGGTGGTCAGGTTCTCGTCCTGATAGAATCTCTCGGCTGTCTCGCTACGCTGTCCCCCATACAGCGCTGACCGGATCGGCGTGGCCATGCTGTTGAGCGAGGTTGCCGCTGCCTGCAGGGGAGCCAGCGTAGCCGCAGGAACCGTCACGTCTCCACCGAACGCCCGGATCTTCAACGCAAGAAGTTTGGTCTCGGGGGTGAAGCCTGCGCTACTGACCTCACGACGGCTGAGGAGATCGAGGCTCGTGACATAGCCTGACACATTACGCATAGCCTTCTCGAACTCGCGGATGTGTCCCTCCACAGCTGTGATCTTCGCCTGGTACTTTCCAGAGATCTCCCCGTACTGCGAAGACCGGCTGTCACGCTCCTTCTGGAACTTCTTATCCAGCTTCTCTGCCTCCTTCTTGGTGACACGCGGAATGGTCCGTACGCGGGAGAGCCCTACGTTGGTGGTCTCGTTCCCCGTAGCGATGTCGACTGTGAGCGTGGTGCTCTCAACAAAGGCAAGATAGGAAGAGTCGTTGTCGAAGATCATGGTGGAGAAGCCAGGAGCTATCCAGCGAAGACCGCGACAGGAGACACTGGCGTTTCTCTCTGCCTTTCCGAGCTGGTACCGGTAATCAGCCAGGGTCGTCATGATGCGCTCATAGTCGCTCAGACCCTTCTGGTTGATGCGCTCAGCCCGATTCTTCTCTGAGGCAAACGCTTGGGTCAGATCTTCCTTATCGTCGAAATACCGGGCTACCGCTGTGAAGAGCTCGAACGGATTGGTGTCTCGTCGACAGATGATACCCTTCTCGATCTCGTCCTCGCTGAGAACGGACAGGAGGTTCACACTACCGGCGGTCTTGTTGTTGACGTGAGGAGCCGCCTGGTACGGAGAGTTACTGCTGCCGGCCGTCGTAGCTTGGCCCAAGCCGTTCAGGTTGGAGCTGAAGAATTCAGCCGCTGTGACCCGGGAACGATCCTGTTCCGGCATGGATCGAAGGATGGTAGAGGGGGCGAAGTAGGCTGCTTTGCCCTGGGAGAAATACTTCTCGTTCAAGATCACGCGAGTGGGTTCGTTGTCGTAGGTACGCTGATAGCTCAGCTGGTCGATGTCTTCCGGCATGATGAAGTTGCACGGAGGGGGCATCGCGTAGAAGAGCTCGGGGGCCAGGATATAGTCGTTACGATAGTAGTCCCTGACGAAGGAGAAGATATCGAGATCTGCCTCCTTGATCTGAGGCATCTTGAGGATGTTGCCCTTGTCACCTGGCTGTGCGGGAAACTCCACCAGCTGACCTGTCTGCGCGTCCGGGATCTTGAGCTTCTTGTCTCTCGGAGCGTAGTAGGGCGTGGGGACCTGATACCAGGAATGAAACGCTTGGCCACAGAAGTGGGTGAACAGATCGAGGTAGGTATGGTCTGCGCGGATCTGCCCCTTGAGCTGCTGGAAGGCGAGGTTGCTGAGAGTGGCTGGGATCATGCCTCCGATGGTGGAGTCGGGGACGGCGGCGATCTTGTTAAGGAGCCTGCTCCTGATGACAGAGAGCCGCTGCGAACCGTTGTAGCTGCTGAGATACGCGATGAGGGGCAACAGCCTCTCTGCGAAGTTGCTGTCCGGATTGGTTCGGAAAGGAGCCTTGTCCCCCGGAGTCCCCGCGTTGTCTGGATCGAATGACTTGGCGAGGGCCAGAAAGGAGAACGAATCACCACGGCCCGAGACGCCTTGTGCGATAGAGGGGATCGCATAGCCCCCCGTGATGTAGGGAGTCTGGAAGCTCTGGCCAATAGAGGACATGAACATGCGGTGCCGGGAAAAGATCCGAAAGAGGCCTGCAAAGTGAACAGCCATGCTGCGATGCTGCGGAGTCTTCGAATGGCCCGGGCCGAGGAGCTCGACCTCCATGTAGAGCTTGTACTTGTCGAGCTCGTCCTGGCGAGGATCGGTGCTGTCCCAGAAGAAGAAATGAATGAGCGAGTTTGGCCGAAACTCGTGCACCACCTTGTCAGGCTCCAGGTATAGCTGCCCGGTCGCGTATGAGTTACGGCCACACGTGATGGTGAAGCCCTGGTGTGGGACCTCGACGCCGTCGATGAACACGCGCCAGTCACTCAGCTTTCTCTCAAGCCTCGGCATTATGCCCCTCTACTACTCTTGCGTTTGGCCTTCACGGGAAACTTTTGCGGAAACTGATCGAGAAGCTGAGGAGGCTTCGCGGAAGAAAGGAGCGCCTTCTCAACACCCGTCTGCAGCTGCGGAGGCTGCGGTGTGGGGTTGAAGACGTTGAGCATGTAGGAACTATCGGCCAAGCCGATTTTCACTCCGGCCTCGCGAGAGACGATACCAATCGCTTCTGATGACGGATGGTTCGGCTCGTCGATGAGAGGCTGCTCAATACTGCGCCAGCTGATGGTGTTCCTCACTGTAGTGGAGTCGCCCGGCATGATGTTGTCTTTGATCGTAACAGCTTCTACGAGAACCACGAAAGACACCACGTAGATGACTGGGGTATCCGACGTAAGGGTGGAGCTCATGTTGGTGAGCGTGCAGTAGATGTTGAACTGGCCGTAGTCCAGCTCGACGATGTACCCCTTCCGAGCAGCCACCGACGTCCGCATGTACTGGTCGTAGAGTGTACGCAACTTGGTGTACGCATACGCCTGAAGATTGCCGTCCTGCTGCTGTCGCGAATCGAAGGGCATGTCGTAGATGAAACCTTGGATTGTGAACTGCCTGATCTCCCGATCGAAGAAGTAGACCTTCACGTTGTCGCGGACACCGGGAACCACGTGAGAGCGCTCACGATCCATCTGCGAGATGTTCTGCATGATGAAGTCGCTCATGACTTCTGTAGGCTTCACATCGTTGCGAATGTTACCGCGAACACCAAGAGGCCACACGCGCATGGTGAGCCAGCGAAAGTCCGTCTCCTCCAGACCCTGGATGTCTGCCAGGCTCCTAAGGTAGTACCGACGAGGATCCAAGGTTTTCAGGCTAGGATCTGCCATTAGACTGCCACCCCTCCACCGGCGTCCCCAGCAAAGCCGTACTGGTAATCGGCGGGAACTTCCCGAGAAGGACCATCCGGGGGTGGCGCGTCATAGGCACTCACTCTCTTCACGGAGAAGAAAGCTTCGCTGGTCACAAAGAATGAGAAAGCGAACTGCGCCCGACTCGGCTGCGCTGCATCTTCGCTCATGTTGGTGTGCATAAGATAGCCGCGCCGGATCTTGTTCCTATAGTAGATCTCGGCGAAGCACTTGTTCTGGATGCACTTCGATCCCCGCATGTATTTGTTGTACGCCACCCACCACTGGGCTTGGGCGCTGCCGTCCTTGATGTTGTCAATGAGCCAGCCGCCGTAGGTGTAGATGCGCGCAGAGCGTCCCACAGAGTAGACCAGTGGGGTACCGAAATTGTACCTCGGCCCGATACGCTCGTCGTCTACCTCGCTCACCTGCTGGATGAGGAAGCGGTCGGTAGCCAGGACGATCGGTAGCGTGGAGGGGCGGCGCGCAGCTGGAGAGGCCTCCCCGCTCAAGCCGATGATCTTACGGTACTCCACCTGCGCCTCAGACTCAGTAGGATTCTTGATGCGCCGGATCACCAGAACAGCCGGATCCTCGTCATAGTCCGCAAAGACGCGGCCTGTGTTCAGCTTCTCTCGGAAGAGCTCGCTCTCTGGGACGTCCTGCCAGCGCAAGGCGCGCACCTTTGGGAACTCGCGCAGAAACGCGGTCCAGGTCCAGGAGTCAATCCGGCCAGCCGTGCGAGTATAGGTCTCAAGCGTCTGGGACAGGCCGCTCCCTGTGATGTCGCCGCCGAGACCGCTCACCACATCGTTGTAGCGCGGAAGCGGTCCTGGCTTCTGTCCTGGCTTGGTGCGATTGCCCATTACTCTGTCCTAGCATCTGGTGTCGCGGTATTTCTCTGGAGGGCGCTCTTCACCCAGACGGCGTTCTCCGGTGTGTCCCCGCGAGGGGCGGTTCGTGCCAACTCATCTGAACGACCTATCGCGGACTTCATCAGGTCAAAGACAAACTCTACTCTCTTCTTGCCCCCGAGCTCCGACATGAATTTTTGCATGCCCTTCTTGTCCGTGGCAGCGGCTTTGATGTTAATGTCTTTGCCCTCTGCGTAGCTCTCCATGACGGACTTCAACGTCTCATACGGGATAGCCTCTTGTAGCGCAGCGAAGTCCTCCAGACCGCCTCTCGATGAAAACGCTCTCATCAGCCCTGTGACGGGGTTGAGTGCTCGCTGCTTAAACATGGCCCCACTAAGCATGGAGTTGTCTTCCCAGTCGAGCATGTTCATTAGCTTCTTCTGTGTCAGATCTCCCTGGATGTAGGACATCCTCTTGAGGGTCCCGTCAGCGCCAGCCGGGACCATGAAACCGCCGACGGATCGCCTCAGAAGGTCAACACCCGTCGGAGAAGAGCGCACAAGCTCCCGCATAGACATGCGAGCCTCGCGCACATTCGGATCGAAAAAGGATCTGATCCGGGTAGCTCTTCCTGCCTGTGTAGCAGCCAGCGCAAGACGGGCGGCGGCATCCACATCGCCACTCTCCCCGAACACCTCAACATCGGTGGTAGACCAGTCACCGCCTGCCATGATTTCCGCTTTTCGCTGACTCCAGTCTCGATCGAGGTCGTTGTTCATTGCCAGTCGCTGAGTCTCGCGGACAAGTTTGTTGTTCTTGATTGTGAGGCGCGACCGAGTTACACCAACACCTCCAAGCCCAAGGAACCCCCGCCTACCTTCTTCAACATCCCAGCCTGCACGATTACCAAGGATGGCCTTCGCAAGCTCCTCGTCAGTCATCTTGGGATCCTGGGCACGGAGGCGGCCGATCATTTCATTCACACGTTCTGGTGTGTAGGCCTTCCACGTCTCTACGAGCTCTGGTGGTGCGTAGTAGCCATCACCGCGCACTGTCTGTGTGGTGCGAAGACTCGCCGTCTCAAGGCTAATGGCATTCTGCACGGTGCCGCGTGCTTGATGGGGGAGCTTGTACCTCTCGACTGAGCCAGACAACAACCTATTGGCCATGGACTGGGCCGCACCCCCAACGTGCATATTGGCCGCGAACTGCCCGTACGTTCGCCCGGCGGCCTGCACCTGCATTTCTGCCATGGTTCTTCGCACCGCCGACCGGAGACCCTTGGCAGACATACCTCCGACGTCCATATCCTGGACATTCTGCATGTTGGTCATGGCACTAACGATAGCCTGGGTCTCGTAGCCCCCAAGCTTGCCGAAAGCTAGTGCGAAGTTAGCCAGCTGCTGGCTGTCGCCACGGATACCTGCTTGCTCTATGCGTGTCCGAGCGCCCAACATCCGGGCCTCGACCTCTTCGTACTGCGGCAACGCCTCCTCGACAGAGCCGAAGCCCATGCGCTGAGCAAAGATCTCAGGAGCCGCCAGCTGACCCGCAGGATCAATGGCTGCAATGCGTTGACCCTCCATGAAGGCGTCGAGCTCCAGGTTCATCGCCACAGTCCGGCGAACTGAGGGATTCTGTCGAGCGCGGCGAAGAGCGAAAGGATCACGAATCAAAGCGCCGGCGATGGCTCCTTGCCTGCCCAGAAAGCCCTGACCTTGAAGACCCTGCTGATAGGCTCCGGGGTTGGCCTGCGCCAAAATCAGTGACTCGTTAGCTCTCCCTGCGCCAACAGCGCCCATCTGACGCTGCATTCTGGCCATCAGCATTCTTGCCATGGCGTCAGCACCAGTGCCGCCGCCCTCGCGCAGCAGTGTCTCGGACCGGATGACACCCTGGCGACGCAACTCGGCGATTTCGTTGGCGCGGGAGAAAGCCTCGCCTTGCATGACAGTTGGGTCCATATAGTTCGCCAGACCCATAGCCCGTCCCTGTATACCAATCTGCCCCATCTGCGCCTGAGAGAACGGACCGCTGAGCGCGGCCTGCCGGGCTCCTTCTCTGAACCCTCTGAAACCCTCGGTGGTGACCTCCATGGTCCCCTTGAGCTGCTCGAAAAACTTGACGGCCTCCTCCTCGGTCATCTGCATTTCTCTGGCGGCGCGAGCCAGCTCACTGCGAATGCCGCTGATCTCCTTACCAAGAGCCTGCATGCCGCCACCGCGACCCATAGCTGCGGTCTGAAGACGTCCGGGCGTAATAGCGCCCATGGCCGTCTGGGTGAGGGTGTTCAGCTGGTCACTGCTGTAGCCAAAAGCCGCCTGAAGATTAGCGGCACCGCCCATTAACTCTTGCATAGCCTCCGCACCGCCGCCTTCCGTAAGAAAGCCTCGGCGAACACCGAACCCAGTCGCTGCGGAGTATTGGCTCCCACGCACGACACCAAGACGCTGCTGTAGGGAGCGCTCGGTCTGCATCTCTGTGAAGATGCGGGCCTCCATGCCGGTGCGTCGCATGAGGTGAGAGGTGACACCAAGGCTAAGGAAGTCCGCGCCGGCGGTAGCCGCCCTGCGTCCGAACATGTCCCAGCGACGACCCAACTCCTCCTGAGCAAACTCTCGACGAACGGCTGACTCCATCCCGAAGGCCATACCCGCATGAGGTAGCAACCATCGTGGGGCGTAGGCCGTCGACAGCATCCCGAAAAACCCTTGCGGCATCAGTCCGGGCCGAGCCCCCGCACCGGCCTGCATTACCTGCTGAGAGATGGGCTGCGCCAGCGAAGCCCCGGCACCCATGGCCGTAGCTGCACCGGAGATGACGCTCTGGCCAGCGCGCATGGTCGCGCCTGCGGTCATCATTGCGCCGTGTCCGGCGTAAGTGAGGACGCCAGGCTGAGCACCACCGGTATAGGTCTGGTGCTGCGACTGCATAGACTGGAGCGCCTGCTGCCGCGTCTGCTGGACGAAGGCATCGGCCTGAGACATGGCCCGAGCGGCTTGCTCCTGAGAGGGGTGTCCTGGGTTCGGAATCATGGGCTATTCCGTGGAAAAGTAGCTGCGAAGGTACTGTCTCATCCGAGCGAATCGTCTTGAGATGATCGGCTCCAGTTCGCCGATAGGATCCGGATCAGGGATGAGGAGATGATTCAGGACGCCGGGAGGTCTAGGGATGTTGACCAGCTCGGCGATCTCTCGGATGCGCTCTACATCAAGAGTGACAACGCCTTCGTCAGACAGCCTCGTAAGTAGATCACCAATATCACCCAGATCAGGTAGAGAATCAGCATGAGCCTCCTGTGTGAAGTCATCGCCGGACTCCGTCTGAACAAGCCCGGCATCCCCAAGAAACTCTACGAACAGCTCCTGACCATTTGCGTCCGAGAGCTGTGAAGAGAAGGCGGGTTGCGACACGACAGGTAGCTCGTTGTCCAGCATCTCTTCGCGAACCCCGGGATACGTCTCTGTGGTGTAGCCTGCCGGGACCGCCTCGGGCTGCTCGTAGAATGGGCTGAGGTCAGCGGAACGGAGATCCCGCAGACCTTTCAGCACCATGTCGATGGTCTGGTTCATGACGACGGAGGAGAAGTATTCTGTGCTCATTGTCCGTCCTGAACGGTGAGTCGGTAGGGGCCACCGCGAACGCCTGGAGCGACGTGGAAGACCTTGCGGCTAAGTTCGAGGAGCTCCTGGGCCGCCTTCTGACTCTCCATCTTTCGCTTCTCGGCGTACCCTATGAAGTAGACCTCCTTGAGCCGCTTAATCAACTCCATGGCTTCGGGCGAGGAGCCAGCCGAGGCCATGATGCTAACCACCTGGTCCATGAACCTCATCAGCAGATCACGCTTCTCCGCCTCAAGGAGATCGATCTGTTCGAGGTGTCCGTGTTGGGTGAGATCCACCCCTCTCAGCACTAATCGGAGGCGGTAGTACGCGAGAGAGGTGCTAATTGGTTTTTTAAGTTTTCCGTCATCGCACAGCGATACGCGACCATCGTATCGTTGATGACGGCTCCGAGGAGAGAGATCACCTCGTCAGGCAGGTCGTCGACTTGCTCGGCACGGGCCTTGGCGTCCTTGGACTCACGCCACTCAGAGAAGTTGGCGAGCGACAGCTTCACGCTATCCTCGAACTGGATCTCGCCGAACTGCTGCAGACAGACCAGCAAGCGGACAGTCTCGTACTCCGCCCGTTCCGCATTGAACTGGTCGATGTCCGCGCCCGGATAGGCCGCGCCCTTGGGAGCCACCCCGCGCAGCACGTCGGCCTCGCGTTTCCTCAGCGTACGGACTCGGACGGGCACACCGTCGTACAAGTCCATCGCATGGGAGACGTATCCGAGAGACCAGTGGTCCTTGTTGGCCACTGCATCGAATACGTCCTGATAGAGCTCCTTGAAGGTTGCGTAGGGAAGCTCGCCGAAGGCAGACTCGACACGCTCGGGCAGGAGCTTGTCGATCTCCGCGTTCTGCTTCTTCTCCTCTTCCTCCAGAGCCTCTTCTTCCTTCCGATCCTTCATCTGTTCGAGCGACTCAAGCTCCTTCTTGCGCTTGATGTCGTCGACCATCTGACTTGTGTTGACGAAGGACCCCTGT
>Ga0180437_10002285_pt1 | contig 30977 bp, 26 predicted proteins | sample SS_ome_4_FD_132410 | JGI IMG/M metagenome (GOLD analysis project Ga0180437, IMG submission 132410) | Hypersaline lake sediment archaeal communities from the Salton Sea, California, USA - SS_3_D_1 metaG | ecosystem: Environmental > Aquatic > Non-marine Saline and Alkaline > Hypersaline >...
AAGCGGTTATCGCGCCGCACAAAGCGGCCTGGTACCAACGGCGGCAGTCTCATGCCGCCGATTATACGACGCGCGCCAGGGCTGGCAAGTGCGTTCCGCCCTCGTACTTCCCGCGGCAGTCCACCGCACACCCAAACCGCCAGCGGCCCCCCACGCACAAGACGACCTGTGGTGAGGAGACACTGGCGGTTTGATGAACCGTTTTGTGAGCACCGTGCCTGGCGACCACGCGGAGAGACGGTAGCGGTCACCAGTGTCCATGTGCGGGGAAACCTCCCCTCGCACGTTCCTCCAACCGCTGGCGGACACCCGGTGAGAGATCGGCAGGTAAGCCAGTCAGGGGAAAGAACTCTGCCCGCTCCACCTCCCAACTGGAGGCATTTTCCTGAGAGACGCGGCCAGCCTGGAACAATACCACGTAGTCGCGCTTCCCCTCGTGGAAATTGTTGTACACGCCCAACAACGCGAGCGGTCCCAACCTGACCCCTGTCTCTTCCTGCACCTCCCGCCAGGCAGCCCGCTCCAGAGTCTCGCCTCGCTTCACCAGGCCGCCGGGCAGGGTCCAATAGTTCAGGTAAACGGGCTTCACCAGGAGGAGCTCGTCCCCCTCAATGACCATCACGCGTACGCCGATGGTCAGCGGGCGCATCAGCCTCCACCCAACACTGTAAGCCCAGTACAGCAACCGTATTAGCTGCCGGGGGACCCTCACCGGCCCACCTATCGCGTCCCCGTATCGGTGATATCCAGCACCTCGTCGAGGATGCGCAGGCCGTCGTGCAGCTCGGTCTCGTTGATGCTCAACGGGGGAATGGCAAAGATCCAGTTCCACTTGGAGAAGGTGTACATCCCCCGCTCTCGAAGTGCGCTCGGCACCTGGGCCATGACGCCCATTTCGTGCGCTTTGGCGTTCCAGGGGGCCAGCGGCTCCTTTGTCTCCTTGTCCTTCACCAGCTCGATGACGGAGAACAGACCAATGCAACGCACATCACCCACGCTGGAATGCCTCGCCTTTAGCTCCTCCAGCCCCTCCTTGAACACGCCCCCCATCGCCCTGGCGTTCTCGATCAGTCTCTGCTCCTGGTAGACCCCGATGGTTGCGATACCCGCCGCCATGCTCACCGGATGACCGGAGTAGGTGAGGCCCATGGGCAGCGGCCTATCCTCAAAGTAATCGGCGATGTCCTTGGAGACGACCACGGCACCCAGTGGTATGTAGCCAGAGGTGAGGCCCTTGGCCATCGTCATAATGTCCGGCGCTACACCCCAGTGGTCCACGGCAAACCACTCGCCGGTGCGCCCAAAGCCGCTCATCACCTCGTCGTCGATGAGCAGGATGCCGTACCTGTCGCATATCTCGCGCATTCGGGGCCAGTAGTCATCGGGCGGGATGATCAGACCGCTGGTACCGGTGACACCCTCCAGGATCAGGGCCGCCACGTTATCGGGGCCCTCAAACCGGATGACCTGCTCGACGTGAGCGATGCACTCCCGGTGACAGGTCTCCAGCGTCCAGCCAAAAGGACAGCGATAGCAATAGGGGTCCATCACGTGTATCACCCCTGGTATCAACGGCTCCACCGGCAGGCGGCGCGGATCGCCGGAGAGGGCCATAGCACCGGCGGTGGCGCCATGGTACGCGCGGTAGCGGGCAATGATCTTGTGCCGCCCGGTGTAGAGGCGCGCGAACTTGATGGCGTTCTCATTGGCCTCGGCCCCACCCAGCGTGAAGAGCGTCTTGCACAAGTCACCGGGCGTGATCTCGGCCAACATCTGGCCCAAGCGACCCTTCGGCTCAGTGGCGATACCGGGATAGACGAAAGCCATCTCCTGCACCTGCTGCTGGATCGCTTTGATGACCTTCTGATTGCCATGCCCGATGTTCACATTCATAAGCTGCGACGAAAAATCCAGGTATCGCTTTCCATCAGCATCCCAGAAGTACACCCCATCGGTGCGCACGGCAGAGAGGGGATTGACCGCGCTCTGAGTAGACCACGAAAAGAACACGTACTCGCGATTCAGATTGACGATATCTTTGCTTGTCACGTTTTGACTCCTTCGATAGATCTGTGATTCGTATGTTCGTGATTCGTGGACTGGTGATTCGTGAACTCGCAAACCCCGTCCGCTAACTGACTCTCACGGCGTAACTGCCCTCGATGGCCCGAATGATCGTCACGATGAGCTCGTTGACCGGCGTAGCCACGCCCAGCCGTTTGCCCTCTCGAGCGATGGCCTCGTTGATGACGCCAATCTCGGTGGGGACGCCGCGCAGCACGTCCTGCAGCATAGATGCTCGATTGGTAGCCGTGGCGCGTGCCACTGCCTGTACGCGGTCCAACGGGTCATCATAGGGCAGGATGATGCCCTTGGCCTGGCAGACGGCCACAGCCTCCGCCACGACTTGCGCCATCAACTCGCTGGCGGCGGGAATCTCAACCAACTGGCCATTGGGCACGCGCAGGATACCCGTGAGGGCGTTGATGCCGACGTTGATGATCAGCTTGCCCCACACCAGGCTGTCCAGGTTATCCGACAAATGAACCTCGAAACCAGCCTGTTCAAGGACAGTGGCTATGGTTGACAGCCTTTCGGCGACCTCGGGGCGCGTGGCGACGTGAGTAGGGCCAGTACCGGCGTGGCGCACATGTCCTGGTCCCAGCAGCGTAGCCCCGTGCGAGGTAACGCCGGCCACGACTCGATCCGCTCCCAGCACTTCCGCCATCGTCTCGGCGTTGCCGACGCCGTTCTGGAGCGTCAGCGCCAGTCCATCGGGGGCGAGGAAACCACGCGCCCACTGGCTGGCCTGTCGGGTGGCGTGCGCCTTGACAAAGATGATGACCAGGTCAGCTTCCGGCACGGCACCAGGGTCGGTGGTGGCGGTCACGGGGATCGTGGTCTCGCCGCCATCGAGCTCAATGATGCGCAAGCCGCCCTGTTGCATAGCGGCCACGTGCTCTGCCCACGGATCGAGCAGCGTTACATCCGCCACCGGCGATAGCCTGCCCCCGAAGAGGCTCCCCATCGCGCCCACACCCACAACGGCTATTCGTATTCTCATTGCCTACCCCTTTCCCTCTGGGCTATTCACCCAGCTCCTGCAACAGGGCCTGCAATGCTTCCTCGCTCATGCCATAGCCATGTTCGGGGCCAGGAAAAGTACCCGCGATAACCTCGTCCCGGTAACTCTGCAAGGCCTCGACGACGGCCGGGAAGATGTTGGCGTACCGCTTGACAAACTTGGGCACAAAGCGGTCGAACAGACCGATCATGTCGTGGATGACCAGCACCTGCCCATCGCAGTCCGGCCCAGCACCGATGCCGATGGTGGGGATGCTCACGCGCTTGGTGATCAGCCCCGCCACCGGTCCCGGAATCGCCTCCAGGATAAGGCTGAACGCGCCGGCCTCCTCCAGCGCTAGGGCATCGTCAATGAGAGCGTTAGCGGCGGCGACATCCTTGCCCTGCACCCGGTAACCCCCCAGCTTGGAGATCGTCTGCGGCGTCAGGCCGATGTGTCCCATCACAGGAATCCCGGCATCCACGATGGCCCTGACGGTCGGGGCCATATCGCGCCCTCCCTCCAACTTGATCACATCCATACCACCCTCTTTGAGGAAGCGCCCCGCGTTGCGAATGGCCTCCTTCACGTCCACCTGGTAGGACATAAAGGGCATATCGCCCACCAGCAGGGGATGGTTGGCTCCGCGCGCCACGGCCCGGCAGTGGTGCAACATCTCGTCCATGGTCACAGCCACGGTGTTCTCGTGGCCAAGCACTACCATAGCTAGTGAATCGCCCACGAGAATGATGTCTATACCCGCCTGGTCCACCAACAACCCGGTCGGATAATCGTAGGCGGTGAGCATGGTAATCGGCTCGCCTTTTTCCTTCTTGTCCTTCAAATCCAGGATCGTAACTTTGTTGCGGCTCATGGGTTCCTCCTTGAAAGAATGATTGTGCAAGCTAGGGAAGGCAGGTCAGAAGCTGAGGTTGACGGCTAGGCCGGTTGATGGTATGATGTGCGCATTCAAAACCTCTCGATCGAATCATAACATCACGAGCCCGGTTTGTCAACGCATCGTGCGAACGCGCCACGCAGCGCGAGCAGCATGGGCTTGAAAACCTGGGAGATAGGATATTGTCCATGACATCGCCTGCATCATCTACGTCGTGGGACCCAATCATCAAGATCGAAGGTCTTCACTTCCACTACAACCCCCAGTCGGAGCACCCCATTCACGCCATAACAGGAATAGATCTGGAAATATACCCCGGAGACTATCTGGTTATCGTCGGCCACAATGGCTCTGGCAAATCGACGCTGGCCAAGAATATCAACGTCCTATTAAAGCCGACGGAGGGCAACGTATGGGTCAAGGGGTTGAACACGCGAGACTCGGCAAACACGTTGGCTATCCGTAGCGCCGTGGGTATGGTCTTCCAGATCCCCGACAACCAGATTGTCGCCACCATTGTCGAGCAGGACGTGGCTTTTGGCCCCGAGAACCTGGGCGTGCCCAGAAGCGAGCTCCACGAGCGCGTCGAGTGGGCGTTGGGGGTGGTCGATATGCTGGAGCATCGCCATCGTCCGCCGCACCGGCTCTCGGCCGGGCAGAAGCAGCGGGTGGCTATCGCCGGCGTCATGGCTATGAAGCCAGAGATCTTGGTGCTGGACGAGGCCACGTCCATGCTGGACCCGGAAGGACGGGAGGACGTGCTGGCAGCCGTGCGCCAGTTGAACGAAGAAGGAGTGACGGTCATCGCCATCACCCACTTTATGCACGAGGCCGCCGAGGGAAATCGGGTCATCGTTATGGAAGCGGGCAAGGTCGTCATGGAAGGCACACCGCGAGAGGTGTTTTCTCACGTCGAAGAGTTGCGGGCTCTCCAACTGGACGTGCCACAGACGACAGAGATGGCCTATCGGTTGAACCAGCGGGATCCCACCTTCCCGCCGGATCTTTTGCTGGTGGACGAAGTAGCCGACGAGATCCAACGTCGTACCAATGGGAGCGGTGGCGCATGAGCGAGCAGCCCTTCATCCAGATCAACGACCTGCACCACAACTACCTGCGCGATACGCCGTTGGAAGTGACGGCCCTGCGCGGCGTCACCATGGAGATCTACAAGGGCGAGTCGGTGGGCATCATCGGCCGCACCGGCGCGGGCAAGTCCACGGTGGTACAGCACTTTAACGGCCTCATCCGTCCGGTGCAGCCGGGCAAGGTTGTTGTGGACGGCCAGGACATGAGCGATCCCAAAGTGGACGTCCGTCGGGTTCGTCAGAAGATCGGCCTGGTGTTTCAGTACCCGGAGCAGCAGTTGTTCGAGCGCCTGGTGGGCGATGACATCGCGTTTGGCCCCAAGAAGCTAGGTATGGAGCAAGCCGATCGCCGTGAGCGGGTCAAGTGGGCCATGGAGATGGTGGGGCTGGACTTTGACGCGTTCAAAGACCGCTTCACCTTCTCCCTGAGCGGCGGCGAGATGCGCAAGGCCGCCCTCGCAGGCGTGCTGGCCCTCCGGCCGGAGATGCTCATTCTGGACGAGTCCACCTCTGGCGTGGACCCTCGCAGTCGTAGCGAGCTTCTGGAACGACTGCTGACGCTGCATAATGAGCACGGTCTGACCCTGGCTTTTGTCTCACCCAACATGGAGGATATGGCCGGGCTGGTGGACCGCATCTACGTCATGGACGAGGGGCGAGTGGTGATGAGTGGTACCACGCGCGAGATATTCTCTCAGCCGGACAAGCTGCGCGCACATGGGCTGGGCGTACCGCAGGTGACAGAGGTGGCCCACGGGCTGATCGCTCGGGGCGTGAGGGTGAGGCGGATTCCAGTGACAGTGGAGGAGGGAGTGGAAGAGGCATGGAAGATTTTGAACTCCTGAGACACATTACCATCGGTCAGTATCTGCCCGGCGACTCGATCATCCACCGGCTGGACCCCCGGACAAAGATCTCGATCTTTCTGTTCATCACGGCAGCCGTCACGTTCAGCGTCTCTTACACGGGCAACATCATCCTGGTGCTAGTGACTCTGTCGCTGGTGCTCCTCTCCGGGGTCTCTATGCGCTACGTCTTCTCCGGCATCAAACCGGCCATCCCCATCATCATCGTTCTGGCCATCTTGCAGCTCCTTCTGTATGGTGAGGGATTTGTGCCGTATGGCATGCAGAGCAAGACATATTTCCATTGGGGTATCATTCACATCACCAACGGCAGCGTGCAATTGGTTATCGTCTCTGCAATGCGATTTGTCGAATTGCTGTTCTTGACCAGCCTGCTGACCAACACGACGACGTTGGCCGACATCACTCACGGCATGGAGAACATGCTCCGCCCCTTCTCCAGAATCGGGGTCCCCTCGCACGAGCTGTCGCTGGTAGCGACTATCGCCCTCCGCTTTGTGCCGCTCCTGGCCGAGCAGTTGGAGATCATTATGAAAGCACAGGCCTCCCGGGGGGCTGATATCGCCCACAAAGGGAAACTCCAATTCGTGACGACGGCGCGACAGGTAGCTGCGCTCATCGTGCCGCTCTTTATCGATGCCTTCCGGCGTGCCGAAGACCTGATCCTGGCCATGCAGGCTCGTTGCTACGTCGGTAGTCGCGGTCGCAGTAGCTATATCCGTCTAAAGTTCACCGGGATGGACTATGTGGCCTACACACTCAGTCTGGTTTTCTCTGTGGCCATGCTTGTCTTCCGGAACTACTTTCCGGTCTAATGAATCGCAGATGCGGCTCTTGTCACTCGCCTACTGTGACAGTGAAATGGCCTACAAAACGGCTGAAGTCGTTACTACAAGGACCAGGACACACTGTGTATGATCACCGATCTTGAAAGCAAGGTCTTATCCCTGATTGACGAGGAAGAAATCATCCGTTGGACGCAGGAGTTGGTGCGCATTCCCAGCGTCTACCGTCCAGAGGAAGGAGAGGCCGAGGAACCAGCCGCCCGCTGGGTAGAGGCCCGATTCAAGGAGATTGGCCTGGAGACATCCTTCGAGGTCGTCGAGCCAGGACGGCCCAACGTGATCGGAATCCAGCGTGGCGCCGAGGGCGGCAAAACGCTCATGTTCGAGGGTCACACCGACGTGGTCACCGAAGGGGACGCGACCCAGTGGACGTATCCACCTTTCGGGGCCGAAATCGCCGACGGCAAGATGTACGGTCGCGGTGCGAACGATATGAAGGGAGGCCTGGTAGCCGCCATCTGCGCGACCAAGGCCATCGTCAACAGCGGCATACGGCTGGGTGGTGACATCCTCATCGGGGCGGTGTGTGACGAAGAAGGCCACATGATCGGCATCAAGCACTTTGTGGCGCAGGGTTGGGCCGATGACATAGATGCCGCCATCATCTGCGAGCCGGAGGAGAACCACCTCTGCATCAGTCAGAAAGGCGTCATGTGGGTGCGAGTCACGGCCACAGGCAAGATGGCCCATGGCGCGATGCCCCTCACCGGCGCTAACTCGGCCTACCCGATGGCAGAGTTCCTGGTAGCGATGCGGCATCTGGAAGCGGAACAGATCGCCGAACACGGCAGGCACGAATTCCTGGGCCAACCGAGCATCACCCCCACTATCCTGCGCTCCCCGGTGCGTGGCGAGCCACAGAACAACGTCATGCCGGCGCAGACGCAGGCCGTGCTGGACATCCGGCTCATCCCGGGCCAATCACCACAGGAGATCGAGGCCAAGATCAGGGCCGCCTGCGGCGCCGCTCGCACCAAACATGAACGGGCGGTCTTTGAGATAGAGGTGCTGGAGACACGCGCGCCCACCACCACTGACCGGGACGAACCGGTTGTCCAGGTACTGGATCATGCTTACCGCGACCTGACCGGCAAAGAACCCATCTACGGCGGCGTGCCCGGTTCCACCGACGGCACGATTCTTCATAGCCAGGCCGGTATCCCTATCGTGACCTGCGGTCCCGGTGACATCCACATCCCCCACCATGTAGACGAATGGCTGGAGCTGGGCGAGTTGATCGAGGCGACCAAGCTCTACGTTCTAGCGGCGATGCGCTTCTTGGGCATAGCGGAGGAATAGCAACTTTCGCCTGGGACAAGGGTTTACACCTGTGTGAGGAACAGAATGCACAACGCGATCACCGACGTGGAAGGCATCAAAGTAGGGCACTATAGCGATAGAGAAGGCATCACCGGCTGCACGGTGGTGCTCTGCGAAGGTGGGGCCGTGGGCGGTGTGGACGTGCGCGGCTCCGCGCCTGGCACCCGCGAGACCGACTTGATGCGCCCGGTGAACCTGGTACAAGAGGTCCACGCCGCGCTGCTCACCGGCGGCAGCGCGTACGGCCTGGACGCGGCAGGCGGCGTCATGCGTTGGTTGGAGGAGCGCGAGATTGGCTTCAACGTCGGTGTGGGGGTGGTGCCTATCGTACCAGCGGCGGTACTGTTCGACCTGACGATCGGCGACCCAAAGGCCCGTCCTGACGCCGAGGCTGGCTACCAGGCCTGCCAGTTGGCAGCCGACGGCCCGGTGATCGAGGGGAGCGTCGGCGCGGGGACCGGGGCCACGGTGGGCAAGCTGTTGGGCCCCAAGTTTGCCACCAAGAGCGGCCTGGGCACGGCCAGCATCAAGATCGGCAAGGGCATCGTCGTGGGGGCTATCGTCGCCGTCAACGCCTTCGGTGACGTAGTAGATCCTGAAAATGGCACGATCCTCGCCGGCACCCGCAAGCCTGTGGTCGGCGGATTCGTGAACACCGCGAAACAGATGCAGGGCGACCTGGGCCAGACCGTCCTTGGCTTTGCCAGCACGACGCTGGCCGTCGTCGCCACCAACGCTTACCTGACGAAAGAGGCAGCCAACAAGATAGCCCAGATGGCCCACGACGGCCTGGCGCGGAGCATCCGGCCTGTGCACACGATGTTCGACGGCGATACGGTCTTTGCTCTGGCGACAGGGAAGCCGCCAAAGAAAGGGGGCGGAGCTGATCCCAGTGTGGTGGGCGCTGCAGCGGCCGATGTGCTGGCGCAGGCCGTGGTGCGGGCGGTGAAGCAGGCGGAGTCGCTGGGTGGCGTTCCGGCGGTCCGCGACCTGAAATCGTGAAACGTGATGCGTGAGGTTCTGTTGCATTGCGCGTTTCACGTTTGAGCGCGTGCCTTGGGAAGGAGGTGTGAATGGAGTAAACCCGGTCACAACTGCACGCAACGTTCAGCATTCGTCTGTTCGTCTCATCCACCTGGGTCGGGAACAGATTCTCCGGCCCGCTGATCAATCAAGTGATTCCAAGGAGGGATAATATCATGGAGGAAAAGGGGTTCTCGGTACGCAAGATCGTCATCTCTGGTGTGTTGGCGGCCATCGCCATTCTACTGGGCGTGACCCGTCTGGGCTTCATCCCAGTGCCCAATCTGTCCGGCAACGCCACCATCATGCACGTGCCGGCCATCATCGGCGGTGTCATGGAGGGATGGCTCGTCGGCGGCATCGTCGGCACCATATTCGGCCTGTTCAGCTTCCTCCAGGCGACGACGCCACTCTTCAAGGATCCGCTCGTGGCGATCTTTCCGCGCATTTTCATCGGCATCACCTCTTACTTCACCTACGCAGGCTTAAAGAGAGTCAACGAGTACCTGGCCCTCATCGTCGCCGCAGTGGTGGGCACACTGACCAACACCGTACTCGTCTTGGGCATGGCCGTCATTCGCGGTTACCTGCCGATGGCCGCCATTCCGCCCATCATTCCCCAGGCCATCGCCGAGCTGATCATCGCCGCCATTATCACGGTAGCCGTGGTTGCCGCCTGGAAGCGCATCGAGACTGGTCGCGGCGAGGCCAAGATGTAGCCTCTGTAACCCTCGCCTGAGTCGCTATCCGGCCAGGCAGCGGTAGCTGAGCGAAACAGCCGGCGTCCTTGTACGAGGACGCCGGCTTATGTTTCTCGTTATCACATTATCGAAGCCATTGACAGATGGCCGGTCCTGTGCTAGAATGTTGCGCAACAAGGACAGTGCGATGACAAGTTGCATTTCACCCGCCCCTAGCAGCCCGCAGCCGCACCCGTTTCAAGGGTCCGGTTAGGGCTGCCCAGGCATCGTCAGCCACTTGCCCGCTTTGTCGATTGCCAGCCCTCCGACCCCCCGGAGGGCTGGTTTCATTTATGAGGAGGTGAACCGATGAGAATGAGTAAGCTTTTTGGTCAGACCCTGCGGGAACCACCCGCAGATGCACAGATCGCCAGTCACCAGTTGCTCGTTCAAGCAGGATTCATTCGCCAATTGGGAGCCGGCATCTTTAGCTATCTCCACCTGGCACGACGATCGATGACCAAGATCGAGAACATCCTGCGCGACGAGATAAACGGTATTGGGGGGCAGGAGATCACCATGCCCGTGATCCATCCAGCCGACGTATGGAAGGAAACGGGACGTTGGTACGAGATCGGTTCGGAGATGGGACGCTTCTATGACAAGAACGAGCGGGACATGGTGCTGGCCATGACCCACGAAGAAGTCATCGCCGACTTGGTGCGCACGGAGATTCAATCCTACAAGCAACTGCCAAACTTGCTATACCATATCCAGACGAAATGGCGCGATGACCCTCGCCCACGCGCCGGCCTGATCCGCGTGAGAGAGTTTACGATGAAGGACAGCTACAGTCTGGACATGGATTGGGAGGGCTTGGATGCCCAATACCGGGCCCATTACCAAGCCTACTTCGACATCTTTCACCGGTGCGATCTGCCCGTGGTGGCGGTCAAGTCGGACGTGGGAATGATGGGGGGCAAACTGGCCCACGAATTCATATACCTTACCCCAGTCGGAGAGGATACCTTGATCATGTGTGACGAGTGTGGGTATATGGCCAATCGTCAGATTGCCAGGTTCCAGAAGCCCGCTCCGACAGAGGAAGAAACCAGACCGGTTGAGAAAGTGGCTACACCAGGCGTGACCACCATCCAGGGACTGGCAGACTTCTTGGGCCTGCCGGAGTCGAAAACCGCCAAAGCGCTCTTCAGAACAGCGACGATTGTGCAGGATCAGGAGGACGTGGACAGGCTCGTGTTTGCCGTCGTGCGTGGGGATATGGACGTAAACGAGACCAAGCTGGCCAACGCTTTGAAAGCCAAGTCCCTACGCCCGGCGACGGACGAAGAGATTCGAGAGGTAGGCGCCATTCCCGGCTACGCTTCACCCATAGGAATCGAGGGCGTTATCGTGGTCGTAGATGACCTCGTCCCCAATTCACCCAACCTGGTAGCGGGCGCCAACGAGGAAGGCTATCACCTGCTCAACGTCAACTATGGACGCGACTACCAGGCCGACGTGATCAAAGACATCGTCGTAGCCGAGGATGGCTGTGTCTGCCCCGACTGTGCTGCAGCCATGCGCTCCTCGAAGGGGGTAGAGGTTGGCAACATCTTTAAGCTGGGCACGCGCTACTCCGAGTCTATGGGCTGTACGTTCTTGGACAAGAACGGGGAGGCCAGACCGGTGGTCATGGGGTCGTATGGCATCGGCGTCGGGCGACTATTGGCCTGCGTGGCCGAGGAATACCACGACGAGTATGGCCTCATCTGGCCGATCACCGTGGCACCCTATCAGGTCTATATCGTCGCGTTGCAGGGCGGCGAAGAGGCGGCCGAGCGCTTGTACGACGACCTGAGGTCCGCGAACGTCGAGGTGCTGTATGACGACAGGGAAGAGAGGGCCGGCGTAAAGTTCAACGATGCCGACCTGATAGGCATTCCTATTAGGCTGACGGTGAGCAAACGGTCGCTGGAGGCAGGGGGCATCGAACTAAAACTCCGGCGGAGTCCTGAACGGACTGTTATTCCGCGTGATGAGATTGTGTCTCACGTCCTAGGCAAGATCGAGGCATTGAAAGCAGAGATCGCCGATAAGGTAGTGACAGTACCCTATACCGTTTGAGACTCACCATCTGGACAACGACACCGGCGTATCGGATGGGGCCAGAGCCGTAGGGAGACGGCCGTCGCCCGGGCGACGGCCGTCTCCGCTCTGAAAACCGCAGCCGTACTCCGAACCTCAAGACGAGGAACTCTGACCCATCGTCTCCCTCAAGCGAGAATGGGTGTCGGGCTCGAACTCGGCTGCCCACCACCGCGCCATCTCCAAGGCAAACCGCACCGGGAGAAGCCTGACAAACGACCGGCCAAGGGTATACACGGTAGGCGTTCTCTGGCTGTCGGGGCTCCAGGCCATACGTATCCTGTGCCGCCCATCGCGCCAGCCTTCGAACACCCACTCCTCGCTGTCCGTACCTACCATCCTTAACCAACCCAACCGCTCCAGCGAGGCAGAGTCGGTCCAGAACCTGCTGTCCTCGACAGCAGCCAGAAGCGTGCGCCACTCCTCGAGCTCCAATCCCCACTCCGCCACTTGCGAAGCCAGCTCGATCTCCTCTTCATCGTCATCCAGGCCGCTGCCGAACTTGGCGATGGCCCGAAAGCGTGGCGTTTCGTCCCCCGCCTCCCAAACCCGGACGATCAAGGGCGCGGAGAAGGTAGGCAGGCAGGTGAAGCGGTAGGCCTCGCGGACGCACTCTCCCTCCTCATGGGCCCATTGGGATAGCGAGGGTTCCTCCATCGCCGCCAGGTACGCGGAATACCAGACGTTATCAAACAGCCGGCGCGAGTTGGCCAACAGCAGCAACGCATTGACCATCTCGCCCATTCTACGTCTGTTCTGTTTGATCGTCTGAACAGAGTATCGCACTTCCTCATCGGACAGCGTCCCATATTCCTCGCCCAACAGTTCAGCCAGGCCAATGATCAGTCCCAGTGGGCGCTTGAACTCGCTGACCACGTAATGGGCCACATCGTCCAGGTCCTGGGTGCGTGCCTGGAGAGCGATGGTGCACTCATGTAACGATTCCCGCAGATTTGCCAACTCGTCGATCAGTTGTTCTTTGGTCTTTTCCTCATCTCTCATTCTGGCATCCCCCTGACGCGAAGAGACGAACAGCACGCGGATCACAGCCGCCAGTGACCCAGCGCTGGACTTCCCTGGAGCGATATGCTTCTGAGGCACTATATTACCACGATGATGCCATCTGATCAAATGGGCGATGGATCATCTGTACCTCTACTTTTTGCTCGCCAGGGTGATCGTGCCAGTAAGGCCATCGAGCAATACCAGGTCATCGTCGCGCAGGTGCTCGGTAATGCGCGGTATGCCAACCACGGCTGGCAGGCCGTACTCGCGAGCCACTACCGATCCGTGCGACAACTGTCCACCACGCTCCATGATCAGCCCAGCCAAGCGCCCAAAGATTGGTGTCCAGCCGGGATCGGTGCTGCGGGTGACCAGGATATCGCCTGGTGCGATGCGATCGAACTGGCCTGGAGCGAGCACGACTCGCACCGGTCCCCTGACCAGCCCCGGGCTGACGGGTACCCCCTGCCAGCGCCCCGCCTCCCCTTCGGAGGTGACCTCCAACGGACGGTTGCCGCGCAGGAAGGGCGGATAGGTCAGGTGAGGGGCCAAATCGAACTCTCGCTGCAAGCGCTCGAACGTCGTCCGGCGAGCCGCAACAGCCTGTCGAATCTCCAGACGGATATCGGGCTGCAGTCGTGTTGGCTGTGGGCGAGGCGCCTCGCTTGGCTCGGAAAGCACAAGCCCTCCGACTTCCTCGAAGGTGGTGAAAAAGACGTCGTCAGCCTGAGCGAATAGCCCTATGTCCACCAACCGCTCGCCGATGCGCAGAAAGGCGCGGCGCATCAGGGTCAGAGTCCTCTGCCAGGCGAAGCGCTGATCCTCGCGCAGGGTCACATAGCGGCGGGCCAGAGCGAGCACCTTGTTGAAGAACAGCAACTCAAGTCGGCCCAGAGGGCGGGCGACGAGGACTGTCCTCACCTCACGCTCTGCGGATTCTCGTCCAGCCAGGCGCTCATCCAGATCCGGTCCCTGACCAGCAACTTTCAGAAGGCGCAATACCTGCTCGGGCTCGTCGGCGAAGGCGGGATAATAGATGTCCAGGCTGAAGGAGCGATGGCCATACTCGGCCAAAAAGTCCCGTAGCCCTCTCCCTTTGGGGTCGGTGCTCCCAGCCAGCCGCCGCAACGCCTGATCCAGCTCCAGCGACTTGTTGGGCAGGCCGGAGACAAGCCGGGCGGATAGCTCGGCCTGTCGCTCTGGGCTTACCCAGCATCGCACCAGCCGGCCCAGCAGGGGGACGGCCAGGTCGGCGGCCATCAGGCTCCAGCGATGAATGCCCAGCAGTTCACGGCTCCATCGCTGCGCCTCCTCGACAATGCCCCACAGGTCGTCCAGGTCAGCGCTATCCGCAAGCCGTTGGGTAATCTCGGCCATGGCCATTTCGTGGCGCGCCGCGAAACGCGCCCAGTGGCGGTAGTTGTGGAGCGGCGACCAATTGGCGGGCTCGTGGATGAAATGACACAGCATCGACGCGACGAGACGTGGATCAACCGGGCAGCAGGGGTAGGAAGCCTGTCTGCGCAGACTGGTGTCGCCGCCCGGGAAGTAACGAACAGCGTCATCGGGCACAAGTGCGTCAGGGAAGACCTTGTAGAGGATCTGAAACACAGCCACGTTGGTGTAAGGATGGCCACGGTAGAGCTTGGTCAGGGGCAGCCGGTCGAGGTGACGGTAACCCAGGTAGCGGAGCGGATCGCGGAAAGCCAGATCCTCGGTAAGTCCACCGACAACGGACCAGCCCAGCGGCGAGACGGGCCGAGGGAAGCGTTCGTTAAGGTACCCGCCGGTCCACACGTGGTCGTCACCGGGAAGGACCTGCGTGAAGAATCGTTCCGCCTCAGTCGTCACCGGCCGGCATTGGAACAGGTACAGCTCTCCATTCCACAGCCCCCACTCCACGTCCTGCGCTCCGCCAAAGTGCGCCTCCAGAGCCAGAGCCACTTGGGCCACGAGCTGTACCTGGTCCGGCGTCAGCACGTTGTTCCCCTCCTGACTGGAGGCCCGGCTGTGCCGGTCCACTGAGTAGCGCGTGATCTCACCTGTGCCCTGGACAACGGCCTCGGCCAGACCACGGACGGCCTCGATGACAACCGCTTCTCGGCCCAGCGGGTCCAGGGTGAAGGCCACCCCTCCCGCATCGCAGGGGATCATGGCCTGCACCACGACGGCCATTTCAGGCGCGCGCAGTATGTCGCCTCTCTGCCGCCGGTACGAGATGGCGCGGGCCGTCCAGAGAGAGGCCCAGCAGTCACGGATGCGGTCGAGCAACTGGTCGGGGTTGACATTCAGGTAGGTCTCCCCCTGTCCGGCGAATGAGGCGTCCGGCATATCCTCAGTGGTGGCAGAGGAGCGCACCGCGAGGCGACTGCCAGCCGGGAGAGCATCCAGCAGTTGCCGGCAGGCGGCGAGGATCTCTTTCTCCATGGCACCGCCCATCGGGCAGGCGAACAGGGCATACGGATCAGTCGCTCTACCCGCAGCCCTGATCAGCATATCGATCCCCTCCTGGAGGTGGTTACCCTCGACAAAAGTGCGATAGGCGGCGGTAGTGACACAGAAACCCGGCGGGACGCGGAAGCCGGCGCGCAGCATGTCGCCCAGGTTGGCCGCCTTGCCTCCCACCAGGGCCCGCTGGTCAACCGCTATCTCATCCAGCCACAGGAGCCTTCGCGCTGTCACCGTTGCTCAACCCTCGGTTATGTGCTACAATTCGTGTACCTGGTCTGGACTGTCAAATCAGGCGGGAGCAGATGAGTAGTCACTGCTATGCACACTGATTCGCAACGCCCGACTCGTAGATCCGTTGTGCCACACATCCTGCATAAACTCGATCAGCGCCGTTTTCTTGGCTTCCCCATCTGGGAATTCTCTTTCCGCAGCCTGCCACGTCTGTATGGACGGATCTTTGTGCGGGATATTATCTTGCGGCATCCGCTGCGCACTCTGAAGGGAATGCTGGCCTACCGACGTTTATCCTGGCAAGGACAGCAGGAAAAAGACATTACCCACCTGTACGCCGGGACAAAGGCCGATCTGCGGGACGAAATCATCGAGGCAGGCGACGTACTCGTAGTGGCCCTCGGCTTCTGCCAAAAGCCCCTGGGCGCGCCTAGTATGGGCTGCCCGGCTGGGCGCTTCAACCACGAGTGTCACGTCCTCAACCGCGACGACATCCTGGAGGCGCAGGTGGAACGATTTCCTCCTGCCTGTCGGGACTGTGACGTGCGACTCATCAGCACGATCGCCCTGCAGGCCGGGGCCGTTGTGTACATCATGACCTCGGCGGCAGACATCGTCCGCCATCTCTTCATCCCCACCCTGGCGGACGATCGCTTCCGATACGGCCTCTTCCTCCAGTGCTCCTATTCGATACCGGCTATGATCCTGCCCCTGCTCGTATGCCGCATCCAAGCCATGCTGGCCAGGTATGGTACAGGCGACTGCAGGGACTATGACCAATTCCTCCTGGCCGACGAAGGGACGAAAGACGAGTGCACTCTCCTGAATCCAGAAGCCCACGCTCGCATCCTCGGTTTCCTACAGGATGTCGCCGCAGCCCGCCAGGTCCAGGGACAGCATTACGACCACTTCCACCGGGACGGCTGCCTGTACGTCCCGGCCGTCGAGAATTGACCTCCTCAATCCTCTGAAAGACGATCAGGCATCGCCTCGACCAGCGCCACGATGCGCGCGTAACCATCATCGATCAGGTGCTCCAATTCCTTGGCGGTGTGCGCGTACTCCTGTCGCGTCCCCCCGTACGGGTCGCCAATATCAACCATCCGCCCCACCATCTCACTCAGCAGGTATACTTTGTGAGCATGCTCGGGAAAGGCGGCCCGTAGCGCTTCCGTGTGCTGGTGCGTCATCGCCAGGACCAAATCCGCCTCAGCCATCATCTCAGACATTACGTTGCGCGACTGGTGCCCCCTTATGTCGATCCCGCGCCCAGCCATCTCCTCGATTGCGTAGGTGCTCGCCGGCCTCCCATCCACCGTCCAGACACCAGCCGAGCCCACCCGCCAGGCTCGCCGCGCCTCGTCGCGGGCCAACCGGGCACGCAGCAGCCCCTCCGCCATCGGAGAGCGACAGATATTCCCAGTACAGACCAGGAGCACCGTCGGCATCAGACTCCTCCCCTGCCCATCTCAAAGACCTCGACCAGCGCCATCAGTCCTCCAGCTACCACAGAATGTCCACCCAGAACTACCGGCACCCGTGCCTCCGCCGCCGCCTGGGTGAAACGCCGGAGAAAAGGCTCCTCCACCCGGTCCCAACGGTACAGATCGGAGTGAAAGCGATCAACTGCGGACGGCCACAGACCCCGCGCTGCCAGGATCACGCGATTATCGAACAGCACGCCATCGACCAGGCCCGCCAATTCCTCGAACAAGCCATCGACACCCACCAACTCCAGGTAATCAGACAACAACGAACGCACCTCCCCCCGCGCTTGCCGTCCGCTGGCTCGCATCCCCCGCTCCTCGGCAAAGACCCGCACCCAGCACCGAGTGGCCCGCTCCAGCGCCGTCCAGGCTGCCGACGACACTCGGCCCACGACCGCCAGTCTCCCACCCTCACGGCCCATCTCGGTCAGCACTCCATCCAACCGCCACGTCTCCCAACCCAGCCCGGCGAGGAAAGAACGCAGATGCAGCCCGACGCGCGGATGTCGTTGCACAATCAGCAGATCGGCCGGCGTATCAAGATCGAAGCGCGTGGCGGCTGACGCAGGCAGCTCCTCGACCGGCAAACCTCCCTCGTTGGCTAGCGCCCAGGCGATTGCATTGTCACTCGCTTCCTGGACAATCAATGGGGTCACTGCGACCGCAGGAGTGAACCCTGCCCAGTCACAAGAGTGCAGATTGTTGGTGATCACCAGCCTGTCCGCTTCTCCCAAGCGACTCAACACACTCACCCAGTGCTCGGTGCCCATCAGCGGGGCCGAGGCGCCGCCGCTATAAAGCACGCGGCGTGCCTGATACCGCTCGATCAATCCGGCCAGCCGTCGTCCAAAATGAAAGGGCTCTTCTTGCGCATCGACATCCACCTCAACCGGCAGGCCTGTCAACATCTCGCCCCAGGCCAGATCATCAGTGGATACTACAGCCTGATCGATACGACCCGTACCTAGCAGCAACTCCAGTAAGTCACGTGCCGCGGCCCGATGAGCGCCGTCCAGCGCACGTTCCACCTCGCTCTGTCCCCGTCCCCCGACCAGCAGGATCAGCGTCACCTTCTCCATCAAATGGTCTCGCTCCATTCAGTCAGCAAGGGGGCTCGGATGACACCGAACCCCCTGCTTGAACACATCGGGAAAGCCTGCAATCTTGACTAGGCCTGTGATATCCCTTCCAACCTCTCAGGCGAGTTCTGGCTGCAGCAGGCCATAGTTGCCATCGCCCCGCTTGTACACGACGTTGATCGCATCCTCGTCTGCGTTTAGGAAAATGTAGAAACTGTGACCGAGCAACTCCATCTGCTCAATCGCTTCCTCCGGTGACATCGGAAGGACCTCGAAACGCTTGACACGCACGATCTCTCCCGTCTCCTCCGCCTCCTCATTGACGGGAACTTCCTCGGCAGCTACGTACACACGGTCCCGCCGCTTGCCTTTATAGCGCGCGATCTGGCGATGCATCTTGTCCAGCACCGCATCTATCGAGGCAAACATATCTTCAGTGCGCTCCTCAGCCCGCAATATCTTGCCTCGCACCCGCACCGTCAGTTGCGCAACCTGGCTATGAGCTGCGTTGCGCGTGTTCTCCACTGTCAGGTCCATCCGGGCCTCATCGATCGAGGGCAAGTAACGATCCAGTTTTTCCACCTTCTGGTCTACATACTCACTCAAACGCGGCGTCATCTCCATATTCCGGGTGAAAACAGATAGATCCACAGACTACCTCCTTGAACAACAGATTTGGTGTAAGCAGAGCACAGGCGGTGAGACATCGACCAGGCTACTGCTAGCGTGCACGGGCGAGCGTGAGAGCCTGCACACTACGCGCACCCCTCTCGTACAGGGCCAACGCGCAAGCTTCCAGCGTAGCGCCCGTGGTACATACGTCATCAACCAACAATATCCGCTTGTCAGCCAGCTTGTCGCTGGCGCAACGAAACGCAGCGTGTACATTCTCCTTTCGCTGGCCAGCGTCGAGTTCGACTTGGGGGGCAGTCGCACGCCACCGTATCAGCACACGCTCATCCAGTGCAAGTCCAGCCCGCCGGGCCATCTCGCGAGCCAGCAGAGCTGCTTGATTATACCCCCGCTCGCGCAGGCGAGCAGCGTGGAGCGGAACCGGCACCACTAGATCAACAGGCACCGAATGCTCCATCCAGTAGGTCGCCATCAGGTCACCCAGAGGCTCAGCCAGCACAGTACGCCCACTGTACTTCAGGCAGTGTACGGCCTCGCGAAGCACGCCCTCAAAGTAGGCTACGGAGTGAATGGCCTCGATCTGCAAGGGAGAAGTATGACAACGCTCGCACAGCCCGTCAGCGAGCGGCCTGCCGCCACAGCAAGCACAGACAGGGAATTCCACCCAAGAGATCTGGCTCATACACTCGGCGCACAACCAGCTGCCCGCTTGGTGACAGCCGACACAACGCGGGGGAAAAAGGAGATTGAGAAACTGCCCAGTAAAACGGTACCAGTGGAGACCCACTGTCTCAATGACCGACACAGGCGCGGAAACCTATCCCTGACCTTATCCGCTGCAACAGCCTACTCGTCTAGAACATGCCCAGTTTTCCGGCCTGAACCATAAGAATCACCTGGATTACCGCAGGCCCCAGCAATATGATGTAAATGGACGGGAAGATCAAAAACGCGATGGCAGGCAGCATCTTGATACCAGCCTGGCTGGCCAGCTCTTCGGCCCGCTGCCGTCGCCGCATACGCATCTGCTCCGACTGAATGCGCAACACCCTAGCAATACTGACGCCCAGTTGATCCGCCTGAATGATGGCCGCCACAAAAGTGGAAACATCCGGGACTTCCATGCGGTCCGCCATGTCGCGCAGCGCCTCGCGACGCAATTTACCCAACTGAAGCTCCTGGATCACTCGGCTGAATGCCTGGCATAGCTCATTATCCCACTTCTCGGCCACCTTGGCCATGGCAGCGTCAAAACCCAGACCTGCCTCCACACAGATGGTCAGCAGATCGAGTGCGTCGGGCAAGGCCCGCAGAACACCTTTTTGTCGCTTCCTGACCTTGCTTCCCAGCGAAATCACCGGCAGATAGTAACCGAGCCCTGCTCCCACTAGAGGCATCGCGATGCGCTGTAAGAGCGAGAGGTCTTTGGCCACAAAGGTCACGACAAAGCCCAGACCCCCAAACAGAAGCCCAGCCAACAGACGGGTACCCACAAACCTGGACATATCGTACGGATTGCCGGCCAAGTCCAATCTGTGCTGGAGCGCTTTCTGGCTTTCCGCCGGCGAGAGGCGCATCGCAAACTGAGCAAGGCCTGAAACGAGGGGCGCAATGACGCGCTCGGTGAAGGGCAGGGATAACTCGATCTCCTCCAGGGTAACGGGCCGATCCAGCGTACCAAACTCTGCCAGACGATCCTCGATACTAGGGGTATCCTTTTTGCGTGCCATCCCGCATCCTCCTACAGACTACTTACGCACCAAGTACTCGTTCAAGAACAGCTCCATACTTCTGCGGCCGTTTCGCGCGTGATCCCTGTGCCAAAGCGCAAAGTTATCAATGAACAAGTGCTAAACGTCGATCTGCATCACCTTGTTGATGACCGCAAAACCTGCCAGCATCCCTATGCCTGCACAACCGAGCATGATATATCCGCAGGTGTGATCAAGCAACTGCCTTATATACGAAGGGTTGATGAGATAGAGAAGGATCGAGAGGAGAACTGGAATCGCTGCAATCATATAGCCCGACATACGGCTCTGCCCCGTCATAGCTTGGAGCTCGCCCTTGATCCGTACTCGCTCTCGAATGGTAAAGGCGATAGAGTCCAGCACCTCGGCCAGGTTGCCGCCCACCTCGCGCTGCACATTGATCGCCGTGATCATCATGTCCAGGTCATCGCTGGGGACGCGCCGCAACATATTGTTCAAGGAGTGTTCCAGGGTCAGACCAAGCTGCACCTCCTGCACCACCCGTCCAAACTCCTCAGCGATAGGAGGTCCCATCTCCCGCGACACGGCTTCCATCGCCTGCAGAATGCTATATCCAGCGCGGATACCGTTTACCATAAGCTGAATCGTGTCGCCCAGTTGATTGGTAAATGCTTTCAGTCGCCGGCCACGGGCTACGTTGATATAGATTCGGGGACCAAAAAAGGCTGCCAGACACGCGAGGGCGGTGATCAGGATGTCCCGCGTCAAGAAATAGGATATCCCAGTGGCAGCCATGACCAGAATGACGGTGGCCGCCATAAACTCTCCGACGGTGATTTTTATGTCCGCCCGTGCCAGTTGTGTCGCCAGGTCAGCTCCCACTCCCCGCCTGGCCAGGGCACGATTCAGAGCATCCGCCACGGGAGTCCTGCGCGCTGCAGCGGCATCCTCCCCTACAGCCCGCCCGTCAGCAATGCCCAACCGCTCCTCAAGGAAAGCTCTATCAGCCCGGCGAGTCAGGACAACTCCACTCACCAGGATTCCGACGCCGATCACAGCCACACCCACGACTAGATATAGCATCGCTCAACCTCCGCTCGCTCACCTCGAAATCCGCACCACCAAGTGAGAGAGCACCACACAAAACACCGCCAATTACGACAGATCACGGGAATCGATTGTCGAGAAGGCCATACGACCGCCCCCCCGTTTGTGCTGATCAGAAAACCTAATACCGACCCCGTCCCCCCATACCAAAGACGCTGGGCGGTAGCTGAATACCCGCCTCCTCAATCTTGGTCATGGCCCTGGGACGCAGTCCCGTGGCACGCAACGCACCAATCACCCGTCCATCCTCATAGCCCGCCTGCTCGAACTTGAAGATGTCGGACATGGTGATCACATCTCCCTCCATCCCTTGAACCTCGGTGACCGCGACCACCTTACGAGCTCCATCTCGCATACGTTCCAATTGGCATATCACATCCACCGCAGCGGCAATCTGCTCGCGAATGGCGCGGTGGGGCAGGTCCATCCCGGCCATCAGGATCATATTCTCCAGGCGGGCAGTCGCCTCGCGAGGATTGTTGGCGTGAATCGTGGTCAGGCTGCCCTCGTGGCCAGTATTCATCGCCTGGAGCATGTCAAAGGCCTCGGGACCTCGGCACTCGCCAACGACAATACGGTCTGGGCGCATCCGCAAGCAGTTGATCACCAGATCCTGAATGGTGATCTGACCCCGACCCTCGATGTTGGGTGGGCGCGATTCCAGCGTCACGACGTGTTCCTGGCGCAGCTGCAGCTCAGCGGCGTTCTCCACAGTGATGATGCGCTCGTCGCCGGGGATGTAGCCAGAAAGAACGTTCAAAAACGTGGTCTTGCCACTACCCGTACCGCCCGAGACGACGATGTTCAGCTTGCCCAGCACGGCAGCCTTCATGAACTCCATGGCCTCTGCGGTCACGGTGCCATACTCGATCAATTGCTCGACGGTGAGTGGAATCTTGAAGAACTTGCGGATCGTCAGCACCGGCCCGATCAGGGAAATCGGTGGAATCACCGCGTTCACCCGGGAGCCATCGGCCAGACGTGCATCCACATAGGGAGAACTCTCGTCGATGCGGCGTCCCAACGGAGCGACAATGCGCTCGATGATGCGCATCAGGTGATCGTCCGACTCAAAGACCAGGTTCACGCGCGAGAGTTTTCCATTCCGCTCGACGTAGATATTCTTGGCCCCGTTTACCATGATCTCGGTCACAAGAGGGTCGGCGAGCAAGGGTTCTAGCGGCCCCAGGCCCAGTATCTCCGCGACAATCTGCTCAAACAGCCGCTGTCGCTCTGACCGGCTGAGGACGATGTGTTCGTCAGCCAGGATGTTGTTGTACATATCCTCAATCGTGCGACGCACCTCATCCGTCCTGGTGACGTCCATGGTCGGATCCAGTTCCGAAATCAGCTTGTTCTGGATGCGCGTCTTGAGATCGAGATAAGCATCACGGGCGGGAGATGCTGGCTGACGCCGAACCCGCATTTCTCTCTCTACGGGTTGTTGCCCCGTCGCCTGCCTTTCCTTTTCAATCCGCTTCAACAATGACACAATCCTACCTCCCCTGACAACTCGATCTCAACCTACTTGAGTGGCCCTATCTCGGACACACTGTGGGCTCCCATTATCCAAAGACGCGCCCCAACCGGAGACGTCCCGCGTCCGCTCCGACCTCTAGTTCTTCCTCTTCGGCCTCGTGCTCTGCTGCTAAGGCACCCCGAATATGCTCAGCGAGCTGCAGGATGCCTTGGGCAGCGGGCTCACTCTGATCTCGCGTGATAAACGGTACGCCGTGGTTCGCCGCCGCCTGCACCATGTGCTCATCGAGGGGAATCTGGGCAGCTACCGACATCATCGCCTGCTCGATCTGCTCCACCCGAATGCCCATGCGCCGATCCACGCCGTTGACCACCAATGCGATCTTGTCCAGCGGGTAATTGAGTCTATCCGCTACCTGGAGAAACAGGCGCGCACTCTTGATAGATGGTATGTTTGGCATCACAACCAGCACGATCAACCTAGCTGCATCAAGAACGGTCAACGCGACATCATCTATCCAGCTCCACGTATCAACGACAACCACGTTGAACTCACTGCGCATCAACTCCAAAAACGCGCCAATCGCCGACGTACTTGCCGCTCCTTCCGGCATCGGACTGGTCAACAGGGTTTCCGCCTCTTCGGGATGCGGTGGAGCCAACAACGCCTTGATCCCTGACCCGTGTGGTGCCAATACGGTGTTCAGCATATCGCCGTCCAGTTCAGCAAGGTGGGGCACCAAATCCGCCATGCTCCGATGGGCCTGCAGGTTGAGCATCACCCCAACATCCCCAAACTGGATACTCGCATCCATCAGCCCGACCCTTTGCTCACCATCGCCCATCTGCTGCAATGCAATTGCCAGATTCACTGCAATGGTCGTACATCCCACGCCGCCCTTGGGGCTGTAGACGGCGATCACGTCCCCCCTGCGCCGAGGTTCTCCACCTGGCACCGGCACCTTACCACGACTGGGAGGCGCCGGTGGAGGTGCTTCCTGCCACCTCTCGAAGGCCCGACGGATGGCGTCCATCAATTCATCGCCGCTGGGTGGCTTGGTGAGGAAATCCTGTGCACCCGCCTGCATCGCGCGGCGCAGGTAATCGGTCTCACCCTGCACCGAAAGTATCACCACCTGCGTCGCCGGCACCTCCCGCCGGATTATCTCCGTGGCGGTGATACCATCCATGTCGGGCATGTTGATGTCCATCAGGACAACATGCGGACGGAACTCCTTGGCCAGCGCGATTCCCTCCTGACCGGAGGCCGCCGCACCGACAACCTCAATGCTGGCGTCGAAGGAAAGGAGCTTGCGTAGGTTCTCCCGTGTCTCCGCGATATCATCCGTGATGAGAACCTTGATTCTCTCCTGCGAACTCACACCCGCCCTCCCTTAACTGAGCACTTGTTCATGAATAATCTCGCACTTTGGCACAGAAGTCAGGCGCAAAACCACCACAAGAGTACAAAGTTGTTTTTAACCGAGTGGTCTACGTGCACCACCAATCATACTCACTGCTCTGGCTCGCCGGAGGGCGGCTGGTACGCCGAAGCTTCGGCCCTGCTAATCGTGTCCAGCCCAAGGACCCTCGGATCGGCACCATAGGGCAACTTTGGCGGCAACTCGATATTGAAACGATCCATCAGGTATTGGAGCGTGACTGACTCGGTCGTAACACGAGCCGCATCACCCGTCCTACGCAGCACAAAGGTGATATGGGCTCCCATCAACTGGGCATAATCCAGCACCAGCGCGTCCTGCCGGGAGACGGCCAGCGTCAGGGGTGCTACCAAAGGTGCAACCGGAGCTTCTGGCTCCGCAGCGCCCTCTCCCTCCTCTCCTTCTGCCGGAGCAGGGGGGGGAGCTGGCTCCGGAACAGGTGGTCCCGGCTCCTCTCCCATAATGGGCCAATCGCCGACACGGAGCACAAGGGCATCCTGTATCGTCATCTGGGTCACCAAGCGCGGCCTCTGCGACTCACTCGGCGTCAGATTGACCAACCAGCCATTGGGCATGACCTCCAACCGCCCCATCGGCCCGCTCATACCTGCGCATGCTGGGTCCTCAGAGGGGGAGAGGCATCGGGCCTGACTTGGCTGGACCGATTGAAACTCCTCATCCAGGTCCACCACAAGCAGAGAGATAATCATATCCACGTGGTCGCCAGGCTGTAAAGCCCACGCCACACTCGAGTAGCGCGCCACTGGTAATGCGTAGGCCACGAATTCACCCTCCTCCGGAATCTGGAGGGCCGCACTGGAGCCTGGAGGCTCCTCGACCAGCATGCTCGCTAGGATCAGCGAGTCCCGGACGATGTCTACCCGAGAGGTCCGGCCAATTACGTCCTCTACCCTGGTGATCGCCCCATCCGGTACCTCGTCTTCCGTCCGGCTCTCGATAGTGACCGCCGGCGCCTCACCCACCGTCATCTCCTCGGTAATCTGCACGCCACGAGGAATGTCCTGTGCCGCCACGACTACGTCCACCTTGGGCACCTCGGGGACTGGTGTGGGGGTGCCTGCTACTTCCTCAGGACCCTCACGCCCACCGCCGCCCAGGAGGAAGATGGCCCCAACGGCTATCGCTCCTACGATCAGAATCACTCCAACGATCAGCAACAATCGGCTACCACGCATGTCTTCCTCCTCGCTTTCACTAGCGCGTCGATCAAATAATACTGTTTTACGAGAAAATTGTCAAGCAGCGAGCAGCGGGCAAACCTCCTGTGAAAATCGAGAGCGGACGAGATCCGCTCTCGGAAACTCGACGCAGGCCTGAATCAGATGCTACTCCACCAGCCGCAAGTACATGAGCTCGTACAGCTCTTCAAAGATCGCAGGCAGCTTCTCCGGCCGATCGGCGGGGCGATAGACGCCACCGGTCAGGTCCGCCACCGCCTGCATCAGCTCAGCGTCCGCGCCCGTGCCGAGGGTGATGGTGTAGACGATGACGTTGTTATCTCTAGCCTCGTAGGCGTAGTAAATCACACAGTCCTGGGCGCGGGTACCGGCACCATCTAACCACTGGCGACCAGGGTCGCTGCCGCACTCGGTGTTGGGGGTCACGTTGGCCTGCCCATCGGTCATGACGATCATCACGTGGGTGGCAGCCGGACGGCCATAGTGCCCACTCCGGCTGCTCAGCACCTCGAGGCCAAGCAGCATCCCCCCACCAATGTTGGTGCCGCCCCCCGCCCTAGTCCCATCCAGCGCTTCGATCACGGTGTTTTCGATCTCGTCCTTCGTGCACCTCTCCCTACCCAACTGCCGTATACACTGCAATTCGCTGGCAATCTCTGTTTCATCCCTGTTGCTGTAACGGACGTAACCGACCTGATCGACGGCTGGATCGAGAAGCTCGCGCACGAACAGTTTGGCAGCCTCGACGGAGGCACGCATCGGCTGCTCGTCGTCGTAGATGTCGTCGGTGCGCCGATCCGGGCTGGGGCCTCTGTCGCAGACCGGGAAATAGTCCACCGGTGCTGACGGATCAAACCCGACGGGCCGATCCGGATCGTCCGCCGGGTAACCCGCGAAGCGGCCATCGCAGGGATCGCAGGCCCAGCCATCGCGCCCATCGGCCCAGCGCTCCGTCCCTCGCCCAGAGTTATCGCGCAGCGGCAGTATGCCATGATAGTCGGCACTGGGATTGGACGTGATCACGATGCGGTCCAGGGCGAATTCAGCACCCCCCGCCCAGATGTTCAGATTAGCCGACCTGGGGCGGCCAGACCCATCCGTTGGCCAGTAGATGGGCCCGTCATCATTGAGCCGCCGCCATCCCCAGTTGTTGTTGGCGCCATCGTAGCCGGTGCCCCGGTTGAAATCCGGCTCGCAGCCGACGCCGCAGTTGCCGTTGCGGTGCTGGGGACCGCCCAAGACCCCGTCAATCCCCCAGAATATGCGGGTGTCGAGCTTGTCGGGCGGATCAAGACTGGTTCGAGTCCAGTTGCCGGCCGCCTGCCCGCGCACCCATATATAGTAGCCGCCGGGCCTGTCCACAACTGGTGTAAAGTTGTAATCCACTCGGGGTGCTTCGTAGGGACCTCCTGGCGCCCCGGAGTAGCACTTGCCTTCGTCAGAGCCGACAGACAAGTCACGGTTACCATCAATCTCCTCATACCGGCAGGTCTCACCAGCGCCGCCGGCAACGGTTTCCCTGTCCGGGTAAGGCATATGCATGATGTACGCGCCCTTCCCGTCGTCAGATCTCCGCCTGGCAGACGCAGAGCTGGGACTCCTCTGGAGCGCCCAGAAGGTTCGGCCCGAGCCCGCGAAATCCCGATCGGCTGGAACGTTCGTGTACGAGTACTCCTCCGCCTCGATAAAGTAATAATCGTGGCCGCCGGAATTGTACACCTGCGTCGGCCCACAGTGCTGAGGCAGGCCGTCGGCCGGCCCCTGCCAGGGCAGCGGGTACAGGTCGCCACTCGGGTAGCCTCCGTCATCCGGCTCCCAACAGCCATAGCAGACCGTGTTGAACTCCATGGAGCCGGACTGATCAAAGACGATGACAACATCCAAGTTGTTGATGTTCTCGGCGACGGCAGAGGCCTCGGTGAACAGATTCCCGAAACCAGCGAACTGCAGAAAGACCACAGGCACCACCTGGCGAACCCGAACCTGAATCCGGTACGCCGTATCCGGGCTTTCTGGCGGATCCTGGAACATCGCCGTGTCCAGGTAGATGATGGTCCTGGTCACCCCCGAAGTGGGCGCGCTGATCCTGACGCCGTCGACAATCAGCGCAGTGTCCGCTGCTAGTGCATCGTAGCCGTTCTGTTGCAGGTAGTCTATCGCCTGCACGTGGGCCGAGTCCTCCAGGGGCAACTCGTATGCCGCGGCCAGGGTAGCCGCGTCCACCGCCCGAACGATCCGCACCCGCTCGATGTAGTACAGGCCCAGGTCAACGGCCAAACCAACCAGAACCAGCAGGCCAAATACGGCAAAAACGACGATGATCAGCGCCTGTCCCCTCTCCCAACGCTCCAAGGAACCTTCAGACCGCTGCAGTCGCCGTTTCAGAAACCTGATCGCCTCTTTCATGTTGCACCTCCCTGAGAGCTCAAGAATACGCGCTCCGCTGCCCCTCCCGCCATTCTGCACTCGGTGATCTCACTCGCCCCCCAGTCGCCCTGTCCCGACCATCCGCATGCTAGATTGCGCATACATCGTCCAGTCTCTCCCAAAGGATCCGACGATGTCAAAGCCCCACACGGTCTCGTGCCTGTAGAACACCTCGATGACGACAACCTCGTTCCACAGTGGCTCGTAGCCTGCGCTCTGCCGCGTAGCGTTGATGCTGGCGGCCTTTGTGGCATTGTCCACCGATAGGGTCAGGATGTCACCGTCATCAAAGCCCGGTGGGTAGTCAAAGCCTGGCGGCCAGGTGGCCTTGAATATCGTAGGCTCGCGCTGTCCATCTTCATCCTCATCAGCGATGTAGACGTGTGTGAAGATGATGCTGACATCGTCCTCTCGCAGCCCGCCCTCATCGGCTGCGATACGGATCCTGTTGAACACACTTTCGACCTCTGCAGCACTGTGGAAATGGTCGCGGTATTCGTCGCCTGGAGGGGTACGCACAGCCCAGCGAACCCCCTCCCGGTTGGCCGACTGGACCATCAGATAATCTCGCAAGGCAAAGCCTGCCTCCACCGTGGCGACCAGTAGAAGCGCAAGAAACGGCAGAATCAGCGCCACCTCCAGCATGCTCTGTCCAGCCTCTTCGGGTCTCTTCCGCATCCTTATCGTCATCCTCGTCCCCCTCCCTGTGCAGGTCCTAGTCCTGGATCTGCTCACCTGTCGTGCCATCCACGACCAGTCTCTTCACCTGGTCACCAATGATGCCGGTGACAGCCCACGCCAGACGCTCACCTTCCCCATCACCGTCCAACACCCGCAACTGGGCCGTCAGATCGACCTCAGAATACAAAGAGACAAAAGTCCCCCCACCTGCATTCCACCACGCACCCAGCGCCGCCAGACTGTCCAACTGCCAGTCGTCCGTGCTAAAGGTGCGCAGAGGGTAGGGGCTCAACGTCTCCCGCAGGAGGCGTGCGCGTCCACCATCGACGACGACCACCGCCAACCGGCGGGTAGCCGGAGAATAGAACTGAAACATCCAGGCGACGGCAGCGGACCAGCGACCCTGACGGGGTCGCCAATGAGCCGTGACTATCGCCAGTTGCCCGTCCGGCTGCCAGGACTGGGCGACCTCCGCAGCAGGTGGATACACCTGCCGGGCAGTCACGCCTTCGGCGAGACCGGCTGGAAGACTGGCCAGTGCCAACCCTCCGCTCGTGTCAGCAGGCCGCTCCGAAGGCCGGAATAACGCCAGAATCAACAGGGCCAGGGCCAGGGCCACGACAAAGGCCAGGCCCAGGAGGATGACCCACCGGCGCGCGCCCCTCCTCATTACTCCAGTCACCTACCAATCCACTCCTATGAACCCCCGCAGTACGAGCGGTAGGTACACAGAATAGGGGAAATCGGCCGGACTGCCCGGCTCGACGCCTGCCTCTCTGCCCTCGTAGTACGTCTCCCAGTCCCCCGTCGGGCGTCGCAGGTAAACCACGTGCAGCGTGGGCGAGACGACAAGAGCCTCCGCCAAGACCGGACTGACAAAGTCCCCCTGGGAGCTCCGGTTGAAAACCGCCGGTTCCGACCAGGAGAATATGCTGTCCCCCGCAGTCGAAGTCGTCATCGACTGCGCCCAGGAGTACATGATGTCGTACGTGCCTCCCCGGTCCGCGTGCCAGATCACCGCGGGCAGCCCTTTCCAGTCCAGGGCCACGACTGGCTGCAGATAGCTATAGGCGGGTAGCAGGGGATCCACTTTGGAGGTATACGTGTAGTAGGGCGGTTCACGAAAACCAAAGTCCCCAAGGATCAGGGGATCTACCACCCCTCCCTGCGTGCCTACCTCGTAGGTGTCCATCCACCTGTGCTCATCCGTCAGATAGCGCGTGTACGCCAGGACGTACTGGTCCGCCTGCGCCGTCCACTGCCAGTCCCATGTCACCACCACTTCGCCTCCATAAGCAGCGACGTCTGGGTTGCGCGGGTGCTTGGCAGCCGTCGCGTAGCTACTGGGAGGCGTGGCGGGATGCGCCCACCCACCACCGCTGCCCCGCCGATTATACACGATCTCGAATCCCCCGCCCCCCACCTCCTCCTCCCATACTACGTGAACATCCCCATTGAACCAGGCTATGGCGGGGTTCAGGCTCGCTACGCTATCAGGGACCTGTTCAGCGGGCTGCGACACGCCCTCGCGATAATAGATGACAGGGCTGGTCCCCGTCGGATCGTACATCGCGTACACAAAGTGCGGTCCCCCCTCGTTATCCAGCGCGATGTCCAGGCCAACAAGCCGGGGCAGATACTCCGGCAGGACAGAGGTAGCGCTCACGACCGTTTGAGCCGCGTCACAGTCGCCACCTTCCACCAGGTGGCACACCGTGTACGAGATGACACTCCGCTCCGTGTTCTCTACACAGGGACTCCAGACCAGATACGCCACGTGAGCCAGCGTATCCGTGACCGCCACCGCCGCGGCGTTGACGGCACACGCCGACGCCCCACCCTCAAAGACGGACAGCCGATCGCTCCAACCGCCCCCCGTGCTCTCCGAGGCCCAGCGGAGCCACAGTGAACCGCGTGCGCGCTCGACGCCCGCCACCTCCTCCACCCAGATCGCCGCCACCCGATCCCCGTCGGGGCCGACAGCGGCGCTGGCAAAGACCGAATCATACTTGGCTTCTTCCGAGAGATTGGTCGCTCCGAGCGGAATGCTGCGCTGGGGAGCGGCTAGCACCAGGACGACGGTCAATGCCGCCAACACACCCGCTGCCACCG